>Ga0299907_10000220_pt1 | contig 25618 bp, 20 predicted proteins | sample RVTome_16_FD_198680 | JGI IMG/M metagenome (GOLD analysis project Ga0299907, IMG submission 198680) | Soil microbial communities from uranium-contaminated site in the Upper Colorado River Basin, Wyoming, United States - RVT152D67 (version 2) ...
GTCTGGCCGCGCCTGACGGCAGCCGCGGGAATCGCCGATGCTCGGCATCGACTCATCCCGCGTCCACCGTCAGCCACGGCCAGTCGCTCGTCCGATCCCGACCGTACTTGCGGCCACGTGTACTAGCCGACGGGGTGGCCAGAGGCGGACTTCGCCGCTACACTCCCCCGCGATCGGCCTATAGCCGCAGCCGCCCAACCACGACGGACCGCGCCACATACGCGGGCATCGTCCGGGCGGGGTCCGTGAGAGCCGGTCGCCCATCAGGGGGCGCCAGCCTGCTGTGCTATCTTGGCTGGCCGCACTTTCGTGCCCCCGCTCCGCCCCTTCCGACCGATCCTGAGGAGTCGCCCACGTGGCTGCCGTTGATGCTCCCCGGGCGCGCCGATCCTTCGCGCGCCTGGACCGCGTACTCGAAGTCCCGCACCTGATCGACATCCAGCGCAAGTCCTTCGAGGATCTGACCGATCCCCAGTCCGGCGGCCTGCGCGAGACGATCGACGACATCTCGCCCATCGAGGACTACACCGGCAACCTGGCGGTGTCCTTCGGCGAGTTCAAGTTCGACGACCCCGTCGCCCCCATCGAGGAGTGCCGCGAGAAGGACCTGACCTACGCGCGCCCGCTCACCGTCACCGTCGCCTTCATCAACCGCGAGACGGGCGAGATCCGCGAGCAGCAGGTGTTCATGGGCGACTTCCCGTGGATGACCGACTGGGGCACGTTCATCATCAACGGCACCGAGCGCGTGGTCGTTACGCAGCTCGTCCGCTCCCCGGGCGCCTACGTCATGGAGCCCAAGGACGCGGAGAAGCAGGTCTTCATCGCCAACCTGATGCCCGCGCGCGGGAGCTGGCTGGAGCTGGAGATCGACAAGAAGGGGAAGGTCTTCGTCCGCATCGACCGCAAGCGCAAGCTCCCGGTCACCGTCCTGCTGCGGGCCATGGGCTACGAGTCCGACGAGGAGATCCTCAAGCTCCTCGACGACTCCCTGTACGTCCGCAACACGATCGCCGCCGACGCCGAGGGCACCAAGTCCGAGGAGGGCGCGCTGATCGAGCTGTTCAAGAAGCAGCGCCCGGGCGAGCCGCCCAGCGTCGACAACGCGCGCGCACTGCTCAATCAGCTGTTCTTCGACCCTAAGAGGTACGACCTGACTCGGGTCGGCCGCTACAAGCTCAACAAGCGGCTGAACCTCGACGTCGACCTCGACACGCGCGTCCTGACCAAGGACGACATCATCGAGCTCATCAAGGAGCTGGTCTCGCTCCCCAAGGCCATTGGCATGCCCGAGAACCCCGAGGAGGAGATCAAGGACTTCGCCGCCGAGGCGCTCCTGATGCCCCGCGAGCCCGTCGAGGACCGCCTCGACGAGTACGAGGACTTCGGCAACCGCCGCCTGCGCACGGTCGGGGAGCTCATCCAGGAGGCCTTCCGCGTCGGCCTGTATCGCATGGAGCGCGTGGTGCGCGAGCGCCTCACCACCGAGGACGCCGACACGATCACCCCGCAGACGATCGTGAACATCCGCCCGGTCGTGGCGGCCCAGAAGGAGTTCTTCGGGTCCTCGCAGCTGTCGCAGTTCATGGACCAGACGAACTCGCTGGCCGGGCTGAGGCACCGGCGGAGGCTGTCCGCACTTGGTGCGGGGGGCCTTACCCGCGAGCGCGCGCCGATCGAGGTGCGCGACGTCCACCCGACCCACTACGGCCGCATGTGCCCGATCGAGACCCCCGAGGGCCCGAACATCGGCCTCATCGGCTCGCTGTCGTCCTTCGCGACCGTGTCGGAGTTCGGCTTCGTCGAGACGCCCTACCGGGTCGTCAAGGACGGGACCGTCACGGACGACATCGTCCGCCTCGACGCCACCGAGGAGGAGGACAAGGTCATCGCCCAGGCGAACACGCCCGTGGACGAGAAGACCGGCAAGCTCAAGGGCCCCGACGTCCTCTGCCGCACCCAGGCCGGCCAGTACGTGACGGTCAAGCCCAAGGACGTCGACCTGATGGACGTCTCGCCCGACCAGATCTGGTCGGTGACGACGGCCATGATCCCGTTCCTCGAGCACGACGACGCCAACCGCGCGCTGATGGGCTCGAACATGCAGGCCCAGGCGGTCCCGCTCCTGAAGACCGAGGCGCCGCTCGTGGGCACCGGGATGGAGCGCCGCGCCGCGCTGGACACCGGCGACGTCGTCCTGGCCCGCAACCCGGGCACGGTCGCCGCGGTCGACGCCGAGTCGATCGTCGTCGAGACCGGCAAGGGCGACAAGGACACCTACGAGGTCCAGAAGTTCATGCGCTCCAACCAGGGGACGCTGATCCACCAGAAGCCCCGGGTCTCCACCGGGCAGAAGGTCAAGGCCGGCGAGGTGCTGGCCGACGGCGCGTCCACGAGCGAGGGCGAGATGGCGCTGGGCAAGAACCTGCTCGTCGCCTTCATGTCCTGGGAGGGCTACAACTTCGAGGACGCGATCATCCTCAGCCGCCGGCTGGTCAAGGACGACGAGCTCACCTCGATCCACATCGAGGAGTACGAGATCGACGCCCGCACGACCAAGCTGGGCGACGAGGAGATCACCCGCGACATCCCCAACCGCTCCGAGGAGTCGCTGCGAAACCTCGATGACCGCGGCATCGTGCGCATCGGGGCCGAGGTCGACTCCGGCGACCTGCTGGTCGGCAAGGTCACGCCCAAGGGCGAGACCGAGCTGACCGCCGAGGAGAAGCTGATCCGCGCCATCTTCAAGGAGAAGGCGCGCGAGGTCCGCGACACCTCGCTGAAGGTGCCCCACGGCGAGGGCGGCGTGGTCATCGACGTCAAGACCTTCTCGCGCGAGGCCGGCGACGACCTGCCGCCCGGGGTCAACGACCTGGTGCGCGTGTTCGTGGCCAAGAAGCGCAAGATCGCCGAGGGCGACAAGCTCGCCGGGCGCCACGGCAACAAGGGCGTGATCTCCAAGATCGTCGACGAGCAGGACATGCCGTTCCTCGAGGACGGCACGCCGGTCGACGTGATCCTCAACCCGCTGGGCGTGCCGAGCCGCATGAACCTCGGCCAGATCCTCGAGACGCACCTGGGATGGGTCGCGGCCAACGGCTGGTACGACGACGGCTCGGAGGCGCGCAAGGCTTCCGAGGGCAACGGCGGCAAGGTCTACGTGTCCACGCCGGTGTTCGACGGCGCCACCGTGGAGGACGTCGACGAGGCGCTCGTGCGCTGGCAGGACGAGCACAAGGGCGCGATCAAGATGGACATCGACAAGTCGGCGCGGCCGGGGCGCCGCGCCAGCGGCAAGCTGACGCTGTACAGCGGCCGCACCGGCGAGCCCTTCGAGGAGCAGGTGACGGTCGGCCACATGTACATCCTCAAGCTGCTGCACCTGGTCGACGACAAGATCCACGCCCGCTCCACCGGCCCCTACTCGCTGGTCACCCAGCAGCCGCTGGGCGGCAAGGCGCAGTTCGGCGGCCAGCGCTTCGGCGAGATGGAGGTGTGGGCGCTGGAGGCCTACGGCGCCGCGTACACGCTCCAGGAGATGCTCACGATCAAGTCCGACGACACGGTCGGGCGCGTGAAGGCCTACGAGGCCATCGTCAAGGGCGAGAACATCGCCGAGCCGAGCATCCCCGAGTCCTTCAAGGTCCTGCTCAAGGAGATGCAGTCGCTGGCGCTCGACGTCAACGTGGTCTCCGAGGAGGGCCAGCGCGCGGAGCTGCGCGAGGAGGACGACGACCTGCTGCGCGCCGCCGAGGAGCTCGGGATCGACCTGAGCGGCGTGCGCGCGACCGACGGGAAGGCCGCGGACGAGACCGTCGAGGGGGAGGAGACCGAGGAGGAGGTCGCCGCCGAGGCGGACGGAGCCGAGCCCACATCAGACGACGACGCGGCCGCCGAGCTGGCCGCCGACGACTCAGAGGACAAGTAGATGATCGACATCAACAACTTCGACGCCATCGAGATCGGGCTCGCGGCCTCCAAGCAGATCCGCTCCTGGAGCTCCGGCGAGGTCACGAAGCCCGAGACCATCAACTACCGCACGCTCAAGCCCGAGAAGGACGGGCTCTTCTGCGAGCGCATCTTCGGCCCCACCAAGGACTGGGAGTGCTACTGCGGCAAGTACAAGCGCGTGCGCTACAAGGGCATCGTCTGCGAGCGCTGCGGCGTGGAGGTCACGCGCTCCAAGGTCCGCCGCGAGCGGATGGGGCACATCGACCTGGCCGCGCCCGTGAGCCACATCTGGTTCTTCAAGGGCGTGCCCAGCCGCATCGGCTACCTGCTCGACATGGCGCCCAAGGAGCTGGAGAAGGTCCTGTACTTCGCGGCCTCGATCGTGACCTGGGTCGACGAGGAGGCGCGCGAGAAGGACACCTCCAAGCTCGAGAAGGAGGTCAACAAGGTCCTCGACTCCTACGCGGCCGAGAAGGAGGAGCGCCTGCTCGAGCTCAAGGAGTCGCTCGACCGCCGCAAGGAGCACCTGAAGTCCGGCAAGCAGACCGGCTTCTCCGACGAGGACCACCTGTGGGCCGAGTCGCTGGACATCAACGTCAAGAAGCTCACCGACGAGGACCGCGAGAAGCTCGTCAAGGAGCTCGAGAAGACCTTCCAGTCCGACATGGACGACACCGAGGCCTACATCGAGGACGCCGCCGAGCGCATGCGCCAGGTGTGGGAGCTGTTCGGCTCCATGAAGCCCAAGGACGTGGTCAACGACGAGACCATGTTCCGCGAGCTCAAGGAGCGCTTCGGGTCGCCCTACGGCTTCGGCGAGTACTTCCGGGGCGGCATGGGCGCGGAGTCGGTGCGCGACCTGCTCGAGCAGGTCGACCTCGACGCCGAGCGCCAGGAGCTGGAGGAGACGATCAAGTCCTCCAAGGGCCAGAAGCAGGCCCGCGCGGTCAAGCGCCTGAAGGTCGTCTCGGCCTTCATCCACTCCGGCAACAAGCCGGACATGATGGTGCTCGAGGCCGTGCCGGTCATCCCGCCCGAGCTGCGCCCGATGGTGCAGCTGGACGGCGGGCGCTTCGCCACCTCCGACCTCAACGACCTCTACCGGCGCGTCATCAACCGCAACAACCGCCTCAAGCGCCTGCTCGACCTCGGCGCGCCCGAGATCATCGTCAACAACGAGAAGCGCATGCTCCAGGAGGCCGTCGACGCGCTGTTCGACAACGGCCGCCGCGGCCGGCCCGTCACCGGCCCGGGCAACCGCCCGCTGAAGTCGCTGAGCGACATGCTCAAGGGCAAGCAGGGGCGCTTCCGCCAGAACCTGCTGGGCAAGCGCGTGGACTACTCGGGCCGCTCGGTGATCGTGTCCGGCCCCTCGCTGCGCCTGCACCAGTGCGGGCTGCCCAAGCTCATGGCGCTGGAGCTGTTCAAGCCGTTCATCATGGCCCGCCTCGTCGAGCGCAAGTCCGCGCAGAACATCAAGGCGGCCAAGAAGATGGTCGACTCGATGATCCCCGAGGTGTGGGACGTGCTCGAGGAGGTCATCCACGAGCACCCGGTGCTGCTCAACCGCGCGCCGACGCTGCATCGCCTGGGCATCCAGGCCTTCGAGCCCGTGCTGGTGGAGGGCAAGGCGATCCAGGTCCACCCGCTGGTGTGCCACGCCTTCAACGCCGACTTCGACGGCGACCAGATGGCGGTCCACCTGCCCCTGTCGGCGGAGGCCCAGGCCGAGGCGCGCATCCTCATGCTCTCCTCGAACAACATCCTCTCGCCGGCCCACGGCTCGCCGCTGGCCACGCCGACGCAGGACATGATCCTCGGGACCTACTACCTGACCTACGGGCCGGAGGCCGAGGAGCTCGACGCGCTCCAGGAGAAGCTCATGGCCGGGTCGTGGAACGAGAAGAGCGACGGGAAGCGCCCGCACGTGTTCCGCACCGCGCAGGAGGCCGAGCTGTCCTACGAGCACGGCGTGGTCGCCCTCCACGACGTCGCGGAGTACCGCAACAACAAGGAGGAGGCCGGGCACGTCCTCACGACGGTCGGGCGCATCATCTACAACGACCGCATCAAGCGGGCGCTGCGCGAGTCGCTGGGCGAGGACTTCGACCTCGGCGCCTACGAGTTCGTCAACCGCCCGATGAAGAAGCGCGACTGCACCAACGTCATCGACCAGCTGGTGCAGGCCTTCGGCGCCGCCTCGATCTCGCAGGTGCTGGACGCCTTCAAGGACCTCGGGTTCCGCTACGCCACCCAGGCGGGGATCACCATCTCCAAGAACGACGTCGTGGTGCCGCCGGACAAGGAGGACATCCTCGAGCGCTACGAGCAGGCGGTCTCGGAGGTCGAGGACTCCTACGACATGGGCCTCATCACCCAGGAGGAGCGCCACCAGGTGGTCACCGACAAGTGGCAGGAGGCCACCGACGAGGTCGGGCGCGAGATGGAGGAGAACCTCGACCGGCTCAACCCCATCTACATGATGGCCAACTCCGGCGCGCGCGGGTCGTTCAAGCAGATCCGCCAGCTGGCGGGGATGCGCGGCGTCATGGCCAACCCGAAGGGCGAGTACATCGAGCGCCCGATCAAGTCCAACTTCATCGAGGGGCTGTCGGTGCTCGAGTACTTCATCTCCACCCACGGCGCGCGCAAGGGGCTGGCGGACACGGCCCTGCGCACCGCCGACTCCGGCTACCTGACCCGTCGCCTGGTCGACGTGGCCCAGGACGTGATCATCCGCCAGGAGGACTGCAAGACCAAGGAGCACATCCGGATGGACCTGTTCTCCGCGCCCGGCGAGGTCAACGCCAACCTCGTGGGCCGGGTCGCCGCGGTCGACGTGGCCACCAAGCGGGGCCGGGTCATCGTGGAGAAGGGCACGCTGATCGACCGCCACCACCTGCCCGAGCTGGCCGAGGCCGACCTCAAGGTCGAGGCGGGCGACGAGGGCCCCCGCGTCCCGGTGCGCTCCGTGCTCAAGTGCGAGGCGAACACCGGCGTGTGCCAGGCGTGCTACGGGCGCTCCATGGCCACCGGCGATCCCGCCCAGATCGGCGACGCGGTGGGGATCATCGCCGCCCAGTCGATCGGCGAGCCCGGCACGCAGCTGACCATGCGCACGTTCCACACCGGCGGCGTCGCCGGCGCGGACATCACGCACGGCCTCCCGCGCGTCGTCGAGCTGTTCGAGGCGCGCAAGCCCAAGGGCCTGGCCAAGATGGCCCCGGTCGACGGCAAGGTGTCCGTCGAGCGCGGCGAGCGCGACCTCAAGGTGATCATCACCGACAAGGCCGGCGAGGAGCACAAGGAGACGTTCCCGCTGCGCACGATCCTGCTGGTCGAGGACGGCCAGAAGGTCGAGCAGGGCCAGCAGCTCAACGAGGGCTCGCTGTACCCGGCCGACATCCTCGAGCACGGCGGCCCGACGCAGGAGGCCCGCCGCACCAAGGCCGAGCTGTACATGGTCGGCGAGGTGCAGAAGGTCTACAAGTCGCAGGGCGTCGACATCAACGACAAGCACATCGAGCTGATCGTGCGCCAGATGCTCAAGAAGGTCCGGATCGACCAGAAGGGCGACACGGACTACCTGCCCGGCCAGTTCGTGGACCGTCAGGAGCTGCTGGCGCGCAACAAGGAGATCAAGAAGGCCAAGAGCGAGCAGGCCCAGTACGAGGAGATCGTGCTCGGCATCACCAAGGCCTCGCTGAACACGGATTCCTTCCTGTCCGCGGCCTCCTTCCAGGAGACGACGAAGGTGCTCACCGACGCCGCGCTGGAGGGCAAGATCGACCGGCTCAACGGCCTCAAGGAGAACGTGATCATCGGCAAGCTCATCCCGGCCGCCACGGGGCTCAAGCGCTACCGGCGGATCGAGATCGAGCCCTCCGAGCCGCTCCCGCGGGCCATCGACGACGTCGGCCTGCTCGACCAGGACGAGCTGGCGGCCGAGCTGGGGCTCGACTCCGGCGAGGGCCTCCAGGGCTTCGGCGCCTCCTTCGAGTCCGACCTCGAGGTCCTCTCGGAGATCGGCGGCGGCGAGGAGTCCGGCGAGGGCTTCGCCGAGGAGCTCGCCTCCCTCGACGTGCCCGACGACGGCGAGAAGAAGGGGAGCTAGCTCCGCGGGCAACCTCCGCGGGGCATCCCGCCCCGCGGTCTGAGCAGGCTGGGTTCACCGTTCCGCGGCCGCCACGGCCGCGGGGCGTCCCGCCCCGCGGAGGGCGTCACATACTGGGATCGGAGCCCGTTCTTCGCGCAGAGTGACGGTTCGATTCCTCGCGGCGAGTGCGCTGGTCGCTCTCCTGGCCGCGTCACCCGCATCGGCTCGCGGAATTCCGGCCATGTCGGTCGAGTCCGCGGCCACTGCCACGCTCACGTCGCCGACGCCACACCACGCGACGCCCGCGACGGTCGCCTCGCTGGGCGACGTCAACGGCGATGGCCGCGCCGACTTCGCCGTGGGACGTCCGCGCGTCCCTTCCGGTCCGTTTCAGCTGCGCGGGGCCGTCTCCGTCGTCTTCGGGGGAGCACGAGGGCCGCTCGAGCTCGGCGGTCTCGGACCCGCGGGGTTCGAGGTCGACGGGCCGTCCTCGCCGCTCGAGGAGGGGACGCCCGACGCGCCGGCCGGGGCCGCGACTGGGGCGTCCATCGCTCCTGCGGGCGACGTGAACGGAGATGGGCTTGCCGACATCGTGATCGGATCTCCGGGGGCAACGCCGCGAAACCGCCTCCATGCCGGTGCCGTGTTCGTCGTCTTCGGGAAGCGAGATGGGACACGCGTTGATCTGGACCGCCTCGACGACGGCGGCTTCCGCATCGAGGGCGACCTGCCGAAAGCCCGGGTTGGAGAACGTGTGGCGCCCGCCGGAGACGTCAACGGCGACGGTCTGTCCGACGTGGCGATCTCCCTCGTGAGCTCGACTTCGCGGAGGAGCCCGCAGGCGGTTGCCTACATCGTCTTCGGCCGGCGCGGGACGAACGCGGTGGACCTGCGCGACCTGGGCCACGGGGGCTACAGGATCCTGACCCGCCGGGGCTCACCTGAGTACGCCGTCGCGCAAGCTGCAGGTGACGTCAACGGCGACCGGCACGCCGACACTCTCCTCGCGGTCGCGAATTTCGGGACCTTCGTGGTGTTCGGACGCGCCGCCTCTTTCGACGTCGACCTCGCGCAGTTGGGCGACGGCGGCAACGAGCTGCGCTTCCGGGGACCCGCCTACAGGACTCACCTCACATCGGCCGGCGACGTCAACCGGGACGGGCGGGACGACGTGTTGGTCGCGGCGATGGAAAGCGATGTCCCGGAGGACGAGAGTGGTGCCTGGGTCGTCTTCGGTCGTCCGGAGGCCGGGCCGGTTCGCCTCGACCGCCTCGGGAGCGGCGGTTATGCGATCGGCGGAGGTTCCATCGGAGGCGGGACGCTCGGTGTCGACGCGGCGAATGTCGGCGACGTCGACGGCGACGGGCGACCTGACGCCATCGTGGCGGGAGACTGGGCGAAGAACGACGAGCCGCGACTCCACGTCGTGTTCGGGAGCTCCAGCCCCCGGCGGGTGGTCCTGCGCAGGTTGGGGCGCCGCGGTTTCTCGATCGATGGGCCGCTGCTGGCGGCCGATGACACCCTCGTGTTCGAGATCGCAGCCCCGGGCGATGTCAACGGCGATGGGCGGGCGGACATCGCAGTCGGGGGTGTCGAGCACATGCGCGCGTGCCGTGCCGACCTCGGCGCCGCTTTCGTCGTGTTCGGACGGCGCGGCGGGACCCGGGTACGCATGTCGTCGCTGGCTCCGACCGACGGCTACGTCCTCGAGGGCGCTCGCCCGGGCGACGCCGTCGGCTCGATCGTTCGCGACGCCGGGGACCTGGACGGCGATGGGCGCCGCGACCTGCTGGTCGGGGCGACCGGCGAGGAGGAGGAGCAGCGGTTTCGTCTCCATGCCATCAGCACCGGGCCACGGGTGTTCCCGCTCCGGACCTCGCTGCCTCCCGAGAGCTGCCTGAGAGCGAAGGTGCTCGACCACAGCCTGCGTCGCTTCGTCCGGGGCCCAGGGATACGCGTGCGCGTTGCGCTGCGACGGCTCCAGCACGATTCGGACGTCGTCGCCTTGACGATGATCGACTCGGACCCGCGCGGCCGGACCACTGCGCGGCGTCATCCGACAGCGCCACGGCTGCCGCTTGGCTCGGCAAGGATCCGATTTCGCCGGCCCGGAGTCCGAACCGCAGTGATCCGGATCAATCCCTTTGTGCGCCGCAGTCTGCTCGCCGGACGGGCCCTGAACGCCCGTATCGTGGCGGCCGTCGTCGGAACCGACGACATACGGAAGGAGATCGTCGTCCGGCTGCGCGACTAGCCCAGGCGCGCCGCCCACGCGAGGAGCTCCTCGACGTGGGCGGCGGTGATGCCGATCGCGGGCTCGGCGGTGACGAGGAGGGTGGGGCCGGGGCGCTCGCGGGCCCAGTCGTGGCAGCCTTCGTGGTCGTCGTCGATCCAGGCCACGGGGCGCTCGGGGCCGGCGTGGGCGTCGATCGCGTCGAGCTTCCAGTGGCGCGGGGCGGCGCCCGGCGAGCCGGCGAAGCTCAGGTGGGGGAATGGTCCGGGCAGCGAAAGGGCATGGGGGAGGTACTCGTTGGCCTTCTCCTCCCAGCCGGTGCACCAGACCAGCTCGAAATGACCCGAAAGCTTGCGCAGGTGGCGGCCCGCCGCGGCCGAAAGGTAGTGGTGGATGCCGTCCACGTTCTCGAAGGCCCCCTCTGGACGCGCGTCCAGCTCGAACCCGTAGAGGGAGATGACGCCGTCCACGTCGACGAGCAGAAGCGGAATGTCGCTGTTTCCAGGGAGTTCCATGTGACAACCGTTACGCGACCGGGCGGACCCGTTACCGCTAGCCTGTTGAGACTACGTTCCGCCATCAAGGCGGTACATGACCGCGCCGATAGGGGTACGAACCGGCGCAGTCACGTTTTGGCCCCCTCGCTGGTTCACCTTCCATGACCCTTGAGATCGGCATCCTGCTCGCGCTCGCCTGCGCGTTCGCGACCAACCTGGGCTTCCTCTACAAGCACCGGGGGGCGTGCGCGGCCCCGACCGTCGACGTCCGCCATCCGCTGCGCGCCGCGCGCGGGCTGTTCGCCTCCAAGTGGTTCGCGATCGGCATGGCCGTGGCCGTTGGCGCGTGGCTCCTGCACGTCGCCGCGCTGGCGCTGGCGCCCCTCTCGCTGGTCCAGGCGGTCCTGTCCGGCGGCATCGTCCTGCTCGCGGTGATGGCCGAGAAGCTGTTCGGCTTCGAGGTCGGCCGCCGCCAGCGGATCGGCGTCGTCTGCACCGCCGTGGGCCTCGTGGCGCTCGGCGTCACGCTCCCCGCGAGCACCGGCGCGCACTCGCACTTCTCGCTCACCGCGATGATCGCCTTCGAGGGCGGCCTGGTGGGCATCGGCATCCTGCTGATCATGGGCAAGCGCCTCGGCGGCCCGGCCGAGCACCACGGCGTCATGCTCGGCGCCGCGTCCGGCGTGCTGTTCGGCGTCTCGGACATCGCCATCAAGGCGCTGACCGGCCTGGTCGGCCAGGCCGGCGTCCTGGGCCTCGTGTCCCCGTGGCTGCTCATGGCCGCCCTGGCCTCCGTCGCCGCCTTCTACGCCTCGGCCCGCGGCCTTCAGGACGGCGAGGCCGTCCCGGTCATCGCCACCACCGGCATGGCCGCCAACGTCTCCTGCATCGCCGGCGGCATCATCGTCTTCGGCGACCCCATGCCCGGCGACGCCCTCGGCGTGATCGTCCAGGTCGCCGCCTTCATGATGGTCTGCGTCGCCGCCTTCCTCATGCCGGCGCCGGTCCGCGCCGCCGGGGCCACCGCCCCCGCCACCGCCTAGCCGCGCGCCCGCCCGCTCGCGGGCCATAGGCATGGACGCGTTACCTTTTCCGTATGGCCACCACGGACGAGACGGTCCGGCAGGGAACGCTCCAGGAGCTCGCCAAGCGCCATCTGTGGATGCACTTCACGCGGATGGGGGCCTACGCCGACCAGGACGTCCCCATCATCGTCCGCGGCGAGGGCTGCCACGTGTGGGACGAGAAGGGCAACCGCTACTTCGACGGCCTGTCCGCGCTCTTCTGCGTGAACATCGGCCACGGGCGCGCCGACGTCGCGCAGGCGGGCGCCGACCAGGCCCGCGAGCTGGGCTTCTACACCAACTGGTCCTACGCGCACCCGCGCGCCATCGAGCTGGCCGCGCGCATCGCCGCGCTGGCCCCCGGCGACCTCAACCGGGTCTTCTTCACCAGCGGCGGCAGCGAGGCCGTCGAGTCCGCGCTCAAGCTGGCGCGCCAGTACCACAAGCTCACGGGCCATCCCAACAAGACCAAGGTCGTGGCGCGCGAGATCGCCTACCACGGCACGACGCTCGGCGCGCTCAGCGCCACCGGCATCCCCGGCCTGCGCCAGCCCTTCGAGCCGCTCACGCCCGGCGGCCGGCACGTGCCGAACACCAACACCTACCGCCTGCCGCCGGGGATGACCGAGGCCGACCTGGCCGAGTCGATCGCCCACGCGATCGAGTTCGAGGGCCCCGACACCGTGTCCGCGGTCATCCTCGAGCCGGTGCAGAACGCCGGCGGCTGCTTCACGCCGCCCGAGGGCTACTTCCAGCGCGTGCGCGAGATCTGCGACGAGTACGACGTGCTGATGATCTCCGACGAGGTCATCTGCTCCTGGGGGCGGCTGGGCGAGTGGTTCGGCGCCGAGCGCTACGGCTACCAGCCCGACATCATCACCACGGCCAAGGGCCTTACCAGCGCCTACGCCGCCATGGGCGCGGTGATCGCCTCCGACCGCCTGGCCGAGCCGTTCCTGAGCGGCACCAGCACCTTCATGCACGGCCTCACCTTCGCCGGGCACCCCATGGCCGCCGCCGTGGCCATGGCCAACCTCGACGTGTTCGAGAACGAGGGGATCCTCGACAACGTCCGCGCCCACGAGGCCGACCTGCGAGCGATGCTCGAGTCGCTGCGCGACATCCCCATCGTCGGCGACGTGCGCGGCGCCGGGTACTTCCAGGCGGTCGAGCTGGTCAAGGACCGCTCGACCAGGGAGTCCTTCGACGGCGGCGAGTCCGAGACCCTGCTGCGCGGGTTCCTCTCCGGCGAGCTGTTCCGGCGGGGCCTGATCTGCCGTGCCGACGACCGCGGCGACCCGGTCATCCAGGTCTCGCCCCCGCTGATCGCCGGGCCCGACGACTTCGCCGAGATGGAGTCCGTGCTGCGGCCGACGCTGGAGGAGGCGACGGACCGCATGCACGTGCGGAGCTGACGGGTGCGTATCGCGGTCCTGGGCGCGGGCGGGACGATCGCGCCCGCCATCGTCCGCGACCTCGCGGAGTCCGACGAGGTCGACGCGCTGGTCCTGCTCGACCTCGACGGCGACCGCGCGCGCGAGGTGGCCGAGCGCCACGGCGCCGGGCAGGCGACGGGCGCGGCGGCCGACGCGCGCGATCCCCAGGCGCTGATGCTGGCGATCGAGGGCTGCGGGATGCTGGTCAACGCCGCCTCCTACCGCGTCAACCTCCTGGCCATGGACGCCGCCCTGGCCGCGGGCTGCGCCTACGTCGACCTCGGCGGCCTCTACCACCTGACCGGCGACCAGCTCGCCCGCGCGCCGGAGTTCGAGGAGCGCGGGCTGCTCGCGGTCCTGGGCGCCGGCGCGGGCCCGGGCAAGACCAACGCGATGGCCGCCCGCGCCGCGGCCGAGCTCGACCGCGTCGACGCCGTGCGCTGCGCCTCGGCGGGGATGGACGCCGACCCGCCCGAGGGCCTGTCCACGCCTTACGCGCTCGCCACGATCATGGACGAGCTCACGGCGCCCGCGATCGCGGTGCGCGACGGTCGCCCCCGGGAGGTCGCCCCCATGACCGCGGGCGGCGAGATCCCCTTCCCCGAGCCGGTCGGGGCCCGCGAGTCGCTGTACACGCTGCACTCCGAGGTCCGCACGCTGCCGGCCAGCCTCGGCGCGCGCGAGTGCGACTTCCGCCTGTCGCTGTCGCCGGCGGTGCTCGAGGCGCTGACCGAGCTGCGCGATCGCCCGCGCGAGGAGGTCGCGGCGCTGCGGCCCGCGCCGCCCTCTCCGCGCACCTACTCGGCCCAGCACGTCGAGGTCCGCGGCGAGCGCGACGGCGCGCCGGCGACGGTCACCGCGACCGCGCTGACCGTCCCTCACGAGGGCTGGGGGCTGGGCGGCGGGATCGTCTCCACGGCGTCGGTCGCCGCGGCCGTGGTCAGGCTCTACGCGCGCGGGCGGATTTCCCGCGCCGGCGCCCTTCCGCCCGAGGCCTGCCTGGACCCCGGCGAGCTGTTCGCCGAGCTCGGGCCGCGCGGGACGACGCTGCGGATCGACAACGCCAGGGAGAGCGAGGTCGCGACATGAGGGTGGGCGTCCCCACCGAGACCAAGCCCGACGAGTACCGCGTCGCGCTCACCCCCACGGGCGTCCGCGAGCTGGTCGACGCCGGCCACGAGGTGGTCGTGCAGAGCGGGGCCGGCGAGGGGTCGGCGATCGAGGACGGGCGCTACGCCGAGCAGGGCGCGCGGATCGTCCCCGACGCGGGCGCGCTGTTCGAGGAGGCGCAGCTGATCGTCAAGGTCAAGGAGCCCCAGCCCGAGGAGGTCCGCCGGCTGCGGCGCGAACACGTCCTGTTCACCTACCTGCACCTGGCGCCCGACCCCGAGCTGACGCGCGCGCTGGCGGAGTCGGGCGCCACCTGCATCGCCTACGAGACCGTGGAGGACGGCGACGGGCGCCTGCCGCTGCTGGCGCCCATGAGCGAGGTGGCGGGCAAGATCGCCACCCAGGCGGGCGCGTTCATGCTCGAGAAGCCGCTGGGTGGCCGGGGCGTGCTGCTGGGGGGCGTGCCGGGCGTGGCGGCGGCGAACGTGCTGGTCATCGGCGGCGGGGTGGTGGGGATGAACGCCGCCTTCATCGCGATCGGCATGGAGGCCGACGTGTTCGTCTTCGACCGCGACGTCGACCGCCTGCGCGAGCTCGACGTCATCTTCGCCGGGCGCTGCTCGACCGTGTTCTCCTCGACGCTGGAGATCGAGGAGCGCCTGCCCACCGCCGACCTGGTGATCGGCGCCGTCCTCATCCACGGGGCGCGCGCGCCGCACGTGATCCGCCGCGAGCAGCTGCGGCTGATGAAGCGCGGCGCCGTGCTCGTGGACGTGTCGATCGACCAGGGCGGGTGCTTCGAGACCTCGCGGCCCACCACCCACTCCGACCCCACGTACGAGGTCGACGGGGTCATCCACTACTGCGTGACCAACATGCCGGGCGCGGTCCCCATCACCTCCACCTACGCGCTGACCAACGCGACGCTGCCCTACGTCGCGGCGCTGGCCCGCGACGGGGTGCGCGGCGCGGCGGCCGCCCAACCGGGGCTCAAGCGCGGCGTCAACGTGGCCGGCGGCCACGTGACCTGCCGGCCCGTCGCCGAGGCCACCGGACTGCCCTACGTCGACCCCGACGAGGCCCTCGCCGCGGTCGCCGCCGGCTGACGCGGCCGCCCCCCGCGGTGCCGGGCCGCCGAGTTTGTCTATCATCGCGGGCCGCATGCCGACCACCAGCCAGCTCGTCCGCAAGGGCCGCAAGTCCCCGCCCAAGAAGCTCGCCACCCCCGGCCTGAAGTCCGGCAAGGGCCGCAAGCAGCGCGTGGCCGCGCCGCAGCGGCGGGGCGTGTGCACGCGCGTGTACACGGTGACCCCCAAGAAGCCGAACTCCGCCCTGCGCAAGGTCGCCCGCGTGCGCCTCACCAACGGGATGGAGGTCACGACCTACATCCCCGGCGAGGGCCACAACCTCCAGGAGCACTCCGTGGTGCTCGTGCGCGGCGGCCGCGTCAAGGACCTGCCGGGCGTGCGCTACAAGGTCGTGCGCGGCACGCTCGACGCCGCCGGCGTCAGCGACCGCAAGAAGGCCCGCTCGCAGTACGGCGTGAAGCGCTAGTGCGCCGCAACCGCGCAGACGTCCGGCCGATCGAGCCCGACGCGCTCCACCGCTCGCGGCTGGTCCAGCAGGTCATCAACAAGGTGATGCTCGACGGCAAGAAGTCCACCGCCGAGCGCATCGTCTACGACGCGCTCGCGATCCTCGGCGAGAAGAGCGGCAAGGACCCCGTCGACTCGCTCGAGGAGTCCATCAAGGCCCTGACACCCGTCCTCGAGGTCCGCTCCCGCCGCGTCGGCGGCGCCACCTACCAGGTGCCCGTCGAGGTCCCCCAGCGCCGCGCCCGCACCCTCGCCGTCCGCTGGCTGGTCACCTTCGCCCGCCAGCGCCGCGAGAAGACCATGGCCCAGCGCCTGGCCAACGAGCTCCTCGACGCCGGCCAGCAGCAGGGCAACGCCTACAAGCGCAAGGACGACATCTACCGCATGGCGCAGGCCAACAAGGCCTTCGCCCACTACCGCTGGTGACCGCCGGGATCGGGACCCGCCGCCGTGCTGGCGGCCGGCCGGCGGCCCGAGCACGCCGCTGACGGCGTCCTCGGCTCGCGGATAGCGCTGCTATCCGCTTCGCCTGCGTCCTGGTCAGCCGCGCGCTCGGTCTCGCCGCCCGACCACCATCACCCCGCCGGGCCCCGATCCCGGCGGGCGGCCGTCCTGGCACCTCGATCTCCCGGGCCTCGGTCCCGGGGCCTTCGCTCCGGCGCGGTCAGGACGAGGCGGCCGACGCCGCTGACGAGGAGCAAGACGGCGCCGAGGGTCTCGAGGTAGAACCCGGCCTTGGGGGTTCCGGTGGCGTTCTCGAAGGTGCGGGCGAGGGTGTTGGTGCCGGTGGCGTCGGGCAGGTCGAAGGCCAGCGCGATGAGGATCGCCAGGCCGCCGAGGAAGGCGAGGCCCGCCATCGCCGGGCGGCTCTCGCCGGCCCACGCGCCGTAGGCCATCGGGAGGGCGGCGACGCCGATCACGACCATCGCGAAGGAGTGGTTCTCGCGCCCCTTGACCGAGCCGCCGGGCACGGTCACGCCGGCCTCGGTGTGCACCGCGAACAGCGTCAGGAAGTCCGAGAGGACGAGCAGCACGGCGCCCAGGAAACCGGCGACGGCGAGCGCGGGAAGCACCAGCTCCGACGCCTGGACCACGCGCCGGGAGGCCCGTGCGATGCTGCTATCCTGCTCCGTCGTTCCGGGGGCCGAGTCGTTCACGCGCGCGCGTTCCCGGCCAGGCGGTAATCAGATCGTGAAGACCGAAACCAGATAGACGGCCGCGCCTCGGCAACACCCGCTCCGAACACGGGCCCGAGGGGCCCGTTTTTTTGCCCGAAAGACTTCAGCTCAAGACACGGAAATGGCACGCAAGTTCTCCCTCGAGAAGACCCGGAACATCGGGATCATGGCGCACATCGACGCCGGCAAGACGACGACGACCGAGCGCATCCTCTACTACACCGGCCGCACCCACAAGATGGGCGAGGTCCACGAGGGCGCCGCGACCATGGACTGGATGGAGCAGGAGCAGGAGCGCGGCATCACCATCACCAGCGCCGCCACCACCTGCGAGTGGGAGGGCCACCGCATCAACATCATCGACACCCCCGGCCACGTGGACTTCACGGTCGAGGTCGAGCGCTCGCTGCGCGTCCTGGACGGCGCGATCGCCCTCTTCGACTCCGTGGCCGGCGTCGAGCCCCAGTCCGAGACCGTCTGGCGCCAGGCCGACAAGTACAAGGTCCCGCGCATCGCCTACATCAACAAGATGGACCGCGTGGGCGCCAACTTCGAGCAGGGCGTCAAGACCATGGTCGACCGCCTCGGCGCCCATCCCGTCCCGATCCAGCTGCCGATCGGCGCCGAGGGCGACTTCCGCGGGATCGTCGACCTGGTGGCCAACAAGGCGATCCTCTACGAGGACGAGCTGGGCACCAAGGTCAACGTCACCGAGATCCCCGACGACCACCGCGAGGTCGCGGCCGCCGCGCGCGAGCACCTGCTCGAGGAGGTCTCGCACTACGACGACGAGCTCGTCGAGCTGATCCTCGAGGAGGCCGAGATCCCGCAGGAGCGCCTCAAGCAGGCCATCCGCAAGGCCACGCTGGAGATCAAGCTCACGCCGGTCCTGTGCGGCTCGTCCTTCAAGAACAAGGGCGTGCAGCCGCTGCTCGACGCGGTCATCGACTACCTCCCCAGCCCGCTCGAGGTCCCGCCCGTCGAGGGCCTGGAGCCGGTCAAGGGCCAGGAGGAGGGCAACCCCGCCACCCGCCGCGCCGACGACTCGCAGCCGTTCAGCGCCCTGGCCTTCAAGATCATGGCCGACCCCTACGTCGGCAAGCTCACCTACTTCCGCGTGTACTCGGGCACGCTCCAGGCGGGGTCGCGCGTCCTCAACGTCTCCACCGGGCGCACCGAGCGCGTCGGGCGCATCCTGATGATGCACGCCAACCACCGCGAGGAGGTCGAGGAGGTCGCGGCCGGCGACATCGCCGCCGGCGTGGGGATCAAGCAGGTCACCACCGGCGACACGCTGGCCGCCCCCGACGTGCCGATCAAGCTCGAGACCATCACCTTCCCCGAGCCGGTCATCAAGGTGGCCATCGAGCCCAAGACCAAGGCCGACCAGGAGAAGATGTCGGTCGCGCTGGGCCGCCTGGCCGAGGAGGACCCCACGTTCCAGGTCCAGACCAACGACGAGACCGGCCAGACCGAGATCTCCGGGATGGGCGAGCTGCACCTCGAGGTGCTGGTCGACCGCATGCTGCGCGAGTTCAAGGTCGACGCCAACGTCGGGCGCCCGCAGGTCTCCTACCGCGAGACCGTGCGCGGCGAGGCCCGCAAGATCGAGGGCAAGTTCGTGCGCCAGACCGGCGGCTCGGGCCAGTACGGCGTGGTCAACATCGACCTCGACCCCGCCCCCGGCGAGGGCTTCGACTTCGTCAACAAGATCAAGGGCGGCTCGATCCCCACCGAGTTCATCCCCGCGGTGGAGAAGGGCGTCGAGGAGGCGCTGGAGAACGGCGTCAAGGCCGGCTACCCGATCGTCGACGTCCGCGTGACGCTGGTCGACGGCAAGTACCACGAGGTCGACTCCTCGGAGATCGCCTTCAAGGTGGCCGGCTCGCTGGCCCTCCAGGAGGCGGTCAAGCGGGCCAAGCCGGTCCTGCTGGAGCCGATGTTCTCGATCGAGGTCGTCACCCCCGAGGAGTTCGTGGGCGACGTGATCGGCGACCTGATGCGCCGCCGCGGGCAGGTCCAGGGGCAGGAGCCGCGCGGCAACGCGATGGTGGTCACCGGCTTCGTCCCGCTGGCCGAGATGTTCGGCTACGCGACCGACCTGCGCACGGTCACCCAGGGGCGCGCGACCTACACCATGCAGTTCGAGCGCTACGACGAGGTCCCCACGAACATCGCCGAGAAGATCGTCGAGCAACGGCAGGGCGCCCCGGTGCCGGCTTAGGCTAGATTCTCTAGGTTCGCCCGCAGCGGGCGCACCCCAACCCAGACTTCAAAGGAGCAAGCGAAAGTGGCGAAGGAGAAGTTCGAGCGCGACAAGCCGCACGTCAACGTCGGCACGATCGGTCACATCGATCACGGCAAGACGACGCTGACGGCTGCCATCACCCAGGTGCTGGCCGAGAAGCAGGGCGGCGAGGCGAAGAGCTTCGAGGAGATCGACAACGCTCCGGAGGAGAAGGAGCGCGGGATCACCATCGCCACCTCCCACGTCGAGTACCAGACCGACAACCGGCACTACGCCCACGTCGACTGTCCGGGCCACGCCGACTACGTCAAGAACATGATCACCGGCGCCGCCCAGATGGACGGCGCGATCCTCGTGGTCTCGGCGGCCGACGGGCCCATGCCCCAGACGCGCGAGCACATCCTGCTCGCCCGCCAGGTCGGCGTGCCCTACATCGTCGTGTTCCTCAACAAGGCCGACATGGTCGACGACCCCGAGCTGCTGGAGCTGGTCGAGGTCGAGGTCCGCGAGCTGCTGTCGGAGTACGAGTTCCCGGGCGACGACATCCCCTTCATCACCGGCTCCGCGCTCAAGGCGCTGGAGGGCGACGAGGAGTCCAAGCAGAAGATCGTCGAGCTCGCCGAGGCCCTGGACACCTACATCCCGGAGCCCGTGCGCGACCTCGACAAGCCCTTCCTGATGCCGGTCGAGGACGTCTTCTCGATCACCGGTCGCGGCACCGTGGCGACCGGCCGCATCGAGCAGGGGATCATCAACACCAGCGACACGGTCGAGATCGTCGGGATCAAGGACACCACCAACACCGTCGTGACCGGGGTCGAGATGTTCCGCAAGATCCTCGACCAGGGGCAGGCGGGCGACAACGTCGGCTGCCTGCTGCGCGGCACCAAGCGCGAGGAGATCGAGCGCGGCCAGGTGCTGTGCAAGCCGGGGTCCATCACCCCGCACACGAAGTTCAAGGCCGAGGTCTACGTCCTCAAGAAGGAGGAGGGCGGGCGCCACACCCCGTTCTTCACGGGCTACCGGCCGCAGTTCTACTTCCGTACCACCGACGTGACCGGGGTGGCCAACCTCCCCGAGGGCACCGAGATGGTCATGCCCGGGGACAACGTGCAGATGGAGGTGGAGCTCATCCAGCCCATCGCCATGGACCAGGGCCTTCGCTTCGCGATCCGCGAGGGCGGCCGCACGGTCGGCTCGGGGGTCGTCACCGAAGTCGTCGAGTAATCACCGGCGGCCGCCTCACCGGCGGCCGTCGTTCGTTCAAACGTCAGATACGACCAACCGGGGCGGGTCCCGCGGAGTTCCAGGGACTCGCCTCTCTCACGCAGCAAGGCAAGACGCATGGCATCGCTCACCCAGAACAAGATCCGGATCCGTCTCAAGAGCTACGACCACTCGGCGATCGAGACGGCCGCCAAGGAGATCGTGGACACGGCCGCGCGCACCGGCGCGACCGTGACCGGGCCGGTGCCCCTGCCCACCGAGAAGAACGTCTACGCGGTGATCCGCTCCCCGTTCAAAGACAAGGACTCCCAGGAGCACTTCGAGATCCGCACCCACAAGCGCCTGATCGACATCCACCAGCCGACGCCGAAGACCGTCGACTCGCTCCAGCGGCTCGACCACCTGCCGGCCGGCGTGGACATCGAGATCAGGCTGGCGGGCTAGGAGGACGGTGCCGTGCCCGCGATCCTCGCTCGCAAGCTCGGAATGACCCAGCGCTTCCTGGACGACGGCACGGTCGAGCGCGTGACCGTGCTGGAGGCGGGCCCCTGTCACGTGACCGCGATCCGCACCGCCGAGCGCGACGGCTACGACGCCGTGCAGCTCGGCTTCGGCGCGGCGCGCGAGCGCAAGCTCTCGCGCGGCGAGCTGGGGCACCTCAAGAAGGCGGGCGCCCCGCCGCTGCGCCACCTCGCCGAGTTCCGCGACGAGGCGGGCGAGCTACAGGTCGGCGACGAGGTGCGGGTGGACGTCTTCGAGCCCGGCCAGAGCGTGAAGGTCTCGGGCGTGTCGAAGGGCAAGGGCTTCCAGGGCACGATCAAGCGCCACAACTTCTCCCGCGGCCCGGTGACGCACGGCTCGCACAACGTGCGCGCCCCCGGCTCGATCGGCGCCTCGGCCACGCCCTCGCGCGTGTTCAAGGGCATGAAGGGGCCCGGCCGGATGGGCGGCAAGCGCGTCACCCAGCGCGGCCTGGAGGTCGTCGAGGTCATCCCGGGCGAGAACCTGCTGCTGCTGCGCGGCTCGGTCCCCGGCCCGCGCAACGGCACCGTGGAGGTGCGCACCGATGGCTGAGGCCAAGGCCCCCTGGCTGCACAAGCAGGGCGGAGTGGACCTCGATCCCGAGGCCTTCGGGGCCCGGTGGAACGAGGCGCTGGTGCACGAGTGCGTGCGCGCCGAGCAGGCCGCGCGCCGCCGGGGCACCGCGTCCACGCGCACGCGCGGCAACGTGCGCGGCGGCGGGGCCAAGCCCTGGCGCCAGAAGGGCACCGGCCGCGCTCGCGCCGGATCCATCCGCTCCCCGATCTGGGTCGGCGGCGGCGTCACCTTCGGGCCCTCTCCGCGCCACTACACCGTCAAGGTCAATCGCAAGGCGCGGCGCGCGGCGCTGCGCAGTGCGCTGTCGCTGCACGCCGGGCGCGGCTCGATCGGCGTGGTCGACGCGCCCGGGTTCGACGCGCCCTCCACCAAGAAGGCGTCCCAGGCGCTGGAGAAGTGGGGCGGCGACCGGCCCGTGCTCGTGGCGCTGGGCGACGAGGAGGCGGCGGCCGCGAAGTCGTTTCGCAACCTGAGCGGCGTCTCCGTGGTCCCGGTCTCCGCCGTGGGGGTCGTGGACGTCGTCGCCGCGGCGTCGCTGGTCGTCTCCGAGGCGGCGCTGGCGGCCCTGACGGCCCTGGCCAAGGGCGAGAAGGTCGCCGACGCCGAGGAGGCCGCGGCCTGATGGAGCCCACGCAGGTGATCATCCGCCCGGTCGTGACCGAGAAGAGCTACGCGCTGGCCGCGGCCGGCAAGTACGTCTTCCGCGTCCACGAGGACGCCCACAAGACCCAGGTCCGCCAGGCCATCGAGGCGCTCTTCGACGTCCGCGTGGTCGACGTGCGCACGATGTCGGTCAAGCCCAAGCCCAAGCGCCGCGGCCTGACCACCGGGACCACGCGCCGCTGGAAGAAGGCGATCGTGCAGGTCGGCGAGGGCGACGAGATCCCGATCTTCGCCGGGCTGGAGGGGGCTGGCTAGAGATGCCCCTCCTCCGACCCACGCACCCACGGATGGCGCGGAATCCCGTCGCCGGATCTGCGTCCTCGGGCTCGACGATGCCTCCGGCATCGCCTTCGCCCTGCGTCCTTGCCCGGCTCGGTCTTCCACGCCCCCGCGGGCACGTGGACCGAAGGAGGAGCATCTGATGGCCATCCGCAAGCCCAAGCCCACGAGCCCCGGGCGCCGCTTCTCCACCTATCCCGACTTCGCGGAGATCACCAAGGACGAGCCCGAGAAGACGCTGGTCGAGGGCCTCAAGAAGTCCGGCGGGCGCAACACGCACGGCCGCAAGACCTCGCGCCACCGCGGCGGCGGCGCCAAGCGCCGCTACCGGCGCATCGACTTCAAGCGCCGCAAGGACGGCGTCCCCGCCAAGGTGGCGGCGATCGAGTACGACCCCAACCGGTCCTCCTACATCGCGCTGCTGCACTACCTGGACGGCGAGAAGAGCTACATCCTGGCGCCGCAGCGCCTCCAGGTCGGGGCCACGGTGCAGTCGGGGGAGCGCGTGGAGATCGCGGTGGGCAACTCGCTGCCGCTGGCCAACATGCCGGTGGGCACGATCGTCCACAACGTCGAGCTCCAGCCGGGCCGCGGCGGGCAGATGGGCCGGGCCGCGGGGACGGCGATCCAGCTGATGGCCAAGGAGGGCGGCATGACCACGCTGCGCCTGCCCTCCGGCGAGATGCGCATGGTCCGCGCCGGGTGCCGCGCCACCGTGGGCACGATCGGCAACGCCGACCACCAGAACGTCAAGGTCGGCAAGGCCGGCCGCAAGCGCCACATGGGCGTGCGCCCGCAGACCCGGGGCACGGCCATGAACCCGGTGGACCACCCGCACGGCGGCGGCGAGGGCTCGACCACCCCCGGCCGTCACCCCGTCACCCCCTGGGGCGTGCCCACCCTCGGCTACCGGACGCGCAAGAAGCGCAAGTCCTCCGATCCGTACATCGTCCGTGGCCGCCGGCGCGGCAAGAAGGGAAGGTAGGTAGCGAGCCGTGAGCCGTTCGAGCAAGAAGGGACCGTGGGTCGAGGAGCGCCTGATCGCGCGCATCGAGGCGATGAACTCCTCCGGCAGCAAGACCATGGTCAAGACCTGGTCGCGGACCTCGACGATCTTCCCGGAGATGGTCGGCCACACGATCGCCGTCCACGACGGCCAGAAGCACGTGCCGGTGTTCGTCACCGAGGCGATGGTCGGGCACAAGCTCGGCGAGTTCGCCCCCACCCGCAAGTTCCGAGGCCACGCCGGCGGCGCGGCGAAGATGCGATGAGCCCCGAGGAGAACAAGAACGACGAGGCGGCCGAGGAGGCCGCCGAGAAGCCCAAGCGCCGGCGCAGCCGGGCGAAGGCGAAGCCCGCCGCGGAGAAGGCGACCGAGGCCAAGGCCGACGCCGCCGCGCAGGACGCCGCCGCCGAGGACGCCCCGGCCAAGAAGCCCGCCCGCAAGCGCCCCTCGCGCGCGAAGAAGCCGAAGGCGGCCGCCTCCGAGGAGGCCGCGTCCGAGGCGGTCGCGTCTGAGGAGGCCGCCTCCGAGGCGGTCGCGTCGGAGAAGGCCGCTTCCGCGGAGGCTGCATCTGCCAAGGCCGCTTCCGAGGAGCCTGTCTCCGAAGACGCCGCTTCCGAGGAGGCCGCCTCCGAGGACGGCCCGCCCGCGGAGAAGGCGAAGCCCGCTCGCAAGGCGCCGGCGCGCGAGGCCCCCTCGCGCAAGCGCGGCGACGCCGACACGGTCATCGCTCCCCCGGTCGTGCGCGCCCGGGCGAAGTACGTGCGCTCGTCGGCGCGCAAGGCCCGCCTGGTGTGCGACCACATCCGCGGCAAGGACGTCGACGAGGCGCGCGCGATCCTGCGCTACGCGCCGCGCGCGGTCGCGCAGGACTGGTCCAAGCTGCTGGAGTCGGCGGTGGCCAACGCCGAGCACAACCACGAGCTCGTCGGCGACGACCTGCGCGTCCAGGAGGCGTTCGCGGACGAGGGCCCGACGCTCAAGCGCTTCCGCCCGCGCGCCATGGGTCGCGCCACGCGCATCCGCAAGCGCACCACCCACCTGACCATCACGCTCACGCCGAAGGAAGGGGCCTAGCCATGGGCCAGAAGGTTCACCCCGAGTCGCTGCGCGTGGGCTACATCCACGACTGGAAGTCCAACTGGTTCAACGAGCGCCACTTCGCGGACTACCTGGACGAGGACGTCAAGATCCGCGCGCACATCCACAACAAGCTCGCCCACGCGGGCCTGTCGGACATCACGATCCGCAAGGACGCCAACGAGGTGGAGGTCAACATCCACACCGCCCGTCCGGGCATCGTGATCGGCAAGTCCGGGAGCGAGGTCGACGCGCTGCGCAAGGACCTCCACCGGATGACCCGCAAGCAGATCAAGGTCAACATCCACGAGATCAAGCGGCCCGAGCTCGACGCCGCGCTCGTGGCCCAGTCGATCGGCGAGCAGCTCCAGAACCGCGTGGCGTTCCGCCGGGCGATGAAGCGCGCGCTGACCTCGGCGATGCGCTCGGGCGCCAAGGGCGTGCGGGTGCAGGTCTCCGGCCGGCTGGGCGGCGCGGAGATGGCGCGGACCGAGGGCTACTCCGACGGCCGCGTCCCGCTGCACACGCTGCGCGCCGACATCGACTACGGCTTCTACGAGGCGCGCACGACGTTCGGGCGCATCGGCGTCAAGTGCTGGATCAACAAGGGCGAGATCATGCCCGAGGGCTACACCGGCGCCGACCTCACCGACATCAACGCGCCCCTGCCCGGCGACCGCGACCGCCGCGACGAGCGCGGTGGCCGGGGTCGCGGCGACGGCCGCGGGCGCGGTGGCGGCCGCGGTGGCGGCGGGTTCGGCGGCGGCGGCGGCCGCGGTGGCGGCGGCTTCGGTGGTGGTGGCGGCGGCCGTGGCGGCGGCGGCGGTCGTGGTCCCGGTGGTGGCGGCGGCGGTGGTCGT
>Ga0299907_10000222_pt1 | contig 25549 bp, 24 predicted proteins | sample RVTome_16_FD_198680 | JGI IMG/M metagenome (GOLD analysis project Ga0299907, IMG submission 198680) | Soil microbial communities from uranium-contaminated site in the Upper Colorado River Basin, Wyoming, United States - RVT152D67 (version 2) ...
GCCGGGCGAGTTCCGTTAGGTCGGTCCAGGACATGAGTAGCGGATCTTCATATGAGCGCAGCCCGCGGTCCTCGATGTAGATGATTCTCTCGAGGTGGGGGAGTTGATCCTTGACCTCGAGTGCTTTGTCGACCTGCTCCTGATCTTCGGCGATCAGGACCCTGGATTCTGAATTGGAGAGGAGATACCTGACCTCGGCCAGCGGGTTAGTGGGATAGAGGCCCATCGTCATCGCGCGGATGGCCACGATCGCCTGATCCGCGTAGACCCACTCCGGGCGGTTCTCGGACTGGATGGCGACCCGATCGCCGGGCTCCACACCGAGCGCGAGAAGACCGTGAGCAATAAGCTCAACAGTCTCCCAGTACTCCGCCCAGGTGATGTCTTTCCAGATGCCGAGATTTTTTTCCCTCAGCGCTACGCCGCTCGGCGTCCGGAGGGCGCGGTCACGCAGGCGCGTCACTGTTGTTGTCGTGAACTCCACATGACGAGGTCGTTCCGCTACCCGGCTCATCTCATCATCCCTTGAGTGCCTCGGCGGCTGTCGCGTGTTCCTGGCCGAGATAGGCGCGCAACACATCGGGGTTGTTCTGAACGCTCTTCGGAGAGTCACATGCGATTGCGCGGCCGAAATCGACGACTAGAACCCTGTCGGCGAGATCCATAACAACTCCCATATCGTGCTCCACAAGGATCATCGGAATCCCAAGTTCCTCTCGGATATCAAGGATGAAGCGCGCCATATCCTCGGTCTCCTCGACGTTCATTCCCGAAACCGGTTCGTCGAGCAGCAGCAGAGTCGGGTCCATCGCGAGAGCGCGCCCGAGCTCCACTCGCTTCTTGATCCCGTAAGGGAGGAGCCCGACCGGATGCCTGCGGTATTGCTCGATCTCCAGGAAGTCGACGATCTCCTCGATGACCTCGCGGTGTTCAATCTCCTGGGTCTGGGCCTTGCCCACCCTAACCATCGCTGCCAGCGGTCCGTAAGTTACGTGATGGTGCCGGCCCAGCATCAGGTTTTCCACGACGGTCAGATTGTGGAAAAGCTCGATGTTCTGGAAGGTCCGAGCCATTCCCATTCTGGCTATCCGGTGGGGGGGCCTGCCCACGATGTCTTGGCCTAGGAAGCGGATCGTACCCAGCTGTGGTCGGTAGAGACCGGACAGGCAATTGAACATGGATGTCTTCCCCGCCCCATTGGGACCGATGATCGAAAACAGCTCATGCTTTTGTACGTCGAAGCTGACGCCGTCGATGGCGGTAACACCCTCGAAGCGAAGCACAACTTCCTCGAATTCCAGCACCGTGTCGCCCTCGGTCCATGAGGTACCTGCGGTCAGCACTCGGGCAAGGTTGGCTCCGGGCCGGGTCACGACAACCACCTCTTGCGCCGCTTGTAGTGCTTTACCTCCCGGAAGGACTTTGCCTCGCCCTCTTTGTGAAGACCGAGGTAGAACTCCTTGACATCTTCGTCTTCCCGCAACGCGGCAGCGGGCTTGTCCATGACGATCTTGCCTACTTCCATGATGTAGCCGTGCTCCGCGATTCCAAGCGCCATGTCGGCGTTCTGTTCGACAAGCAAGATCGACGTTCCTTGCTCGTTTATGGCAACTATCAAATCGCGGATCTGTTGAACGAGCCTGGGTGCAAGGCCCAAGCTCGGCTCGTCCAGTAAGAGGAAGCGCGGGTTCGACATCAGCGCGCGGCCGATGGCAAGCATCTGCTGTTCCCCGCCGGATAGATAGCCGGCAATTGCCTTTCTTCTCTCGTGAAGGATTGGGAACAACTCGTAGACGCGATCGAAATTGCTTTTGGATTCGTGAGGTGCGGTATGAGCACCAACACGCAGGTTCTCTTCGACCGTGAGCTCCGCAAGCACGCGCCGCCCTTCCATCACTTGGGAGATCCCCATGCCCACAATCCTGTGCGCGGGCAATCGGTGGACCCTTGTGCCGTTAAGCGTGATCTGCCCCTTGGTGATCTCGCCGCGGTGAACGTCCAAGAGGCCGGAAAGTGCTCGCAGAAGAGTTGTCTTGCCCGCGCCGTTGGCGCCGAGCAGAGCCACGATTTTCCCTTCGGGGACTTCCAGACTTACGCCGCGGAGTACGAGTACGACATCCTCGTAGACAACTTCGAGGTTCCTAACAGACAGCGCGATCGCGATCGGAAACCCCCCTGAACCCCCAGATGCTTGTCCTTCAACAGGCTTCGTGGGCACCTTCGAAGAAGTATATAGATCGTCCCGTCACCCGGTCCGGGCGCGCCGGCTCCGAAGGTTTGCGCTTCTCAGCCGCCTACGACGGCACTATCGCACGGACCTCCGGCCGGAGCGGGCCAAGAAGTGTACGGGCGTGGGTTAGTGGCGGATCTTCCAGTCGTCCGGATAGCGCCGCGCTCCCAGGTGCCATTCGTCGGTCCGGTAGGCAAGGGCGAGGAACGCTGCAATCGGACTAGAAGCGCCCGATCCCGCCCTTACTTCGACCTCATAGGAGGCCAGGCGCGCCGAGCGGCTTATCTCCCGAGCATCGGCAACAAGGGGGTTTCCAATCTCCCCTCTAGCGAGGAAGTGCGCGGTCAGCTCCACCGCAACGCACTGCCGCCCGTACGAGTTGCAGGCGATCTCGAAGGCGGCATCGGCGATGCCGACGACCACCCCCCCGTGCGCTGTCCCGATGATATTGGCCAGCTCCGCCGACGGAACAACGCGGGTGCGCGCCCATCCCAGACCCCAATCCTCGATTTCCACGTCGATTCTTTTGTGGAAGGGATTCCCACGGAACAGGACATCGAGTTCTGTCGCCAGTGACGAAAGGTCATCCGGCCATCTCGGGTGCGGCTCAGTGCGATCGAATTCGTTCACTCGCCGTCCTTCCCCTCGAAGGTCTTTACGCTACGCCGTTGATGCCACGCCGGGATCTTATGAATTGTCCAGGTCCATAGCTCGTTTGCGGATGGCCGGACCTACTGTTTTGACCCGCCCGATCATGGCCGCATAGATTCTGGACCATCCGGCTCAGGGGGAGGGCCGGTTCGAATCGGCCGCGTGGATCCACGAAGGGGAGGGGACGGTATGTGACTTGATTGGCGGCTTCGGTGTCTCTGTTCGAACTCAAGGAGGAGCTGAGATGTCACGACGAGTGAGAGTTTGGGCCGCGATTCTGCTCGCGCTTGCCCTAGGTGCACCGGTTGCAGTGGTGGCGCCGGCGGGAGCCGATATCGCGCCCCCATGGTGTGGAACACCGGAGCCCGACGCCGCCGAGAACCTTCCCGACGGGACGGACCCGGGAGATCCTCCCGGGAGCTTTCCGCATATCCCGGTGTACGCCATCGGCTGCACGCTGGAGTCGATCGAGGCAGAGAGCAACGGCCGCATGACCGTGGAAGTCATCGGTCAGTCCGCACGCGGCCGGGATATGTACTTCGTGACTCTGAATTCGCTGGAAACACAGGCGCAGCGGGATGCGTTCGACGGCTATCGGAAGGTTCGGCGCCATGCCCTCAGCGATCCCGCTCGGTCCCAGGACCTCCTGGAGTCCGAAGGCGAAGTCAAGGTCCCCGTTTTCATCCAGTCGGGGATCCACGGGAACGAGTACGAGGGCGTCGACGCGGCGATGCGGGTGATCGAGGAACTGGCCACGACTCCTTACGGAACCGATCCAGAGATAGACGCGATCCTCGATCACACGATCCTTCTCTTCAATGTGACTCAGAACCCCGACGGACGGATTGCCGGAGTGCGGACGAACGGCAACGGTTTCGACTTGAACCGTGACTACGTCACCCAGTCACAGTCCGAGACGCGCGCGTCGGTCGGAGTCTTCACCGAGTGGTTGCCTACCGAGACCTTGGATCTCCACGGCTACGTAACCCCCACGCTCATCGATGCAACGACTGTGCCTCACAACCCGGGTATCGAGTACGACATCTTCCTGAAGTGGAACCAGCAGCGCATCGATGCCAATGAAGCCGAGCTAGCCACCGAGGGCTTCGGCATTACCCGACCGGTGAACAACATCCCCGACGGATGGATCCCGGAGGGCGAAACCCTTCCCCAAGGCTGGGATGACTGGGGGCCCTTCTACACCGCTGTGTACGGACAGCTCGTAGGTGTCGACGCTTCAACGGTCGAGATGTGCAACCGTCAGGACGCTGCATGTGGAATCGGCGGCGTCCCGCCCGCGGCGCCGGGACGATTCGGGGCTCTGAGGACGCAGGAGTTGGCGGTTTGGTCGACCCTCGACTTTGTCGTCGGTAACCGTCACGACATGCTCTTCGATCAGTTCGAGATCTACCGGCGTGGTGTCGAGGACGAGGCCCGGGTCGATCTCACCGATCCGCTTCCCGTTATAGGGACTGCTGCCGACCACGACTACATGACCGAATACCCGCGCGCCCACGTGATTCCGGTGGGTGAAGGGCAGCGCAGTGACGCGGAGGCGGAGCGGCTCGTCGATTTCCTCCTCGCGAACAACATCGCAGTCGAGGGTCTCACCTCGGACTACAACTTCGAGGGGAGGTTGTTCAAGAGAGGGTCATACGTCGTGTGGATGGACCAAGCCCTTCGAGGGCTCGCCAACACGATGCTATCGGTGGGCGACGACATCTCCGACCGTGTCACCCAGCTCTATGCGCCGCCCGGCGCGTGGACAAACGGATTCCTCTGGGGTGCGGACGTCGTAACGATTCCGGGCGAGGGTGCTTTCGCCCCATCCTCCAGTCCAATCCGCCAGGCACGGGACACGATGGGGGGATTGCGATCCGGTCCGGCGGTCGCATATGCGCTTCGGGTCGATTCGCCGACTGCGGTGAAGACAGTCAACTCACTGGCAGACTCCGGCGTGCCCGCGGACCTTGCTACGGAGACGTTCTCCTCCACGTCTGCCGGCCAACTGCCGGCGGGAAGTGTGATCTTCGCGGCCGACGACAAGGTCCAGCTGCGAGCGGCCGGTCGTTCGGCTGGGGTTTGGTTTGAAGCCCTCGCCGAGATCCCGGTGACCGAACCCATCGATGGGGTGCCGCGTATCGCCTGTCTGTGTTCGGAACTCGAGAACTGGGCGCTCGGCCAGCTCGGTTTCACGTCGGATCGGTGGACCAACGGGACCATCAATTCGGCACCGTCGGACCCATTGGTCGACTACGACGTGATCTACAACACGGCCCAGAACTACCCTTCTGATACACCTGGGAATGCGACCGTGCGAGCTCGCTACGCGGCCTTCTTCGCCGCGGGTGGCGGGTATGTCGGGGCTCGCACAAACGGGGGCAACTTCTTCGTTAACAGCGGAGTCGGCGAGTACCCCACTATGGCGATGGAGTCTCAGGGGACAAACGTCTCGGGCGGCCGCAACGCCCAGCGCCTCCGAGAACTGCTGTCGTTCATGGCCGATCCAACACCCGTATCGCAAGGAGATGTGAGCGGAGTAGTGGTGTGGGACAACGAGGCCGGCGTTGAGAGTCCGATCGTGGGCGCCTATCCCGCGCAGGACACGGGTCTGGTTGAAACGCCGGTCTGGTACACGGACGTGCCCGCTGAATTGACGATAGACGGCCGGCTCCCCGAGGCTGGATTCCTCGCCTCCGGGCACTGGCCGGATCCAGATCCATCGGCGGCCGGATCGGCGGTCATCCTTCATGGTCCGAACAGCAACAACTCGGCGCGCGTCACGCTGTTCGGCATCGATCCAATCTTCCGTGCTCACCCCGAGCGGAGTTTCCCGGCGGTTGCGGGAGCCGTTTACTGGACCGACATGTAGATTCAGCCGCTCGGCAGTAAGGAACCGGCCCCCAACCGTGGGGGCCGGTTCGCGTCTGGGATGTTCGCACCAGCAGTGCCAGGTTCCGCTACTGGGTGGGGACGCCTCCTGGTAGCGATGACTCGAACGGCTCCGGATCCCGGTCTGGCCGGGACGGTCGGATCGCCGTCGCGTCCAACGCTGAAGCGACATCCCAGGTCTGTTGACGCTCGGATGGTGGGCAAAGACAGAATTCGCACAGGAAGAGCAGAGGTGACCTGCTCTTCCTGTGCCTCCGCCAGCCCGTCACTTCTCTTTGCCCTTGCCTCCAGGTGCTCCGCCGGGTTGGGCACCTTTGCCCGGCCCCTTCGCCTGGCCCTGGGACGCCTCCGCATTCCCCTTGCTCGCCTTGTTTTCGGGCACCCCACCGGCAGCCGCGTTGCCCGCGGCGCCTTTGCCCTTGCCTCCGGCCTTCTCTTTCGTGCTCTTCGCGCCCTTCGTGTTCGGCGACGGCTTGGATCCGGAGCCCGGAGGGGGTCCCTCCGTGACCGCAGGACTCTTTTGCTTCGCTTCCTTCGGCGGTGGGCTCTCTGCCTCGGTCCTCGTGTTTGTCATCGGGCACTCCGATGTGTCCGGTTCAACCCCGCGGGCGGCCGCCGACACCATCGCCCCGAACTCGCAGCCGGAGATCTCTCCGGCATGAAGGCGAGGGAGGTTCTCTTCGAGGGCGGCATGCACATTCCTAGCGGTTTCGCTGCCCTTCGGATCGAGGACGTCGTCTTCGCCGTCCGCCGCTTCGGTGCACGCAGACGTGTCCGGCGCCTCACCCCGCGCAGCGGCAGACACGGCCGCCCGGAACTCACAACCGGTGATGCCTCCGGTCCGAAGCATCGGCAGGCTGGATTGGATTGCCGATTGCACCCGCGCAGCAGTTTCGCTGCGCACCTCATCGTCGCCGTCGGATTCGGCGGCGCCGCCGTTAGCGCGCGGATCGCTGGGAGGTCTCCCGGCCAAGATGGGGAGGTCTACACCAGCCACCGCCAGACTCCCGGTCAGCACGGCGAGAGCGGCCGCGGCCGCACCCAGCTTTGCCAGCGTTCTGAGGGGCTTCGAGCGCCGCAATCCGGCGTGCGAGGCGACGGGTACTTCGGGCACCCGGCGGGCCTGTTCGAGGATCGCCCGGATGTGCCGGGACTGCACGTGCGGCCCCGGCGCCCCCAGACACGCGGAGCGAATGTCCTCGGCGAGTGAGGAGAATTCCGCATCATCGGAGTCATGGGGGCGCCGTAGACGCATCTCATCTTCGTAAGCGTTGTGGTCACTCATTGTGTTACGCCCATCTTCGACATTTGTCGGCGCAGACGCGCGAGCCCGCGGTGTTGAAGCACACGAACGGCCCCCGGCCGCTTGCCGAGCGCGGTTGCCACCTGGTCGACGGAGAGGTCGCCGACGATCCTTAGGAGGAGCACATCTCGCTGGTCCGGAGAGAGGACGTTCAGGAGGCGTTCGACCCGTTCGACTCCGAGGGCGGCGAGCGCCTCTTGCTCGGAGTCGCCGACCCCTCCTTTGTCCGACAGGAGTTCCGGGACGGCCGGCCGAACCGGCCTCCGCCCCTCCCGGCGCCGTGCATCGAGAAGCCTGAGGTGGGCGATCGAGAATACCCACGAGCGGAATTGGGTTAGGTCGCCCTCGAAACGGTGCAGATCCCGCACGACCTCGAGGAAGACGTCCCCGGCGAGGTCCTCGGGATCGCGCGAGCCTTGCCCCCGCAGGTAACCGATCACCCCGGGCGCCAGTTCCTTATATATGTGTGTCCACGCGGCTTCCGACCCTGCCCTGGCCGCCTGCAGCACCCGGACGAAGTCCTCCCTCATTCCGCGATCGTCCCATGCCTCATCGAGGAGGGCTGGCTGCATCCGCCTGACTCGGCCGGAACTTTGCCGGATCGCCGCCGGGCGGGTGTGTCCATTGCGGCGTAGGGTCGTCGGGTCCACGTCGGGGAAGCAGGGGAGTCACTGTGGAAGAACATGACGCGATCGTTATCGGGATGGGGGTCGGCGGCGAGGAAGTGGCCGGGCGGCTCGCCGAAGCCGGACTTGATGTTGTTGCGATCGAGCGAAAACTTGTCGGCGGCGAGTGCCCCTATTGGGGTTGCATTCCTTCCAAGATCATGGTGCGAGCGGGCAACTCCCTTGCGGAGGCTGCGCGCGTCACCGGTCTGGCAGGGGGAGCGGAGATCTCACCGGACTGGGTCCCCGTCGCACGCCGCGTGAGGAGCGCAACCGCCGATTGGAACGACGAGATCGCCGTCGATCGCCACAAGGACAAGGGGGAGACGTTCGTCCGCGGGAGCGCCCGCATTGTGGGCCCCCGGAAAGTGGAGGTCGACGGCCGCACGTTCTCGGCGCGGCGAGGGATCGTGCTCGCAACGGGCACCGAGCCTGCGATGCCCCCTGTCGATGGTCTGGCGGATGCCGGTGCATGGACGAACCGCGACGCGATCGAAGCCAAGGAGGTCCCGCGCTCCCTCCTCGTCCTGGGTGCCGGCCCGATCGGCCTCGAGCTCGGGCAGGTGTTCAGTCGGTTCGGGTCGGAGGTGACTTTCGTCGAGCTCTTCGACCACGCCCTTGCCTTCGATGAGCCCGAGATCGGCGCGGCAATGGCCGATGTCCTTGCCGAAGAGGGGATCACCCTTCATACGGGAGTCGGTGCCCGGCGCGTGAAGAAGGTGGCCGACGGTGTGGAAGTCGAGCTCAGCGATGGGCGCTCGCTGACCGCGGAGCGCCTCCTTGTCGCCACCGGTCGCAAGGTAAACGTGTCGGACCTCGGTCTCGAGAACGTTGGGCTGGATCCCGACACGCGGCTCATCGACGTCGACGAGCACATGCGGGCCGGAGATGGCGTGTGGGCGGTCGGCGACGTCACCGGCAAAGGGCAGTTCACGCATCTGGCGGTTTACCAGGGCAGGATCGCCGCCGCCGACATCCTCGGCCGAGAACACCGACCTGCCGACTACCGGGCCGTTCCGCGGGTCACGTTCACAGACCCAGAGGCAGGGTCTGTTGGACTGACGGCACAACGCGCACACGAGGTGGGAATCAACGTCCGTGTCGGCATGACCGAGACCAAGTCCTCCGCCCGTGGATGGATCCACGGGCCCGGCGCAGAACACGGTGTGATCAAACTAGTTGCCGACGGCGATCGGGGATATCTAGTTGGTGGGTCGGTCATGGGCCCTCCGGCCGGTGAGATTGTTGGTTTCCTGGCCTTGGCGATCAAAGAGAGGATTCCGATCGAGAATCTCAGCGACCTCATCTATCCCTATCCAACCTTCGTCCGCGGAGTGGAGGACGCTCTGCGGGACCTCGGTGGGTAGGAGGCTCGGATAGGCCTGGGCCGACGCCACTATGGAGAAGAGATGGCCTGGATCAGGATGATTCCGGAGGACGACGCCGACCCCGACTTGCGTTCAATCTACGAGCGAATGCTCGACCCCGTGAGCGGACGGGTCGACCACATCCTTTCGATCCATTCGCTGCATCCCAGGGGGCTGCAAGGCCACCATTCCGTGTATAGCGCGGTGATGAGGAGCACCCGCACACTCCGCAAAGCCGAGCGCGAGATGATCGCGCTCGTTGTGAGCACAATCAACAGTTGCCACTACTGAATAACTCATCACCGGCGCGGTCTGCGGCGGCTCATCAAGAACGATGATCTCGTTTCCCAGATCGAGTCCGACTATTTCACGGCGGACATAGACGAACGGCAGCGAGGGATGCTCCGCTACGCTGAGAAGCTCACCAGATCCCCCAGCGAGATGGAACGCGCGGACGTCGACGCGCTGAAGGAACTTGGTTTCAGCGACGCCGACGTCCTGGCGATTGCGGAAGTCACCGCGTACTACGCCTACGCCAACCGGATCGCCGACGGACTCGGGGTGGAGATCGAGCCGTGGTTCACTCCGGATTAGTCGTTCTTGCAACCTGTTTGAACAGGACGACACATAATGTCCGTCTGTTAACAGAGGCCGCGTGAGGACCCCGCTATAACGGATCCCCAGGTTGGAAGTTCCCGGTCGTCTTGGCTACCTTGGCGCACACGGCGTAGGCTCGAACCTGCACGTTTCCGGCCGTCTCATTACGGACGATTACCCGCCAGGCGCTCGGCCGCACTGAGCGGATCCGACTCGAATAGCTCCGCCCCCACTGATTCCGCGATGCCGTCGGCTCCCCGTCCGGCCACAACGAGCTTGTAGCGGCCCGCGAGTTCCCTAAGGGACTCCTTCTCCTCAATCAGAAACCGCGGCTGAGTGGCGGCGATCACCACCGCGTCCGGGGCCACGTCCTCCGCGGTGGACATCACCGTCGCGATTGGTGTGTTGGCTCCCAGAAACGTGATGCGCCATCCCCGGCGATTCAGGGCGATCCCAAAAAGGATGAGGCCGAGGTCGTGCAACTCACCTTCCGGGCAGGCCAGCATGGCGCGCGGCCCATATCCTGCATCCCAACTGCGTGCGAGTCCAAGCAGCCGGCTTCGAACCAGGTTTGATGCAAAGTGCTCCTGCGCAACGCTTACCTCTCCGCGCTCCCACCTCTCGCCCAGGTTCTCGAGGAATGGAAGCAGAAGGTCGGAGATGACGCGGTCCATGGTGAAGGTGTCGAACGCGGCGTCCAGGCACCGTTGGGCGTCCGCGTCTCGGTACGTATCCAGTGCCGCAGTCAACTCGGCGAGCAGGATTTCGATCGAGGAAGCCGATGGGGGACCGGTTGGTTCCGGAGCCTGATCTGCGAGTCGCGCCGCCTCGGCGGCGGCTATGCCCCGGGCCAGGTAGCCCCTCATCCGGCGGATGCGGGCCTCGTCGGCAGCGGTGTAGAGGCGGAATCCCCCTTCGGAACGTTCGGGCCTGAGCAGCCCATAACGCCGTTCCCAAGCACGCAGCAGTTCCGGACTGACTCCGGTCCTCTGGCTCAGCTCGCCGATTCGCAGGTACCCCTGTTCCACCTCGGTCACGTGGACACTGTACAGAACCTGAAAAGAAAGCTCAACAATCTCTTGACAGGCGGGGAACCAGGGCTCATAGTGTGGACCAACATTGAACAAACACTGTACAGAGGAGGTGACATGAAGACTCTGAATGCCATTACTCGGCTCCTGGTGATCGTCGGAGCCCTGAATTGGGGCCTGGTGGCTCTGGCGGAGTTCGATCTGGTCGCAACGGTCTTCGGACTCGAGTTCGGAGAGGTCAACGCGCTGACCCGCGTTGTTTACGGTCTCGTCGGCCTGTCTGCACTAGTTCAAGCGGCGCTGTTTGTCGGCAATCGCGAGATGGCACCCGCTCCTTCGGGCCATCCGAGCAGGGCCTAAACGAATCGTTCGGGGTGGGGAGACGAGAGTCCCCCCACCCGCTCGCCCGGATGGGCGACCTAACAAGGGGATAGACATGAAACCAAATGCGCGAATACGGCGGTTCCGGTCCGCCGTAGCGGGTCTGATGATCGGCGCGGTGGCATTCGCCGGGATGTCCCTTCCGGCGTCCGCACAAGCCGGCGATGCAAAGGCGACCGTCGTCCACGGCATCCCGGGGATAACCGTGGATGTCTATGCAAACGGCGCGAACCTGCTCCAGGACTTCGCCCCTGGAGACGTTGCCGGTCCGGTCACGCTGCCGGCCGGCCACTACGAGTTCGAGATCACGCCCGCCGACTCGTCCGACGTGGTGCTCTCGGCGGGGGCGTCGATCGGGAGTGGTGATGATGTTACGGCCATAGCTCATCTCGACGAGAACGGCGCCCCCACCATCGGGTTGTTCAAGAACAGGATGGGTCCGATCTGGCCGGCGAAGTCGCGCATTACCGTCCGACACACCGCAGCGGCTCCGGCCGTGGACATCCGATTCAAGCGGCCGGGAGGCAAGTGGAGGATCTTCGCGGGTGATGTGACCAATGGGGAACATGGAACGCGCTCGCTCCGAGCTCGGTCCTACAAGTTCGACGTTGTCGTCGCGGGAACGACGACCAGGGTCCTCGGCCCGGCGAAGCTGACACTCTCCCGGCGAACGCACTACTTCATCAACGCGTGGGGTTCAGCTACTGATGAGACCCTGTCGTTGAACGTATCGACGAGGAGTCTGCCTCGGCGTAGCCATTAAGGTCCGGGCGAGGGATGTGGACCCCCCTTCACGTCCCTCGCCGCTCCCTTAGCCGAGCCTGGATTTCGCTTCCCGCTTTGTGGCGCGTGCCCGCTCCTGCGCGTTGAGAATCACCTTCTCAAACGAACGGTGTGAGGTGTCACCTCCACGCACTCATCTTCTTTGATGAACTCGAGGGCCTGTTCGAGGGACATCTGTTTGTGGGGAATGAGACGAACGAGTCCTTCCGCAGAGGAGGCGCGCACGTTCGACAGCTTCTTCTTATTGGCTAGATTCGACTGGCCTTAAAGGGGTGGGCTCGTCACGCGCGATCTTTCGAGATCTCGGAAGGAATGTCGACCGGCGTGGCGATTGCGGACATCTTCGGAACCGGTTCATCGTCGAAGGGGGCGATCGGTGGAAGCCCATCGCGAGCGACCGCGGCCAGGAACCTCCCGCTGTCGCGGACTCTGCGCTCGAGGGTGTCGTAGTCGACGTGAATCAGGCCGAACCGAGGCGAATAGCCGTGGGCCCATTCGAAGTTGTCCAGCAGCGACCATGCGAAGTAACCGCGCAGCGGCACGCCCCGTTCGATTGCCACGAGCGCAGCGCCGAGATGGCGGTGGAAGAACCGGACTCGCTCCGGGTCGCGAGTGGGATCGTCGTCGTCGGCCGGATATGCTGCGCCGTTCTCGGTGACGTAGAGAGGAAGGTCGCCCGTTCTCGAGGCCGTGAATTCGAGGACTTCCGTAAGCCCCGCGGGGAACACCTCCCAGCCCATCGCCGTGCGCTCCGGCTCCGAATGCTGCGGTTCCAGTGGGGGAAGCAGTGGTGATCGAACGAGCTTGCGCGAGTAGTAATTGACGCCCACGAAATCGATCGGCGCGGCGATCAGGTCCAAGTCACCGTTGAGGATCTCTTCCCGGTGCCAGTTCCATGCCCGAGCACCGTCCTCCGGGTATCCACGTCCGGTCACCGGATCGAGGAACCAGCGGTTGACCTGATCGTGTTCAACCCCGGCGGCTTCGATATCGAGCGTGTGATGTGTTGCGGGATGCCTCGGTTCGAGGTTGAGCACGATTCCGCAAGAGGCGCCGGGGACCGCGGCCTTTATGGCCTGCAAACCAAGTCCGTGTGCAACCAGGAGATGATGAGCCGCCGCAAGAGCTGCATCATGCTCCACGCGCCCGGGCGCGTGAGAACCGACGCGATAGCCATGGTCCGACACGACATGGGGTTCGTTGAACGTTGCGAAGTGAGTTACCCGGTCACCGAGCCGGCCGGCAACCTCGGACGCGTACAAGGGGAATGCCTCGGCGGTGGCGCGAACGGGCCATCCACCGCCGTCTTCCAATGCCTGGGGAAGATCCCAGTGATAGAGAGTGACATAGGGCTGGATTCCCTTAGCGAGTAGCTCGTCTACAAGCCGGTCGTAGAAATCGAGGCCCCGCTCGTTGATCGGTCCCGTGCCCGCGGGGATGACGCGCGGCCACGAGACCGAAAAACGGTACGCATCGAGCCCAAGGTCGGCCATGAGCGAGACGTCCTCTTCGTAGCGGTGGTAGTGGTCACAGGCAACGTCGCCCGTGTCGCCGTTCCGCACTCGGCCGGGGGTATGTGAGAAGCGGTCCCAGATGCCCTCGCCCTTCCCGTCGTCGGCAGCCGCTCCTTCGATTTGGTACGAGGACGTGGCGGCCCCCCACACGAAGTCCGCCGGAAACCGTCGGTTGCCCACTGAGTCATCCCCTCTGTCGGAAGCGCCGGGTGTAATCATTAGCCTTTCAGATATCCGGGCCCTGGGGAGCGGCGGCGTAACGACACGCCCCCAACTCCATCTGGGCGTACAACGAGGGAGGAAGAACTCTGTCGACTGAGCCGTCATACGGTCCGCCCGAGACCGAGGACGAGGTTCGAGTCTCGACCCTTGAACTCTTCTTTGATCTCGTCTTCGTATTCACGCTCACGCAGTTGACGGGACTTCTCGCCGAGGAGTCCTCCATTGAGCGCGTCGCACAGGTCGCGCTCATCTTCATCGTTCTGTTCTGGATGTACGGGGGCTACGCATGGCTTACGAACCGGCTGGCCCCGAATCGTTCGACGCGCCGGCTGTTGCTGATGCTGGGAATGGCGGGTTTTCTGATATGTGCACTGGCTATTCCCGAGACATTTCACGACGGGGGGATCGCCTTCGGAGCTGGGTACCTGCTCGTGGTCCTGGTGCACGCCGGCCTCTACGCGCAGATCTTCAGCATGGCAGTGGTCATGCGCTTTGCGCCGCTCAACATCGTTTCCGCACTCAGCGTCATCGGAGCCGGGTTCATCGACGGCGCGCCGGCGTACGGACTCTGGGCTCTCGCCGTCCTGATTCAGTTCGTAACCCCATCGATAGCTGCTCGCGTGGGTGCGCGGTTCGACGTCAGGGCCGCGCATTTCGTGGAACGACATGGCTTGCTCCTTATCGTGGCTCTCGGAGAGTCGGTGGTTGCGATCGGAGTCGGACTCGGGCACGTGCCCCTCGAGACGGGGGTGTTCTTTGCTGCGGTCCTGGGTCTGTCGCTGGCGTGCGCGCTGTGGTGGACGTACTTCGTCGTCGACGCGGAGCACGCCGAGCGCGTGATGGAGCGAGCACCGCCCGATCGGCGCTTCCACCTGGCGATCAACGCGTATTTCTACGCGTACATCCCGATACTCGTGGGAGTGGTGGCAACAGCAGCGGGCGTTGAGGAATCGATCGGACACGTGACGGAGGCGCTAGAGGCCGGGCCCGCGCTCGCCCTGGGCGGTGGAATGGCTCTTTATCTGATCGGGGCACTGGCTTTTCGCCGGGTGGTGGGGCTGAGTCCTGCCGGATATCGTGGTGTAGCCGCGCTGGTGGCTCTGGCAACTATCCCTCTCGGAACGACGTTATCCGCTGCCGTCCAGATGCTCGCTCTCGTGGCATGCATGGCAGTGCTGCTGACCGCCGAGGCACGCGCCGCTTAGTTGAGGATGTCGCGCTTTGGCTTTAGTGACCTGCACGCTGCTCCTCGTGGACGGCAACCCCGCCGACAACCAGAGCGACACCCGCAACCTCCGTAGCCGTCGGGATCTGCGTCAGGACAAGGATTCCCACGATCGTTGCCGTGGCGGGGAGGAGTGACACGAACAGCGCATAGGTCGATCGCGCTAGCCGGCCCAGCGCGAGCTGATCCGACACGTAGGGGATTACCGAAGAGCTGATGCCGACCCCGACGCCGGCCAGAAGCGCCATGGGGTCCAGTAGCGCACCGCCCGCATCCAATATGCCGACGGGAGCAGCGACAAGGGTGGCGATCAGCATCGACGAGCCCAGGAGGTCGATCGACTGTGCGGGACCCGTTTGCGCAACGCGATGTCCGAGAACGATGTAAAGCGTGAATAGCGCGGCGTTGACGAATGCGAAGGCCAGTCCCAGGGGTTCTCCCTCAAGCCGGATGCCCGTGAGCACGTAGACGCCTGCTCCGGCAAAAAGGAGCGCTAAACCGTTGCGTGCGCTTCGCACGCCGACTGCGGCCAGCACAATCGGGCCCACGAACTCGATCGCTGCAACGGTGCTGAGAGGAAGCCTGTCGATCGAAATGTAGAAGGATCCATTCATTACGGCAAGGACCACTCCCCACCACAAGACCGTCCATCGCATGTCGGATGACAACCCTGCCCAGGCAACCCAGGGTTTCCGCCACAGCGCAAATACCAGACCGGCAGACATGATCCTGAGCCACGCGACGCCCAGAACGTCTACGCGCGCGAACAACAACACCGCGAATGCCGGTCCGAGGTAGTGAAAGACCGCGCTCACGACGAAATAGGCATGCGGTGGAACGCTTAGGGCTCGCTCCTGCCACCGGGAGGGCGCGGCGTCGACGGTCGCCATCGGTTCATTGTGGGTCGCAGAAGGTATGGGTTGGAATACGATGATGACTGCGTTCGGCACAAATGACCTTCGGATCCTCGGTCTTTTGACCGATTCACCGGAATCGAGGCTCCAATCGACGAGATCGACCGGAATCTGATCGAAGAACTCCAGAGTGACGCTCGCCTCACCCGCAGTGAACTCGGGCGCCGCGTCGGCCTCTCACCCACCGCCACCGGGGATCGGCTCCGGCGCCTCGAGGACACGGGCGTAATTGAGGGTTATCACGCAGCCATCAATGCAAAAGCTGCGGGCTACTCAGTTACGGCGATCCTGCGGATCCGCCCCGTAATGGGGCAGTTGAAGAAGGTCGAATCGGCGGCACAGGGCACTCCGGAAGTCGTGGAATGCCACCGCGTCACCGGGGAGGACTGCTACATCATGAAGATCGTGGTTCCCGACATCGACCATCTTGAAGGCGTTATCGATCGATTCACTCCGTTCGGTTCGACAACCACCTCGATCATTCATTCATCGCCCGTGCCTCCGCGCGGGATCAGGCCGCGCTTTCTGGCATGAGCCTGCTATCTTCCGACTACGGATAGGGCGTCTGCAGGCTGCTGGGTGAGGACCGAGGTCGGGTCTCGGGTTAGGGGGGAGACATGATCGTCTGGATCATGGGGCGCAAGAGGCGCCCCGTCGTCATGTTGTTCGCAGCCGGTCTTTTAGCTGCCACTGTCGCAAGTGCGGGACCGGTTACTGCGCTCGCTCAAACCTCCGACGTCGAGGTGATCGCCACCGGGCTTCGCAACCCCCGCGGCATGGACTTCGGTCCGGATGGCGCCCTGTACGTTGCCGAGTCGGGGCGAGGCGGCAAGGGCCCGTGCATCCTCACGTCTGCCGGAGCCATGGAGTGCCTCGGCTCTAGCGGCGCCATCACACGCATAGAGCCGGGGTCAACAGACCAGGTTGTGCAGAGACTTCCTTCGATCGCCGCTCACGAACTGGCGGGCGACAATGCCATTGGTCCTTCGAGCATTTCGTTCCACGGGGACGATGCCTACTTCACTACGGGACTGGCTGCCGATCCGGCCCTCCGGGCGGACCTCGGTCCCAAGGGATCGCACATGGGCAAGCTGTTCCGGTTGCCGGCGAACGGTCGGCCCGCATTGGTGGCCGACTTCGTGCCGTTTGAGGAGTCGGTGAATCCCGATGGGGGACTGCCGGATACGAACCCGAACGGCGTCGTCGCTCGTGCCGGTCGCCAGATCGTTGCCGACGCGGGTGGCAACTCTGTCCTCGAGGTCGGGTCGAACGGAGCGATCTCGACCCTCGCAGTCCTGCCGGAGGGGATGGCCCCCGCGCCTCCGTTCCTCGGACTTCCCCCCGGGACCCAGATCCCATTCCAACCCGTGCCGACATCCGTGGACGTCGGCCCCGACGGTTACATATACGTGGGCCAGTTGACGGGCTTCCCGTTCCCCGTCGGAGGGGCGAGCGTGTGGAGGATTCCTCCCAACGGAGGGGCTCCCGAGGTGTTTCTGTCGGGCTTTACGACGATCATCGACATCGAGTTTGCCGATGACGGGAGCCTGTACGTTCTTCAGATCTCAACGGATTCGTTGTTCATCGCGCCGCCGTCTCCCGGAGCGCTCATCCGAGTGGCGCCCGACGGAACGCGCACTACCGTTGCGATGGACGAGCTCTCGTTTCCGGGAGGGCTGGCGATCGGACCCGACGGCGACATCTACGTGTCGAATCGAGGGACGTCGGCGAGCGGAGGACATGTACTCCGAATAGAAGCTTCGGACTAATTGTCTGCCGCCCGAGACGGCATTCTGGTTGCCGAGTAGTGGACCCGGCTGCCGCCTGACCGGCCGCATGGGAGGAAGTCGATGACGACACCGACCACACCCGACGAATACATTGCCTCACTGCCGGCCGGCCGGCGCGAGCCGATCGCCACCGTGAGACGGATCATCAACGACAACCTTCCGGACGGGTTCGAGGAGGGGATGCTGTACGGGATCATCAGCTGGTACATCCCTTTGGCTCGGTTCCCCGACACATACAACAAACAGCCTCTCGCCCTGGCCGGGCTGGCAAGCCACAAGAACAACATGACGCTCTACCTCAACAATGTCTACGGAAACACCGACACCGAGCGCTGGTTCAAACAGGCGTGGGAGGCGTCCGGCAAGAAGCTCAACATGGGGAAGTCGTGCGTGTACTTCAAGAAGCTCGACGATCTGGAGCTCGACGTCGTCGCCGATGTCATCGCGCGCGAGTCACTGGATCGGTTCATCGGCTACTACGAGAAGTCCCGGGGATCGTCCCGGAAGACGCGCCGCCGATGAGCCGGTGCAAACTAGGACTGCGCGGCTTCGACCGGGTAGCCGGCGGCCGCCCAGTCGGGGAAACCGTCCTGCAATCGAGTCGCACTGTAGCCACGGCGTTCGAGGAGCCTTACTGCCTCGTGGGCAAAGGCGCAGTAGGGACCGCGGCAATAGGCAACGATTTCTGCACGCCCAGGAATCTCTTTCAGCCTTCGCTTGAGTTCTGCTACCGGGATCGAGACGGCTCCCGGGATGTGGCCGGCCACGAATTCCTCGAGCGGTCGGACATCGAGGACAACTATGCCCGGATCGTCGTCGAGGCGTTCGAGAAGTTCGTCTTTTGAGAGAGGTTTGAGGCCGGGAGCGCGCCCCAGGTACGCGAGCGCAAGCTCGTCTACGTGAACCAGCCGCGCGGCGGCGAAATCCTGAAGCGCCCTCCAGAATGCAGCCACCTCTTGGCCCGCGAGGGAGTAATAGACATACGTACCGCGGGGGCGAGTGGTGACGAGCCCGGCGGCGCGCAGTATCTGCAGATGCTGTGAAGTGTTGGCGACGGACTGATCCACCGCCTCGGCGAGACTCTCAACGCTCCGCTCACCATTTGCCAGGACGTCGACGATCTCGGCGCGCCGGCCGTTTGCGAGCGCCTTCGCCGCTCGGGCCAACTCCGCGAACAGGGCGTCTTTTTCCTCTCGGTTCTTCATGGCGGCATTCTCCCATATTCAAGTAATTACTTGACAAGTGCCTGGTGGCCTGGTAGCTATATTCAAGGAATCACTTGAACATCTGCCAGAGCCGAGGAGGAGTATGTTCGGACGGGTCTACCGGTGACGGCGATCGAATCGCCCGACCTCCGATCGCAGCGACTGAAAGACGGCCTGATTGTCACCTTCCTCGACCGAGGGCTCGGGAACTCTGCGTACATCGTGGATCCGGGGGACGGTCGCTACGTCGTCGTGGATCCTCCGAGGGACCCCTCACCGTTCCTGGAGTACGGCGTCAGGACGGGTCGCAGGGCTGCGTACACGATCGAGACCCACCTTCACGCCGACTTCATCTCCGGCAGCAGGGAACTCTCGGCTGAAGGGGCGCTCGTTCTTGCACCGCGCGCGGCAGGTATCGAGTTCCCTCATCAGGGATTCGACGACGGAGACGAGGTGGATCTCGGTGGCTTGATCCTTCGCGCAATCGCCACTCCGGGGCATACCCCGGAGCACCTCTCCTATGTCATCCTCGATGGAACGCAGCCGATCGCCCTGTTCAGTGGGGGAGCTCTGCTGAGTGGCTCGGTTGCACGGACCGATCTGATCGCCCCGGGGGAGACCGAAACCTTGGCCCGATCCCTTTGGCGTTCGCTGCGCGAGCGGATCCTCGAACTCCCGGACGATTTGCCTGTGTTCCCAACGCACGGCACCGGCGACACGTTCTGTTCCGCGTCGGCAAGTTCGAGCACCACCCCCACTACGATCGGTCGTGAGAAGACCTCGAACCCGCTTCTGGCGGCCTCAAATGAAGACGAATTCGTCAAGCTACTGACGGCCGGTTACGGAACCTACCCTCGCTACTTCAATCGATTGCGCGACGTGAACCGCCGCGGGCCGACCCTATATGGATCCAGGCCACCACCACCCGCACACTTATCGATTGAGCGCGTGGACGAGCTAATCGCAGAGGGCGCAGCCGTGATCGATGCGCGGCCGATTGCCGACTACGCCGCGGGCCACATTCCGGGATCGATTTCGATCGAATTGCGACCGGCCTTTGCTACCTGGCTGGGATGGATCGTAGAGGATGACCGGCCGCTGGTCTTTGTCCTCTCGGACGACGCGGATCGAAGTGAGCTCGTTCGAGCCGCCTTGAAGGTCGGCTACGAAAACCTGGCAGGGGAGCTCGACGGCGGGCTCAAAGCGTGGGAGGCGTCTGGCCGGAGCGTGGGGCGGACGTCGCTCGTCGGTGCGGGCAATCTTCCTTCATCTCCCGGATCGATCGTCGACGTTCGGCAGACGGCCGAGTTTCTTGCAGACGGCGTACCCGAGTCGATCAACATCGAACTCGGTGAGCTTGAGGAGCGAACGTCCGAGCTCCCCGGCGACCGGCTACTCCTGATGTGCGGGCACGGACAGCGGGCTATGACGGCCGCGAGCCTGCTCGAACGTTCGGGCCGTACCGACGTCTCGGTTTTCGGGGGAAGCCCCGGCCAGCTGTCCGACGCGATGCCGGCGTCGCTCGAAACCGATTCGTGAGCTCGGCGGAGGGTCGCTCGGCGACAGACTCTGCGACCCTCGGTCTCCGCGCCAACCTGCCTCAGTTCCTCTTGCTCGTGGGCGTGAACGCTCTGGTGGGCGGTATGTACGGGCAAGAACGGGCTCTGATGCCACTGCTGGCCCGCGAGGAGTTCGCCTTGCGATCGGCCACGGGCGCGCTCACGTTCATCGTGGCTTTCGGACTCACCAAGCCGATTGCGAATTTCGCCGCAGGAATCCTCTCGGACCGTTTCGGGCGCAAGCCCGTCCTAGTAGGCGGGTGGATAGCAGGCCTTCCCGTCCCGGTGATGATCATCCTCGCTCCGAGTTGGGGGTGGATCGTTGCAGCGAATGTCCTCCTCGGCATCAATCAGGGACTCACGTGGTCGGCCACCGTGATCATGAAGATCGATCTGGTGGGGCCGCAGAGACGCGGGTTGGCCATGGGTTTCAACGAGGCGGCCGGCTACGGTGCCGTTGCATTCACGGCACTGCTCACCGGACTGATTGCAAGCCGCTACGGTCTGCGCCCCGAGCCGTTTTTCGTCGGGCTGGCCTATGCAGGGGTTGGTCTGTCGCTATCCGCGCTCATGGTGAAGGAAACCAGTCATTTCGCAGCACAAGAGACCGAGACAGATTCAAGCAACGTTGCGCTCAGCACTCGACAAGTTTTTGCACGAGCCAGCCTGCGCGAACCGGCGCTCTCGTCTTGTAGTCAGGCCGGGATGATCAACAACCTGAACGACGGTCTCGCGTGGGGGCTCTTTCCCCTTCTGTTTGCTGGGGCCGGGCTGGACTTCGTGTCGATCGGAACGCTGGCGGCCATCTACCCCGGAGTGTGGGGACTCGGCCAGTTGATGACAGGGGGCCTTTCCGATCGCTGGGGTCGCAAGCGACTCATCGTTGCCGGCATGCTCGTCCAGGCGGTCGCCCTCGGCGCCATCGGCATCGGTGATGGCTTTCGATCTTGGGCGATGGGATTGGTGCTACTCGGGGTTGGCACTGCAATGGTCTACCCGACCCTTCTTGCCGCCATCGGCGATGTGGCACAGCCGTCCTGGCGCGCGAGCGCGGTGGGCGTCTATCGCCTATGGCGAGACCTTGGCTTTGCGATCGGAGCTCTTATCGCGGGCCTTACAACGGATGTCTTCGGTATCCGTTCGGCAATCCTGTTGGTGGCCGCACTGACCGCCGGTTCCGGTGTGCTGGTTGGCATCCGCATGTACGAGACAAACCCCACGCAGGCCGGCGCGCCGGCCAAGAGGTTTGCGCGATAAAGCCGGTAAGAGCGGCTCAATCGAGCGATCCTTCGATTGCTCTCGGGGCGGCGCGCCGGCGGGGGGCTCGGATGACGACTAGAACGACCCCTCAGCCGCAGCGACTTCGTAGTGGGCGACGGTGAGTTCGCGCTCGACCAGGAAGCGTTCGTCCTCCGGGTAGAAAACTGCCGTTTCGGGATCGTCGCCGGCAAAGGATTTGATCGACTCCATGGAATCCCACAGGGAGAGCATCAGGAACTCGCACCGGTCGTCGACATTGCGCCGGAGCATCACGGCTGCGCGGTTGCCGGGAGTGCTCCGGTATTCGGCGATGCCGGTGGCGTTCATGTATTCGGAGTATGCGTCGCCGTCGGCCCTCAGTGTGGCCCCTTTCCAGATTCTTGCGATCAACGTCCCTCCCTGGTCTCAGTCTGCGTCTGATCCAAGACAAAGCCGTCGAGAACCGTTCCATCTGTTCCAACCACGAACCCCACAAGTTGTTTCGTGGTTCCGGTGGGAGTGCCGTTCGTGCCAGTCGCAGATGGCAACTTGGCGCCGTGGGCGCGCTGTCCTGTCGAAATGCTTGGAATGCCTTGATGCGGGTAAGGTGAGCCGCTCACCTTGCCGATCAGGGAGGGGTCGGCCCGTCCGGCCCCGGCCGAGGTGAAGGAGTGAGAGTCCTGACAGAAACCGAGGGCGAGCCCGCAGTCGCCTGTAGGTCACTGGGCAACAGGTGCCTCAGGGGTTTCCGCGCGGCCGGTATTGCCATCGTTGTCCTTCTGGTCCTCGGCAACGGAGGGATCTTTGCCGCAACCCTCGTGGCCAGGGCGGCGGGCATGCACTCAGAGCTCGAGCTCCCCGGGATCAAGAACTTCGAAGTCGTCGACGACGGCTTGTGGCGCGGAGCCGCCCCTTCCGCTCAGGGCTATGAGGCCCTTGCAGCTGAAGGGGTAAAGACGGTCATCGATCTCCGCGCAGAGGAGGGGATTCCCGACGAGCGGCCGGCGCTCCATCGCTTGGGGGTCGATCTCGTCCGAATACCGATACGGGACGGGCAAGCTCCCAGCTCGACGCAGGTGTCTTCTTTCCTGGACGCGGTTGCTGCAAGTCCGGGGAGGGTGTTCGTCAACTGCGGAGCCGGGGTCGGCCGAACCGGCACGATGGCTGCTGCCTACCTCTTAGATTCCGGATCCGCATCGCCGGCACAGGCATTGGTTCGCAATCTGGCCGTCGGTCCACCCTCGCTGGAACAACTCTTCTTTGTCGGGGGCTTGGGCGACGGTGACTTTTCTGCTCCTCCGGCACCGGTAACCGCGTTGAGCCGTTTCCTCGACGCCCCGCGCCGCCTGCTCGTGCGCTTCTGACGAGGTTGTAGCCTGCGCGGCGCGGGCAAAGGACGACTCTCCTGCATCTCCACGAGAGTCTGAGCATCGATCGGCCCGAGAGCATGCAATCTTCGCCGGGCCCCGGGCTTCTGTGCAAGGATTGCCGGCGTGGAGCTACGGTTATTCCAAACTGCGCTCGTCGGCAGCTATCCGCAACCCGAGTGGCTGATCGATCGCAAGAAGCTCGCGGGTCGTTTCCCTCCTCGGGTCCGTGCGCTCGAGTTGTGGCGCGTCCCCGAGACGTATCTGAGGGAAGCACAAGACGACGCGACCGTGCTTGCCATCCGAGACCAGGAGCGGGCCGGGCTCGACATCATCACGGACGGCGAGATGCGCCGTGAGAGTTACTCGAATCACTTTGCGACGGCTCTGGATGGTGTCGACATGGATAACCCCGGTACGGCTCTAGATCGCAGCGGCCATCCGAATCCCGTCCCGAGGGTTGTAGGACCCATCCGGCGGAATCGCCCGGTCGGGGTGAGCGATGTTGAGTTTCTGCGAGCGCACACGGATAGGACCATCAAAATGACGCTTCCCGGGCCGTTCACGATGTCACAGCAGGCGCAGAACGATCACTATCCGGACGCCGAGTCCTTGGCGATGGCATACGCCGAGGCCTGCAACGCCGAGATCCGGGACCTCTTCGCGGCCGGTGCCGAGATCGTGCAAATAGACGAGCCGTATATGCAGGCGAGGCCGGAAGCTGCGCGGGCGTACGGTCTTGCCGCGCTGAATCGGGCTCTCGAGGGGATCGGCGGAACGACCGCAGTCCACATCTGTTTCGGATATGCAGCGATCATCCACGATCGCCCGTCCGGGTACTCGTTTCTTCCCGAGCTGGCGCGTTGCTCGTGCGACCAGATCTCAATCGAGACCGCCCAGTCCCGTCTCGACCTCGGGGTTCTTAGCGACCTCAGCGACAAGACGATCATCCTCGGTGTGATCGACCTGTCGGACACTGCCGTCGAGGCACAGGAAGTGGTTGCAGACCGAGCACGTCGCGCGCTCTCGTTCATGGACCCACGACAGATCGTGCTCGCACCAGATTGCGGGATGAAGTATCTGCCGCGGGGATCGGCGTTCGGCAAGATGCGCTCCATGGTCGCCGCCGCAGAAAAGCTGCGAGCGGAGCTCGGCGCGCCGTAGACCCTCCGGCTCGCCGCCGGCATCCAGAAAAATCGAGACGCGGCCTCAAGGTACTTCCCTAGTGGGCCGTTGCTGTGGGTGACTTCTGACTTCAGCAGGAATCCCCCTCGGGACCACGGAGGTGTCTTTGCGTACGGCGAAACGAATTGGGTTGCCCCTTGCAGAAGCAAATCAATCACTTCGGGGACGAGTAGGCCGATACGCGGGCCGTGGGATCGTGTTGTCTCTGGCCTTCGCCCTCGTCCTGGCGTCCACGTGGCGCCCGGCCACCGGCGGAGTTGCTCAGTCAGGGCCGGAGAATGCCGCTTCCCCCGGCGGGGTCGCCCAACAAGTTTCGGGCAGCCGCGTTGCCCCCGGAGTGGTTCACCGGGTCATTCGCAAGCGGAAGCCCCGGCAGGTAATCCATGTCGTCACCGCAGATACGCGGGGCCGGGCAACTATCAGGCCCGCGCTGGCTACCGGGGTCTTACCGGGCCTGGAGACGACGTCGTCGATGGCCCGGCGCAGGGGAGCCGTGGCGGCGATCAACGGGGACTTTTTTCATCCGTCGGGCAGACCTGTCGCTGCCTTCGCTCGCAGAGGGCGGCTTGCCCAGACTGCACTCATGCCGGGAGCGAACTTTGCGCTTTCTCGGACCGACCAGGTCATGTTCATCGGCCACCGTCGGATCACCGCTTCTGTTAGCGAGCCCGCGACGGGGCAGACCCTGAATGTGGGTCGGGTCAATTCCGGGAAGCCAAGCGCCACGGGGCTGGCCTTGTTCACTCCCGACGGCGGCGGCCTGGAACTCCCGCCCAAGGGAGCGTGCTCTGCGCGCCTTCGTGAGGTCGGCGCCTACCGGCCGGATTTCGATGGGGCAATGACTGTGCCGGTTCGAGTTGGGAAGGTCGCTTGCAGAAAGAGACGCATGACGAGAGCGGGATCCGCGGTGCTTTCTGCCCGCTGGATCGGCACCCGGCGCGATGACGTAACCCAGCTCACAAGGGGACAGGAGCTGGCCATTACCTGGCGCGCCGGGTGGCCGAGAGTTGGTGACGTGATCGGCGGCAACCCCGTCCTCATCCGGAACGGGCGCATCGAATGGGACAGCCTGTCCGGCAGCCATTACATCTTTGCCAGGCATCCCCGCTCGGGAGTGGGTCTTACCGATGACGGGAAGGTCCTGCTCGTCACGGTCGACGGTCGCAAACCGCGTCACAGCGTCGGCATGACGTTGACCGGCTTCGCCAAGCTGTTCAAGTCCTTGGGGGCCACTTGGGCACTCAACCTCGACGGCGGGGGATCGACGACGATGGTCGTGCGGGGCCGGGTGGTGAACAGGCCTTCAGATCGCCGGGAACGTCCGGTCGGGTCGGCCCTGCTGGTAACGATGGAATCCGGTGGCACGCAGAAATCAGCAACCGTAGAAGGTCCACCTCCGCCCGAGCCCATCGGGAGGGAACCCGACGCT
>Ga0299907_10000223_pt1 | contig 25546 bp, 21 predicted proteins | sample RVTome_16_FD_198680 | JGI IMG/M metagenome (GOLD analysis project Ga0299907, IMG submission 198680) | Soil microbial communities from uranium-contaminated site in the Upper Colorado River Basin, Wyoming, United States - RVT152D67 (version 2) ...
GGTACGGATCGACGGGACCCGCGCCGTGGTCGAGCGGGTGGCGCAGTGATCATGGCTCTTCGCCTGGCGGCTCATCGCGGCGTCGGTGGGGGCCCCTGCCCCACCTCCAGCGCCACTGGCGTGGCGCCAGCGGGCGCCGGAAAGGACACGTAGTCCGATGACTGAGCTGGCCATCCTGCTGGGCGTCATAGCCCTGGTGCTGTTCGTGTTCGTGGCCCAGGGGGTGAAGATCGTCCGGCCCTACGAGCGGGGCCTCGTCGAGCGCCTGGGCAAGTACAAGACCACCGCCAACCCCGGCCTGCGCACCATCATCCCCTTCATCGAGAACATCCGGCGCGTCGACATGCGCGAGCAGGTGGTCGACGTGCCGCCCCAGGAGGTGATCACCTCCGACAACGTGGTCGTCTCCGTCGACGCCGTCGTCTACTACGAGGCCGTCGACCCCCAGCGCCTGGTCTACAACGTGGCCAACTTCTACCTGGCCGTCACCAAGCTGGCCCAGACCAACCTCCGCAACGTCATCGGCGACATGCACCTCGACCAGGCCCTCACCTCCCGGGACACCATCAACACCCGGCTGCGGGAGATCCTCGACGACGCCACCGACAAGTGGGGCACCCGGGTGGTGCGCGTCGAGATCCAGCGGATCGATCCCCCGCCCGACGTGGTGGCGGCCATGCACGGTCAGATGCGGGCCGAGCGCGAGCGCCGGGCGGTCGTCCTCACCGCCGACGGCCAGCGGGAGGCCGCCATCGCCCGGGCCGAAGGCGAGAAGCGGGCCGCCATCCTCACCGCCGAGGGCGTCAAGCAGCGCGACATCCTCACCGCCGAGGGCCAGGCCCAGGCCATGAAGGCGGTGGCCGAGGCCGAGAAGTTCCGCCGCATCGCCCTGGCCGAAGGGGAGGCCACTGCCACCGAGGCGGTGTTCTCCGCCATCCACCAGGGCGGCCCCACGCCCGACCTCATCGCCATCAAGTACCTGGAGATGCTGGGCCAGGTGGCCAACGGCCGGGCCACCAAGGTCTTCCTCCCCCTCGACACCTCGGGCTACCTCGGGTCCCTGGCCGGGATCGCCGAGCTGTTCAAGGGCGAAGGCAACGGCGAAGGCCCCCGCACCAAGTCGATCCCCCCGCCGCAGCCCGAATGACCAACGAGGCCGAACCGGCACCTGGGGTTCTCATCTGGATGGACCTCGAGATGACGGGGCTCGACACCGAACGCCACGCCATCGTGGAGGTCGCCGCCCTCGCCACCGGCTGGGACCTCGCCCCCCTCGATGTTGGGGTGGATCTCGTCGTCCACCAGCCCGAGGAGGTGCTCGAGGGAATGGACGACTTCGTCCGAAAGATGCACGAGCGCTCGGGCCTCCTGGCCGAGATCCGGGCCTCCGAGATGCCCCTGTCCGAAGCCGGGCCCAGGGTGCTGGAGTACATCAAGGGCCACGCCCCGACGCCCCGGACCGTGCCCCTGTGCGGCAACTCCATCGGCATGGACCGCCGCTTCCTGGCCCGCTATCTGCCTGAGATCGAGGACCACCTGCACTACCGCTCTATTGACGTGTCCTCGGTCAAGGAGCTGTGCCGGCGCTGGTATCCCGAGCCGTTCAAGGCCCGCCCCGACAAGTCCGAGGGACATCGGGCCCTGGCCGACGTCCACGCCTCCATCGCCGAGCTCGGCCATTACCGCTCGACGATCTTCCGCTGAACCAGCCGTCTCGCGTTAGTCAAACCCACTCACAGGTGGGTTTCGTTAACGCGCGAGGCCAGGTCAGCCGCCCAGGACGGTGAGGGCTCCGAGGAGGGTGACGACGGAGCGTTCGCGGGCGGCATGGCCCATCAGACCGATGCGCCAGGCCTTGCCGGCGAAGGGACCGAGGCCACCTCCCACTTCGATGCCGAATTCCTCCCGCAGCACCTTGCGGCCGGCGGCGTCGTCGACGCCGGCGGGGAGGCGGGCGGTGGTCAGCTGGGGCAGGCGGTGGCTCTCCGCCGCCAACAGCTCGAAGCCGATGCCGGGCAGAACACCCTGGAGCTGCTCCCCCACCCGGGTATGGCGGTCCCAGACGGACTTCAGGCCTTCGCCCAGCACCCGGCCCAGGCCGGCGTGGAGGGCGTAGAGGAGCGAGGCGGAGATGGTGTGGTGGTAGCGGTGAGGATCGTGGAGGTAGGCGTCGAGCAGGCCGAGATCGAGATAGAAGGAGGCCGGCGGGGAGCTGCGCCCCGCCACCCGGGCCGCGGCCCGCTCCGAGAGGGTGACCGGCGCCAGGCCGGGCGGGGCGCCCAGGCACTTCTGGGTGGCGGAGTAGCAGGCGTCGACCCCCCACCCGTCGACCTCCACCGGGATCCCGCCCAGGGACGTGACCGCGTCGAGCAGGAACAGCGTGTCGGTCTCCTGCAGCGCAAGCAGGGGAGCGACCTCGTTGCGCACCCCGGTGGACGTCTCGGCGTGGACGACGGCCACCAGGCGGGCCTCGGGGTGACGGCGTTGGGCGGCGAGCAGTGCCTCGGGGTCGAGGGCGCTCCCCCACGGCGCCTCCACCCGCTTGACGTCGGCCCCGGCCCGCCGGGCCACCTCGCACAGCCGCTCGCCGAAGTAGCCGTTGACCCCGACGATGGCCACATCGCCCGGCTCCAGCAGGCTGACCAGGCACGCCTCCATGCCCGCCGAACCCGTCCCGGAAACCGGCAGGGTGAGCCGGTTGGTGGTCCGGAACACCTGCCGCAGGCGATCGCCGATCTCCCGGGTCACGGACAGCAGATCGGGGTCGAGGTGGCCGAGCACCGGGCGCACCATGGCCTCCATGGCCTCCGGGTAGGGGTTCGACGGTCCGGGACCGAGGAGCAGGCGTTCGGGGTGCATCAGGCGTGTGCCCTCCACTAGAGCTGGGAGCGGACGAGGCCGTCGAGGATGTCGGCTTCGGAGACGAGCATCTCATCGAACCCGAAGTGGCGCATGACCGACACCAGCACGGCGGCCCCGCCGACGATCACGTCGACCCGGGCGGGTTCCAGCCCGGGGTTGTGCCGGCGGGCTTCGGCCGGCTCGGTGGCCAGCGTGCGGAACACGTCCTCGGCCGCGGCATGAGTGAGCCGGAAGTGGTGGAGCACCTCGGGGTCGTACTCGGGCAGACCCAGCTCGACGGCGGCCACCGTGGTCACGGTGCCGGCCACCCCGACGAGGGTCTGGGCCGCGGCGGCGCCGGGCAGGAGCCGGTCCACGTCCGCCAGGTGGAGGCCCACCACCGAGATGGCCTGGGAGAGCTCCTCGGGCGCGGGCGGATCGGAGTGGAGATAGGCCTCGGTCAAGCGGACGCAGCCCACGTCGACCGACATCAGTCCCGTCACCCGGGGGACCCCTCGGGACCCGTCCGGGTCGGTGGTCCCGACGACGAACTCCGTGGACCCACCGCCGATGTCGACCACCAGGTAGGGACCGGGATCGGTCAGGCCGGACGTGGCCCCGAGAAACGTGAGGCGGCCCTCCTCCTCGCCCGTCAGGACTTCGGGGGCCGTCCCCAGGATCTCCTTGGCCGGGACCAGGAAGTCGTCCCGGTTGGCGGCATCGCGCACCGCGCTCGTGGCCGAGGCCCGCACCCCGTCCACCCCCAGGCCGTCGAGGACCTGCCGGTACTGCCGCAGTGTCTCCAACGTGCGCTCGACGGCGTCGGGACGGAGCCGGCGGGCGGCGTCGACGCCTTGGCCCAGCCGGGTGATGGTCATGCGCCGCTCCAGGGTGACCAGCGGCGCCTCCCGGCCGTCGGTGTCGGCCACCAGGAGGCGCGTGGAGTTGGTGCCGACGTCGATGGCGCCCACCCGCCTGGCGGTCATCGGTCTTCGGAAGCTCCCCGGACCCCGGGAACTTCGGGGGCACTCCGGACCCCGGGAACTTCGGGGGCACTCCGGAGCCCGGGCAGCCGCTCCGCCACCCAGCGCCCCACCGGGTCGTCCCCCCCGGCCAGGAAGTAGGCGTAGTGGGCGTGGAGGCACTTCACTCCCCGCCGGGTGCCGCCCACCCCGCCGGCGGGACGGGGGCCGGCATGGCCGATGGGCAGGGCAGCGTCCCGCTCTGCGGCGTAGGCGGCGTGGGCGGCGGCCAGCTCGGCGGGGTCGACCTCGGCCTCCGCCGCCCGCACCCCGCCGGCTGACTCCAGTCGGGCCACGGCTTTCACCGCATGGCGGTCCACCAGCCAGTAGCGGGTCGGCATGGGCCGCCCATCATCCATCAGCGGCTCATTGCGGATCACGGCCGGCTCGCCGGCGGCGTTCCGGATGCACACTTCGAAGCCGGCCTGAGGCGGCCGGCCCAGCCGGTCGGTGAGGGCGCCGGTGTCGTCGGGAAGGGCCACGGTCGCAGTCTAGGAGCGGGTCCGGAACCGTCAGCGAAGCGGACACCACACACCTCAGGAGCAGGGCATACCAGTGGCAGCACGCCGAGCGGGAGCACCCAGGAGCCCAGCGCCCAGTCCGTCGCGGCGCTCGCTGGCTTCCCTCGCCGGACGCCGCCGGTAGGGGACAACCGGTACCGGCGCTAACGTCGGTACCGATGGAGCGCGAGAACCGGGGAGTGCCCGTTGCCGAGCTGGTGGCCATCTGCGGGCCGGACCGCGTGGTCACCGAGCACCACGCGCTGCGCACCTACGAGTCCGACGGGCTCCTGCAGTACGCGGTGGTGCCCGCCGCCGCCGTGCTGCCCGACACCACCGAGGAGGTGGCGGCCGTGGTGGCCGCCTGCCACCGGGCCAAGGTGCCATGGGTGGCGCGGGGCTCGGGCACCGGGCTCTCCGGTGGTGCCGTCCCCGTCGAGGACGGGGTCCTCATCTCGCTGGCCCGCATGCGCCGCATCCTCGACGTCGACCTCGACAACCAGCGGGTCGTCGTCCAGCCCGGCGTGACCAACGCCGAGGTGACCGCCGCCGTGGCCCCCACCCACTTCTACCCGCCGGACCCGTCGAGCCAGATCATCTGCTCCATCGGCGGCAACGTGGCGGAGAACTCCGGCGGGGTGCACTGCTTCAAGTACGGGTTCACCACCAACTACGTCACCGGCGCCGAGGTGGTGCTGCCCGACGGGGAGGTGGTCCGCCTCGGGGGGGCCGAGTTCGACCGGCCCGGCTACGACCTCCTCGGCGCCTTCGTCGGCTCCGAGGGCACGCTCGGGATCGCCACCGAGATCACCCTGCGGGTGGTGCCCGCCCCCGAGGCGGTCCGCACCGTCGTGGCCTACTTCGACTCGCCCGAGGCGGCGGGACGCGCCGTGTCGGACGTGGTGGCGGCGGGGATCGTGCCCGGGGCCATGGAGATCATGGACCCCCTGGCCATCCGGGCCACCGAGGAGGCCACCCACGCCGGAACTCCGCTCGACGTCGGCGCCTCGCTCATCGTGGAGCTCGACGGCTCCGCGTCGGAGTGCGAGGCCCGCTTCGACGAGGTGGTGGCCGTCTGCCGGCGCAACGGGGCGACGGGCATCCGCATCGCCGCCGACGACGCCGAGCGGGCCCTCATCTGGAAGGCCCGCAAGGCCGCCTTCGCGGCCATGGGTCGCATCTCCCGCAACTTCTACGTGCAGGACGGGGTCATCCCCCGCACCCGCCTCCCCGAGGCCCTGCGCCGCATCGCGGAGCTGGCCGAGAGCTACGGCCTGCAGGTGGCCAACGTGTTCCACGCCGGCGACGGCAACCTCCATCCCCTCGTCCTCTACGACGCCACCATCGAGGGTCAGCCCGAGCAGGCGGAGAAGCTGGCCGGGAAGATCGTCGAGGCCTGCGTCGACCTCGGCGGGTCCCTCACCGGTGAGCACGGCATCGGCGTGGACAAGAAGCGCTACATGGGCCTGATGTTCTCCGAGGCCGACCTCGGCGCCTTCCAGCGCCTGCGCTGCGCCTTCGACCCCGATGGGCGGGTCAACCCGGGCAAGGTGATGCCCACCCCCCGCCTCTGCGGCGAGGTGCCCGGCCCGTATCGCCAGCACCCCCTCGAGGCCGCCGGCATCGCCGAGCGCTTGTGACCAACATGAAGACGGAGAACCCGTCCACCTACGAGGAGGCCGCGGCCGTCATGGGACGGTGCGGGGCCGAAGGGCTGACCCTGAGGATCCGGGGTGGCGGCACCAAGTTCGGCTGGGGCCGCGCCGTCCCCGACCCGGACGTGGAGATCTCCACCGGAGGGCTGCACCGGATGAGGGAGCACAACGCCGGTGACCTGACCGCCGTCGTCGAGGCCGGTGCCCGGCTCGACACCGTGCAGGAGGCCTTCGCCCAGGAGGGCCAGATGCTGGCCCTCGACCCGCCCACGGCCGGCATCGGGGACGGGTCGGGGGCGGCGACCGTCGGGGGAGTGCTGGCCACGGCCGACTCGGGGCCGCTCCGCCACCGCTACGGCGCCGTCCGGGACCTGGTGCTGGGCGTCACCCTCGCCCTCTCTGACGGCACCCTGGCCCGGGCCGGGGGCAAGGTCATCAAGAACGTCGCCGGCTACGACCTCGGCAAGCTGTTCACCGGCTCCTTCGGCACCCTCGGCCTCGTGGTCGAAGTGGCGCTGCGGCTGCATCCCCTCCCCGCCCGCACCGGCACCGCCATCGGCACCGGTGACGATCCCGCCGTCCTGGCCCGGGGAGCTTCGGCCGTCGCCCACGCCCCCCTCGAGGCCGACTCCCTCGACGTGACGTGGGCGAACGGGGCCGGCGCCGTGTTGGTACGTCTCGGCGGCGCCGACCCGGCGGCCCGTCTGGCCCAGGCCGCCGGCCTCCTCTCCGGCGCAGGGTTGGCCGTCGACATCGACGAGGACGATGACGACGTATGGGCCGCCCAGCAGCTCGGACAGCGCGGCCACGGCGGCGATGCGGTGGTGAAGGTGAGCGCCCTGCCGTCGGCCCTCCCGGAGGTCCTCGCCGTCACCAAGGCGCTGGGTGGAGCCGTGGTCGGCCGGGCCGGGCTCGGGCTGGCCTGGATCCGCCTTCCCACCGAGGACGAGGCGGAGCTGGTGGCGGCGGTGGAGGAGCTGCGCCGGCGCCTGGCCCCCGCCCCGGTGGTGCTGACCGACGCCCCCGCCGAAGTACGGGGCAAGGTCGACCCGTGGGGCGGGGAGACCGGGCCGGTGGCGCTCATGCGCCGGGTCAAGGAACGCTTCGATCCCGCCGGGGTGTGCGCCCCCGGCCTGTTCGTGGGCGGCATCTGAGTGGCGACGCCGATCGACACGTTCCGCGCCGGGGCCTTCGACTCTCACCGCCCGCCGGCCGAGGACGACATCAAGACCTGCATCCATTGCGGTTTCTGCCTGCCCACCTGCCCCACGTACGTGCTGTGGGGCGAGGAGATGGACTCGCCCCGAGGCCGGATCGTCCTCATGCGCCAGGGTCTCGAGCCGGGCAGCGACATGGACGCCATGGCCGTCCACTTCGACCGCTGCCTGGGCTGCATGGCCTGCGTCACCGCCTGCCCGTCCGGCGTGGGCTACGACCGTCTCATCGAAGCCACCCGCCCCCAGGTGGAGCGCAACCACCGAAGACCATTCCGGGAGCGGGCCTTCCGCCGGGCCTGCTTCGAGCTCTTCACCCACCCGGGGCGTCTCCGGGCGCTCGTTCCTCTGGCCGCCCTCGCCGGGCGCCTCCGACCCGAGCGGCTGCGGTGGCTGGAGCGCTTTCCCCGCCTGGCCGCCGCCACCCGCATCGCCCCGGACGTGGCCCTCTCCGCCGCCTGGCGGCGCCTGCCGGCCCACACGCCGGCTCGGGGGACGAGCCGGGGCCGGGTCGGCCTCCTCCAGGGTTGCGTGGCCCGGGTGATCTTCCCCGCCGTCAACGAGGCCACCGTCCGGGTGCTGGCCGCCGAGGGCTTCGACGTGGCCGCGCCGGCCACCCCCTCGTGTTGTGGCGCCCTCCAGCTCCACTCCGGCGCCGAGCCGGAGGCCCTGGCCCGGGCCCGGGAGACGATCGCCGCCTTCGAGGACTGCGACACCGTGGTGGTCAACGCCGCCGGGTGCGGATCGGCCATGAAGGACTACGGCCGTCTCCTGTCCGACGATCCGGCCTGGGCCGAACGGGCGGCGGCCTTCTCCGCCCGGGTGCGTGACATCACCGAGCTGCTGGCCGGAGTCGAGCCCCGTGCCCCCCGTCATCCGATTCAATTCGGGGACACCCCGACCCCGGGTGATATGCGGGTCGCCTACCACGACGCCTGCCACCTGGCCCACGCCCAGGGGTTGCGGGCGGAACCCCGGGCGCTGCTGGCCGGCATTCCCGGCCTGGAGGTGGCCGAGCCGGCCGGGTGGGAGGTGTGCTGCGGGTCGGCCGGGCTCTACAACCTGCTCCAGCCCGAGGCCGCCGCCGAGCTGGGCCGGCGCAAGGCGGCCAACCTGGCCGCCACCGGCGCCGGGATGGTGGTGGCCGGCAACCCCGGATGCGCGCTCCAGATCGCCGCCCACCTCGGCCTGCCCGTCCGCCACCCCGTCGAGCTGCTCGACGCCTCGATCCATGGGAGATCGCTATGAAGCTGCCCGATGGAGTGGAGATCGCCGCCAAGGTCGACCCCCGCAAAGCCGCCATCCTCACCCCCGAAGCCCTGGCCTTCGTGGCCGGCCTGCAGCGCCGGCTCGGCGAGGGGCGCCAACAGATCCTGGCCGCCCGGGCCGAACGCTGGGATCGGCTTCGGTCCGGCGAGCAGCCGGACTTCCTCCCCTCCACCAGAGAGGTCCGGGAGGGCAGCTGGCAGGTGGCCCCGGCGCCGGCCGACCTGGCCGACCGGCGGGTGGAGATCACCGGCCCGACCGACGCCAAGATGCTCATCAACGCGTTGAACTCGGGGGCGAAGGTGTTCATGGCCGACTTCGAGGACGCCAACGCCCCCACCTGGGACAACATGGTCGACGGCCAGGGCAACCTGGTGGAGGCCATCGACGGCACCCTCGGTTTCACCAGCCCGGACGGCAAGGAGTACCGCATCGGGTCCGCACCCGCCACGCTGGTGGTCCGCCCCCGGGGCTGGCATCTGGAGGAACGCCACGTCCTGGTCGACGGGCGGCCGGTGTCGGCCGGCCTGTTCGACTTCGGCCTCTACTTCTTCCACAACACCCGCCGTCTACTGGAAAGGGGGAGCGGCCCGTACTTCTACCTGCCCAAGCTGGAGAGTCACCTCGAGGCCAGGCTGTGGAACGACGCCTTCTGCTCCGCCCAGGACATCCTGGGTATCGACCGGGGCACCATCCGGGCCACCGTCCTGCTGGAGACGATCCTGGCCGCCTTCGAGATGGACGAGATCCTCTTCGAGCTGCGCCAGCATTGCTCGGGGCTCAACGCCGGGCGCTGGGACTACATCTTCTCGGCCATCAAGAAGTTCTCCCACCGGGCCGACGTGATCCTCCCCGACCGGGACCAGGTGACGATGACCGTCCCCTTCATGCGGGCCTACACCGAGCTGCTGGTGCGCACCTGCCACCGCCGGGGCGCCCACGCCATCGGCGGGATGGCCGCCTTCATCCCCTCCCGCCGGGACCCGGCCGTCAACGACGTCGCCCTGGCCAAGGTCACCGAGGACAAGGAGCGGGAATCGGGCGACGGGTTCGATGGCACCTGGGTGGCCCATCCCGACCTCGTCCCCACCGCCCTCGCCCCCTTCGACGCCGCGCTGGGCGACCGGCCCAACCAGCTGGACCGCCAGCGCGAGGACGTGTCCGTCACCGCCGAGGATCTGCTCGACCTCCGGGTGCCCGACGGAGAGGTCACCGAGGCCGGGCTACGCAACGACGTGGCTGTCGGCCTGCGCTACCTGGCGAGCTGGCTGTCGGGCTCCGGCGCCGTCGGCGTCTTCAACCTCATGGAGGACGTGGCCACGGCCGAGATCGCCCGCTCCCAGGTGTGGCAGTGGTGCCGGCACGGGGCCAGCCTGGCCGAGGGACCCCGGGTCGACGCCGACCTGGTGCGGAGCATCGAGAAGGAGGAGCTGGAGGTCTTGCGGGAGGAGGGCGGCCCGGCGGCGGAGCGGGCCGACGTGGCCCACGCGCTCTTCGAGGACGTCGCCCTCGGCTCGGGCTTCGTCGAGTTCCTCACCGTCCCCGCCTACGAGGCGCTCCTGACCTCCCAGCGGTAGCGGGGCACGCGCCGGCGGCTGGACCGGAGGTAGTCCAGCTCCGGGGTCAGGGCCCGCACCGGGGCGTCGGGCGCGTAGAGGGCGTCCTCGATCTCGTCGGTGGTGGCCGAGCCCGGTTCCAGGCCGGCGTCGACCAGGGCCTGCTCGTAGGCGTCGCCCAGGCGGCCCGCCAACAGCTCACCCACGATGCGGGGGAAGGTCTCGGGGTCGGACAGCAGCCAGGAATGGCCGGCGCCCTTCACCACCACGAGATCGCCGCCGGAGCGGCGGGCGGCGTCCCGGGCCGTGGCCAGGGGAACGACCAGATCCCGCTCGCCGTGGATGACCACCACCGGAACGGCGGCCTCCCGGAGGCGTTCGAGCATGGGCCGGCTGCCGGGGGAGCGCAGCACGGAGATGAACGGGTTGAGCAGCTGCCACGGCCGGGTCAGGTCGCCCCACGCCGTGCCACCCCACAAGCGGACCAGCTTGGCCATCTGGGTGGTGTCGTTCAGAGCCAGGGTGGTCAGGCTGTCGATGACGGCCACGGAGGCGAAGACGCCCAGCAGCGGCGGCCACAGGCGGCAGGCGGTCACGATGTTGTCCCAGGTGTCGCCCACGATGGCGTCGAGGAGGAGGACGGCGATGGCCCGGCTCGGGTCGGCGGCGACCAGCTCGGTGACCAGGCGACCCCCCATGGAGTGCCCGGCGAAGACGGCCCGGCCGATGCCGAGCTCGTCCACCGCCCGGCCCAGGAGACGGCTGTAGGCGGCCAGCTCCATGCCGTCGCGAGGCAGGACGGCGGTGCCCCCGTGACCGGCGGTGTCGATGGCCACCACCTTGAAGCCCATGGACACGAGACGCGACAGCGACTGGGCGTAGAGCAGACCCTCGGCCGAGAAGCCGTGCACCACCACCAGGGGCACGCCCCGCCCCGCCACCAGGGCGCTCACCACATGCCCGTCGGCCAGCCGGATCTGATGCCGGGACAGCCGCACCGTGGGCACCGACCGCCGAGGGTTCACCCTTGGTTCATCGGCACTCCAGGCAGCTCCCTGTAGGGCCCGCCCCCGGCCCCGTCAGCACCCCGTCAGCCAACCCCGGCCAGCGCTCCGAATTTTCCCGCACCCCCTTCTCGCGTTAACGAAACCGACGTGTGAGGTGGTGTGAGGTGGGTTCGGTTAACGCGAGACGGGGTGGGGGCGACTCTCAGAAGACGCGGTCGAGGGTGCCGCGGACCCAGGCGGTGACGGGATTGGGCCGGGCCGGAGGAGCCGGGGCGAGGACCGGCACAGGGGACGGGGGGGCCGGGACGGGGAGGATGGCGTAGGCCTCTTCGCCGGGGCGGACGAGGTTGTAGCGGGACCGGGCCAGGCGCTCGATCTCCTCGTCGCGCTGGAGGCGCTCCACGGCGCCCTCGAGCCGCCCGTTCTGGGCCTTGAACAGCTCGAGGCGCTCGGTGGCGGCGGCGATCTCCGCGCGCTGGGTCAGGTAGGTGCGGGTGGGGAACACGGCCCCGAAGACGAAGCCCACGAAGACCAGCGAGGCGACGGCGATGCGGGCCTTGGAACTCACCGTTTCCCCTGCCGTTCGAAGGGCCGGGCGTAGGCCGCCGCCTCGCCCAGGTCCTCCTCGATCCGGAGCAGCTCGTTGTACTTGGCCACCCGGTCGGACCGGGCCGGCGCCCCCGTCTTGATCTGGCCGCAGTTGGTGGCCACGGCCAGGGAGGCGATGGTGGTGTCCTCCGTCTCTCCCGATCGGTGCGAGACCACGCTGGTGTAGCCGGCGCGGCCGGCCAGGCCCATGGTTTCCAGCGTCTCGGAGAGGGTGCCGATCTGGTTCACCTTCACCAGCACCGAGTTGGCCACCCCGGCCTCGATCCCCCGGGCCAGACGCCCCGGCGAGGTGACGAACAGGTCGTCCCCCACCAGCTGGACCCGCTCCCCGAGCCGCTCGGTGAGGAGCCGCCATCCGTCCCAGTCGTCCTCGGCCATGCCATCCTCGATGGAGACGATGGGGTAACGGTCGCACAGGCCGGTCAGGTAGTCGACGAACCCGGCGGCGTCATAGTCGGCCCCCTCGCCGGCCAGCACGTACCGGCCGTCGGCGAAGAACTCGGTGGAGGCCACGTCCAGGGCGAGGGCGATCTCCGTCCCGGGGACGTACCCGGCCCGTTCCACCGCCTGCATGAGCAAGGCCAGGGCGGCCTCGTTGGATTCGAGGCTGGGGGCGTAGCCGCCCTCGTCGCCCAGTCCGGTGGACAGCCTCCCCTCCCGCAGCAGCGTCTTCAGCGCCTGGTAGGTCTCCGCCCCCCACCGCAGCCCCTCGGAGAAGGAGGCGGCGCCGACGGGCATGACCATGAACTCCTGCAGGTCGACGTTGGAGTCGGCGTGGGCGCCCCCGTTGAGCACGTTCATCATGGGGACGGGCAGGACGTGGGCGCCGACGCCGCCCAGGTAGCGGTACAGGAGGAGGTCCACCTCGTCGGCCGCCGCCTTGGCCGTCGCCAGGGACACGCCGAGGATGGCGTTGGCCCCGAGGCGGGACTTGTTGGCGGTGCCGTCCAGCTCGACCAGCGCCGCATCCACGTCCCGCTGGGCGGTGGCGTCGAGCCCGACCACGGCGGCACGGATCTCGCCGTTGACGTGGCCCGCGGCTCCGGAGACCCCCTTGCCCCCGTAGCGGTCGTCGCCGTCGCGCAGCTCGTGCGCCTCATGCGCGCCGGTGCTCGCCCCGCTCGGGACGCCCGCCCGGCCTCGGGCTCCCGAGTCGAGTACGACGTCGACCTCGACGGTGGGCTGACCCCGCGAATCGAGGATCTCCCGGGCCACAACGTGCTCGATGATGCTCATTGGCCACTCCCGCGCACCCACCCGCACCGTATCGCACGAAGAGGCTCCGGACGCGGAACTGCCGTGCCCCCACCAGGGCACGGCAGTCACCGCAGGTCAGCAGCAGGTGTGCTAGTTGCAGCCACCCGTGATGGTGCTGGTCAGGCTGCCGAGGAGGCCGCCGACCGAGCCGGAGGCCGACGCCGAGCAGTCGGTCGGGAGGGGCAGGGCGGGCAGGCCGCCGCCGAGCAGGCCGGTGACCGTGTCGAGCACCGGAGCCACCGTGCCGGTCACCGTGCTGACGACGTCGGGGACGGCAGGCACAGCCGGGATCGGCAGGGACGGGATCGGGGCGGAGGGCACGACCTGGGTCGGCAGAGGCACGGCCGGGAGGGAGCCGACACCGGGGATCGACGGCAGCTCGGGCAGCGACGGGATGGGCAGCTCGGGGATGTCCAGACCGTCCACGGCATCGTCGATGTTGCAGTTCACACCCACGTTGCCGCTGTCGGTCACCTGGAGGGCTCCACCACCGATGCTGTTCAGGTCACTGACGAACGAGGCGAAGAGGCCGCTGATCGCAGTGGGCACGGCGCTGGTCACGGCGCTGGGCAGACCACCGGCCACCGAGCAGGGAGCCGAGACCGGCAGGCCACCGGCCATCTCGCCCAGGCAGGCCGTCTGCTCCTCGACGGTGTTGACCACACCGTCGGCGCTGGGCAGGGCCACCGGGATCGCGACCGGCGAGGCCAGCCCGGCGGCACCCAGGTCGTTCATGGCCAGGCTCTGAGCCATGCTGAACAGGTTGAGGCCGGCCGAGAAGATGCCGGCGGGCACCGGAAGCTTGACCGGCAGGGCCACCTTGCAGTCGGTGGGGACAGCGCCGGCGGCGATGCCCTGGGCGGTGGGGACAGCGCCCCCGACGACGCTCTGGGCGGTGGCCGCCGCGCCGGTGGCAGTGTCAACGGCACCGTCCGCCATGGCCAGGAGGCCCGTGAGGTCATCGAGGTCCACGCCGGGCACCCCGGGCAGCTCCGGGAGGCCGGGGAGGCCGGGGAGGCCGGGTACCTCGATGCCGGCGACAGCCGTGTTGCAGCCGGCGTCGTTAGCGGAGCCGGTGACCATCCAGCAGTTGGCGGCGAGCTTGTCCGTCACAGCCGAGATGCTCGACTCCGAGCTGGCAGCCGAGGTGAGCTGGTCGACCGACACGATGGCGCTGGCCACGCCGGAGACGCCGAGGAAGGCGGCGGCGATTCCGAGAGCGATGTGCTTCTTCATATTCATAGCGGGAGACTCCTCTGCATCCGGGCGGGGCATCGACGCCCCGAAGAACTAGCTAGGTCATCGGCAACGGAGTAGTCCCTCCGAAGCAGAGAAATTTGGACATTGCGCCCGCCGGCGGACAAGCCTCGCGACGACTGGGCGGTTTCGGGTCGGGGACTAGCCCCTTGGGAGGGGAGCGGTGGCCTCCCACAGGGCCGACCGGTCCCCGGCCGGGAGGGCCTCGAGGGCTAGTCCCTCCTCGGCCGCCAGCCGCTCCAAGGCCTGGAACCGGGCCCGAAACCGGCCCGCCCATCCCCGTAGGGCGGTTTCGGCGTCGAGCCCCGCGCTCCGGGCCAGGTAGACGAGCGCGGCGAGCGCCTCGCCCACGGCGGGCTCGATGTCCCCGCCGGCCCCGTCGGCCCCGTCGGGCACGGCGGCCAGCGCGGCCAGCGCCCGGTCCCGGGCCTCGGCGGTCGTCCCGAAACCGAGCCCGGCGGCGGCTGCCTTGCGGTAGAGCTTGTGGGCGTAGAGCAGCGACGGCAGGCCCTGGGGCACGTCGTCCATGAGCGACGACCGGCCCTTCTCGGCCCGTTTGATCTGCTCCCAGTTGGCCAGCACCTCGTCCGCCCCGCTCACCTCCACGGTCCCGAACACGTGGGGGTGGCGGCGCACCAGCTTGTCGTGCACCCCGTCGAGCACGTCGGTGATGGTGAAGGCGCCCGCCTCCCGGGCGAACGTGGCGTGGAACACCACCTGGCAGGCCAGGTCGCCCAGCTCCTCCTCCAGAGCCTGATAGGCGCCATCGGGGACCGGGTCGGGCCCGCCGGGGGCGCAGGCGGGCAGCGCCTCGATGGCCTCGATCACCTCGTAGGCCTCCTCGATGCAATGGCGGGCCAGGGAGTGGTGGGTCTGCTCGGCGTCCCACGGGCACCCGCCCGGCGCCCGGAGGCGCTCGATGAGGGTCACCAGGCGTTCCCACGCCGCCCCCGGCCCGCCGGGAGGCAGATCGGCGAAGACGGCCGTGAGGTGGTCGGGCTCCACGGCCCGGTCCAGTTCGGCCAGGGGCAGGATGGTCACCGCCTCGTCGGCCAGGCCCAGACGCTGGAGCACGGTGACGGGCGCTTCGGGCGCCAGCCGCTCCGACAGGGCCAGCTTCACGTCGGAGAGCACCAGCCGGGAGTGGCAGTGGCTGATGAGCAAGGGGCCGGCGGGGAGGGCGGTGGGCAGGGACTGGCCGTCGGACAGGTGGGCCCCGTCGGTCGGGTCGATCCCGAGCCGGGTCCAGGCCAGCTCGGCGAAGGAGAGCCCGGGCACGATGACCAGGCGCTCCCCCAGCGTCCGGCGCAGCAGCGCCACCGTCCGCTCCCCCACCGCCGGGCTGCCGGGGACGGCCAGGGCCACGTCTCCGGCCTCGGCGGCGGCCAGGAGGCGCTCCGAGATGGCCCGGTACACCTCCTCGGCCGAGTTCGCCGTCTCGTAGATGTCGTCGCAGGACCGGAGCTCGACGCCGGCCGCGACCAGGTCGGCCGCCGCCGGGTGGCGGGCGGTCCGGGTGAAGCGCCGGCTGGGATCGACCGCCTCGAGGGCGGCCCGGGCGGCGGACACCAGGAGATCGGCGCCGGCCGGTCCCAGGCCGACGACCACCACGCGACCGGCGGCCATCTCTACTGCGGCGCGGCGGTCGGCGGTGTCGTGTCCGTCGGCAGGTTTTCGGGCAGGGGCAAGTCGCCGGGTTGGCCCGGCAGCTGAGGGGTCTCCTGGGGCCGGCCCTCGGCCGGGGCGGGGACCTCGGGCGGGACCACCTCGGGGGCCCCCGGGGGCCCGGACTGGAACTTGCCGTAGCGGGGGTCGACCGTGACCTTGGCCTTCTGGGCGGCCTTGGTCAGGAACTCCCGGAAGGCGGTCTCGCTCTCGTCGTTGAGGGCCTGCTTGGCCTGGGCCCGGGCCTGCTCGTAGGGCGCCGACTTCCGTTCCGTCACCAGGAGGACGTGGAAGCCGAACTGGGTCTGGACGGGGTCCGTCGGCACCTCGGGCGTGGCCGAGAAGGCGGCCGCCTCGAACTCGGGGACGAACAGCCCCTTGTTGTTGCAGCCCAGGTCGCCGCCCTTGGGGGCGCTGCCCTGGTCCTTGGAGACGGCCGTGGCCACGGCGGCGAAGCTCTCGCCCCCCTTGACCCGGGCCAGGGCCGCGTCGGCCTCCTCCTTGGTCTCGACGAGGAGGTGGGACAGGCAGACCTGCTCGAAGTCGGCCTTGTGCTCGTCGTAGTACTTCTTCAGGGTCTCCTCGGACAGCGACAGCCCGGAGATGGCGGTGCGCACGGCCACGGCCCGGGCGTTCCGGCCCGAGAGCCGCTCCCGGAACCAGTCGGGGAAGGCGGCCGCCACCTTGGGGTTCCCGAACTGATCGGCCAGCTGCGTTTCGGCCGCCCCCTTGTCCTCTTCGGTCAGCTTGAGCTTGCGCCGGTCGAACTCCTCGGTGACGAGCGCGTCGTAGATGACGGCCGTGAGCCAGCCGGCGGACAGCCGGGGGTCGACCGTGTCCTTGCCCTGGCCCAGGAACCCCTGGCCGCCGCCGGCGGCCTGCAGCTCCTGGTTCTCGGCCAGGGCTTTGAGCTCCCGCTCGAACTCCCCCCGGTCGATCGTCCGGCCGTTGACGGTGGCGGCGGCGGCGTCGCTCGACCCGCAGGCGGAGACCACCAGGGCGCCGGAGAGCGCGACGGCGATGAAGGCACGACGAAGCCCGGGGTCTCGGGGGTGTCCCCCGTGATGAATAGCCACGGCTTGCAGGCTAGCTTTCGGCGCTGCCGGAGCCGACCGCGGCGGGGACGGCGCCCGCCTCGGTACCGGGCGGCACCAGCTCGCCCAGCAGGGTGAGGATGCCCTCCACCACGGCCAGGCCGTCGGCCCGGGAGCCGACCGGCCCGGTGGGCTTGACCGGCACGACCACCTCGCCATCCGTCTTGACCAGCGCCTTGGGGGCGAGCCGCAGAAGTCGGACCTGCTGCGACTCCCGCAGGGCCAGGGGGACGAAGCGCGCCGACCCCCGCTGCACGGCCACCTCCCGGATCCCGAGGCGGACGCACTCGGCCCGGACCCGGGCCACGGCCAGGAGGTTGGCGGCGGTCGGCGGCGGGGGCCCGTAGCGGTCGGACCACTCGGCGGCGATGTCGTCCACGTCGGCCCGGCTCCCCACCGCCGCCAGCCGGCGGTAGGCCTCCATGCGCAGATCGTCGCGGGCGATGTAGTCCCGGGGGATGGAGGCGGTGACGGGCAGGTCGACGGAGATCTCGATCGGCTCCGGTGGCGTCTCCCCGGTCAGCTCCCCCACCGCTTCGGTCACCATCTGGCAGTAGAGATCGAAGCCCACGGCGGCCATGTGGCCCGACTGCACTCCGCCCAGCAGGTTCCCCGCCCCCCGGATCTCCAGATCCCGCATGGCGATCTTGAAGCCCGAGCCGAGGTCGGTGAACTCGCCCAGGGTCTTGAGGCGCTCGTAGGCCTCCTCGGTCAGGACCCGGCCCTCGGGGTGGAAGAGGTAGGCGTAGGCCCGCTGGCCGGACCGGCCCACGCGACCCCGCAACTGGTAGAGCTGAGCCAGGCCCAGCAGGTCGGCCCGGTCCACCACCATGGTGTTGACGGTGGGCATGTCCAGACCCGATTCGATGATGGTGGTGCACACCAGCACGTCGTAGGCCCGCTCCCAGAAGTCGACCATGACCTTCTCCAGGCTGCCCTCGTCCATCTGGCCGTGGGCGATGGCCACCCGGGCCTCGGGCACCAGCTCCCGCACCCGGGCCGACACCGCCTCGATGTCGGCCACCCGGTTGTGAACGAAGAACACCTGCCCCTCGCGGAGCAGCTCCCGGCGGATGGCCTCGGTGGCGGCCCGGTCGTCGGACTCACCCACGTAGGTGAGGATGGGCTGGCGGTCCTCGGGCGGGGTGTTGATGAGCGACATGTCGCGGATGCCGGTCAGGCTCATCTCCAGGGTGCGGGGGATGGGGGTGGCCGACATGGTGAGGACGTCCACCCCGATCCGCAGCTTCTTGATCTTCTCCTTGTGGGACACGCCGAAGCGCTGCTCCTCGTCCACCACCAGCAGGCCCAGGTCCTTGAACTTCACGTCCTCGGACAGGAGCCGGTGGGTGCCGATGATCACGTCCACCGCCCCGGTGGCCAGGTCCCGGATCACCGCCGTCTGCTCCCTGGCGGTGAGGAATCGGGAGAGGACCTCGACCCGCACCGGGTAGCCGGAGAAGCGCTCCGAGAACGTCTGGCCGTGCTGGTTGGCCAGCAGGGTGGTGGGCACCAGGACCGCCACCTGGCGGCCGTCCTGGACGGCCTTGAAGGCGGCCCGGATGGCCACCTCCGTCTTGCCGTAGCCCACGTCGCCGCACACCAGGCGGTCCATGGGGACGGGCCGTTCCATGTCGGCCTTCACGTCGTCGATGGCCTTGGCCTGGTCGGGCGTCTCCTCGTACGGGAACGCCTCCTCCATCTCCCGCTGCCAGGGGGTGTCGGGCGGGAAGGCGTGACCCGGGGTGGCCATGCGCCGCCGGTAGAGGACGACCAGCTCCTGGGCGATCTCCTGGACCGCCTTCTTGACCCGGGCCCGGGTCTTGGCCCAGTCGGTGCCCCCCAGCCGGGACAGGGAGGGCGAGTCGCCCCCGGTGTAACGGCGGACGACCCCGACCTGCTCGGTGGGGACGTAGAGCTTGTCGGCGCCCTTGTACTCGAGGAGCAGGTAGTCGCGTTCCACCCCGCCGATGGCCCGGGCCACCATGCCGGCGTAACGGCCCACGCCGTGCGTCTGATGGACGACGTAGTCGCCCTTCTTGAGATCGTCGTAGAAGTCCTCGCCCCGCCGGGCCCCCCGGGGCCGGCGGTGGAGGCGCCGGCGGCCGGTGAGGTCGGCCTCTGCCACCACCATGAGCTTGAGGGAGGGCATGAGGAAGCCCCGCTGGAGCGGGGCCACCACCACGGTGGCGCCCGGGGTGACGGGTGCCCGGTCGGCGATGGGGGCGTGGAGGCCCTCGTCGGCCAGGGTCCGCCGGATCCGCTCGGCCGAGCCGATGCCGTCGGCGGCCAGCACCACCCGGTAGCCCTCGCCCAGCAGCCTGCCCAGGCGGGCCACGAACGCGGCCGGGTCGCCTTGGACGCCCTCCACCGGCGTGCCCGGGACAAAGGGCGTCTCGGGCCGGTCGGGAGAGGCGAGGAGGCTCCAGGTGTCGGCGCCGGTGTGGCGCAAGAGACGCTCGAAGGGGAGCGACAGGCGAGGCAGCTCACGGTTTTCTGCGTCCCAGGTGGTGGCCAGGGTGGCGGCCAGCGACGCCTCCTCGTCATTGAATTCCTGGGCCCGGTCCCGCATCCGGCCCGGCTCCACCAGGAGGACGAGGCCGGTCTCGGGCAGCAGGTCGGGGAGGACGTGCTCCTCGTCGGTCAGCCACGGCAGCCAGGACTCCATCCCGTCGAAGAGCAGGCCCTCGGCCAGGCGCTCCCACTGCTCCCGGCCCCACGGCTCGGCCGCCACCAGCCGGGCGGCCCGCTCCCGCACCGCCGGCGTGGGCAGCAGCTCCCGGCACGGGAAGATCTCCACCGACCCCACGTCGGTGGTGGCCCGCTGGTCGGCGATGGAAAAGCCCTGGAGCCGGTCGACCTCGTCGCCCCACAGGTCGATGCGGACGGGATGGTCGGCGGTGGACGGGTAGACGTCCAGGATCGAGCCCCGCACCGCGATCTCACCCCGGGCCTCGACCTGGTACTCCCGCCGGTAGCCGGCCGCCACCAGCCGTTCCACCAGCTCGTCGCGGTCCAGGACCTGCCCGGGCTGGACGACGATCGGGTCCACGTCCTCCACGTGGGGCCCGAGGCGCTGGGCCAGGGCGCGCACCGGCGCCACCACCACATCGGGAAGATCGTCCCGCTGGCACATCCGCCACATGACCTGCAGGCGGCGGCCCATGGTTTCGGTCTGGGGTGAGACGCGTTCGAAGGGCAGCGTCTCCCAGGCCGGGAACAGCTCCACCCCGCCCCTTCCCCCGGGGGGCACCCCCGCACCCCCGGGGGCGAGGAACTGGCGGAGGTCGGCGGCCAGGCGCTCCGCCTCGGCGCTGGTGGGGACCCCCACCAGCAGGGGGCGCCGGCCGGTCAGGCGGGCCAGGGCGGCGAGGAAGAAGGCCCGGGGCGCCTCCGGCACGGCGACGACGCGCGCTGACCCCCCGGCCAGTTCGGCCAGGGCGGGGTCCTCACGCAGCAGGGAAGGGAGATCGCGCAGCGGCATCGTGGGTTGGATTCCGAGCTTAGGATGGTGTGGAACACCTCAAGGCCGGGACGTTTCGGGCCGATGGGATGGTGGCAAGAGGGCCGGGCTTGCCGCGCCCACCACAAGGAGTTGTGCCATGAACCGTCGCCTCACCGCTCTGCTCGCCGCCGCATCCCTCGCCCTGCTGGGCGCCTGCGGCGGTGGCGACGGGAAGTCCAACCAGGCAGGCTCGACCTCCGACAAAAAGGACGCTCCGGGCGAAGCTCCCTCCGAGTCGACCGCCCTCGACCTCGTCCTCGCCTCCGCCGGCCGGGCCGCCGACGCCCAGACGTCCCGCTTCGTGTTCACCATGTCGGTCACCGGTCCCAACGGCCCGGTGAACCTGACCGCCACGGGTGCCTCCGACAGCTCGGTACCCCTCATGAGCCTGGACATGGACATGGCCTCGATCATCCCGGGGACGCCCCCGGGTGGGGCGACCGTGTCGACCGTCTTCGACGGCAAGTCCGTCTACATGCGCTTCCCCGACGAGCTGGCCGCCGGCCTGCCGGAGGGCAAGCGCTGGGCCCGCATCGATCTGGCCGCCCTCTCCAGCGAGTCCGGGATCGACGTGGCCGCCCTGTCGGCCCAGTTCAACAGCTCCGACCCGCTGGCCAACATCGCGCTCCTCACCGGGGCGGCGGGTGAGGTCACCGAGATCGGCACCGAGGAGGTGCGGGGGGTCTCCACCCGGCACCTGAGGATGACCGTCGACCTCCAGAGGGCCGTCGACCAGATCGCCTCGAAGGTCTCGGGCCCCAGCGCCGAGCGGCTCAAGGCCGCCGTCACCCAGGCGGCGGCGACGTTGGGTGTCACCCAACTGCCCATCGACGTGTGGATCGACGCCGACGGCCTCCCCCGTCGCCTGGTCTACGAGATGGACCTCTCCAAGGCCAAGGTTCCCGGCGCCGAAGGTGCCCCGGCGACGGGCACGGCCAAGGTGAACATGGAGTTCTTCGACTTCGGCGAGGACGTCAAGGTGTCCATCCCGCCCCCCGGGGAGACCGTCGACCTGGCCGAGCTCCTCGCCAGCTGAATCCTCGCCCGCTGAATTCCTGAATCCCTGAGCCTTATCAGTTGAAGCGGTTCATGGCCGCGGCCACGCCCTCGGCGGCGATGACCTCGACCGCGTCGGCAGCCTGCTCGATGGTGACCTCCATCTGCTCCCGCTCCGCCTTGGAGAATCGGCGCAGGACGTGGTCTGCTCCCTCCCGCCGCCCCGCAGGCTTGCCGATGCCGATGCGGATCCGGAGAAAGTCCTGGGTGTGCAGATGGGCCACGATCGACTTCAAACCGTTGTGGCCGGCCAGTCCGCCGCCCACCTTCACCTGCAGGCGGGGCACCTCGAGGTCCATCTCGTCGTGGACGACCACCAGACCGCTGGGCTCCACCCGGTAACGGCGCACCAGGGGGGCGACGGCCTCCCCGGACAGATTCATGTAGGTGAGGGGGATGGCCAGCGCCAGCCGCTTCCCGCCCACGGTCACCTCATCGGTGCGGGACCGCTCCTTCTGGCGGCGCAGCTTCCCGCCGTGGCGGTGGGCCAGCAGCTCGACCACCTCGGCTCCGACGTTGTGCCGGGTGCGCTCGTAGTCCTCGCCGGGGTTGCCGAGGCCGACGACCAGCAGGTCGGCCGACGCCCCCTGCTGTCCCCGGGGGACACCCCCGCGCCCCCGGGCTTCGCGCCGGAACAGCACCCCCGGGGTTTACTAAATCTCCCCGCCGGAGTCTTCGGCGGACGGCGCCTCCCCAGGCTCGGCGCCCTCCTCCGCTTCGGCCGCCTCGGCCGCCGCGGCTGCCTCCTCCTCTTCGGGCAGGGCCAGACCGCGCGGCTGGGACACATGGGCCACCTGCTCCTCGGCATCCTGCAGGCTGATCACGCCGGCGGGCAGGTCGAGGTCGGCCACCGACAGGTGGTCGCCGATGGTCAGGGCGGACACGTCGATCTCGATCCTCTGGGGGATGTCGGCCGGCTTGGCTTCGACGGAGAGCGTGAAGATGAGCTGCTCGAGCAGCCCGCCGTCCCGCACCCCTTCGGGCTCGCCCATCAGGTGGATGGGCACCTCGGCGGCGATGGCCACGTCACGGCTGACCCGGATCAGGTCGACGTGGAGCAGGTTGTGGCGCACCGGATGGCGCTGGATCTGACGGGCCAGGACCAGTTCGCTGGTGCCCGTCACGTCCAGGTTGATGAGGGTGTTGACCCCGCCCGGGCCGTGAAGGATGTGCTGGAGCTCACGCCCGGGAACCGCCACCGCCTGGGCGTCGGCGCCCAGCCCGTAGACGATGGCCGGAACCTTGCCCTCCCGGCGGATCTTCCGGGCGACGGACTTGCCGGTACCCCGGCGGACCTCGGCAACCAGCGTGGCTTCTTCCATGGGCGGGCAGCCTAGTTGGCTGCTGCTACAGGTTGTCCCCCTGGAAGATCTGGCTGACCGAGGTGTCCTCGAACACGGCGTCGAGAGCGTCGGCGATGATGGGGGCGATGGACAGCACCCGCAGCTCGGGGAAGCGCTTCCCGTCCTCGATGGGCAGGGTGTTGGTGAGGATGACCTCCCGGATGGGAGCGTTCTTCAGCCGGTCGATGGCCGGCCCGGACAGCACCCCGTGGGTGGCGGCCACATAGACGGAAGCGGCGCCCTTCTCCACCAACAGCTCCGCCGCCGAGGCCACGGTGCCGGCGGTATCGATCATGTCGTCGATGAGAATGCAGGGCCGCCCTGTGATCTGGCCCACGATCTCGCTGGCCTGGGCCAGGTTGTGGGTCCCCCGGGGCCGGCGCTTGTCGATGATGGCGATATCGGTGTCCAGGTGGTGGGCCAGGCGCTGGGCCAGCTTCACCCGGCCGGCGTCGGGGGAGACGACCACCGGGTCGCCCTCCACCGTCTCGGCCAGGTAGGAGGAGAGCACGGGCAGGGCCGTGAGGTGGTCGACGGGCCGGTTGAAGAAACCCTGGATCTGGCCGGTGTGGAGGTCGACGGCCACCACCCGGTCGGCCCCGGACACGGTGAGGCAGTCGGCCAGGAGGCGGGCGGTGATGGGCTCGCGGCCCTCGGTCTTCTTGTCCTGGCGGGCGTAGCCGTAGAAGGGGCACACGGCGGTGATCCGCTTGGCCGACGCCCGCTTGGCCGCGTCGATCATGATGAGCTGCTCCATGATCCGCTCGTTGATCGGCTCGCAGTGGCTCTGGACGATGAAGACGTCGGCGCCCCGGATGCTCTCCAGATACCGGCAGTAGATCTCGCCGTTGGCGAAGGTGGACAGCTCCACCTCACCCAGCGGAACACCGAGATTCTCGGCGATCTCCTCGGAGAGGGCCACGTTGGCCCGCCCGCTGAAGAGCATCAGCTTCTTCTTCGTGACCAGTTCCATCAGCAGCTCCGTCCCCTAAGCCCTCCTTGCAGTGTCGCAGATTCGGGGCCCGGTTGGGGGGTTCAGCCGCTTTCGTCCTCGGGTGTCTCCTCGCTCCGCGACTTGACCCAGCCCTCCTCCACCCGGGCGGGGACGCCCTTGGCCAGAGCGCCGGCGGGCACGTCGCGGGTCACCACCGAACCGGCCGCGGTGTAGGCGTCATCGCCCACCGAGACCGGAGCCACCAGCACCGTGTTGGACCCGATGTGGGCCCGGGCACCGATGCTCGTCCGGTGCTTTTCCCGACCGTCGTAGTTGGCGGTGATGGTGCCCGCTCCCACGTTGGCTCCGGCGCCCACGGTGGCGTCACCCACGTAGGCGAGGTGGGGGACCTTGGCTCCCTCCTCCACCTCCGAGGCCTTGATCTCCACGAAGCTGCCCGCCTTGGAGTCCTTGGCCAGCCGGGTGCCGGGGCGCAGGTGGGTATAGGGCCCGACGGTCACGCCGTCACCGATCTCGGCTTCCCGGGCCACGGTGTAGGTAACGGTGGCGCCCTCTCCCACGGTGGTGTCCACGAGGCGGGTGTCGGGTCCGATCACCGACCCGGGCCCCACGGACGTGCGACCCTCGAGCACCACCCCGGGGAGCAGGGAGACGTCGGCCCCGAGGGCCACGGTGGCGTCGACGTAGGTCCGCGACGGGTCGGTCATGGTGACGCCGGCCCGCATCCACGAGGCATTGATGCGGGCCCGCAGAGCCGACTCGGCCTCGGCCAGTTGGAGCCGGTCGTTCACTCCGAGGGCCTCGGCGGTCTCGGGCGCGGCCATGGCCACGACCCGGTGGCCAGCTTGGCGCAGCACGGCGATGGCGTCGGTCAGGTAGTACTCGCCCTGGGCGTTCTCGGGTGACAGGCGGCGCAGGGCGGGCGCGATCAGGCTCCGCCGGAAGCAGTAGATCGACGTGTTGACCTCGTCGATCTCCCGCTCGGCGTCCGTCGCGTCCCAGTGATCGACGATCGATTCCACCCCGCCGTCCTTGCCCCGCACGACCCGGCCGTAGCCGGTGGCGTCGGGCAGGCGGGCGGTGAGGATGGTGGCCGCCGCCCCCGACGTCTCGTGCTCGCGCACCAGGGCGGCCACCGTCTCGGCCCGCAGCAGCGGCGTGTCGCCGGGGACGAGCACGAAGTCGTCCTCACTGTCGAGCTCGTCGGGGAAGACGGTGAGGGCCACCGAGACGGCGTCGCCCGTCCCCCGCTGGACCCGCTGCTCCACGAACTCGAGGGGCACGTCGGTCTCGCCGTGGAGCGTCTTGATGACCTTCTCGGCGCCGTGCCCCACCACGACCACGATCCGTTCCACGGACAGCTGCTCGAGGGCGCCGATGACATGGAGGAGCATCGGACGTCCGCACAGCGGATGGAGCACCTTGGGGACCGACGACTTCATGCGGGTGCCCTCGCCGGCGGCGAGGACCACCGCCGTCAGTCTGCTCGGGGACGCCGCCGCCCCCGCCGAAGCTTCAGTCATCTGCTGCACCCCTTTCGCGGGCCGAGCTCGGGGGCGAGGATTCGAACCTCGTCCAGGGACTCCAAAGGACCCTGTGCTGCCGGTTACACCACCCCCGACCGTCTAGGACGATATCGGGAAGAACCAAGACGGCGGTATGACAGCGGGAGGGTGGGCGGTATGACAACGGGAGGGTGGGCGGTATGACAACGGGAGGGTGGGCGGTATGACAACGGGAGGGT
>Ga0299907_10000224_pt1 | contig 25531 bp, 29 predicted proteins | sample RVTome_16_FD_198680 | JGI IMG/M metagenome (GOLD analysis project Ga0299907, IMG submission 198680) | Soil microbial communities from uranium-contaminated site in the Upper Colorado River Basin, Wyoming, United States - RVT152D67 (version 2) ...
CAGGTAGGCACGGAGCGTGACACGGCCTCCGTCCCGGACAGTGAGCCGCTCGTGAGCAGCGACGACAGCTACTGGCTCTTCTTGAAGCAGTCCTCCGACGGCGAGACGTTCGATGTCTCGGGAAGGGCGCTCTACCGGGTCGCCGGACGACACGCCGTACTCGTCACGAACGCCCGGACGCTACCGAAGCGCATCCCAGCAGCCGAGCTGACCGCGGTGGTGCGCCGGGCAGAGACGCCGTGATCCAGCCGACATCACCGGATTGGACGTGCGTGGCCTCGACGCTCACCTGTTGGTGTGGCGGGCCGCGTGGATGGCGAGGGCGGGCAAGAGCTTCGAGAACAGCGAGGGCTCGATGTCAAGCTCAAGGCCGGCCGCACCGCGGTGTGGGTGACCGAGCGGGCAATCCAGATCCTCGGCGGCTACGGCTACGTGCGCGAGTACCCGGTCGAGCGCTGGCACCGCGACGCCAAGATCTTCGACATCCTCGAGGGCACCGAGCAGATCCAGCAGCTCGTGATCTCCCGGGCGATCTCGGGGATGCACATCCAGTAGTTCGGCCGACGCCGGTGGGTCGGTGGTCCGCGGGGGTTGATCTACGCTTGCCGCCGCGGTTGGACGCCTGAGTGATGGCCGACGAGCTGATCCCGATCGAAGAGCGGCTCTGGTCGAGGCCTTCGGCGAGGTCAAGCCGAACCCGTACTTCCAAAGGAGGGAGCTGTGAACGAAGCATCCGATGTCACCGTCACGCTTCCTGCTGACGTGAACATGGTCGACGAGACGGGCTACGTGTGGACGTTCCTTCACGAGGCCGCCGAGCCAGACCGCGTCTTCCCGGGTGCGCTCATCGTGGCCGGCGATCCGGTCGAGCCGTTCCTGGCTCGCGTGGTCGACATCGTCGATGGTCTTCGAGGCACGTCGGTCGTGCATCTCGACGTGCTCGGCGTGCCCGAGGACGTGGTCGACGAGCTCCGGCACGCGCATCTTCTGCCGTCGTAATCCAGGCCGCCTCGGGCGCCACGCCCACGATCTCGGCAAGGTCGACTCGCCTGACGAGCACGTACGGCGCCGAGATCTGCGCCTTGTGAGTCCATTCACGAAGACTGCAGGACGAACCGCATCGCTGATCCCAGCCGGGGTCACCTCCAATAGCCGCAGGTCAAGCCGTAGACCGGCAGCTTTAGGGGCTTTTTAGGGGTTGTTCAGCGGTAGAGATGGTGGCAGAATGGTCGGTACATGGCTGTCCGCTCTCCCGCCGCCCAGCGCAGTAACGCCACTGCCTCCGGTCTCGATCTCGATCTGGCCGACGAGCTGGCGCGGACCGTCGAGCTCGACCGTCTCGTGCGGCTGCTGCGGCGCCGGGCGCTGGTCCCGCAGACCGTGATCGCCGAGGCGACCGGTGCGTCCTTGCGGGCGGTGCGCAACTGGGAGGACGGAGCGCGTGCACGGCGGGTCTATGACGATCGCGTGCGCGCACTTGCAGCGGCGGTCGGCGAGATCTCCTCGACGGTGACACCTCGCGGCATCAGCCAGTGGTTGGTGGCGCGCAATCGTTTGCTTGACGGCCGGCGGCCTGTCGAGGCGTTGGCGACCGACGACTTCGACGCCGCGCTGACCGCGGCACGCAGCTTCGCCGACGCGTCCTACGCTTGAGGCGACTTTCCTCTCGGCAGACGGAGCAGAGCGTCCGCCCTCATCGCAAGCCGCCGCGAGTCCAGGCGGTTCCAACGTTGATGGAAGGACGCCATGAGGGGAGAGGCAGTCGCACGTGTCGGTCGGATCGCGATCGACGGCACGTTCTACCGGCACGGCAACCCGCGCTACCCACTGGACGCGGTGCCGCCGACAGCATTGGCACCGTCTCGGTGGCAAGACGAGGGCGATCCAGCGAGCCTGCATGCGTCGGACAGTGCCGAGGCGGCGTGGGCGGAGTGGGCGAAAGCGAGCGGTGACGCAGTCGATCGCAAGTACGTGCGGCGGCGTTCCGGTCAGATCGAGGTGAACGTGCGCGCTGTCGACCTACGTGATCACGACGTGCAGAAGGCGCTCGGCATCGCCGGCGACGCGGACCTCACCGGTGACGACGTCACCACGTGCCGGCGCATCGCGGAGGTAGCACGTGCGCTGGGCGTCGAAGCGTTGCTCGCGCCGTCAGCGGCGCTCCACGGCGGTACGACGCTCGTTGTGCTGCCCGCGGGCCTCCGCAAGGTGCGCGTCGTATGCGAGCAGGTCGCAGCGCCGCCGCGGTGAGACCCCGGCCCGACCCCGCTAGGCAGGCATCGGGTCCAGCTCGAGCAGCTGCCGCACCACCGACAGCAGGCGGCCGAGCTCGTCCTTCCGCAAGAACGCGTCGATGGCGGGCTCGGCACGCGCCTCGGCGGCCATGTCGTAGGCGGTGAACAGCAGGATCTTCGCCCGGGGCGCCGCGGCCTTGAGCAAGGGGGCAGCTGCCAGACCCGTCAGCACCCCGTCCAACCCGTGGTCGAGGACGATCAGACCGGGATCGAGCGTGGCTGCCAGCTCGATTGCCTCCTCCGCCGTGGTCGCCTCGCCGAGGATCTCCAGCCGGGGGTCACGGGACAACGCCAGCCGCACGAACAACCGCATGTCCGCCTCGTCCTCGACGATCACGAGGACCTTCGTCGCTCTCGTCACCGTCCTACCGTTTCCTCGGCAATCGCAAGGCGAAACACGCCCCTGAGCCTTCCACAGCAGGTTCGTAGGTCACGTCCCCACCGTTCGCGACCGCGAGACCGCGCACGATCGACAGGCCGAGTCCGGTGCCCCGCGCCTCACGCGTCTTCGTGGTCTCCGCACGGGAGAACCGCTCGAACAGCCGGGGCAGGAACTCCGCCGGCACGCCCTCGCCGTGATCGCGGAACGCGAGCGTGACGTCGGAGTCGGTGACCGATGCCGTGATCTCGACCGGCGGCTCGCCGTACACGAACGCGTTCTCGATGAGGTTGCGCACCATGCGGCCGAAGTGATCGGGATCGACCGCGGCGACGACATCGTCGTCGATGTCGCACGTCGTGTCCTCGTTGCGACCGAGGTCGCGCACGATCTCGTTGAGCGCCGCGGTCAGCCGCACCGGGCGGATGTCGGGCTCCAGCGCCTTCGCATCTAGGCGCGAGATCGTGAGCAGGTCGTCGACCAAGCGGCTCAGGTTCGAACCCTGCCGTTCAATGGCGGCGACGTGGTTGCGCTTGTCCTCGTCGGCCATCGCCTCCCACGACGCGAGCATCAGCGACGCGTAGCCGCGAACGAGCGAGATCGGCGTGCGCAAGTCGTGCGACGCGATCGCCACGAACTCGCGCATCGCTTCGTTCGCCCGCGCCATCTCGTGCGCGATCTCGCGCTCGCGGTCGGCAATGCGCGCCCGCCGCAGCGCGACGTCGGTGAGCGCGGCGAACTCGCGCAGCACTTCCGTCTCCTCGCGCCCGAAGTAGGGCGTGTAGCTGTCGGCCTCGACGACGATGCGGCCCCTGCTCAACGGGAGGGACAGCTGGGTGTCGGTGGCGTTGCCGTCGTCGTAATGGCTCGGCGGCGTGCCGTACGACGCAACCACCCGCCCCTGCGCGTCCAGCAGCGCCGCCGAGTGTGCCGCCAGGGCTTGCCCGATGTGAGGCAGCAGCGCGTTGGCGACGTCCTCTTCGTTGGACGCGCCCATGAGCTGGGCCTCGGCCTGCCGCATGGCCCGCTCGTCGGCCCGCCGCCATGTCGCCAAGAGCAGCCGTGGCGGCGACACGCCCAGCAGGAACAGCGGCGCCGCGATCAGCGCCAGCACCGACGTGATCACCTGTGTCACGCCGGGGTCGTCGGGTGACGTCGCCGGCGCGAACACGCCGATGGCGAGCGCGATCGCGAGGGCCGCTGAGCCAAGGCTGAGCGTTCGCATGCGCCTGCGGGCGATCGTGGCCCGCCCCCGCCCGCCGCGCCACAGCCGCACCGACACCCGGCCCAGCAGGTAGCCCCACTGGACGAGTATGAGCAGCGCGTAGAGCTGGAACGCGAACGACCGCGGCTCGCCCCCCTGAGGCAAGTCGCCGAACAGGAAGATCGTGCCGCCGGCGGCGATCGTGAGCGCGAGGCTCAGCCGCTGCGACCAGCGCCGCGACGGCTCGAACGCCTCGGCGAAGCGGTACAGGCAGTAGGGGAACAGGGCGAGGCCGACCACGAGCACCTTGACGACCCACACCGCGCCGCCGGTGGGCTCCTCGGGCAGCACCTGCCCGGTCACCAGGATGGCGGCGAGGATGGCGAACGTGGCGAAGACCCACCCGCGCACGGCGCCGCCGTGGGTCACCCAACGGACGGCGGCCACGACGGCCAGCGCCACGTAGAGGACAAGCTGGACGATGGCGAGTGCCTCGACGACGTCCCGCATCGGCCGCGACGGTACTGAGGGCGGGCGGTCAGGTGGCGCCAAGCCCCTACCATCGGCCCGTGGCGCGAGAACGGATGATGCAGCGGTTTCTGTGGGCGGTGACGGGCGTGCTGGTCGTTGCCGGCGTCCTCAGCGCCGCGATCGTCGGGGCCGACGGCGGGGGTGACCACGTCGCCGCGTCCTCCTCGGCCCCCTCGGCCCCCACCACCACGACCCAGCCCGGCGACACGGGCGCCCCCGGCGCGGTCGACGCCGGCGGGGCCGCCACGATGCCCCCGGCGCCGCAATCCGCCGGCTCGACGCCGCCTGCCGACAAGTCGCCGCTCACCAGCGCCGCTCCCGGCAGCACCACGCCGCAGGCGCAGCCCAAGAACCCGTCGCAGCCCGAGCAGCCGCAGAGCGACTTCCGCGACCTCGGCGCGGTGGACGACGCCGGTGCCACGCAGGTGCCCGCCGCGGGCCGGTACGCCTACCGCTTCAGCGACGACTCGGGCGAGAGCCGCGACTCGTCGACGGCCGTGGAGGACAAGGGCGCGATCACCACGGGTGCACGCCGCATGGTCCTCACCTACAGCGGCGAGGGCCTCGACTTGATCAACGACGCGCTGTGGGGGCCCGACGACGTCCGCTTCACGAAGACCACGTTCGTGTTCGGTGGCTCGCGCTTCGAGTGCGATTGGCAGCCCGACTACGTGGTGATGCCGTTGAAGCTGGCCCGCGGCACCGCGTGGGAGGCGAAGTCGACCTGCACGATCCAAGCCGGCGCGACGAGCGCGGTGGTCAGCCGCACGACGCGCTCGAAGGTCACCGACGCGCGCCGCGTGCACGTGGCCGGCGGCGAGGTGCTCACGTGGCTGATCGAGAGCAACGACCACCTCGAGTTCCCCGGCCAAGGCTCGCTCGACACGAAGGAGACGACCTGGTTCGCGCCCAAGCTCGGGCTACCCGTGCGTCAGGTGGGCGAGACGAAGGGCGACGACCCCGAGGACGACGGCACGAAGAGCGAGATGCTGATCACCCGCCTCACGCCCGCGTAGCCAGAGCTCCAGCTAGTCCCGTGTTCCGCACATGCCGGCGGGTCGGGTTGATCGAAGAATTCTTGTTCGGCGTGCAGGGATGGGGTGGCGCGTCGCGAAAGTTGTCGTGTGGCGAGAAGACGCCCTGTTCTGGGGCCTTCGGTGGTGGTGCGGGACAAGGCGTTGGGTTCGTTGCCGGTGATCGCCAAGTTCTGCGAGCGACTCGATGTTCGCGGGATCGTCGATCGCGCGGTGCCGGTGCGCGATGTCGCGATCGTCACGCACGGCCAGGTGATCGAGGCGATGATCGCCAACCGGCTCACCTCGCCCCGGCCGTTGTGGCGTGTGCAGGACTGGGCGGCAGAGTGGGCAGTGGAAGAGGTGTTCGGTATCGCGGCGGAGACGTTGAACGATGACCGTGTCGGTCGAGCCCTCGACGCGATCGCGCCGGCTCTGGATGGGATCGTCGGGTCGGTCGGCGCGCAGGCGATCGCCGCGTTCGGTTTGGACGTGTCGCGCCTGCATTGGGACATGACCTCGATCTCGTTGTTCGGCGACTACGACACCTTCGAAGCCGGCTTCGCCGAGCCCTCCTACGGGCACCCGAAGGACCGCCGGGTCGACCTCAAACAGGTCCAGACGGGCTTGGCGGTGACCGGCGACGGCGGGGTGCCGATCTTGCACCGCGCCTTCGACGGGCGAGCCGGCGAAGTCAACCAGGTGGTCGGGGCGATGGAGTCGCTGCGGTCGATGTGCTCCGAGCGCAGCTTCCTGCTCGTCGGCGACACCAAGCTCGTCTCGTTCGACAACCTGCGCCAGATCATCGCCGCCGGGGTGACGTTCATCGCGCCCGCATCCAAGACCTACATCGATGCCGATGTCCTCGCCGCCTGCGACTGGGAGGCCGCCGCACCCGTCGACTATATGGCCCAACGCGACGCCGACAAGCCCGCTGATCGGCGAGGCAGCTACCGGGTGCTCGAGGACACCTGGACGCTCGCCCCACCCAAGAACGTCAAGCATTCCGGGCTCGATGTGCGACGCGTGTTCGTGTGGTCCTCCGCCGACGACGCCGCCGCCGCCCACTCCCGGGCCAAGAAACTCGACCGCGCTCGCGACGATCTCGACGCGCTGAGCCGCGGCCTCGGTGGCCGTCACTACCCGACACCCGAAGCGGTGCAGGCCCGGCTCACCACCATCGCCGCCAAGCGTCGCGTCGGCGACTACCTGCGCACCACCGTGGGCGTCGACGCCGTCGGCAAGCCGACGCTGCGCTGGCACTACGACGACGAAGCCCTCGCCGCTGAGGCCGCCACCGACGGCTGGTACTGCCTGCTCACCAACCTCGACCCCGCCGACGTCGACGCCGGCGAGGTCCTCGCCCGCTACAAGGGCCAAGAAGTCGTCGAACGCCGCTACGGCGCCTTCAAGGGCCCGCTCGCGGTGGCGCCCGTGTTCTTGAAGAACAACCGGCGCATCCAAGCCCTCCTCACCGTCATCTGCCTCGCACTGCTGATCTTCTGCCTCGTCGAACGCGAAGTCCGGCGAGCCATCGCCCCCGAGACCAAGATGACCGGCTTCTCCGGCCGCCCCACCGCCCGCCCCACCGGCCGGCTCATCATCGACGCGCTCGCCCCACTCCACCTCATCCCCGCCACCGCCAACGCGCCGCCCACCATCCCCCAACCAACCGGCATCCAAGCCCGACTCCTCGAACTCCTCGACGTCGACCCCCTCACCACCCGCTGACCGAGAAAGGACCACCCCGATGACCGCTCGACCACCGCTCATGTGCGGAACACCGGGCTAGTGCCGTGTCAGGTAACGGTTGCCCGCGTGTCGGCGAGCCAGGGGCGTCGCTCGCAACGCCGCAGGAGGACGCGTCTGTCCTGCCCATCCGCTACGACGAGAAGGCAGCGAGCGGCGTCATCCGGCCGGCGAGACGCGGCAAACGTTGCCTGATGCGGCACTAGACGCGGCGGACGCCGCGCAGGCCGGCCCAGGCGAGGTCGGCGAGCTGGCGTGACATGCGCATCGGTTCCAGCGTGACGCCGTCGGCCAGCGCATGGCGTACGGCGCCTTCGGCCATCCCGACCAGCGCGTAGCCGAGCGTGCGCTGGTGCAGCTCGTCGATGTCGGCCTCGATCAGCTCGGCGATCGCGAGGGCCAGCGACGCCTCGACGCGCCGCACCGCGTCGGCGAACTCCGCGTCGCGCCGCGCCCCGCTGCCGAACAGCAGCGAGAACGCGCTCTCCTGCTCGGCGACGAACTGGAGGTAGGCGGCGAAGCCCAGTTGGACCTGCTGGCGCGGCCCCTCCGCGTCCGCAGTCGCGGTCGTGATGGCCTCGGTGAGCTGCGCGCCGACGTCCTCCAGCAGCTCGAGGTAGAGCTCGCGTTTGGACCGGAAGTGCTGGTACAGGACGGGCTTGGTGACGCCTGCGGCCTCGGCTACGTCGTCCATCGAGGTGGCATGGAACCCGGACGCGGCGAAGCGTTCGAGGGCGACGTCGAGCAGTTGCCGTCGACGGCGCGGAGCGGGAAGCCGGGTGACCACGATGCGCCCAAGGTAACAACGTTCCTTGACCGGCTGGTCGCCCGACTTGTCCCGAGGTGGGCGAAAGCGGTCGTGCCTTTCGTCCGGTTTCGTCGAACGACCTGAGTTTTCAGGAAGGAAGCGGCCCTGCGACGCCGAAAACGGGGACGTGCAGCGTCCGCCCAAGCAAGAGCCGCAGCGCAGCACGCGACGTCCGCCGGAGCCCATCCGGCCGGAGCCGGCCCGCCGTCCTGGTGTGACGCTCCTCGCGGCGAAAGTGCGCCGCCGCCGCTTCCGCATCTCTTGACATCTTCCTGACCGGAGGGCGCCCATGGACGCCCCCAAGTCAGTCGAACATCAGTCGAAGACGATCACGGAGCGGGCGACCTCGCCCTTCTTCATCGCCTCGAACGCCTCGTTCACCTGCTCGAGCGGGATCTCGCGGCTGATCAGCTCGTCGAGCTTGAGCTCGCCCTTCTTGTAGAGGTCGAGCAGCTTGGGCACGTCCTCCGACGCGTTGGTGGACCCGTACCAGCAGCCCTTCAACGTCTTCGCCGTCATGATCACGCCGAAGTTGGCGTTGAGCGACAGGTTCACGTCGAAGCGGGGGACGCCCACGAGCACCGTCTCGCCGCCGCGGCGTGACATGTCCATCGCCTGCTGGATCGTGGGGGCGAGGCCGATCACCTCGAACGCGACGTCGACGCCGCGCCCGCCGGTGAGCTCCTTCACCTTCGCCACCGGGTCGCCGTCGCTCGCGTTCACGAAGTCGGTGGCCCCGAACTCCTTCGCCATCTGCAGCTTCGAGTCCATCGTGTCGATGGCGATGATGCGGTCGGCGCCGGCGATGCGCGCGCCCTGGATCACGTTGAGGCCGACCCCGCCGCAGCCGATCACCGCGACCGTGTCGCCCTTCTTGATGTCCGCGGTGTTGATGGCGGCGCCGACACCGGTCTGCACGCCGCACCCGAGCAGCGCGGCGACCTTCAGCGGCACGTCCTTGTCGATCTTGATCGCGCTGATGGCGGGCACGACGGTGACGTCGGAGAAGGTGCCCAGCTCGGTCATCTGCGTGAGCTCCTGGCCGCCCGACGTCATGCGCCGACCGCCGTTGAACTTCACACCGCCCTCACACAGGTAGCCCTGCCCGCGCTGGCAGAAGAAGCACTCACCGCACTGCGGCACGAACGTGAGCACCACGTGGTCGCCCGGCGCGAACGCGGTGACACCGGGCCCGACCTGCTCGACGACGCCCGCGCCCTCATGGCCGAGGACGCAGGGGGGCGGCAGCGGGATCGTGGCGTTCTGCACCGACAGGTCGGAGTGGCAGACACCCGACGCGGCGATGCGGACCTTGATCTCGCCTTCCTTGGGCTCGGCGACCTCGACGTCGGTGCGGATCTCGAGCGGCTGGTCGAAGGCGACGTGGACGGCGGCCTTGCTCATGGTTTCGCTTTCCCCTCTTCGTTTTCTCGATCCTCGCGCGCCGCGGCTCGCACCGCGTAGCCGAGCACGATCCCGGGGGCCAGCGTGAGCGTGGACGCGACCAACGCCACGACCACCACCGTCCCCCACGGGTCGAACCGGGTGGCGAGCCCGATCACGAACGCGACGACGGCAACGGCGATGCACACCCACCCGGCCCGCTGCCCGTAGGCGGCGAGCGCGGCGAACTGGGCACGGCGGCGGAGTACCGGATCGAGGACGGGGTCGTCGCTCATAGCAAGCGCACCAGTTCAGCAGGTAGGTCGGCCAGTGCGAAGTGCTCGGTGGCGATGGCGTGGTTGTGGTCGAGGTCGGGCCGCACGCCGTCGGGGTCGTCGACGGTGCGCCGGATGGCGTCGGTGTCGGCCGGCGTGAGCCAGCGGAAGCCGAACGCTCGCAGCTCGCCGGCGACAGGGTACGGGCCGATCACGAGCGGTCGGCGCGCCAGCGCGGACTCGATCGCCGGGTTGCCGAAGCCTTCCCACGTCGACGGGAACGCGACGAGGTCGCACGCGGCGTACGCGTCGTCGACGGTGAGGCCGGCGGTGAGACCGCGCACGACCGGTGTGCGCGCGTTCGCGAGGATCCGGTCGAGCTCGGGCCCGTAGCCGTCCTCGGCGGGGCCGAGCAACCAATAGGTGGCGTCGAGTTGCGCGGCGATGCGCACGGCACCAGCGACGTCCTTGCGCGGCAGCGCGCGCGTCGGTTGCAGCACGACGCGCTCGTGTTCGTGACCGGGCAGCCGGTATGTCGACGGCACTGGTGGCGCGAAGCGGTTGTACAGCGTGGTCGCTTCGATGCCGCGCGCTCGCAGTTGGGCGCGGCTCAGCTCGTTGATCGTCACGTGCGTCCACGCGGGATCGGTGGGTGGCGGCTCCGTCCAATGCGCGAACTGCGGGCGTTGCCACGGCAGGTCGTGGTGGCGCACGAGCGCGCGGCGGCCGCGCAGTGCCGCGGCGACGGCGCGCAGCGCACCGGGGTTGAGCGGCAGCGACAGCAGGTTCTCCACGACCACGAGGTCGCACCCGTCGACGGCGCGCTCGACCTCCTGTCGCGCCGGCGGCGTTCCCGTCGCGTCGATGCCAAGGCCGGGCACGGTGTCGTCGGCCACGTAACGGATTGCGTCGAAGCCAAGTTCGCCGAGCGCCCACGCCCACTTGCGCGCTTCGACCGACACGCCGTCGGACGGCCCGAAGCGGAACGACAGGATGGCGGCGGTCTGGGTCAGCGCGTCAGTCGGAGCTGGGGGAGGCGGCGGTTGGTCGCGTCGAGCACGGCGCGCGCAACCGCGTCGAGCTCGCCGGCGGAGCGCACGACGGCGGAGCCCGCGCACACCTCTTCGTACGGCGGCACCACGAGCACCACCGTCGTCAGCGCGACTTGGCGGGAGCCGAGGGTCACCACCATCGCGGCCTCGACGTCGGCCCAGGCCGCCGCCGGTTCGAGCAGGCGCAGCGCCGAGATCGTGGCTTGGGCGACGAGGCGCAGCACGCTGTTGGTGGCGCCGATGCCCTCGGCCGTCCCGGTGGACAGGTCGTTGCCGCGGGACAGCACCACCTCGGCGGTCGCCTGGTGGCTGCTGCGGGTGGCCATGACCGTGTCGACGTTGATGCGGGTGTCCGCGCCGTTGGTGGGCGCGTGGTGGGGCGCAGCCATCGACACGTCGAGGGCGCCGGCCAGCGCGGCCAGGGTCGGGTCGACGATGCCCCCCGGCAAGGGCGGCGGGGGCGGCGGCTCCGGGGCTGCGGCCCGGGTCGTGGCAGGGGTCGTGGCAAGGGACTCGGGTGCCGCCGCCGGGGTCGCCGGTGCCGGTTCCTGCTCGGCACCCGGTTCCGTCGCTGGTTCGACCACCGGTTCGGCCGGCGCGCCGGCCACCCTCGCTCCTGGCGGGGCGTCGAGCTGCACCACCGAGACGATGCGGCGGTCGAGGTCGAGCCCGAAGGTGGCCATGGCGACCGACTGCACGTCCCGTACGACCTGTTTGGCGTGTTTGAGGGGCAACGAGAGGATGTGCACCTCTTCGATCGCACCCGTGGGGCCGGCGACCACCCGCGCCGCTGTGACCTCGGGGATGCGGCACAGCTCGCGCTCTAGTTCGTTCAGGTCGACGATCGACTCCACTGCGGGCACGGTACCGCCCGATCGTGTGCCGGGCATGGCTCTTGCTTCACCTGCGCATGGCCCGTTGACAGTGTTCGTTACGGGCCATATGTTGCACCTGAGGCTGGTGTGACCATAGCCATTGCGGGGATGCGCCAAATGGCCCATCGAGCAGGCGCCACCCCGTGCCGAACCGAACTAGGAGCGAGCCACCCACTCGTAGGACAGCGAAATCCCCCAGGCGGGCCATCGACGGCACCGGCAAACGTCTCTATCGTCCGACTTCGGACGGGAAAGGCGCGTTGCAGCGAGCTCCTTTCGTGGCGGCCGGCTGGGTTGGTAGCACAGGTCGGTTGGCGCACGTCGCGCCAGTCGGCGACGCACCTTGACAACTGAGTGGAGACGGAGCCGGCAGAGGCTCGTCGTCCTGCCAAAACGCCTCACTGAGCGGAGCGGATCCGACCCGTCCTAGCGGACACGGGGCTTCCAAATCCTTGCGAAGGGAGGTGATACGCATGAAGAAGCTCTACGTCCGCATGGCTGCCATCGCAGCCAGCCTCGTCGGCCTGCTGCTCGCAGGTGGTGCGGGGTTCGGTCTCGGCAAGTGAGTCAACGCTTCACGCGAAATCGTCCGGCAAGGGCCTCTGCCGCCTTCGGCTCCGCTCGGTTGTCACCCCCATCGCCATGAATGGACCGTCGATGAACCGAGCGAGGATCGTGCCGCCGGCTGTGGTTGCAGCCGTGTACGGCGCGCTCGCTCTCGCGGGCCTGGTGTTCGCCATCTCGAACGACTCGGCAGGACCCGACATCGTGGTGCTCGCCGTGTTCGCCGCGATCAGCTTGTGGGCGGAGAACGCCCACGTGCTCCTGCCGAGCGCGATCTCCGTGAGCCCGAGCCTCATGGTGGTGATCGCCACCATTGCCGCGCTCGACGGCCACGGCGTGCTCACGGGCGCAGCCCTCGTCGGCGCCGCCAACGGCCTCACGTGGGAGTTGATCCGGCGGAGGCGTGTCGCTTCGGTGGTCGTCAACGCCTCGCAGTTCCTCGTGTCGTCGGTGGCCGCGGGGTGGGCGTACCAGCAGACCGCAGCCGTGCCGGCCGTGGTGCGGGTGGTGCTCACCGGCTTGGCGTTCGCCATCGTCAACGTTGGCCTCGTGTTGCCCGCTGCGGTGCTGCTCTACCAGGAGTCAGCGAGCAAGATCTGGGCCGACATGCGCCCGGCACTCCCGGGCTACCTGGCGTTCGGCGCGCTCGGCGCGCTGGTGGGCGAGCTGTACGACACGCTCGGTCCGCTCGCCATCGTGCTGCTGCTGACGCCGATCGTCATCGCCCGAGCAACGTTCCACAGCTTCCTGCAGCTCGTGGAAGCGCACGACGCGACAATCGGCGTGTTCCTGCGCGCCATCCACGCCAAGGACGAGTACACGGGCAAGCACACCGAGCGCGTGTGCAGGTACTCCGTCTACATCGGCGAGCAACTCGGCCTCCCGCACAGCCGCCTGCAACACCTGCACCACGCCGCGCTCATGCACGACATCGGCAAGCTCGCCGTGCCCAAGCACCTGCTGAACAAGCCGGGCAAGCTCACCGACGACGAGTTCAAGCGCGTGCAACGCCACGCGCACGTGTGCATCGACATCCTCGACCTCGTCGACTTCCTCAAGCCGATGACCGCGGCCGCTGCCGGCCACCACGCGCGCTACGACGGCGGGGGCTACGGCGGGACGGGCGAGCGCCCGCTCGAGGCGTACATCGTCGGCGTGGCGGACGCGTACGACGCGATGACGTCGACGCGCTCGTACCGGCGCGCGCTGCCCATGGAAGTCGCGTTCGACGAACTGCGCAGCAAGGCGGGCACGCAGTTCCATCCCGACTGCGTCGAAGCGCTCATCGCCGCCATCGTCCTACGTGGCGAGCGTCACGGCTTCGGCCACGAGATCGACACGGTTGCGTTCGACGTGCCGCCGCCCGTCACCGGCGTCGGCTCGGCCGGCCTCGGCGACCGCGCGCCCGGCGGCCAAGAGGTGCTGCCGCCCCGGACGGCGACGACGGACGCGGCGCGGCAACCCGTCGTCCGCCAGGCCTGACGCCCGCGGAGCTGACGGACGATGACCGCCGTGACCAACGTGACCACCGGCCTGCGCCGCATCGTGCCCGCGCTGTCGGCCGTGCCCGCGATCGTCGCGCTCGCCGGCGCAGCGGTCCTCGCATCGGCCGGCTATCGCGACGAGGCCGCCGCCGTCATGCTCGCGGTCGTCGTCGCCGCCGGGCTCGCGCTGCACGTCAACCTGCCGTGGGGCGGCCGCCTCACGCTCGGCCATGCCGTCCTCATCGCGCTCGTCGTGCGGGCCGACCCGGCGGATGCCGCGCTCATCGCCGCCGCCGGCATCCTCATGGCGCTGCCGGCGTGGCTGCACCAGGAAGACGAAGGGCCGCTCGCGGTCCGCCTCGGCGGCGTCGCCGCGGTGCTCGCCGGCTCGATGGCCGCGGTGTTCGTGCGCGTGTTGGTCATCGACGACATCACCGCCGCCGGTGTCGACCCCGACGTGCTCACCGTCGTGCACGCCGCGCTCATCGGCGCCGCTTTCCTCGGCGTCGACCACGTCGGCCGCACGTTCGTCGGCCGGCGCGTGGGCGAGCGCCCCGACCTGCGCCAGGCGTGGCCGCTGTACGTCACCATCCTCTGCGTCGCCGCGCTGATCGACGTGGCGTTGCGCCGCAGCGTCGCGCTCGCACTCGTCGCGATCGTGCCGCTCGTGGTGACGCGCTACACGTTCCAGCGCTACACCACCGCGCGCCGCACGTACGCGCAGACGACGCAGGCTCTCAGCCTCCTCCCCGAGGTCGCGGGCCTCACGCCGCTCGGCCACGGCGAGCGCACCGCGGTGTACGCGGCTGCGGTCGCGGCAGAGGTCGGCTTCGACGCGGACCGTTGCCAGCGCGTCGCCACCGCCGCCCGCCTGCACCACATCGGCCACATCTCGCTGCACGAGCCCGAGGAGCGCCAGGGACCGCCCGACCCGGCCGAGCTGGCTGCGGTGAGCGGCGAGATCCTGCGCGAGACCGGGTTCCTCTCCGACCTCGCGGAGATCGTGGGCGACGCGCAGCCCGGCGGCGCACCGACGGCCACGCTCGACGGTGCCGTCGTGCGCGTGTGCAGCACGCTCGACGACCTCCTCGAGAGCGAGGACCAGCACACGGTCGACCCCTTCGTCGAGCTCGTCGCGCTGTACCCCGCCGGCCACGAGCGCACCGCCGCGGTTGCCCTACTCGCGCTGCAGAACCGCCGTCCGCACCTGGTCGGCGACGCCCGCGGCGCCGCCGCGGCGCTCACCGCCGTCGCCGCTGCTTCCGGTTCTGCCGGTCACGACCACGACCACTAAGTGCGTCCGTAATGTGCGGTCTGCTCACGCAATGTGGTGGAGTGGCAGGGGATTACAAAGCTGAAGCGAATTGGACGGAGTGTGAACTGGAGGCGGCGGCGGCGGGAGGAACATGACCAGGAGGACGTGCCGGCCCCTCGCGCCCTGGCCCTCGTGCCTGATCTCGACGCTCGCGCCGACTCGCTGCTGGCCACGTTCACCGAGGACCTCGCCGAGAGCGACACCGGCATCGAGTTCGTGTACCGCTCGCTCGACCGCGTGCGAGAGCGCAGCCGGGCCGACGACGTCCTGGTGATCCTCGACGAGACGCCGCTCGGGCGCCAGGCGTTCCGCGCGTCACGCGAGCCGATCGAGACGTCGTGGGCGCGCGACCTCATCCGCAACGGCGACGCGGGCCTGCACTCGACGCCGCACTCGATCGACCCCGCGGTCGCGGCCAGCGTCGCGAACCTGTGCTCGCTCGCGCTGCGGCTCGACGTCGCCCGCCACGACTCGCTGCACGATCCGTTGACAGGGCTGCTCAACCGGCGCGCATTCGACGAGCTGCTGGCGGCGTCGTGCGCGAGGAGCGAGCGCTACGGCTGGACGTTCGCGCTCGTGCTGATCGACCTCGACCACTTCAAGTCCGTCAACGACCGTCTCGGCCACGCCGCCGGCGACGCTGCTCTGCGCGCCGTCGGCGCGGACCTGCGCGGCCGGTTGCGCGCCGGTGACGCGGCTGCCCGCATCGGCGGTGACGAGTTCGCATTGCTCCTGCCGAGCGTGGAGGGGTCTATCGTGCCGGAGCTGGTACGAAGGCTCGAGCAGGCGGTCGAGGACACCGTTCCTCAGGCATCGATCACCTTCACCGTCGGCGCCGCCCAAGCGCCGGCGGATGCCATCGACCCGCGCCTGCTGTTCCGCATCGCCGACCAACGCTTGTACGAGGGAAAGCGCAGATGAGACCCCTGGACGTGCTCGAGCTCGAGCTCCGGCGCCTGCCCAACGTGTCGTACGTGGGGTTCCTCGACCGCGACGACGCGCTGGTCGTGCAGCTGCTCGCGCTCGGTGCGCCCGACGCCACCGGGCTGCGGGCGAGCGCCGAGCGATGCTGCCGCTCGCACCTCGACCGCCCGTTCGTCGTCGAGATCGCGGGCGCCACGCGGCCCACCCGCATCCGCATCATCGACGTGCGCACCGCGCCGGCCGAGAACGCGCCCGATCACGACACCGAGATCGAGGTGCACCTGTCGTACGAAGGCGTGCGCACTGTCGGCCGCGCCAAGGCGGGCGACCCGTCGGCGGCGGCCGCGGCCACGTTCGAGGCGCTCAAGCGGCTGGGCGCGCGCGTACCGTTCCGCGTCGAGGCGGCCGCGCTGTTCGAGCACACGATGGGCGAGGGCGTGATGCTCGTTCTCGGCTCGTCCACCGCCGGCGACCGCTACGGGGTCGCGGCGGGCGAGACCGTCGAGATGGCTGCCGTGCGCGCCACCTTGCACGCGCTCAACCGGTATCTGTCGACGCAGACGCTTCCGGCTCTGGCTGGGTAGTAGCTGCCGGGTCGGGGCTCGGGCTCGGGCTCGGCGGGTCCGCATCTGTGGCGATCCGCTTCGGGCGCCGCATGAGGTGCACGAGCAGGTCGGCGACGCCGACGCTCATCACGAGGTCGCCGAACGACAGCACCTGTGAGAGCGGGCCCGCGGGCACGGGGATGATGTCGGCCAGCACCATCAGCGTGTCGTCGTCGCGTTCGAGATGACGCTTGGCGGTGAAGTCGAGGTCGTCGAGCTCGCTCCGGTCCGCGATACCCGCCTCGACGACGGCGTCGGCCCGCACCGGCATCCCGCCGTTGATCGCGATCACGAGGAAGTTCATCAGCACGCCGACGAGCACGACGCCCATGCCGGCGTAGTGGAAGTTCGCCGCCGCGAAGACGACGAGGCCGGCGAACGACAACAGCACGAGCGCCAGGCCGGGCATGCCCTGCAGCGGCGATCCGAGGAACTGGAGCGCGGCGGACGCGTACAGCAGCGGCAGCCACCGGAGATCGGCTCCGCCGATCCTCGACAGCCGGCCCCCGAAGGCGTAGCCGAGAGCGATGCCCGCGACGACCGCGGCGATCACGTACACCTTGCCGCCAGTTTGGTGGGTAGCGTCGGCACGATGGCGGACGCCTCCCCCACGCGCAACGAAGAAGTCCTGTATGCGGTCGAAGCCGGCGTGGCCACGTTGACGATCAACCGGCCCGAGCGCCGCAACGCCTTGTCGTGGGACGTCGTGCGCCTGCTGCGGGAATGGGTGGCGTCCGCCCGGGAGGACCCGGGGGTTCGCGTGCTGGTGTTGACGGGCGCGGGCGACCGTGCGTTCTGCGCCGGTGCCGACCTCGGTGGTATGGCCACTGGCGCAGGCTTCCTCGAGCTGCACGAGGGGCGGGGGGAGCTCGCGTCGCTGTTCTTGGACTTGTGGCAGCTGGGCAAGCCGACGATTGCTCGCGTGCGCGGCTACGCGCTAGCCGGTGGCTTTGGCCTCGCGCTGTCGTGCGACTTGGTGGTGGCGGCCGACGACGCGCAGTTCGGCACGCCCGAGATCGACGTCGGCCTGTGGCCGTACATGATCACCGTGCCGCTCGTGCGTTCGATGCCGCCGAAGAAGGCGTTGGAGCTGATGATGACGGGGCGGCGCGTCGATGCGGCCGAGGCCGCGTCGATCGGTTTCGTGACACGCGTCGTTCCGGTTGCGGATCTCGATGCGGCGGTCGGTGAGCTCGCGGCCGCGCTCGCGTCCAAGCCCCCTGGTGTGTTGAAGCTGGGGCGCGACTCGTTCTACGCGGTGTGGGACCGTGCGGCCGAGGACGCGCTCGCGTACTTGCACCCGATGTTGACGGTCACGACGTTGACGGAGGACGCGCAGGAGGGGATGGCCGCGTTCCAGGAGAAGCGGCAGCCGCGCTGGACCGGCCGCTAGGCGCGCCTTGAGAGTGCGGATCGGGTTCGGGCTAGGCACGGCGACGAGCGGGGGTGGCGCCGGCCGGCGAAGCTCGGCCAAGGCCGGCGGAGAGTGGTTCGGTCAGCTGGTCGACGCGCTCGAACGGCACGGCTTCGACTCGTTGTGGTTGTCCGAGCGGGTGACGGGTGCGGCCGTCGATCCCGTCGTGGGATTGGCCGTTGCCGCGGGGCGCACCGCACGGTTGAAGCTCGGCTTCTCGGTGTTGGTCTTGCCTGGTCGCAACCCGGTGCTGCTGGCCAAGGAGCTCGCGTCGCTCGACTTCCTGTCCGGCGGTCGGCTATTGCCCGCGTTCGGGTTGGGCGTGGTGGACCGCGGCGAGCAGCAGGCGTTCGGTGTGGCCCGTGAGGAGCGGGCAGCGCGCTTCGACGAGGCGCTGCCGTTGCTGCGGCGGTTGTGGTCGGGGGAGCCGGTCGATCACGAAGGGCGCTTCTTCTCGTTTGCCGGGGTGCGTGTGCAGCCGGCGCCGGTGCAGCAGCCGTTCGAGGTGTGGTTGGGTGGCCGCGCGCCGAGTGAGCTGCGCCGAGTTGGGCGCTTGGGCGACGGTTGGCTGCCGTCGTTCTGCACCGTGGAGGACGTCGTCGCGGGTCGTGCGGTCGTCGAGTCCGCTGCTTCGGACGCCGGTCGCGCGATCGATCCCGAGCACTGGGGCGCGCTGGTCGTCTACGCGCCCGACGGCGACTCATTGCCGGAGCGCTTGTCCGCGTTGCTTGCCGCGCGGCGTCCCGACGTCGACCCGTCGGATGTCGTGCCTCGAGGCGTCGGCGCGTTGCGCAAGCACCTCGAACGGTTTGTCGATGCCGGCTTCTCGAAGTTCGTCGTCGTCCCTGCTGTGGATCCGGCGTTGTGGGACGACGAGGTTGCGTCGTTGGCCGCGGAGGTATTGCCGCTCCAGGGGTGATGCGCGAATTCACTCCATTGGGGGAAGCGCCCGTTTCTGGGTCGTTCGTACGATCTGCGCATGTTCAACCGGGCGGGAGTATTGAAGCGGATCGCCACGGCGGTCCTACTGATCGGGACGATGGTGTGCGCGCAGGCCCTCGCCGTGCCATCGCCCGCCGGGGCCACAGACGGGTTCTCCGTCGATCCCGGCTACGACCTGTTCGAGACGAGGCAGCAACCGTCGTCGTACGCGATGATCGCCGAGATCGAGGGGGTGCCGCTGGGCTCGTACACGTTCCCGGCCACCGGGTCGGCGAGCACCGGGGCCACCGACACCATCATCCGCCGGCTAGGCACGGCAACGCCCGGCAACCCTGTCGTCCAGACCGAGATCGAGGCATTGCACTTGAAGAGTGTGAGCCCACGCGACGACTTGTACGTGACGTTGCAAAAGGACCGCATTCCGGCCGACCTCGTGCCGCCGGGCCCGCCGAGCTTGGGAACGCTGCACTTCCAGTTCAACTCGGCCGGGACCGGCGGGAGGCTGCTCTCGTCGTTCGTCGTCTGTTACGACATTCGCCTCGGCGGCTTCACGGGAACCATCATCCACTCTGCATGTGACGCGGTGTCCGGGGTGCAGTCGCGGTGGGCCCACGACCTGCCGTCGGGCGACTCGCGCTGCCTGACGGAGATGGGGCTGCTGGCTAAGCACGGGGTGTTCGGACCGCCGGCGCGGATCGCCGGCGTCAACTACGAGCTGAATGGCACTGACACCACGCACGATCTCGTTCCGGGCTTCGACGCGGAGAAGCCATGCGATCCGCCGGAGCCACCGCAACAACCACCTTCCGGGGCCGGGTCGTTCGCATTCGTCGGCACGGGCACTACCGTTCCGAACCCGCCCTTCCCCCCGACCCAGGGAACGAATGGCACCTGGACCCTCACGAACACGGGCGGTCTGCCAGACACCGGCGTCGGCGTGACCACCCAGGGCGACAACGGCTTCGTCCAGATCAACGTCTCTGGCCGTCTCCATGTGGGCATCGTCAACGTCTTCGGCGACGGTCCCAACACCGGCCTCTCCGGTGGCTCGTGGGGAACGGGCACGATATTGATCGGTGGTGCGGCGTTCGATCTCCGCAGCGTGGGGTGGATCCAGAGCGCGGCCACGATCATCCCGTACAACGGCGACGTGGTCGACAGCTGGGGCAACGTGATCGGCAGCCTGATCGGCGTCGCCAGTGCTAGTCCTATACCTGGAAACGGGGTCTTCAGGGTCGTCGGCTCAGGCCAGCTCACCTTCTGACGTTCCCGCGGCGAGCCGTGTGATCGCGTCAGCGATGGCAACTTGCTCGTTGCGGTCGTGGGCGGACTTTGCCAACACGCGCAGGCGTTGCAGCCAGTCGACGCGGTCGATGTCACCGGCCTCGATGTCGCGGGCGAGCAGGCGCAGTTGCAGGTCGACCTCGGTGTAGCGGGCGACCACGACCGGCAGACGTTCGGCCTTGGCCACCGGGTAGCTCGTGCTCGCCACGAGCTCGTGCGGCTCGACCTTGAAGATGCCGGCGAGCAGGGCGACGGTGCGCTCGCCGGGCACGCTCATACCCGCCTCCACGTGCGACAGCGCGGCGCGGGAGATACCCAAGCGCTCGGCCAGCTGCTGCTGCGTCCACCCCAGCTGGTTACGGAGCGCGGCGATGCGCCGGCCGAGGTCAGGCACGATCTCCACAACCACCAGTCTGGCGTGCCAACCCAGTTGGCAGACAGTCGGTGTCGGTCCACGTACAACGGAGAACCATGACCAAGCGCGCCCTGATCACGGGCATCACCGGCCAGGACGGCTCGTACCTCGCCGAACACTTGCTGCAGCAGGGCTACCACGTCATCGGCATGGTGCGCCGCAGCAGCACCGTGACCTTCGAGCGCATCGCCCACATCCAGGACGACGTCGAGCTCGTGTCGGGCGACCTGCTCGACGAGGTGTCGATCATCAAGGTGCTGCGCGAGCACAACCCGAGCGAGGTCTACAACCTCGCCGCGCAGTCGTTCGTGCAGACGTCGTGGTCGCAGGCCGTGCTGACGGGTGAGACCACGGCGCTCGGCGTCACCCGCATGCTCGACGCCATCCGCATCGTCGAGCCGGGCGTCCGCTTCTACCAGGCGAGCTCGTCGGAGATGTTCGGCAAGGTCGTCGAGGTCCCACAGCGCGAGACCACGCCGTTCTACCCGCGCTCGCCGTACGGAGTAGCCAAGGTGTACGGCCACTGGATCACGGTGAACTACCGCGAGTCGTACGGGCTGCACGCGTCGAGCGGCATGTTGTTCAACCACGAATCAAGTCGCAGGGGGCTCGAGTTCGTCACGCGCAAGATCACGTACGCCGTCGCGCGCATCAAGCACGGGCTCGACACCGCGCTGCCGCTCGGCAACCTCGACGCGCAGCGCGACTGGGGGTTCGCGGGCGACTACGTGCGCGCCATGCACCTCATGCTGCAGCAGGACACGCCCGACGACTTCGTGATCGCGACGGGTGAGACGCACGAGGTGCGCGAGTTCTGCCAGCTCGCGTTCGAGCGCGCCGGCCTGTCGTACGAGGACTACGTGGTGCAGGACGAGCGCTTCATGCGCCCGGCCGAGGTCGACTTGCTCGTGGGTGACCCGTCGAAGGCAGCGCGCGTGCTCGGGTGGAAGCCCGAGGTCACCTTCCGCCAGCTCGTCGAGATGATGGTGGACGCCGACCTCGAGCTCGTCGAGCGGCAGAAGGCACAAGGCCTGGTGTAGACGGGCGCCATGCTCCGAATGGAGTCGCGCGCCGACGGCCGCGTGACGTTGCTGACGCTGGATCGGCCCGAGCGCCGCAACGCCGTCGACGGCGAAGCGTGCGATGCGTTGGCCCGCGCCGTCGACGACTCGGTGGTGTCTGGCGCGCGGGCGTTGGTGCTGACCGGTGCTGGGCCGCACTTCTGTGCCGGCGCGGACCTGAAGGCGGGCGAGGGCATGGCATTCGCCGCGCAGTTGCGGGCTGCGCTGGACGCGTTGCGGGACGCGCCCATCTGCACGGTCGCCGCCGTCCACGGCGCGGCCCTGGGTGCTGGCATGCAGCTCGCCATCGCGTGCGACCTGCGGGTGGTGGCGTCCGACGCCCGCTTCGGCATCCCCGCCGCCAAGCTGGGCCTCATGGTCGACCAGTGGACGGTGCAACGCGTCGCCTTGCTCGCGGGGCACGGTCCGGCGCGCGCGGTGTTGCTCGCGTGCGAGGAGATCGACGCTCCGTCGGCGTTGTCGCTCGGGCTCGCATCCCGCTCCGGCGACCTTGGCAGCGCGCTCGACTGGGCGGAGCAGATCGCCGCGCTGGCGCCGCTCACGATCGCCGGCCACAAGCTCGCCCTCAACCGCTTGGAGCAGCTGGCGTCGGGAGCCGCCGAGGATGCGGACGTGCGGGCCGCGTTCGAGCGCGCCTGGTCGAGCAACGACCTCGCCGAGGGCAGGGCCGCGTTCGCCGAGCGCCGTGCCCCGCGCTTCCAAGGCCGCTGATGCCGCCCCGACCTCGTTTTGGCCGCGCTCATGCCGGCATACCGGCATGAGCGCGGCCAAAACGGAGAAGGGGGCGGGCTGAGGTGGGGCGGCTGCTGCTGTCGTTTGCCGGGGGGATGCTGTCGTTCTTCTCGCCGTGCGTGCTGCCGCTGGTGCCCGCCTACCTGTCGTTGATGTCGGGCGTGGGCGTGACGCAGCTGGCGACGCCGACGGGAGCCGACACTCGACGCCTCGTGCGGTCGACGCTGCTGTTTGTCCTCGGGTTCACCATCGTGTTCGTCGCCCTCGGCGCCACTGCGTCCGCACTTGGCCAGTCGTTGCTCGAACACAAGCGCGAGCTCGAACGCGTCGCCGGCGCGGTGATCATGGTCATGGGCATCGTCCTCGCCGGCGTGGTGGCGCCCGGTGTCTTGCAACGCGAGCGCCGGTTCCACGTGCTGCCCGACAAGCTCGGCGCGTTCGCTCCACCCATCATGGGCATGGCGTTCGCGTTCGGTTGGACGCCGTGCATCGGCCCGATCCTGTCGGTCGTGCTGGCGACGGCGTCCACCTCCGAGACGCTCGGCCGCGGGATCCTGCTGCTGGCCGTCTACTCGCTCGGCCTCGGCGTCCCGTTCGTTGCCGCGGGTGTCGCCTTCGGCCGGCTCGCCTTCGTCTTCGGGTGGGTCAAGCGCCACTTCCGCGCCATCAACCTCGTCGCCGGCGCGCTGCTCGTGGCGTTCGGCCTGCTGCTCTTCACGAACAACCTCAGCCGGCTCTCGATCGCCATCCTCGAAGCCCTCGACGCTGTTGGGCTGGACTTCCTCACCCGGATCTAGCGCCCACCTGGGTAGGACACAGCGCATGTCCGACCAGAACCAGCAACCCGACACCAGCAAGGGATGGTGCTGCGACGGCCGCACGTGGACCGAGCATGCGCACGAAGACGGCCACTGCTGCCAACCCGAGGGCACGCAACTCGACGACCTCGAACCCGAGGCGCGGGAGAAGGCGAAGGAGCGGCTCGGCCCGCAGTCCTGAGAAACGTCCGTGCCGGCCACCGCCTACCGCCCTACGCTCCGGCGGTGACGCTGCACATCCGGCCCGAGCAGCCGGCCGATTTCGGCGCGATCAGGAAGCTCGTCGGCGACGCGTTCGAGTCGACGGTCGAAGCCGGCCTCGTCGACGCCATCCGCGCCGACGCGTGCTACCGGCCGGAGCTCGCGCTCGTCGCCGAGGACGGCACCGGCGGCGGCGCGGAGATCGTCGGCCACGTGATGATCGACCACGCCGAGCTGCACGACGAGGGTGGTGCCGTGCACCGCATCGGCATGCTCTCGCCGCTCGCTGTGGTGCCGGCGCGCCAACGCCGGGGCATCGGCTCGGCACTCGTTCGTGAGGCGGTGGCGCGGGCCGATGCGTGCGGCGACACGCTGGTCGTGCTCGAAGGCAGCCCGCGCTACTACCCGCGTTTCGGCTTCGTCGACTGCCGCACGCTCGGCATCACCATCCACCTGCCGGACTGGGCGCCGCCCGACGCCGGGCAGGCGCTGCCGCTGTCGTCCTACGACCCGTCGGTGCGGGGCACGCTCGTGCACCCGCCGCCGTTCGAGGGACTCGAGTGAGTCAGCTCTGAGGTACCTGCGTCTGCGCCACCCAGAACGCGGCACCGTTGGGGTCGGCGAGACCGGCCATGCGCCCGTACGGCGTGTCGACGGCTGGCGACGTCACGGATCCGCCACTGGCTTCAGCCGCGGCGACGGCTGCGTCCGTGTCGGGCACGCCGAAGTACAGCAGCCAGTGGCCGGGTCCTGAGGTGCCGTCGCCCTCACCGAGACCGCCGATGCCACCGCGGGGCTGGTCCTCACCGGCCAGCGCGAAGGTCGTGTAGTCGGGACCCGCGGCTTCCATCGAGTCCATGCGGAAGCCGAACACCGCCGAGTAGAACGCGCGGGCGGTGTCGGGATCGGGCGAACGCAGGTCCTCCCAAATCAGGCCGCCCGGCTCGTTCACCACACCGGCGCCGAAATGCGTGCCCGCTTGCCACACGGCGAAGCGCACGCCGGTCGGGTCGGTGGCGACGAACATGCGCCCCATCGGGCCGACGTCACCCGGCCCGAGCAGCACGGTGCCGCCGCTGTCCGAAACCGCAGCGGCCACCTTGTCGGCGTCGTCGCTCGCGAAGTACATCGTCCACAACGGAGACGCAGCGTCGTTGCCTTGGGCCGGTCCGATGGCGGCGGCGTCGGCACCGCGCGCTTCGGCGATGGCGTAACCGCCGTAGTCGGGCCCGAGGTCGCGGAACGCCCAGCCGAGCACGGCGCCGTAGAACGCCTTGGCCGCTTCCACGTCGGGAACGGTGAGGTCGGCCCAGCACGGGACGCCCGCGGGCCATGGTGAAGTGCGGATCGTCATGGCGCGTTCCTACACGCTCGGAGCACCTACACGTTGGCGGGCAGCAGCCGGGCGAAGTTCTCGAAGAAGATGAACAGCACCACACCGAACACCGGCGTCCCCATCGCGTACGCCGTCACGCGGCCCCACCGGCGGGACAGCCACCACGTCACGAGCCACACGAGCGCGGCGAGCAGTCCCCACAGCAGCGCGGGCACCTTCGACGACGCCTCGCCCGACAGCGACTCGTCGCCCGCAAGATCGGCACCACCCGGTGACGGCGACGACGGCTCATCGGGCGAGGGCGCGACCACAGGCGTTGCCTCGGCGGGCTCGTCGGTCAAGCCGGCGATGACGATCATGCGTTGCGACGCGGAGAAGCGCGGGTTGCAGGTCGTGAGCGTGAGGATGTTCTCGCTCGTCGCGTTGAGCACCTCGCGCTCCGATGGCTTTACGATGAGCGTCTCGCGCACGCGATAGGTGAACTCGCCTTGGCGCGTCGTGACGTCGATGCGGTCGCCGGGGTTGAGCTCGTCGAGCCGGTAGAACGGCGCGCCGTACGTGGTGCGGTGACCGGCGATGGCGGCGTTGCCCGGCTGCCCCGGCAACGGCGTCGTGGGGTAGTGGCCGGGGCCCTTCTTGAGATCGGGGACGCCGACGCCCTCGACTACGGCCTTCTCCAGGTCGATCTTGCCGATGCGGATGATGGCCACCGCCTCGCCCGTCGGCACCGGCCGGGGTGCCGTGATCGTGGTCGTGGCGCCCGGGTCGCCCGACCCCGTGCCGTTGGGCGCATCGGGTTCGGCCGCCTCGATCGCGTCGAGGAAGTCGGCCCGCAGGCTGTCCTGCTTGCGG
>Ga0299907_10000225_pt1 | contig 25482 bp, 26 predicted proteins | sample RVTome_16_FD_198680 | JGI IMG/M metagenome (GOLD analysis project Ga0299907, IMG submission 198680) | Soil microbial communities from uranium-contaminated site in the Upper Colorado River Basin, Wyoming, United States - RVT152D67 (version 2) ...
GGAAGCCCGACGTCGAGCGTGTTGAACTTCCCGTTGCCGTCCACGTCGGTCGCGTTGTTGACGGCGGCCCTGAGCACGCCCAGGTCACCCGTCAGGATCGGCAACGCGGCCGACGGTAGCTGGATGTTCTGCACCGTCTTCTCGACCACCTGGCCGACGTTCGTCGCCTCGACCACGTCAAGGTCGATCAAGCCCTCGGCCAGCGAGGAGCGAGCCTTGTTGACGGAGCCGTCGGCATCCGACGTCGTCCGGATGAAGTACTGGTCGATGACGCCCGGGGTGTCCATGCTCGCGCCCGGGATCGCGCCCACGAGGGTTCCAACTACTCCCTCGAGGCCCGGCACCAGGCCGAACAACGGACGGAGGTCCAGGCTCACCCGCAGGGCGTACCCAGTCCCCATGCCCGAGAACGACTCGACGTTCGCCGCGTGAGCCTGTCCAAGACCCAGCGGACCAGCGAGGATCGCACCGGCGAGCCCTACGGCCGCCAGCACGCGTCCCAATTTCCGTTTGTTACCCATCTAACTGCCCCCTTTCAGGGTTCGGTTACTTGCTTCGATTCACTAACGAGGGGACTAGGCTGGGGGACACGGGCGGACTAGTCCGTCCGGTCAACCGGCGATTACGGGGGCCGACCAGCCCTTTGACCCTGTCGGGGGCCTGGTAGACAATGAGGCACCCGCACCCCTAGAGGATCCGCATCGTGTTCGACAGCGCCTTCCAATACCTGGGCCGTGATATGGCCGTTGACCTGGGCACGGCCAACACGCTCGTCTACGTCCGCGGACGGGGCGTGGTGCTCAACGAGCCCTCGGTGGTGGCGATCAACCAGAACACCGGCCACATCCTGGCCGTGGGCAACGAGGCGAAGCGGATGATCGGGCGTACCCCGGGACACATCAAGGCCGTGCGCCCCTTGAGGGACGGGGTCATCGCCGATTTCGACGTGACGGAGAAGATGATCAGGTACTTCATCCACCGGGTGCACCGCCGGCGGTGGGCCAAGCCCCGCATCGTCATCTGCGTCCCGTCGGGGATCACCGGGGTCGAGCAGCGGGCGGTGGAGGAGGCCGGTTACCAGGCGGGGGCCAGGCGCGTCCACATCATCGAAGAGCCCATGGCTGCGGCGATCGGCTCGGGTCTGCCGATCCACGAGCCCACCGGGAACATGGTCGTGGACATCGGTGGCGGGACGACCGAGGTCGCCGTGATCTCGTTGGGCGGCGTCGTGACGGCCATCTCGATCCGCGTCGGGGGCGACGAGCTCGACGAAGCGATCATCAACTACATGAAGAAGGAGTACTCCCTCATGCTCGGTGAACGCACCGCTGAGGAGATCAAATTCGCCATCGGCTCGGCCTTCCCATTGCCGGGCGAGCCGCAGGCGGAGATCCGCGGGCGCGATCTCGTTTCCGGTCTTCCGAAGACGATAATCGTGTCGGCCGAAGAGGTCAGGCGCGCGATCGAGGAACCCATCACGCAAGTGGTCGACTCGGTGAAGAACACACTCGACCGGACGCCGCCCGAGCTTGCGGCCGACATCATGGACCGAGGCGTCGTGCTGACCGGCGGCGGAGCGCTCTTACGTGGCATCGACGAACGCTTGAAGCACGAGACGGGCATGCCCGTGCATATCGCGGAGAGTCCGCTGCATGCCGTCGTGCTCGGCGCCGGCCGCTGCCTCGAAGAGATCGAGTCTCTCCGGAACGTGCTCATCACCTCGGCGCGTCCGTAGGAGCTTTCGGGCGTGTGGCGGCGCACCCTACGCGACCGCGTGTTCATCGCGATCCTCGTTCTCTGTACGGTCACCGTGCTCACGCTCGATTTCCGGACGGGGATCCTCGACGGTGTTGCGGGGACGACGTCGCAGGCCTTCGGTGTGCTCCAGACCGGGGTGCGGTCCTTCGTCAGCCCCTTCGAGTCCGTCGTGCGGACGATCGGTGATCTCGGCAGCCTCCGTGGCGAGAACCGCCGTCTACGGGCCGAGAACAACCGCCTGCGCCGGCTGGCCGAGACCTACGCCGACGTCGCGCGCGAAAACGCGCGGATCCAGAGCCTGCTGCGCGTGGAAGGAGCCGGCGGCGTTCGAGGTGTACATGCGCGCGTCGTGGGGGCCTCGCTGTCCGGCCTGGAGCGCTCGGCCACCATCAACAAGGGAAGAGACGACGGCGTGGTTCCCGACAAGGCCGTCCTGGCCGCCGAAGGACTCGCAGGCCGGGTGTCCTGGGCCGGCACCCGGACGGCCAAGGTCTTGCTCATCACGGATGCGCAGTCGGCCGTTGGCGTCCGGATCGGTACGTCCGGTGAGACGGGCCTGGCCCGGGGAACGGGCGGGCGGAACATCGAGATCGAGCTGGTTTCCCGTGCGGCTCTGGACCAGGGCGCGGTGAAGACCGGCGACACCGTCGTGACGTCGGGCTATCAGGGCGGCATCTTTCCTCCCGGTCTGCCCGTAGGCCGCGTCGAGAACGTGACGTTGGCGCCGCGCGGCACGTCGTATTCGATCAGCGTGCGTCCATTCGTTCGGCTCTCGCAGCTCGACGTCCTGGCCGTCGCCGTGGGGACCGAGCTCGTCGAGTCCCCGCCGAGCCCGACGCCGGCGGCGGAGGAATGAGCCGTCACGTACTCTTCGCCGTCGCGGCGGCGGTAGCGCTACTTGTGTCGTCCGAGCTCGCGTTGAGCCTTCCTCTGGCCGGACTGGGCCCGGATCTGCTCATCCTCGTCGTCGTCGCGTTCGGCATCGGCGAACGGCCACGTACCGCCGCGACGGCGGGATTCGTCGCCGGACTCGTCCGGGATCTGTTGCTCACCACGCCGACGGGACTGTCCGCGTTCGCGTATGCCGTGACCGCCTACGGCGCCACGCTGGCGGGAGTGCCCCGGGGGGTGGGCCAGGCGGTCGGGTTGTTCGCCACGGCTACCTTCTCGTCGCAGCTGCTCTACGGGCTGGGAGCGGTGTTCCTCGGCCCCCAAGTGGACCCCTCGCCGCTCCCGCGGATGCTGTTCGTCACTACCGCATACAATGCGCTGATATCCCCCTTGCTCATGCCGTTGCTCAACCGTGTCGTGCGCGCGGACAGCGGAGTCCAGGTCGGTGAGTAGATCGGCGCCCGGACTCCTGATCGATCGACCGATGAAAAGAGAAGCGTGAGATCGAGCCCAAACATCTCCCCGATCAGACTCACCGTGATCAACCTGCTCGTCTTGTCCCTGTTGGCGACGCTGTTCGGGCGGCTGTGGTACCTGCAGGTGCTGGCCGGTAATCAAGCGCAAGCCTTGGCCGAGCGCACATCGATCCGGTTCGTGTACGAGCAGGCGCCGCGCGGGTTCATCTTCGATCGGCAAGGCAAGACGATCGCTCGCAACCGGACGGCTCTCACCGTTGCGCTCGACGTATCGAGCCTCCCCAAGGATCGCGAGGCGCAGGTCGTCCGCGACCTCTCGCGGTCCCTCGGCATGGAGCCATCCGAAGTGCAGGAGATCATCGACGACCCACGCATCGGCCCCCACACTCCACGCCCGATCGCTCTCGACGTTGACAAGGACGTCGTCATCTACCTCCAGGAACATCCGGACCGGTTCCCCGGCGTGACGAACATCGAGATCCCGGTGCGGCAATACCCCCTAGGCCCAGTCGGCGCACACGTCGTCGGACATATCGGCGAGATCAGCGAAGAGGAGCTCTCGAAAGAACGGGACAGACAGGACGAGGCCGAGGAACAGGGAAAGTCCGTTCGGGAGTACCGGCCCGGCGACCTGGTCGGCAAGGTCGGCGTCGAGCGTGCTTACGAGGACTGGCTCGGCGGCAAGGCCGGCGTGCGCAAGATCGCCGTCGACGTACGCGGCGAACGCGTACAGGACTTCGGTTACCAGGCGCCCGAGCGCGGGTGGGACGCCATCCTGACGGTCGACTCAGACCTGCAGATCGCCGCCGAGCACGCCCTCGAGCAGGGTGTCGAAACGGCACGCAACCTGACGGATCCGGACTCCGGCGAGAAGTTCAAGGCGCCGGCGGGGGCCGTCGTCGCTCTGGATCCGCGCAACGGTGAGGTGCTCGCGCTCGCGTCGAACCCCGACTTCGATCCCAACCTGTTCGTCGGCTCGGCACCGCGCGACGAGCTCGCCAAGCTGAACGCACCGGACTCGAACATGCCCTTCCTGAACCGCGCCATCGCCGAAGCGGTGCCCCCCGGATCGGCGTTCAAGCCGTTGACGGCCGCGGCGGGATGGACGGTCGACCCGAACCTCGAGAACCGCACGTTCCAATGTCCCGGATTCATGAAGATCGGAACGCGCGTGTTCCGCGACTGGACGCCCGACGGGCACGGAACGGTCGGGCTCTCGCGTTCGCTCGCCGAGAGTTGCGACATCGTCTACTACACGCTCGGCGTGGAACTGGACGCCCGGCGACGCGAGCTGCGCGAGGAGCACCTGCAGGAGGTGGCTCGCCGCTTCGGCCTGGGCCGGCTGTCGGGGATCGATCTGCGTGGCGAGCTCGCTGGCCTGGTACCCGACGCCGAGTGGAAATGGAATCGGTTCTCCTACGCCCAGACCTTCGACCGCCGGTGGTTCCCGGGCGACGCGGCCAACCTCGCCATCGGCCAGGGCTTCCTCCAGTCCACGCCGCTGCAGCTCGCCGTGGCCTACGGAGCCATCGCCAACGGCGGGACCGTGTACCGGCCTCACGTCCTCAAGTGCCTCGCGCAACTCAACGTCTCGCGGCCGACCGTCGTGGACGAGGCGTGCAAGTCCGGAACCGTCCCTAAGGCCGCGCTCCCGAAGGTGACGGGACGTGTGGACATCCCGCCGACGGCGTTCTCGGTCATCGAGAACGGCATGGCCGGGACGGTTCGAGGCGAAGGGACGGCGGCGGCCGCGTTCACCAACTTCCCATTGGACAGGGTGTTCGTCTCCGCGAAGACGGGGACCGCCCAGATGAAGCCCAGGCAACCGTTCTCCTGGACCGCCGCGATCGCGAAGGCCGGGAACAGAGAGATCGTGGTCGTCGCGCTCGTCGAAGAGGCCGGAACGGGATCGCAGATCGCCGCCCCGATCGTCCGGCGCGTTCTGGAGCAGCACTTCGACGTGCCGGCGGCCGGCTTCGAAGCCGGTGTGAGGGCCGACTGATGCGCGCCCGCGGGGTCTTCATGCGTGAGGTCGACTTCATGACGGTGGGTGGGGTCGCGGGCCTCGTCGCCATCGGACTGCTGTCGATCTTCACGGCGACGGTCGATCCCGAACAGGGGACCCTGCTCGGCTTCCAGGCGTCCAGCGCGCTCTTCAACCGGCAGCTCGTCTTCTTGCTCCTTGGGGCAGGGACGCTCGTGGTGGCCGTGCTGTTCGACTACCGCTACTTCAAGGTCTACGCGATCGTCATGTACATCATCTGCGTGCTTCTCCTCCTCATGGTTCTCTCTCCGATCGGGGACGCGACCCGGGGTTCGCAGCGATGGATCTCGCTCGGGCTGTTCAAGCTGCAGCCGGCCGAGCTCACGAAGCCGGTCCTCGTGGCGGCCCTGGCGGCGTACATCGCCGACCGGCGCGGCTACTTGGGACTGCGGGAGATCGTGCGATGCGTCACGATCACCGCGCCCTGCGCATTGCTCGTGTTCGTCCAGCCGGACTTCGGCACGATGCTCGTCCTGTTGTGGATCCTCCTGGCCATGCTGGTCATCGGCGGTGCCGACTGGAAGCTCCTCGCGATGATGCTCGTGATCGGCGTAGTCGGGGTGGTGGGACTGTTCCAGCTCGGCATCGTGCGTGACTACCAGCAAGAGCGGCTCCAGGCTTTCCTCGACCCCGGATCCGACCGGTTCGGCGAGGGCTACAACTACAACCTCACCCGTCTGGCCGTGGGCAACGGCGGCTTCGTCGGCAAGGGGATCTTCTCCAAGCGCGACCCGGTGAACCTGACCAATCTCGATTTCGTCCGCGAGCAGCCGACCGACTTCGTGTTCACGGCAGTGGCCGAGCAGATGGGCTTCATCGGTGGCGCCACCGTGCTGTTCCTGTTCGGGGTGGTGTTCGTGCGAGGCCTCCGCGGTGCCGCCATGGCGCGGGACGCCTTCGGGACGCTGCTCGCGACCGGTCTGGTGTCCTATCTCGCTTTTCAGGTGTTCGTGAACATCGGGATGACCGTGGGGCTCGTGCCGATCACGGGCATCCCCTTACCCTTCGTGTCCTACGGGGGCTCGTCGCTCGTGTCCTCGGCCCTCGCCGTGGGGCTCCTGCTCTCGGTGCGGATGCGCCGGTTCGCCCGCGCGATGCCGTAAAAGGGCTGGCCGGGGATTCCACCTGCCCGAAGGTATGCTGTGGTCAGGTTTGAAATGTTGAGGCTGGGACGCCCTCGAAAGCGACGTCCCGCCGGCGCCCAGCAGGGCGCAGTGGCGTAAAGGAGCGTTTTGTCGCAGCAGAAGTCCAAGGGGCGCCCACGGCGCTCCGGTCGGCGTCAGCGTGCACGCCGGCAACCACGCAGGGACCGCATCGAACGGGTGATGCTCATCGGCGGATCCGCCGACCGGGCGCAGGTCGCGATCGTCGAGGACGGCTCCCTGGTCGAGCACTACGTCGCGCGCGAAGCACAGAAGTCTCTGGTCGGCAACATCTATCTGGGTCGCGTCCAGAACGTGTTGCCCGGCATGGAGGCCGCATTCGTCGACATCGGGCAATCACGCAACGCGGTGCTCTATGTCGGCGAGATCATGGCCGACGACGACGTCGAAGGAAACGCCCGTCCCCGGATCGACCAAGTGCTCACCACCGGCCAGTCCGTCCTCGTCCAGGTCACGAAGGACCCGATGGGGTCGAAGGGGGCTCGCCTCTCGACGGAGGTGTCTCTGGCCGGCCGCTACCTCGTCCTCGTACCGAAGGGATCCGGCTACGGGATCTCCCGGCGCCTGGACGACGACGAACGGCTGCGGTTGCGCGACATCGCCAAGCGGCTTCGGCCGGAAGGATGTGGTCTCATCATCCGCACCGCAGCCGAAGGCGTCGAAGAGGGCGAGTTGCAGCGCGACCTCGCGCGCTTGACGAGGTTGTGGCAGGAGATCGAGAGCCGGGGCGAGAAGGGAACGGCGCCGCTCGAGATCTACGTGGAGCCGGACCTGGTCATCCGCGTGGTCCGTGATCTCTTCTCGAAGGACTACGACAGGCTCGTCATCGAGGGACGAGACGCCCACGAGCGCGTCGTCGCGTACCTGCGCGCCGTCGCGCCCGAACTCCTGGAGAAGGTGTCGTTGCACGAAGGCGAAGAGGGCGTCTTCGACGCGGAGAACGTCACCGATCAGCTCCGGAAGGCCCTCGAGCGGAAGGTGTGGCTCCCGTCCGGTGGATACATCGTCATCGACCGGACGGAGGCACTTGCCGTCATCGACGTGAATACCGGCCGGTACGTCGGCAAGACATCGCTCGAGGACACCGTCGTGCGGACGAACCTCGAGGCCGCAGCCGAGATCGTCCGTCAGCTGCGGCTACGTGACATCGGCGGAATCATCATCATCGACTTCATCGACATGTTGCTCGTGCGCAACCGCGAGCAGGTGCTCCGCGAGTTCAAGCTGGAGCTCGAGCGCGACAAGACGAAGACCCAAGTCATCGGGATCTCGCCGCTCGGGCTCGTGGAGATGACGCGGAAGAACGTCTCCGAGGGGCTCCTCGAAGCTCTCAGCTCACCGTGTCCGACCTGTGGCGGCCGCGGCGTCGTGCTGGAGACCGCTCTCGCCCAGCTCGCGCCGGACGACCGGGCGGAGGAGGCGCGTCCGCGGACCCGTCCCCGCCGGCGATCACGCTCCGGACGTGGAGGACGTGGGGGACCTTCGCCGTCCCGGGAGCCGGAAGCGCCGGACACCCCGCCGGACGTGCCGTCCGAGCCCGTACAGGAGCCCTCGACCGCTCCGGGCACCGGCCAAGACGGGTAGACTCGCGGTCTCTAGTTCCGGAGACTTGTTATGTACGCCGTGATCCGCGCAGGTGGAAGACAGTACAAGGTCGCCTCGGGCGACGTCATCGAGGTCAATCGCCTCGAGGCGGCCGAGGGGCAGGAAGTGTCGTTCCCGACCGTTCTCGTGGTGGTGGACGACAACAGCATCCGTGTGCGCGCATCGGATCTCGACGGTGTCCAAGTCAAGGCGCGTGTGGTCGGGCACAAGCGCGGCGAGAAGATCCGAGTGTTCAACTACCATCGGAAGACGGGCTGGAAGCGCACGATGGGCCACCGCCAAGAGCTGACGGCGATCGAGATCACGGAGATCGCCACGCCGGAGTCGAAGACGGAGGCGAGTAGCTGATGGCGCATAAGAAAGGTGGCGGCTCGTCACGCAACGGTCGCGACTCGAACCCCAAGTTCCTCGGCGTGAAGGTCTTCGGCGGTGAGGCCGTGCGCGCGGGAGCGATCATCGTGCGCCAGCGGGGGACGAAGATCCACCCGGGACCGCGTGTGGGCCGCGGCGGGGACGACACGCTCTTCGCCCGGTCCGAGGGCGCGGTCAGGTTCTACCGCTCCGCCGGTCGGACGTACGTCACGATCGACTCGGACTAGCTCGCCCAACGCTAACGTCTTCGGCGGTTCCCGCCACGTACCGTGATAGGACCATGGCCAGTCTTGGGAGTCGCTCCGCTCCATCCGGCGGGTTCGTTGACGAGGTTCGCATCCGCGCGCACGCCGGCGACGGTGGCGCGGGAGCGGTCTCGTTCCTCCGTGAGAAGCACCGTCCGCGTGGGGGTCCCGATGGCGGTGACGGAGGCCGCGGCGGCTCGGTCGTCCTCATCGCCGACGATGCGCTCGGCTCCCTGGCGCCGTACACGCGGCGCCGGATCCAGCGCGCAACGTCCGGGGCGAAGGGTGCCGGCAACAACCGGCGCGGCGCCGACGGCGCCGACCTCGTTCTGCCCGTCCCCGTCGGAACCATCGTTCGGGACGCAGTGACGCAAGAGCTCCTCGCCGACCTCGCCCGGCCCGGCGCGGGATTCACTGTCGCGCGCGGGGGCCGGAGTGGACGCGGGAACGCCTCGCTGCGCAGCCGCGCCGATCGTGTGCCGAACTACTCCGAGCCCGGGGAGCCGGGGGAGGAGCACGACGTCGTCCTCGAGCTGCACCTCGTCGCCGAGATCGGTCTGCTGGGCGCTCCCAATGCTGGGAAATCTACGCTCCTGGGAGCCATCTCCCGGGCCGAGCCGAAGATCGCGGCCTATCCGTTCACCACGCTGGTCCCCGGTCTCGGGGTGGTCTCCCACGCCGGTGAGCGGGTCGTCGTCGCCGATCTTCCCGGTCTGATCGAAGGTGCCTCGGCGGGCAAGGGACTCGGCTTGCGCTTCTTGCGCCACGCCGAGCGTTGCGCCGTTCTGGCCGTGGTCATAGATCTGGCCGGCGAGGATCCCGCCGGTGATCTCGAGACGGTTGTGGGGGAGCTCGAACGCTACGATCCCCAGCTCGTGCCGCGGGTCCGCGTGGTCGTGGGGAACAAGATCGACCTCGCCGGGGCGACGCCGGACGTGGTCAGCGGTCCCGCCGAACGTTTGGACGCACGGACCGTCCCGATCTCCGCCGCCGAAGGTGCCAATCTCGACGAACTGCTCGCCGTCTTCTTCGCGGAGGTCGAGAGGGCCAAGGCCGAACGCGGCGAACCCGAGTCGTTCGCGGTCTTTCGTCCGGTGACCGAAGACCGTGTCGAGGTCGAACGAGAGGAGGACGCCTTCCGCGTGCGCAGCGCTCGTGCCGAGCTGGCCGTCGTGCAGACCGCCATGGACAATCCGCGCGCGGTCCGCCGCATGCAGCAACGGCTGAAAGCGCTCGGCGTTGAGGCCGCGCTCCGGCGCAACGGCGTGAAGGAAGGCGACGAGATCCGCATCGGCAAGATCGCGTTCGACTATTTCCCAGAGGACGGGTATGCGTAGCCGGCTCTCGGAGGCCAAGCGCGTGGTCGTAAAGGTCGGGACGACCACGCTCACGCGCGCCAACGGGCGGCTAGACCCCCGGCGCATCGATCGACTCGTGGACGAGCTCTGCGAGCTCCTCGAAAGCGGTCGGGAGATCGTGTGCGTGACGTCCGGAGCCATTGCGGCCGGGCTCGGCCCCCTAGGGCTGGCCGGGCGCCCGAAGGACATGCCGACGCTGCAGGCCGCTGCGGCCGTCGGACAGTCCCACCTCATGGACGCCTACGCCAGCGCTTTCGAAGGACGCGGACGCGTGTGCGGACAAGTGCTGCTCACGCGATCGGACTTCGTCCACCGTCAGCAGTACGTCAATGCCTTGAACACGTTCCGGCGCCTCTTGGCACTCGGTGCCGTGCCCGTTGTGAACGAGAACGACACGGTCGCAACCGACGAGATCCGTTTCGGCGAGAACGACCTGTTGGCGGCACTCGTCGCAAATCTCGTTCGCGCGGACGTGCTCGTGATGCTGTCCGACGTGGACGGCCTGCACGAAGGCCGCGGAGGGCCGGTCATCTCCGAGGTGGAAGCGATCACACCGGAGATCGAGCGGATGGCCGGCGGATCGTCGTCGGCTCTCGGCTCGGGAGGTATGCGCTCAAAGCTCGATGCCGTACGCATCGCTACCGCGTCTGGTGTGCCGGCCGTGATCGCAGCCTCTCGTCGCGGAGCGCTCACGCGGGTGCTGCAGGGAGCCGACGTCGGCACGATGTTCCATCCCAGCCCGTCCAAGCTCACCTCTCGAAAGGCGTGGATCGGATACGCGACATCCCCGAAGGGAAGCGTCGTTGTGGACGCCGGCGCCCGGGAAGCGATCAGCGTCCGCAACCGTTCGCTGCTAGCCGCCGGAGTGCGGCGGGTGGAGGGATCGTTCGTGCCCGGCGACGCCGTCGACATCGTCGATGAGGACGGCCGCGCGTTCGCTCGTGGCCTCGTCGGGTTCACGTCCGAGGAGCTCGGCCGTATCGCGGGTCTGGATTCGGCCCGGATGGCGAAGATCGTCGGCGATGCGCGCGAGGTCGTCCATCGAGACGAACTCGTGGTCCTCTAAAAGAGGGGCGCCTACGGCGCATCCTGTAATCTGCGCAGATGAGTAGCGGCCATCGCTTCGCGTCGGTCGACGACGTCGTCACCCAATTGCGCGGTGCGCAGTACATCGCCGAAAGGCGCGTGGGAACGGCCGTCTATCTCGCCGATCGGTTGAGCAAACCTCTGCTCATCGAGGGCCCGGCCGGCGTCGGCAAGACCGAGCTCGCCAAGGCCGTAGCGGCGTGCACGAACCTCGACCTCGTCCGGCTGCAGTGCTACGAGGGCCTGGACGAAGCCCGCGCGCTCTACGAGTGGAACTATCGAAAGCAACTCCTCCGCATCCAGGCCGACGAGGCTCGCGAGCACCACTGGGAGGAGATCGAGGAGAGCATCTTCGACGAGCCGTTCCTCCTCGAACGGCCGCTGCTCCACGCCATCCGAGCCGAGAACCCCGTCGTGCTCCTGATCGACGAGATCGACCGTACGGAGTTCGAGTTCGAGGCGTTCCTGCTCGAGCTGCTCTCGGATTTCCAGGTCACGATCCCGGAGCTCGGAACCATGCTCGCGAAGCACATCCCGATGGTGTTCCTGACGTCCAACGCCACGCGCGAGCTCTCCGAGGCGTTGAAGCGCCGGGCCTTGTACCTGCACCTGGACTACCCGGACGCCGAGCGGGAGCGCGACATCATCCTGACGCGAGTGCCCGAGCTCCCGGAGAAGCTTGCCGATCAGCTCGTCCGAATCATCCGTGCCATCCGCCAGCTCGAGCTCAAGAAGCAACCGTCGATCTCCGAGTCGATCGACTGGGCCCGGACGATCGTCGAGCTCGGTGTGGAGACATTGGACGAGGACGTCACGCAGGAAACCCTGAACGTCGTCCTGAAGTACCGGCAGGACCTGGAGCACGTGGCAAAACAACTCAAGCTCCCGCCCACCGCGCCGCAGAACAACTAGCACCATGCTCGCGCGGCTCCAGTCTTTCGCGCACAAGCTCAGGGAGGCGGGGGTCCCCGTCTCCAACCACGAGATGCTCGTGGCTGCGGAGGCGCTGGGGCATCTGGACTGGACGGACCGCGAGTCGTTCAAGTGGGGGCTCGCGTCGAGCATGTGCCGGGCGCCCGGACATCTCGAAGTGTTCTCGACGCTCTTCGATCTGTTCTTCGCGCCAGAGGGCGTCGAGCTCGAGGTCGACGTCTCCCCGGACGACCTCACCGAGATCGACGACGCCGAGTTGCTCGAAGCCGTCATCCGCGCGCTGCGTGAGGGCCGGGAGGGAGAGTTGCGGCAGCTCGCGCGTGCCGTGCTCGACCGCTTGCAGTCCGAGGCGTCGGGTGGGTTCCTGCTCTATCGGGCGCTGCGATTCCTCGATCTCGACCGTCTGCTCCAGCGACTCGCCGAGCGCGAAGGCGTCGACGACTGGGAGCAGGCCATCTGGCGGATGGAGATCCAGTCAAGGCTCGAGCGGTTGCGCCGCATCCTCGAGCAGGAAGTGCGCCGGCGCATGGTCGCCGAGCGGGGGGCCGAGGACGTCGCCGACCGCATCCTGCGCGTGCCGCTCGAGGAGCGTGACTTCGCCACGATCACATCCGACGAGGTAGCCGACGTGCGCCGTGCGGTGATCTCACTCGCGCGCCGTATGGCGACCCGTCTGGCCAAGCTCCGCAAACGTGGTGTGCGCGGGCGCCTGGATATGCGCAAGACGTTCCGGAAGTCGTTGTCGACGGGCGGAGCCATGGTGGATCCGCAGTTCAAGGTCAAGTCGCGATCGCGACCCGACCTCGTTCTTGTCTGTGACGTGTCCGGCTCGGTCGCCGCGTTCACACGCTTCACGCTGCTGCTGGTCGCGAGTCTGCAGGTGCAGTTCCCCCGCATCCGCTCCTTCCTGTTCATCGACACCGTCGACGAGGTGACGGACACGTTGAAGGCGAGCGACCCCGCCGACGCCATCCCGAAGGCGCTTCAGATCGCCAACGTCATCTGGCTGGACGGACATTCCGACTACGGACACTCCTTCAAGCAGTTCCACGAGCACTATCTCGAGGCCGTGAACGATCGGTCGCACGTCATCGTGCTCGGGGACGCGCGGTCGAACTACCGCAACCCTGAGGCGTGGGTGCTCAAGGACGTCCGCGATCAGGCGAAGCGGGTGTGGTGGCTGAACCCGGAGTCACCGCAGCATTGGGACACAGGTGACTCCGTGATGTCGGCCTACGCAGAACACTGCGACGCCGTTCACGAGTGCCGCAACCTGAAGCAGCTCGCGAGCTTTATCGAACGGCTGGCGTGACCAAGCTCGGACTGATGGGGGGGACATTCGACCCCATCCACCACGGTCACCTCGTCGCTGCGGAAGAAGCTCGGTCCGCGCTGGGCTTGGAGCGCGTTCTGTTCATCCCGGCCGGTACGCCGTGGCAGAAGGAGGGCGGGCCGGTGACGCCCAAGGACCAGCGCTTCGAGATGACCAAACTCGCCATCGCCGACAACGAATTCTTCGAAGTGTCGCGGATCGAGCTCGATCGTGAAGGACGCACCTACACGATCGAAACGCTACAGGTGGTCCGCGAACAAGTTGCACCGGGGGCCGAGCTGTTCTTCATCACCGGCGCCGACGCGATCTTGCAGATCCTGACGTGGAAGGACCCCGAGGAAGCGCTCGCCCTGGCCACCTTCGTGGCGGTATCTCGTCCCGGTCATGACCTGCACGAGCTCGAGGAGCTGGGCGTCTCGGATCGCGTTGTGCGGCTCGAGATCCCGGCCCTCGCCATCTCCTCGACCGACATCCGCCGGCGCGTCGCGGTGGGTCGCCCCATCCGCTACCTCGTCCCTGAGCAGGTCAGACGGTACGTCGAGGAGCGGCACCTGTACCGCGCCTAAGTTCGGCCGGGAGGCGGATATCATGCTGTTCGTGAGAGCGACCCTGGCCGCGGCGGACCTCGCCGCGCCGGTGTGTCCCCAGGCGAGACAGGACGTGCCTGCATCGGCTTCGTGACCCCACTCGATGCGATCGGCCGCGCCATCTCTGCGGCCGCCGACAAGAAGGCCCGTGCGCTGGTCGTGCTCGAGGTTGGGCCGGTCCTTGGGATCACCGATCACTTCCTGATCTGCTCGGGAGGCTCGGAGCGTCAGATGAAGACGATCGCCGAGGAGATCGAAGGCAAGCTCCGGGACGACGGCCTGCGTCCACTGCGGTCCGAGGGGGGAGCCGAGGGTGGCTGGATCTTGATCGACTACGGCGACTTCATCGTCCACGTCTTCAGCGACGAGATGCGCGAGTACTACGACCTCGAGCGCCTGTGGAAGGACGCTCCTCGTCCCGAGCTCCCCGAGCTCGCCGAAGCGCTCGGTTCCTAAGGGTGGAGTGGAGCCGAGGGGATTCGAACCCCTGACCCCCTGGATGCCATCCAGGTGCTCTACCAACTGAGCTACGGCCCCTCGCTACTGAGCAGCGAGTATAGCCCCGGCCCTACGACCGGACCGGAGCGGCTGCCGTTGTCAGGTCGATCGACATCCCGGTCGCGGCGAGCTTCGGTGAGGTGCCGTTCGGCCCCCAGACTTCACCGGCCGCCCGTTCCATTACCTCGAGCTCGTCGTCGTTATGTGTCGGGTCGTGGTGGAACATCAGGAGCTGCTTGACCCCCGTGATCTGGGCGTAGGCGACGGCGTCGGCGATGCTCGAGTGGCCCCAGCCGCGACGCGAGGCGTACTCCGCGTCGGTGTACTGAGAGTCGTGAAGCAGAACGTCCGCGTCCTCGGCGATCGCATAGCCGTCGATCCAGTCCGCCGACTCGTTGCGGAAGTCGCCGAGCGCCGCGGGTTCGTGGTCGGGCATGTAGGCGAAGGTCCGTCCGTTCTCCTCGATGCGGAACCCGACCGTCGGTCCCGGGTGTTCGATCGGCTGCGCGAACACGGTGGCCGAGCCGATCGTCCACGAATCAGTGGGCAGATCGTGGAACGTCGTCGAGCACGGCACGTCGTGGACATCGATGGGGAACAGCGGTGGGGACATGTAGCGCGCCAGCCGTTCCTTCAGGCTCAGCATCGGCGAGGGCGGGCCCCAGACGTGGACCTCGGCGCCCGCCGTCCAGAGGAGCGAGAAGAAGGGAAACCCCTCGACGTGATCCATGTGGAGGTGGGTCAGCAGGAGGTGAACCTCGCGCTCGGTTCCCAGCTGTGCGCCCAGCTCGCGGATGCCGGTGCCGGCATCCAGCACGAGGAGCGTGCCGTCGGACAGACGCACCTCGACGCACGAGGTGTCGCCTCCGTAGCGCAGACGCGAGGCGCCCGGCGCTGCGAGCGAACCCCGGCATCCCCAGATCGTCGCCAGCACTCGTTACTCCGGCTCGTCCCAGAAGAGCACGAGCGCACCGTCGAACTGTTTCTGCGCCGTGAACAACGGCACGGCGCACACCGCGACGAAGTGGTCCTTCCCCGTGAGCGTGGTGAACCGGACGTGTCCGAGCCCGGGTCGTTCACCTTGCAGATCGATCCACCCCGGCATCTTCTCGAGCGGGGCCGGCGAGTCGTCGCGCGCGCGAAGGCGGAACATGTCCTGCCACTCCGCAGCCGGGATGACGCCGACATCTGTGAAGGGCGTCTCGAGCAGGGCTTCGGCCCCCTCGTTGTAGAAGACGAGGTTTCCCTCGGCGTCGATCAGCAGCATCGGCGTCGTGACGCTTTCCGCCAGATGCTTGGCGCGAATGATTACAAGGCTCTTGAGGGCTCTCTCGATCACGGTTCCACCCATCTACGGCTCCGGCCGCTAGCGTATCGTTGCGGCCGTGACCGAACCACTGCGCGTCCTGGTCGTGAGTGCTCACCCCGACGACATCGAGTTCAGCTGTGCCGGATCGGTGGCCAAGTGGGTGGACGAGGGGGCCGACGTCACGTACTGCATCGTCACGGACGGCTCGACGGGCACGGCCGATGCCGAGCTGGCGGGTGAGGCGATGGCGGCCATCAGGCGGGACGAATCCCTGCGCGCGGCAAAGGCCGTAGGTGTCGAGGACGTCATCTTCCTGGGCTACCGCGACGGCTATGTGGAACCGACGCTCGACCTGCGACGGGACATCGCCCGGGTCTTCCGGCAGTCCAGGCCGCACCGATTCATCGTCATGGATCCGCTCCCGTTGCCGGGAGGGTGGTTCGTCAACCATCCCGATCATCGCGCAATCGGACAGGCGTCCCTCGACATCACCGTCACCGCCGGCACGACACCGGGCCATTTCCCCGAGCTCCTGGAGGAAGGCCTGCTCGCGTGGAAGGGGCTACGGGAGATCTACGTGTCCGGTCCCGGCGGCGGCGAGTTCGCCGTCGACATCACCGCGACGATCGACCGGAAGATCGCAGCGTTGCAGTGCCACGAGTCGCAGGTGGGTGACTGGGACGTGGACTCGATGGTGCGAGCGTGGACGAAAGAAAACGGCAAGAACCACGGGTACGACCACGCCGAGCTCTTCCACGTCCTGGGGACGATGGAAGCGCGCCGCGAACCTTAAGTGGCCGCGAGTACCAATGAAGCGCGTTCACGCGCTTCATTGGTACTCGTGCTCGGGGGCCGGGTACACGCCCTCGGCCACTTCCTTCGCGAACAGCTGCACCGCCTCCGTCACCTGGGAAGCGACGTCGGCGTAGCGCTTAACGAAGCGAGCCGCCGGGCCGGGCGTCATCCCGAGCAGGTCGTGGAGGACCAGCACCTGTGCGTCGGTGTGTGGACCCGCACCGATGCCAATGGTGGGGATGTCGAGCTCCTCGGTCACACGGCTCCCGAGCTCGGTCGGGACGCACTCGAGAACGAGCGCAAACGCCCCCGCTTCCTGAAGGCTCTTCGCGTCGTCGAGCAGCCGCTCGCCGGCTTCGCCCCGTCCCTGCACCTTGTAACCCCCGATGGCGTTGACGAACTGCGGCGTCAGGCCGAGATGACCCATGACGGGGATCCCGCGCTCGGTGAGAGCGGAGACGACGTCGATCGCCGGTCCGGCGCCCTCCAGCTTGACCGCATGCATTCCCACACGCAGGAACTCGGTTGCGTTCGTGACCGCGTCGGAGATCGAGGACTGATAGCTGCCCCACGGCATGTCGCCGATCAACAGCGCGTCGCGCGAGCCACGCGCCACGGCCCGCGCGTGATGCAACATCTCATCGATCGTGACCTGCAGCGTCGAGGGATGGCCCAGCAGCACGTTCGCGACCGAATCCCCCACGAGCAGCACGGGCACGCCCGCTTCGTCTAGCAGCCGCGCGCTCAACGCGTCGTACGCCGTGACCATGACGAACTTCTGTCCGCGCGAACGCCACTCGCGGAGATGGTGGATGGAAACCGACACCTTTCCTCCCTTCCTCGGGGCCTGAAGTGGGTCCCCTGGAACAACGACATCATGCCACGACTCCCGCCCGGTAGGGTAAAGCCCGCCATGAGACGCATAGCCATCGTCGGCTCGTTCTCCACGGGCAAAACCACGCTCGCGGAGGCCGCCGCGCCCAAGCTTGGGCTCCCGCTCCTGCCCGAGGTTGCCCGCGAGATCGTCGATCTGGGCTTCAAGCTCGACAAGGACGCCACGGTCGAGACCGAGACGTTGATCTTCCTGCGCCAGTACTACAACGAGATGACCCATCCGGAATTCGTGGGCGATCGGTCGCTCGTCGACGTCATGGCCTATGCCGCGTGGGTCCTGGAGAACCAAGAGCGTCGAAAGGAATTTGCTCTCTGGAACACCTGCCTCGACATCGCGCGCCACCACCTGCGCTCCCAGTACACCGACGTCTTCTATCTCCCGGTCGAGTTCGGCATCGTCCCGGACGGGCTGCGGCCGATGGATCCCGAGTTCCAGGCCGACATCGACCGGCGGCTTCTGCACCTGCTCGATGCCTACGACGTGATGTACTCGACGCTCACGGGGTCCGTCGAGGAACGCCTCGACTCACTCCTCGGCGCCCTCGACGGATAGGCATGGCCGGCGGCGAGGTCACCAGCACCATCGAGTCCTACCTCGAGGCCGTCTTCGAGATCGAAGAGATCGGCGAGCGGGTGACGCAGGCCCGCCTCGCTCGCTGGTTCGGTGTATCGCCCCCGGCCACGTCCGAGGTTGTGCGGCGGATGGAGCGCATGGGCCTCATCGCCTTCGACTCCGATCGCACCATCGTGTTCACCGACGAGGGTCATCGGCAGGCGGTCGAGATGGCCGTCCGCCACCGAACGATCGAGCGGTATCTCGTCGATGTGCTCGGGGTGCCCTGGCATCGGGCAGACGAAGAAGTCCGCAAGATGGAGCCGGGTGTGTCCGACGTGGTGTTCGAGCGCATGTGCGCATCGCTCGGCCATGTCGAGCGTTGTCCGCACGGCAACCCGATCCCCGGGACGAAGACGGCCGAGATGCCCATCGACGATCTCGTCCTGCTGGACGACTGCGCGACCGGCCTGCGCGTACGCATCGATCGGATCCGCGAGGATCTCGAGCTCGACCTGGAGATGCTTCGGTATCTCGAGGAGCACAAGTTGCTGCCGGGCACGGTGCTCGAGGTGGCCGATCGCGACCCCGAGGGGGCCGTCTCGGTGGTCCTTGACGGAGCAACGGTCGCCGTTGGGCCCGCACTCGCATCACACGTGTTGTGCCTGCCGATCTGATGCCCGATCGGCTCCTGATGGGGCCGGGTCCGTCCAACGTTCCGCCCGAGGTGTTGCAGGCACTCGGACGTCCGATCACCGGGCACCTCGACCCGGCCTTCCTGGCGATCCTGGACGAGATCGCCGACCGGCTGCGTTCGGTGTTCCGCACGACGAATCGCATGACGTTCGCCGTCTCGGGAACCGGGAGCGCCGGCATGGAGGCGGCGCTCGTGAACGTCCTAGAGCCCGGAGACGAAGCGATCGTCTGTGTGAACGGAGTCTTCGGTGGCCGACTGGCCGACGTCGCGGCTCGCGCGGGCGCCTCCGTCATCCAGGTCGAGGTGCCGTGGGGCGAGATCGTGCCGGCGGCGGGCGTACGGCGCGCACTGGACGCACACCCGGAGGCGAAGATGCTGGCGCTCGTCCATGCGGAGACCTCCACCGGGGTCGCGCAACCCCTCGAAGAGATCGCCGAGGAGGTGTCAGGACACGGCGCGCTGTTCGTGCTCGACACCGTCACCTCGCTGGCCGGCATGCCCGTGGCCGTGGACGAGTGGGGGGTCGACGTTTGCTATTCGGGAACGCAAAAATGTCTGTCTGTCCCGCCGGGACTGTCACCTATCACGTTCTCGGACCGGGCAATGGATGTCGTCGCCGGACGACGCACGCCCGTACAGAGCTGGTACCTGGACGTGACGATGCTCGGGCGGTACTGGGGAGAGGAGCGTGTCTATCACCACACGGCCCCGGTGGCGATGCTCGCCGCGCTGCACACCGGTCTGGGCCTGGTGATGGACGAGGGTCTCGAGCATCGCTGGGAGCGCCATCGGCAGTACGGAGCGATGCTCGCCAAAGAGCTGTCGGCTCGCGGCTTCTCCTACGTCGCGCCGGAGGACGCACGACTGCCGATGCTGCACTGCGTGCGTCTGCCGGACGACATCGACGAGGCGGCCGTCCGGAAACGATTGCTCTCCGAGTACGGCATCGAGGTTGGGGCCGGTCTCGGTCCGTTCCGGGGTGAGTGCTGGCGTATCGGGCTCATGGGCTATACGTCCTCCGAACGAAACGTTCTCACCTTCCTCGCCGCGCTCGACGCACTTCTGCATCGATGACGAGGATCGCCTTCCTCGGGCTCGGCCGGATGGGTGCGCCGATGGCGAAGCGACTAGTCGACGCCGGTCACGACGTCGTTGTCTGGAACCGCACGCCGGCCCGTGCAGTGTCGTTTCCAGCGGTCGCGGAGAGCGCCGTTGCGGCCGTAACGGGCGCCGACCTCGTCGTCACGATGCTCGCCGACGCGCAAGCCGTGCGCGAGGTCGTGTTCGCATCGGGTGTGGCGAAGGCGCTGCGTCCCGACGCGGTGTACGTCGACATGGGCACGATCGGCGTTCGCGCGGCACTGCGGCTGCACGCGACCGTCGAGCGAGCGACGCTCGATGCGCCGGTGGGGGGAGGCGTCGTGCAGGCCGGGTCGGGCGAGCTCGTCGTGCTCGCCGGCGGTGATGCACAGGTCCTGGACCGGGTGCGCCATGTGCTGGAGGTGTTCGGCGACGTGTTGCACTGCGGCGGAACGGGGGCCGGACAAGCCATGAAGCTCGTCTTCAACGCGGTTCTGGCCGTGACGATGGCCGGGATCGGTGAGGCCGTCGCGTTGGGCGAGAAGCTCGGGCTCGAGCCGGGCCTGGTCGTGGACGTCCTGGGCCGCGGGGGAGCGGCACCGATGGTCAACCGCAAGGGCGCGATGATCGCGGAGCGCTCCTACCCGGCGTCGTTCGCACTTTCTCTGATGCGCAAGGACGTGGGTCTCGTCGGAGAGGCGGCCCGCGACGCCGGTGCCTGGCTCCCGCTGACGACGCTCGTCCACGAGCTGTACGAACGGGCCGAGCGCGAAGGCCTCGACGCCGGTGACTACTCGGGCATCACGGAGCTATTCAGGAACCTTTAGAGCAACCGCCTGAGCACGCCGCTGAGCTTGACGAGATCGTCCAGACGAACCCACTCGTGATCGGAGTGCGCCGAGCTCAAGCTCCCCGCGCCGAAGACGACGCACGGCTGAGCATGCTTCATCAAGAGGTTCCCTGCATCGGTCCACGACGGCATACCGCCGGGCTCGAGGGCAATGCCCATGGCATCGGCGAGCTTCGCTGCCACCGGCACGGAGTCGGCGCTGAGCTCGATCGGCTCGCTGCGGTCCACGATCTCGTACAGGAAGGACGTTCCACGGGCGCCCCACCGGCGGGCGGAGTCGTCGAGGCGGGCGCGCACGTCGGCCTCGGCTCCCGCGAGATCGGTGCCCGGTACGACTCCGAGCGTCAGATCCACGCTGGCCCGCCCCGGCTTCCTCCACGGGTGCTCACCCCCACGGATCCGGCCGATGTTTCGCCGAGGGCGGCCGAGGAGAGGATGGCTCGCTTTGAGGAAATTGCACGTCTCGAGCTCGTCGACGGCCGCGAGGACGGCGTGGATGGGCGACCCGCCTTCTTCGGGAGCGTACGCGTGCCCGGCGCTGCCCGAGACCTCCACGTGCACGTCGATGTGGCCGGCCTGCGCGGTGCAGATCGCGAAATCGGTGGGTTCCAGGACGACGCCGCCGTCGGTGGACCACGGACCCTCCGGGAGGGACAGCTGCGCAGATCCCAGCCCCGTCCGCTCCTCGTCGCACGTGATGGCCAACAGCGCAGCCCCGTCGGGCTCGGCCTCCACGGCCGCCACGGCGGCCGCGATCTGACCCTTGGCGTCGAGCACGCCGCGGCCGACGAGGAGATCGCCCTGCCGCCGGCAGCTCAGTGGATCGGGGTGTCCGTGCGGGGGGTGGGTGTCGATGTGGGAGCAGAGGAACAGACCTCCTTCTCCGCGCTGCGCGACGAGGTTGGGACGTCCGGGTGCAATCTCGTCGATGGTGCACGCGAACCCGAGTGGTTGGAGCCAGGAGGCAAGGAGTTGTTGCGCTTCGCCCTCGCGCTCGTGCGTCGGGATGGCGACGAGCGCCGTCGTCAGCTCGATGATCCGTTCGTGCACGACGTCAACCGTACCCGTCGTTGACAAGGTCGCGCGGGCGTGCGGATACTGAAGTCGTGATGCGTTGTAAGGACACGTTGCTCGGCCTTACCTAGGCGAGCGCCCGCACCGGCGTTCGCCGACCTCTCGCTGTGCACGGCGGGAGGTTTTTCTTTAGGCGAAAGAAGTCGAGATGGCGGAACCGTACAACTTCAGCGAGATCGAAGCGAAGTGGCTCCCGCGGTGGGAGTCGGCGAAGGCCTGGGCTGCTCCGAAACGTCCGACGCGGGACAAGCGCTACGTCCTCGAGATGTACCCGTATCCATCCGGCGATATGCACGTCGGGCACGTGGAGAACTACACGATCGGTGATGCGATCGGGCGCTTCTGGAAGATGCGCGGACACGACGTCCTGCATCCGTTCGGCTTCGACGCGTTCGGGCTGCCTGCGGAGAACGCGGCGATCACGCACGGTATCCATCCGAAGGAATGGACCTACGCAAACATCGCGAAGTTCGTTGCGTCCTGCAAGCGGTTGGCGTTCGCGTATGACTGGGATCGGTGCTTCGCATCCAGCGATCCTGAGCAGTACCGATGGAACCAATGGATCTTCTTGCGCCTGTTCGAGCGGGGGCTGGCCTACCGCGGCTCGGCGAAGGTCAATTGGTGCCCGAAGTGCCAGACGGTCCTCGCGAACGAGCAGATCTCGTCGGGATTCTGCTGGCGCCACCCCGACACCGTGCCGGAGATCCGCGACCTCGAGCAGTGGTTCTTCAAGATCACGGATTACGCCGAGCGGTTGCTGAACGACATGGACCAGCTCGAGTGGTCCGATGCCGTCCTCACGCAACAGCGGAATTGGATCGGGCGATCCGAAGGCGCGCGCGTCACGTTTCGCGTTGCCGGGACGGACGACGACATTCCGATCTTTACGACGCGGCCGGACACACTGTACGGGGTCACGTTCTTCGTCTTTGCGGCCGAGCACCCGCTCGCCCACAGGCTCGCGGAGCGAGCCGGAAAGGGCGCGGAGTATCTCGCTTTCGTGGACGAGGTACGACGGTCGACGGAGATCGAGCGTCTGGCGACACAGCGCGAACGGCGTGTCTTCGATCTGCAGGCTCACGCGATCAACCCGCTGAACGGCGAAGAGGTCCCAGTGTTCGCGTCGGACTACGTCCTCATGGAGTACGGGACGGGTGCGATCATGGCCGTACCCGCGCACGACCAACGAGACTTCGAGTTCGCCCAGCAAGTCGGCCTACCGATCCGGCCGGTGATCGAGCCCCCTGGTGAGCAGCCGGAGGCGGCGTCATACGACGGCGAGGGCGTGATGGTCGACTCGGGTCCGTTCACGGGGATGCATACGACCGAGGGGCGACCGGCCGTGATCCGCCATCTGGAGGAGCAGCGGATCGGCAAGGCCGAGGTGCAGTACCGCATGCGCGACTGGCTGATCTCCCGCCAGCGGTACTGGGGCACACCGTTTCCCGTCGTGTATTGCGATCAGGACGGCATCGTTGCCCTGTCGGACGACGACCTGCCCGTCGAGCTGCCGGAGGTCGCCGATTTCCGGCCGACGGGGGATCCGGTGTCACCACTGGCGAATGCGACGGACTGGGTGAGGACCAAGTGTCCGACGTGCGGCGGGGAAGCACGGCGAGAGACCGACACGATGGACGGCTTCATGGACTCGTCCTGGTACTTCCTGCGCTTCATCGATCCCCACAACGACGTCGCCATCGCGGACCGTGCGCTTCTGGACGCGTGGATGCCCGTGGACCAGTACACCGGCGGCATCGACCACGCCGTCATGCACCTCATCTACGCCAGGTTCATCACGAAGTTCCTCTACGACCTCGGCGAGGTGGGCGTCACCGAGCCCTTCAGGCGGCTGATGAACCAGGGGGTGATCACGCTCGCTGGGGAAGAGATGTCGAAGTCCTCCGGACATTACGTCGAACCCCGCGAGGTCATCGACCGCTACGGCGTCGACGCGCTCCGCGTGTTCATCCTGTTCATCGGCCCACCCACCGACGCGTATGACTGGCCGGCCGAAGGCGCCGACATCGTGGTCGGCGCGCACCGCTTCGTCGAGCGCGTGTGGCGTTTCGTGACCGGCAATCTCGACCAACTACGCGGCGCGGAGGAACCGGGCGGCTCCAGCGACTTGCGCAAGACGATCCATCGTTCGTTGAAGGTGATCACCGAGCGCTACGACCGCTTCGCGTTCAACACTGCCCTCGCCGAGATGATGACCCTCCAACGACGCTTGAGCTCGGCGAAGTCGGCTCCGGCGGACGAGTTGCGCGAAGGCGTCGACGTGTTGCTCCACGTGCTCGCTCCCATCGCTCCCTATCTGACCGAGGAGCTCTGGGAACGCCTGGGCGGCGAGGGGTCGATCCACGACCGACCGTGGCCGCAGGCGGACGCGGATCTGGCGACGGTCGAGCGGGCGACTCTGGTCGTCCAGGTCGACTCGAAGGTTCGCGATCGGATCGAGGTCGCAGCCGACATCTCCTCAGACGACGCGATCGCGACGGCTCGGGCGTCTGAGAAGCTGCAGGCCGCTCTCGGGAACGTCGAGCCTGTGCGAGTCATAGCCCGTCCTCCACGCCTGGTCAACTTCGTCACACGCTGACGTCGGCGGCGACTTCTACCATCTGCAGCTAGAGGTTCCCCGCCGGTCCTTCCCCCCTAACGGGAGACATGGATGGACGACGCGCCGGTGACGAAGCTCCCTGGTGGCCGAATAGTGATTGGTTTGGCCGTCTTGGCCGCCGTCGGTCTCGTCGGGGGTTACGGCGTGGCCATGCGCGCGCGTCCCAAGCCGACGAAGGTGTCGTTGTCCGCATCGGACGAGGGTGAGCGCGAACAGAAGCGCAGCGTCTTCGTGCATGTCGGCGGAGCGGTCAGGCGTCCGGGTCTGTACCGGCTCGCCGATGGGGCGCGCATCGACGACGCCGTGCGCGCGGCCGGGGGCGTGCTCGAGGACGCCGACCTCGACGCGTTGAACCTGGCCGCGCGGGTCAAGGACGGGGACAAAGTGCTCGTCCCGGCCGAGAGCGGACCCGGGGAGGAGCCCGCAGCGGGCGGTGCCGGATCGGAGCAAGGAGGTGCCATCAACCTCAACACGGCGACGCTCGCCGACCTCGAGACCTTGCCGGGCATCGGCCCCGCCCTTGCCCAGCGGATCCTCGACTACCGGGAAAAGAACGGAGGGTTCCGAGCGGTGGAGGACCTGCTCGAGGTTTCAGGGATCGGACCCAAGAAGTTCGAAGAGCTCCGAGACCACGTCGCGGTGTAGATGCTCGCGCTCGTGGGGGCCGCGGCAGCCGTCGCCGTCGGTACCGCAGCGGGCCTCGGGCGGGGCGAGCTCGCAGGGCCGTTGACGGCCCTCGTCGCCGTCTCATTGTTCGCCGCCCTGCTGCTCAGGAGGAAACCTCTCGTGGCGCTCGTGACCGTTCTCGTCGCGCTTGGCGCGGGGGCGGGAGCATCCGCTTCATGGCGCTCGGCGGGGACCGCAGCCGCGCTGCTCCCAACGCTGGCGGAGCGGGGTGTTATCGCGGAGGCGTGTGGCGTCGTCCGGGTGCGCCGACCACGTTCGGTTGAGATCCAGGCGGATACCGTCGAGTCGGGTAACGGGCGCTGGCGAACGCGCGAGCCGCTGCGCGTGAGCGGGACGAAGACGCGAGTGCTACGCGCGGGGGAGCGCGTGTGCGCGCGCGGGCCAGTCGTACCGCCGCGGCCGGAGCGGCGCGAGGCGCCGCTGCTCGCCGCGCGGCAGCTGACGGTCGTGGGGAGCGGATCAGCGATCCGGTTGGCGGCCGCAAGCGTGCGGCGGGTGTTCTCGGATGCCGCGCAGCGGGCGTTGCCCCGCACGCAGGCGGGCCTGCTGCTCGGTATGACGGACGGCGATGTCGAGC
>Ga0299907_10000226_pt1 | contig 25481 bp, 21 predicted proteins | sample RVTome_16_FD_198680 | JGI IMG/M metagenome (GOLD analysis project Ga0299907, IMG submission 198680) | Soil microbial communities from uranium-contaminated site in the Upper Colorado River Basin, Wyoming, United States - RVT152D67 (version 2) ...
GTGCTCCTCGTCCGCGGCGACCGGCTGGTCCCCGGTTTGCTGCTGATCCCGGCCGGACTGTTCGACATCCTCGACGGCGCGGTCGCGCGCCTCCGCCACGAGGACAGCCGGCTCGGCGCGTTCCTCGATTCGGTTCTCGATCGCGTCTCGGACCTGATCCTGTTCGGGTGCCTGTACTGGTCGCTCGCCGGTCAGGGCGAGACCGTCGAGGCAGCGCTCGCGCTGGCGACACTCGTGATCGCTCTCTTCGTCAGCCACATCCGCGCCGAGGCCGAGGCCGCGGGGGTCACGCTTTCCGAAGGCTACTTCCAGCGACTCGAGCGCTACATCGCGATGATGATCGGTCTCCCCGTTCCCGGTGCGCTGCTTCCGGCGCTGGCCGTCCTCACCGTGCTCGGCGGCGCGACCGTCCTTCAGCGAGGGTGGGCGGCACTGGCGCGAACTGAGGCCGGAGGTTGAACGCGGCCGTCGTGGCTCGAGCCGAGGACGCATCGTGGAAGATGCAGAGCGACCACCCCCGGATGGTGAGGTGAAACGGTGGAGCAGCGCTATCAGCGCGTCGCGTCGCTCGCAGAAGTCCCCGAGGGCGAGCTGCGTGCGTTCGACCTCGCGCTCGGGCGGGTCGCGGTGGTCCACGTCGAGCAGGAGATCTTCGCGCTCGCCGACGAGTGCCCGCACGATCTCGCCTCGCTCTCCGAAGGAGAGCTCGACGCCAACGAGGACGCGGTGGTCTGCCCGGGCGACGGAAGCGCGTTCGACCTTCATACCGGCGAACCGCTCGACGGACCCGCAGTCGATCCGGTGACCGTGTTCACGGTTCGGGTGCACGATGAGTGGATCGAGATCGGCCCGCCGGCGGACGTTCCGGTCTGAGGAACGCTTCACGAAACAGGAGGACCAGATGCGCACCGAGTTGCTCTCGCAGGCCGTGGTGATCTTCGGCGCCTCGGGCGATCTCACCAAGCGAAAGCTCTTGCCGGCCTTCTATCACCTCTTCCTCTTGGACCGACTCCCGACGCGGTGGGCGATCGTCGGCTCGGCTCGAACGGAGATGTCCGACGAGCACTTCCTGGAGCAGGCGCGGGAGCATGTCGCGGAGTTCTCGAAGGACGGCGTGGAAGGCGCCCGGTGGAAGGAGTTCGCCAGCCACCTGTCGTACTGCCCGCTGAGCTTCTCCGAGCCGATGGCGATGAAGCCGCTCGTCGAGCACCTCGAGCGTGTGGACGAACGACACGGGACCGGCGGCGAGCGCTTCTTCTACTGCGCGACGCCGCCCTCCGCGTACGCCGACATCGCCCACAGGATCGGTGAGGTCGGTCTGCACCAAAACGCGAAGATCGTGTTCGAGAAGCCGTTCGGCCGAGACCTCGAGAGCGCGCGCCAGCTGAACGCGAGGATCCACGAGGTCTTCGACGAGTCGCAGGTCTTGCGCATCGACCACTACCTGGGCAAGGAGACGGTGCAGAACATCCTGATGTTCCGGTTCGCCAACGGGATGTTCGAGCCGATCTGGAACCGCCGGTACATCGATCACGTACAGATCACGGTGGCCGAGAAGATCGGGATCGAGGGCCGGGGCGCGTTCTACGAGGAGACCGGGAACATCCGCGACATGATGTCGACACACCTGTTCCAGACGATGACGTTCGTCGCGATGGAGCCGCCGGTCTCGTTCGACCCGGAGCGTCTGCGCGACGAGACGGTGAAGGCGCTCCGTTCCACCCAGGTCTGCGACCCGTCGAAGGTCGTGCGGGGGCAGTATCGGGGGTATCGCGATGAACCGGACGTCGCGCCGGATTCGACGGTCGAGACGTTTTCGGCGATGCAGCTCGACATCGAGAACTGGAGGTGGGCGGGCGTGCCCTTCTTCCTCCGTACGGGGAAGGCGCTCAAGGACAAGGTGAGCGAGATCACGCTGAAGTTCCGACGCGTTCCGTTCGACGTGCTGAAGGGGACCAGTTACGAGCTCGGCAAGCGGGACCACCTGACGATCCGCATCCAGCCGAACGAGGGGATCACCATCGCCTTCAACGCGAAGAGGCCGGGGCCCGAGATGGAGCTCGGCCGAGTGACGATGGAGTTCGACTACGCCGAGGACTTCGCGCAGCAGGAGATCCTCGACGCGTACGAGCTGCTGCTCCTTGAGGCGATGGAGGGAGATCACTCCCTGTTCATCCGCGAGGACGCCGCCGAGCGCGCGTGGGAGATCCTCCAGCCGGTCATGGAGAAGCCGCCTCCCGTCGTCCACTACGCGAAGGGGACATGGGGACCGCCCGAGGCCGAGCAGCTGATCGCTCCGCGCACGTGGCACCTCACGGGCCAGCGCGACGCGGCGGACAACATGAGCGGGATGTTCCGGACACCTCGCGTCGCTCGCTGAGTGGCAGCGTTCGGCATCGGTCGCTAGGCTTCGCGTCCCCCGGCGAGGAGGGCTCCCCGTGACCGAACGCACGCGTTTCGACCTATCGCAGGACCGGATGCCATCGGCGTGGCAGAACCTGTTGCCGGTGATGGCCGGTGCGGGCATCCAGCTCCTGCCGCCGCTGCATCCCGGGACCAAGCAGCCGGTTACCCCCGACCTGTTCGCTCCGCTCTTCCCCGAGCAGCTGATCCTGCAGGAGGTGTCGACGGAGGAGTGGATCGACATCCCCGGCGAGGTGATCGACGTCTACCGGCTGTGGCGGCCCTCGCCGCTTCATCGCGCGACTCGGCTCGAGCGCGCGCTCGACACGCCGGCGCACATCTATTTCAAGTACGAGGGCGTGTCGCCCGCGGGGTCGCACAAGCCGAACACAGCCGTGGCGCAGGCCTTCTACAACAAGAAAGCCGGAGCGAGGCGGCTGGCCACCGAGACCGGCGCGGGACAGTGGGGTTCGTCGCTGGCGATGGCGTGTTCGTTCTTCGATCTCGACTGCCTGGTGTTCATGGTGAAGGCGTCGTACGAGCAGAAGCCGTACCGCCGCATCTTCATCGAGACGTTCGGCGCCGAGGTTCGTCCCTCGCCTACGTCGACGACACAGGCGGGGAAGAAGATCCTGGAGGAGAACCCCGACTCGACCGGCTCGCTCGGCATCGCCATCAGCGAGGCGATCGAGGTCGCCGCGACGAACGACGACACGAACTACTCGATCGGCTCGTGCCTGAACCACGTCCTTCTCCACCAGTCTGTCGTCGGGCTCGAGGCCAAGGAGCAGATGGAGATGGCGGGCGAGGTTCCCGACGTCGTGGTCGGTTGCGTCGGCGGCGGTTCGAACTACGGTGGGCTCGCGTACCCGTTCATGGCCGATCGCCTGAGAGGCGACAGGCCGAACATGCGGTTCCTGGCGACGGAGCCGGCGGCCTGTCCGACGCTTACCAGAGGACGGTTCGCGTACGACTTCGGCGACACCGGGCAGATGACGCCGCTCCTTCCGATGTACACGCTCGGTCACGACTTCGTCCCCGCGCCGGTTCACGCCGGCGGACTCCGGTATCACGGCGACTCGCCGTCGCTCTCGCTGCTCGTTCGCGAGGGGCACATGGAGGCGCGGGCCTACTCGCAGAACGAGGTGTTCGACGCTGCGGTGCAATTCTCCAAGGCGCAGGGGATCGTGCCGGCGCCCGAGTCGGCGCACGCCATCCGGGGAGCTATCGACGAGGCGGTGGCGGCGCGCGACGCCGGCGAGTCGCGCGTGATCCTCATCGGGCTGTCGGGTCACGGGCACTTCGACATGCAGGCGTACGACGACTACCTGAACGCGCGACTGCCGGAGGTCGAGTTCGACCCGGCGCAGGAGGAGGCGGCGCTGGCGCGCCTGCCGGAGGTGCCGATCGGCTGACGCGTTCGAAGTCCGGCGCTTCGGCGAGCGTGACGTGGACGCGTTGACGCGGTCGCTCCCGACGTGGAGCGCCGCCGAGTTCGGACGGCGGCTCGAGGCGCAGCGTCGCGGCACGCTCGTGCAGTTCGCGGCGTGGGACGCGGATGTGCCGATCGGTAGAGGCCACGTCTTGTTCCCCGGCCACGAGCAGTGGTCGATCTCCGCGTGGCGAGAGCGGTGCGCCGAGGTACGCGACGTGTTCGTGGCGGCCGATCGCCGTCTGAAGCGTCACGCTCGAGACGAACGGGCCGTGTGCCTTTTCGTATCCAAGCGATTGGTACAAGGCGGGCGCCGGTCCGCGGCCCGTCTTCGGCGTTGCGGTCTACCTCGTCAAGGAGCTGTGACCTCGTCGAGGCGACGTCGCAGGTACGACGTCTCCGTCTCGTTCGTGGCGAGCTCCAGCGCTCGGCGGTAAGCGCTCGCGGCTTCGTCGAAGCGTCCGAGCCGGCGGAGCAGGTCCGCGCGAGCGGAGTGGAAGTGGAGGTATACGTCGAGCTCCGTCGCGAGCGCTTCGACGAGCGCCAGACCGCGATCGGGTCCGTCGGCCATCGCCACTGCGACGGCGTGGTTCAGGTCGACGACGGGACTCGGGGACTCGGCGCGGAGCGCCGAGTACAGCGCGGCGATCTGCGGCCAATCGGTGTCCTCGGCCCGGGGCGCGCGTGCGTGGAGCGCTGCGATCGCGGCCTGCAACTGGTACGGGCCGACTCGACGACGCGCGAGTGCCTCGTCGAGCACTCCAAGGCCCTCGTCGATCATGTCGTGATCCCACCTCGCGCGATCCTGCTCCTCGAGCACGACGAGCTCGGCATCACCCGACACGCGCGCGTCGCGTCTGGAGTGCTGGAGCAGCATCAGGGCGAGCAGCCCTTCGACCTCCGGCTCGCGCGGCATCAGCGCGCGAAGCACTCGGCCCAGCCGGATCGCCTCGTCGCAGAGCGCCGTCCGCACGAGCGCGCCGGTCATCGCGGAGTACCCCTCGTTGAACACGAGGTAGACGACGGCGAGCACGCTCGGAAGCCGTTCGGGCAGGAGCGCTGGTGGCGGAACGCGGTACGGAATCCCGGCGGCGCGAATCTTCCGCTTGGCGCGGACGATCCGCTGCGCCATCGCCGTCTCGGCAACCAGGAAGGCACGGGCGATCTCGCCGGTCGACAGCCCTCCCAGCGTCTTCAACGTCAGCGCGACGCGCGCGTCGAGCGGGAGCGACGGATGACAGCACGTGAAGATCAACCGAAGTCGGTCGTCCGGGATGCCGCTCACGTCGGTCTCGTCGCCGGCGAGCGCCTCGAGCTCGGCGAGCCGCGCGAGTGCGACGTTCTTCTCGCGAAGCGTTCGCTCTCGTCTGATCCGGTCGATGGCACGGTTGCGGGCCGTCGTCGTGATCCATGCGCCCGGCGTCGCCGGCACGCCGCGAGAGGGCCACGTCCTGAGCGCTTCGGCGAATGCCTCCTGGACGGCGTCCTCGGCGAGATCGAAGTCACCGAGGATCCTGATCAGGGTCGCGACCGCCCGGCCCTGCTCCTCCCGGAACAGGCGCTCGACGACCCCGAGCGCGTCCGTCGCGACGACGGCTAGTCGAACTCCTGGATCGGACGTACCTCGACCGAGCCGCCGGTCACGATGTTCGGCATCTTCGACGCCGCCTCGATCGCGTCATCGAGGTTCGGCGCGTCGATCAGGTAGTACCCGCCGAGCTGCTCCTTCGTCTCGGCAAACGGCCCGTCGGTCGTCATGACCTTGCCGTTCTGCTCACGGACCGTCGTCGCGTCCGACGTGGGCTCGAGCGCCTCGCCGCCGAGGTGCCAGCCGTTCTGCTTCAACCAATCCGTGTAGTCCCCCCATCGCTTCATCTCCCCTTGGAGGGCCTCGGGCGTCGGTGTCATGTCACCCCACGCCGACTCGTCGCCGTAGATCAGCAGCAGATACCGCATCCGTTCCTCCTTCCGCCATCCGTCTCCCGTGGCCGCACAACGCTCGCTTTGCTCATCGCGCTGGCCCGATCCCCCCGCGTCAGCCTAGCGACGAGCGCAAGGACCCCATTTCGACAGCCGCGCCGAGATTCTCCGCGTTCAGATCCTGAACTCGAGCGACGCGGGGGCCAGGCTGAACGCCTCGACCGCCGCGCGGATCGCCGCGCGGCCGAGATAGAGATAGCCGTTGGGCGTGAAGTGGAAGCCGTCGCCAGCGCGCATCTCCTGCAACACCCCGCGTTCGTTCCGAAGGTACGCGGCGTAGCCGCCGTCACGCGTCTCGAGAAGTCGCCACGAGTCGACATACGCGGCGAGCGGATCGGCCGCGGCCGTGTCCGCGTAGACGTCGTTCAGGCGGCGGTAGAAGTCCCATCGCTCGCGTTCGGCCACCACCGGGATGCCCACCCAGACGACGCGCGTGCCCGCCGACGTCGCCTCGCGAAGGAACGCCGCCGCGCGCTCGCGGTACGCGTACGTCCAGTCGGTGGCGCCGAGATCGACCGTTCCCTCGCTCGTGACGATGGGCTGGTCGTCGTTCGTGCCGAGAAGCACGAACACGACGTCCGGCCGGACCTCGTCGACGATCCGTCGCAGGGCCGCCTGCCAGTTGAAGTAATCGGGACGCGCGAGTCCGGTGGAGATCCTTCCCAGCGACAGCACGCGGGCGTTCGACGGGTCGAACAGCTCCCCGAGAGCCGGAGCGAGACCTTGGGACAGCGAGTCGCCGACCACGACGACGCGGAGACGATCGCGTTCGGTCGGGATCCTGATGTCGGAAGGGGGCGCTCCGTCCACCAGAGGGTTCGGACGGCGCCGCCCGCCCTCCGCCGGAGGGGTCGTTGGAGACGCGGGCGGCTTCGTCGTTGGGGCCGGTGCCTCGCTGGACGGGTCCGGTTGCACGCTGACATCCGGCGTCTCGAGTTCGGGGATGACCAGCTCTCCGCCCGATGGTCCGTTCGGGTCGTGGCCGAGCGCTCGCATAGCTCCCTCCGCTGCGTCGCCGACGGCGAGCACGTCGGAGATCACCGCGACGGGCCGGAGGATGGCCAGAGCCGCGTCGCGCCGTGCCCCCGATGGCGCGGTGTGTGCGGTTCTCTCGAGCGTCGGCGCAAACGCCATCGCCCACAGTGCCAGGCAGACCGCGAGCGTCACGCCGGCCTGCTTCGGAGTCACCGCTCGGCTGCGGTCCGCGTCCTCGCGCGGGGCCCGGTCCGGGTCCTCGAGCGTGGCGAGTTCGGGAGGGAGCTCTTCGGCCGCCATGTCAGAACCGGAAGTAGATGAACGGCGCGACGCCGTTCGGCCCCAACGTCGTAATGGCGAACAGCACGACCGCCAGCGCCGCACCTTGCATCACCGGCGCGAGCCGCGAGAACGTCCGCTGCACCACGGGCCCCGGCGTCCCGGGGACGTTCTGGAGCAGCAGCATGCCCGCGATCGCCGCGACGACGAGCGGCGTGACGAGTGTCGACGGCTCGGCCCACCCGGTCACCAAGCGATCGAGGACGTCGAACGCGCGCCCGATCGAACCCGCGCGGAAGAACACCCAACCAAGACAGATGAGGTGGAACGTGACGACGCGGGCTCGAAGCACGGCGGCCGCCGACGCCGGTTCCAACGGCAACCCCCGCCGTTCGCGGCTGCATCGCCGCCACCGACCAACGACCTGTCCGATCCCGTGGAGGCCGCCCCATGCGACGAACGTCCAACCAGCCCCGTGCCACAGCCCGCCCAGGAGCATCGTGATCATCACGTTGATCGCGGTCCGGACCTCGCCGCGCTTGCCGCCGCCGAGCGGGATGTACAGGTAGTCGCGCAGCCACCGCGACAGCGTGATGTGCCACCGGTGCCAGAAGTCGCGGAGCGAGACGGCCGCGTACGGTCGGTCGAAGTTCACCGGGAACTCGAACCCCAGCAGCAGCGCCACGCCGATCGCGATGTCTGTGTAGCCGCTGAAGTCGGTGTAGATCACGATCGCGTAGCCGTAGATCGCGACCAGCGTCTCGAGGGCCGAGTGGGCGCCCGGCGCACCGAAGACGGGATCGACGATCTGGGCGGCCAGGAAGCTCGACACGACGACCTTCTTGAACAACCCGCCGAGGATCAGGAACGCCGCGCGTGAGACGTCGATCCTCTCCGGATCGCGGCGCCGGCGGATCTGTGGCAACAGCTCCTCGCCGCGCACGATCGGACCGGCGACGAGGTGCGGGAAGAACGCGAGGTATACGAACGTGTCGAGCCACGACGCCGGCGTGATCTCCAGTCGCGACACGTCCACGACATAGCTGATCGCCATGAACGTGTAGAAGGAGATCCCGACCGGAAGCACGACCTGTAGCAGCGGGAGCGGCGGCGACAGTCCGATCCCCTCGAACGCGTTCGCCAGGCTCAGCGCGAAGAACCCGTAGTACTTGAACCAGACGAGCGGGAGGAGCAGCGCCAGCGAAGCGACGATCGCCCGGCGCGATCGCGCGGCTTGTTCGTCCTGGCGCTCGACCCACAGCGCGCCGAGCTGCGCGATCGCGCTCACCGTGACGAGCAGCCACACGAGCCGCCAGTCCCACCACGCGTAGAACACGTAGCTCGAGACGAGAAGGAGCCACTTCCGAGCCCGTGGGTGCGGATTCAGCACCCAGTGCATCGCGAACACGATCGCGAAGAAGATGGCGAAATCGGTGGTGGGGAAGAGCATCAGTTGTCCTTTAACGGTCCGTTCGATGTGGGGCCATCGATCAGACCGCCCAAGGGCGGCCATGGGTTCTTGTTGCGGCTAGGCTAGCCGAACGACATGGCGCGGTCGATCGATCCGCTGGACTTCTTGGACATCGAGCGCCTGCTCTCCGACGAGGAACGCGCGATCCGAGACGCCGTCCGCCAGTTCGTCAGCGAACGGATCGTCCCGGAGGTCGGCGAGTGGTTCGAGCGCGGCGAGTTCCCTCGAGACGTCGCGAACGGACTCGCCGGGCTCGGCCTCCTCGGGATGCACCTCGAGGGTTACGGCCTTCCGGGGACGAGCGCGGTCTCGTACGGGCTCGCCTGCATGGAGCTCGAGTACGGCGACTCCGGGTTCCGGTCGTTCGTCTCGGTGCAGGGATCGTTGTGCATGTTCCCCATCCGCGCCTTCGGAAGCGAGGAGCAGAAGGAGCGCTGGCTGGCGCCGATGTCTCGAGGTGAAGTCATCGGTTGCTTCGGCCTCACCGAACCGGACTTCGGTTCCGACCCGAGCGGGATGCGCACGAGCGCCAAGCGCGACGGCGACGAGTGGGTCCTGAACGGCACGAAGACCTGGATCACGAACGGCGGCATCGCCGACCTCGCGGTCATTTGGGCGAAGACGGACGACGGCATCCGCGGGTTCCTGGTGCCGACGGATACGCCCGGTTTCTCCGCGAAGGACATCCACCGCAAGCTGTCGCTCCGCGCCTCTGTCACGTCGGAGTTGACGCTCGACGACGTCCACATTCCCGAAGACGCAGTGCTGCCCGGCGTCACCGGCCTGAAGGGTCCGCTGTCGTGTCTCACCGAAGCGCGGTACGGGATCGTGTGGGGCGCGATGGGCGCCGCGCGCGCGTGCTTCCAGAGCGCGCTCGAGTACGCCACGACGCGCGTGCAGTGGGGAAGTCCCATCGGCGCGTTCCAGTTGACGCAGCGCAAGCTCGCCGACATGGCCGTCGAGCTCAACAAGGGCACGCTTCTCGCGGTTCATCTCGGCCGCATGAAGGACGAGGGGCGGCTGCTCTCGCAGCACGTGAGCATGGGCAAGCTGAACAACGTGCGTGAGGCGCTGGCGATCGCACGCGAAGCGCGCGGGGTCCTCGGCGCGAGCGGCATCACGCTCGAGTACCCCGTGATCCGCCACATGAACAACCTCGAATCGGTCCTGACCTACGAGGGCACGAACGAGATCCACACGCTGATCGTCGGCGAGGCGCTCACCGGCCTTCGCGCGTACGAGTAGGGGGCCGTTCGGTAGCCTTTCGCTGCCGCGCGCCCTTCCGGTCGTTCGCGGCGTCGTCCGAAACGGAGTGGGAGGCGTTGCATGGCTCGAGAGTTCGACTGGATCCTGTTCGAGAAGGCGGTCGAGATCACGGCATCGGCCGTCCGCGGCTCGTTGGGCGGACAGACCAGCCAGCCGCCGTCGTATCCGGGACAGGTGTTCAAGGAGGTCTTCGCCGCACTGAAGGAGGCCGCCGCGGAGCTTCCGGAGCGCGCCCGGACGGGTTTCTGAGCCGACGTCGTCGCGAGTTACGAGTCCGAGCGCGAAAGATCCCGAAGGGAGACGATCCCGACCACGTCGTCGCCGTCCAACACGGGGAGATGGCGGAACCCGCGCTCGAGCATCATGTCGCGGGCCTCGCGGAGTCCGGCGTCCGCAACGATGGTCGCGGGATGGGGAGTCATCCACTGCTCGACTGCGTGCCGGGCCGCATCGAAGTCGCTCGCGAGCGCCCGGAGGATGTCGCGCTCGGTGAAGATGCCGGCCATCCCGCCATCGCCGAAGACGAGCGCGGAGCCGACGTGATGCGCACCCATGATGGTGGCGGCCTCCGCGACGGTCGTTCCCGGCTCGACCGTCACGAGCTCGCTCGTCATCACGTCCCGGATCGTGGGCATGACCCTCTGGAGAAGGAGGGTACCGACCTCGACTCTCTCGCGGAACCCCTGCTCGAGTGGTTCGAGACGAGGAAGAACGCGTACCCCTGGCGGGGGTCGCACGACCCGTACGAGGTCCTGGTGTCCGAGGTCATGCTCCAGCAGACGCAGGCCGCCCGCGTCGTACCGGCGTTCGAACGGTTCCTCGGCCGATTCCCAACCGTTGTGGCACTCGCGCGAGCGTCGCGAGCCGACGTAGTGCGGGTCTGGGACGGGCTCGGGTACAACCGCCGTCCCGTGGCTCTTTCGAAAGCCGCGCGCGCGATCGTCCGCGATAACGGCGGACGAGTGCCCGCAGATCCCGAGGAGCTGAAGCGGCTTCCCGGGATCGGTCCGTACACCGCGGCGGCGGTTGCCTCGTTCGCCTACGGCGCGGCGATCGCGGCGGTCGACACGAACGTGCGACGCGTCGTTGCGCGCGCTCGACTCGGACGTGAGCCGGGGGAAGTCCAGCGGCGCACCATCGACGACGAGGCCGGGCGCTGGCTCGACCGCGGTCACCCCGCCGAATGGAACCAGGCGCTCATGGATCTCGGTCGCGAAGTTTGCCGGCCGGAACCGCGATGCGAGGCGTGTCCGATCGCCGCCGATTGCCGGGCCGGTTCGAGGTCTCGACGGAGCCGGACGGCCCCCCGTCGGGCCGCGCCGTTCGAGGATTCGATGCGACAGGTGCGGGGCGGGATCGTGCGTCTCCTGCGGCGGCGGGCGGCCAGCGTTGGCGAGCTTGCCGTGCAGACGGGCTTCCCGGTCGAACGGATCGTCGACGCGGTCGGCGCTCTCGTTCGCGATGGACTGCTCGTCGCCGACGCTGCCGCGCGAGCCGGCCGCGCGACCGGCCGCGTTCGGCTTGCCGACTGATCGTCTCGCCGGCGAAGCCGCGACGGCGTCTCGTCAGGCCGAGAGGTAGGGTCGGTCCGGCCGAGGGACGGCGCCCACCGAAGTAGCATCGACGATCACCTCTCGACCGATCGGGTAGATCGTGCCTGTTACCTCGACCCAGTCGTTCTCGTCGAACCGTCCAGGCGTGACGTTGACGACGCGAACCGACGCCACAGTGGCATCAGCCACGCAGCACGACACCACGTAACGGGTGAGCATGAACTCATCGGCCAGTGTGCTGCCGTACCGGGCGACGAAGCCGACGAAGGTCACGGTCTCGCCGGCTCGGCCTGCGAGCGCTCGTTCAGCCTCGGGCGTCGTCTGCGCGGCCGCCACATCCACGAGCGAGAGCTCGCCGGTGGCGACGTCGCCGGGCGTCGCCGAAAAGCGCGAACCGGACACGGGTGCACGGGTGCCGGCCGAGTACGAGCCCAGCGTCGTCGCCGGCAGGGCCGTCAGCACGAGGACCGGAACGATCATGGCGACGACGACGCCGAGCTCTCGACGGCCGAGCGGCTCGGGATGGCTCGATCGAGCGGACGCGAGACGGCCGAGCGTAGCCGCGGAAAGCAGCACTGCGGCGACGGGCACGACCCACTCCGTCCGTGTCGACAGGTACAGCGCGTCGCGTCCCGTGACAAGCAGGAACCAGAACGCCGCCGCCCACGCGCCGAGAACGACGGCCCCGGCCACGCGAACCGCGCTCCAGCGCTGTCGCGTCGAGTGCGCGGACCGGACGCCGATGCCGCCGTGTTCGACGACCGTCTCGCTCATCCCGTGATCACTCCGAGCCACAACGTCGAGACGAGCGTTGTCACGAAGACGACGGCGACTACGGCACGTACGAACCCCCGGCGGAAGGTGCCGGCATAGAGGGTCAGCAGCTTCGTGTCGACCATCGGTCCGGAGACGAGGAACGCGAGCTGCGCCGCAGGGCCGAACTGCACGAACGAGGCGGCGACGAACGCGTCGGACTCCGAGCACAGCGAGAGGGCCGCGGCGAGAACCATCATCACGACGATCGAAACGACCGGAACGCCGGCAACGCTCGTGAGCGCTGACGCGGGCAGGAACGTCTGGATCGCGGCGGCGATCGTCACGCCGAGGATCAGATAGCGGCCCATGAACAGGAAGTCGTTCCCGAGGTGTGAGAAGAACCGCCGCCAACGTGCCTCGGGCCGTTCGACCGGCAGATGCCGTTCGTGCACGTCCTCCGGATTCGGCTTGAGGAGCTCATCGACAGAACGGTTGCCGATCACCCAGCCGACGGCGATGGCCACGAGCATCCCGAGCGCGAACCGCCCGCCCACCATCGTCCACGTCGACGGGCGCGCCCGATACGCGACGAACGTCGATGCGATGACGACCGGGTTCACGACCGGCGCCGCGAGCATGAACGTGACGGCCGCGGACGGCTTGAGTCCTCGTTGGGCGAGCCGTCTCGCGACCGGGACGGAGCCACACTCGCAGATGGGAAACGCGAGTCCCGCGAGTGCCGCCGCAGGAAGCTGCAGGGGACGCGGCAGGCGGCCAAGCCGCTCGAGCGTTCCGATCGGCACGAACACCTCGACGAGCGCGGCGGCCAGCGCGCCGAGCGTCACGAACGGGAGCGCCTGAACGAGGAGCGATCCGAAGATCACGATGTACGAGCGGATCCACGCGACGCGCTGAGGGTCGAGCGCGCGGAGCGAGATCGCCGCGAGAACGAGTGCGGCCGCGACAAGCAGAACCGTGCGCGTCGTGACCGGACGGGAACGAGGTGCGGCGAGCGACATCAGCAGTACCTCGAGAACGAGACGGCGAACCCCTGGAACGCGTCAACCATCATCGTCTCGCCGTTCGAGCTCGTCACGTCCAACATCGCGTCGGCGGCGGCCCGGCCCGTTACTGCCGTTTCGGTGAGCACGGTTTGATCGAGGTACACACCGCCGGCGACCGTCGCCTCGACGACGCGCCGGGTACCGGGAACCGCGTCCTCGACGGCGTCGACGAGAGTCGTGTCGGGCATCGCGAGTCGATGTCTCTCCCCGGTCCCGGTACCGGCGACGACGACAAGGACGGAACGGTTCGTCGCGCGTTCGGCCGAACGGACGATCTCCCGTGTCAATCGATCGAGGCGGTGGATGCCGCCGTGAAGCACGACGCCGATGAGATCGGAGACGGCGTCCGCGCCGTAGCCGGACTCGAGATCCACGTCGACCGCGAGCGGGGCCGCGGCCGTGTCGCCGAACACCACGTCGACGGGATCCTGACCCGGGTACCACCCGCCGCCGATCAATCCGCGGTCGCGCTCGTCCGCCGCGACGAGACCGACGAGCGTTCGTGGATCGGCATGTTCCTCGAGATCATCGGCGAGCGTGGCGATCACGTGGACCGGGGCACCGTCGGCGAACGCTTCGTGCACCTCGCCGACGTGAGATGAGCCGGACACGTCGTTCCGGACGAATGAGCCGGTGATGCCGTGCTGCGATGGCAGCCCGCCCGTCCCGATCGTCGTGAGCGTGGCAGCGGGATCGAGCGGCAAGGACCCCGTCGTCGCGTCGAGGGTTCCGACGCCGTCGTCCATCAGCGATCGGAGGTACGGCCACGCGTTCGGGTTGTCCTCGAGGTCCACCGTTCCCGTCGACGCCCAGGCGATGAGCAAGACCAGGCGTGGCCGGGATCCCGTTCGCGCCGCCACTCCCCCGATCCGCTCGCCGGAACGAACGTCCGGGAACGGCCGGTCGAACGCGAGGATCTCGCTCACCGTCGGCGCGATCCGATCGAGCGCGACGTTCCGCGGTATGGCCGCGCCCGACGCGACGCCCGAGCCCCAGAACACCACCGGGACACGGGTGTCGACGTTGGCGCTCGGCCACGCGATCCTCGTGCCGCCGAGCTCGGTGAAGATCGGTAGTTCACCCGCGACGCCGAGAACGTCGGCGGAGCGTCCCTCGCGATACCCGTTCGCGATCAGCCGGCGGAGCTTGGCGTCGAGGGGACAGAACGGCACGCGCGGCGCCTCGTTCGTTCCCGCATCGCAGGATCGGCCGACGCAGAGCGCTTGCAGCGCGCCCGCCGGCAGGCCGATCGCCGCGAGGACCGCGAGCAGGACGAGCAACCTGCGCGTGTTCACGTTCGTCCACGGTACCGGTGGGTGGGTTGTCGTTCCACGCACGGTGGTGTTTCGTATGCCGTCCGTGGCCGCCAAGTCTCTTCGCAGGGGCTACGTTCGCTCGCTCCTGCTCCCTCACTTCTTGAGCCCCCGCACCCCGCGCTGTCTCGCGCTGGCCGCGGCCGTATCGCTCCTCGTCGCGGCGTGCGCGGCGCAACCGTTCGACGAGCGAGGAGTCGCTCGCGCCGCAGTGCCTCAAACATCGTCAGGTGAGCTGGCCGAGCTCGCGTGCTCGATCCCGCACCAGTGGTTGCTCTCGACGTGGCGCGGCAACCGGAACGATAGGAGCGCGGAGCTGCAGATCCTCCCGATCGCGCCGAACTTCGTCGGGTCGGGACTCCCGCACGTCGGTCCGTGGCCCTACGCGCAGGACATCCCGATGTTCTGGTACGGCGAAGGGCACATCGCTCCGGCCGGCGTGGTCGAGCGTCCGGTGACGCTCGCCGGCGTTGCGCCGACGCAGGCGGCACTGCTCGACTTCCCGTTCCGAACGCCGGACGGGTCGCCGATGCACGAGGCGCTCGTCGGCTCCGCCGACCCGCCGAGGCTGATCCTCACCATCATTTGGGACGCGGCCGGACGCAACGTCCTGAAGCGGTGGCCGAACGCGTGGCCGTTCCTCGAGTCGCTGATCCCGAACGGCGCGTGGTACGAGAACGCGACGGTGGGGACGACGCCGACGTCGACCGCGCAGACGCACGCGACGATCGGGACCGGCACGTTCCCGGACGATCACGGCATCGTGGCGCACCGCTTGCGCATCGGCGAGGACCTGACCACTCCGTGGGCGCTCGGACCCACCTACCTGATCGACCCGACGCTCGCGGACGTGTACGACCTGGCCATGGGCAACGAGCCCGTCGTCGGCGAGCTCGGCACGGTGTCGATCCATCTCGGCATGCTCGGCCACGGGTCGATGTGGGGGGGCGGGGACCAGGATATCGCGGTCGTTCGCGAGAAGGTCGGCGCCGAAACGCTCGGCGCCGAAGGGTTCGAATGGAACCTCACGCCCTCACTTCGTCCGTACTACCGGTTCCCCGAGTACCTGAACGAGGTCGGCGGGTTCGAGGCCGACGTGCGGGCCGTCGATGCAGCCGACGGCCGCATCGACGGCCGCTGGCGCAACAACGACATCGAGCCGCTCCTCCGTGGCTTCGACACTCCCGCGCGAATCCCGTACCAGACGCGCGTGTTGATGGAGCTGATCGAGCGCGAGGGCTTCGGCGCCGACGAGATCCCCGACCTGCTCTACGTGAACTTCAAGATGATCGACTACATCAGCCACGTGTGGACGGTGAACAGTCCGGAGATGCGGGACGCCGTCGAGGCGCAGGACGAACAGCTCGAGGTCCTCGTGGAGTTCCTCGACGAGACCGTGGGCGAGGGTCAATGGGCGTTCGCCCTCACCGCCGATCACGGTTCGATCCCGGACCCCGACGTCACCGGCGCGTTCCAGATCTCCTCGACCTCGATCGTCAACGGTCTCGCCCGTCGCTTCGACGATCAGGACGATGTGCGGCTCGTCGAGCTCGTCCAGCCGACACAGATCTTCGTGAACGAGACCGAGCTTCGCCAGAACGGTCACACGCTCGAGGAGATGAGCGAGTGGATCATGGACCTCACGAAGGCCGAAACGAAGCTCCCCGGCGTCGTCGTACCTGCATCAGAAGCGGATGACCCGGTGTTCCAGGCGGCGTTCCCGTCCGAGATCATGTCGCAGCTCGACTGCCTTCCCGAAGCGAGAACGTGAGACCGCTCGCGCTCACGTTCTCGGCCTTCCTGACGGCCCTCGCAGCCGCCGCCGTAACGGTGTCCGTCCCCGCGGCGCCGGTGCGAGCCGTTTCGGACGACATCGAAGGTGCGGCATGCGCGATGCCGCACGAGCACCTCGTCAGGGTGTGGCGCGGCACCGATCCCAGCCGCTCCGGGCAGATCGTGTTCGTGCCCCAGGAGCCGAACTTCGTCGGCACGAACTTCCCGCACTCCGGGCCGTGGGACTACCTGCAGGACGTTCCGCTGTTCTGGTACGGCCCCGGCGTGATCCCCGCGGCGGGGCGAGTCGATCGACGCGTCACGATCGCCGACATCGCGCCGACCCAGGCGGCGCTCCTGGACTTCGAGTTCCACGCCCCGGACGGCGTCCCGCTCGAGGAGATCCCCGCGCCGCGGACGCCGCCGGCGCTCATCGTGACGCTCGTGTGGGACGCGGGCGGCATCGGCGTCCTCGAGACCTTTCCCCACGACTGGCCCGTTCTGCGGTCTCTCATCGATCACGGCGTCTGGTACGAGAACGCGACCGTCGGTTCGAGCCCGTCGATCACGCCGGCCACCCACGCGACGATCGGCACCGGCGCGTTCCCAGTGCGAACGGGACAGACGGACGCCGAGTTTCGACTAGGGCCCGACCTCGTTCGCGCCGGAGCTCTCGGCCCGCTGCTGCTGATGCGGGCGACGCTGGCCGACCTCTACGACCGCTCGATGGGCAACGAGCCGCTCGTCGGAACGCTGGCGTCCGTCACGTGGCACCTCAACATGGCGAGCCACGGTGCCCTGTGGGGTGGCGGCGATCGCGACATCGCCGTGCTACGGGTCCCCGCACGCTCGATGAATGAGGGCGCCGAAGGAACGCAGTGGAACCTCCAGGGCAAGAACGTCCCGTTCTTCGCGTTTCCCGAGTACGTGAAGGACCTGCCGCCCCTGTCGTCGTACGTGGACGCGGTGGATCGCGCGGACGGTGCGCTCGACGGCAAATGGCTCACGAACTCCATCGAGCAGTACGAGGAGGGGTGGGCGACGCCGGCCCGGATCCCGTACCAGGGCGACATGGTCACCGAGGTGATCGACCGAGAGGGATTCGGCGCCGACGACGTCCCCGACCTGATGTTCGTGAACTTCAAGGCCATCGATCACGTGAGCCACATCTGGAGCGTGAACAGCCCGGAGATGCGAGACACGCTTCGAGCGCAGGACGAGGACCTCGGACGGTTCGTTCGGTTTCTCGACGAGAGCGTCGGCCGCGGCCGGTGGGTGCTCGTGCTCACGGCCGATCACGGCGCGCAGTACGACCCGCGCGTCTCCGGCGCGTTCCAGGTCACCCCCGGGCAGCTCGAGCAAGACCTGGAGGAGGCGTTCCCCTCGACCACCGGGGGCTCGGTGTTCCAGGCGGTGCGAACCAGCCAGATCTACGTGGACGAACCGGCCATGCGCGCGAGCGGCTACACGTTCGAGGACATCGCGCGATTCGTCCTCGAGTACACGAAGGCACAGGGCGCTCCAGATCCGAGCGTCGTTCCCGATTCCGAACGCGACGACCGGGTGTTCGCCGCGGCGTTCCCGATCGAGGTTCTGCCGAGCCTGGAGTGCCTGCCCGAGGCCCGAGGGTGAAGCCGCGCGTTCCCGCCGGCGCCGCGCTCGCGATGGCTCTCGTCCTCGTCGCCTGCACGGGAGTCGATGGATCGCCATCCTCTTCGCCGCAGAGTGGCGCAACGACGCCACCGATCACGACGACGGCGACCCCGTCGCCGATCGCCCCCCCGAGCGCGCTCGCGCGGGAGGCCTGTCGGACGATCGATCGCGATGTCCTGCTTCGGACGTGGCGCGGGGTTCGGCTCGATCGAAGCGGGGACGTCCAGATCATCCCCATCGAGCCGAACTTCGTCTCGGGCGGTCTCACGCACGCCACGCCGTTCGATTACACGCAGGAGGTCCCCGTCTTCCTGTACGGACCGGGCTTCGTTCGCCCCGGGACCTACGACGCACCGATCACGCTGGCGGACGTCGCGCCGACCACGGCGGCGCTGCTGAAGTTCCCGTTCCTCGCGCGGGACGGGGCGGCGCAGACGCAGGCCCTGCTTCCGGACGACGAGCGGGGCCTCCCGCGCCTCGTGGTCACGTTGATCTGGGACTCGGGCGGGACGAACGTGCTCGAGCGGTGGCCGGCCAGCTGGCCGTACCTCGCGTCGCTCGTGCCCCACGGGGCGTGGTTCACCAACGCGACCGTCGGCGCGTCGCCGTCGAACACGCCGATCGGCCACGCGTCGATCGGAACGGGCGCCTTCCCCGTTCACCACGGCTTCGTCGACGAGTACATCCGCGTGAACGGGTTCCTCCAGAAGCCGAACGCCAACGGCCCGGCGTTCATGCTCGAGCCGACGCTCGCCGACCTCTACGACCGGGCGATGCGCAACCGTCCGAAGGTCGGCGCGGTCGCGACGCTCGCGGCGCACGTGATGATGATGAGCCACGGCTCGCAGTGGGGCGGGGCCGACCGCGATCTCGCCGTGACCCGGGAGAAGGAGTTCGGCGAGACCGCCGGTGCCGAGAGCGTCCGGTGGAACCTCACCAGCGGGATGGCGCCGTTCTACGAGCTGCCGTCGTACGTGAACGACCTTCCCCCGTTGTCGCGGTACGTCGACGAGGTGGATCGGGCCGATGGGGCGCTGGACGGCTTGTGGCGGGGGAACTCCATCGAACAGCTCTCCAACGGGTTCGACACGCCGGCGCGAACGTCCTTCCAGCAAACCCTGGTCGAGCGGCTCGTCGAGCGCGAGCGCTTCGGCGTGGACGACGTTCCGGATCTCCTGTACGTGAACTACAAGGCGATCGACACGATCGGGCACTTGTTCAGTGCGGACGGGATCGAGATGTCGGATGCCGTCGCCACCCAGGACGCGGCGCTCGAGCGATTCGTCGAGTTCCTGGATCGAACCGTGGGGCACGGCGAGTGGGTCGTGGTGCTTGCCGCGGACCACGGCACACAGCCGGACCCCGAGACGTCCGGAGCGTTTCGGATCGACGTGGCGAAGCTCGAGACCGGGTTGACCGACGCGTTCGACGACGGCGACGACGTTCCCGTGGTGCAGCGGGTGCGGCCTTCGGAGATCTGGCTCGACCGGGACGAGCTCCGCGAGAACGGTCACACGCTCGCCGACGTGTCGCGGTGGCTCCTCGCACTGACCCAGGCCGACACGTTCAAGAATCAGAACGTGCCGGCGACAGGGCACGAGGACGAGCGTGTGTTCGCCGCGGCCCTCCCGTCGTCTATCCTTGCGGCGCTCCCGTGCGTCCGCGGGAGTTCTTCGTAGCAAGAGGGAGGACCGAACGCGTTGGCGCTGACGAAGGATCGTCCCGGGCGGGTCGTTCGGACGCCCGAGACCGGACGCACGAGCGTCCTCGCCTCACCGGCGGTTCCTCTTCTGGCCACGCTGATCGTCCTGGTGGCGTTCGGCTGGACGTTCCTCCAGGACCCTTCGATCAGCGCTCCGACACGCGACCCGGCCTGGTACACGTGGCGTTCGAACCTGATCATGAACGACGATCCCGGCCTCGTCGCCGGCGACTGGGGTCCGCTCCACATGTTCGGCGGCGGGTACCGCGTCTCGGTCCCGCTGTACGGCTCGATCCTCCAACGCGTGGCCGGGATCGACCTGTACACGTTCAGCGCGTTCATGATGGTCGGCGTCCCTGCGCTCACGGGGCTCGCGCTCGGCGCGTTCAGCTGGCGGCGACATCGCGACCCGCTTCTGTTCCTTCTGGTGATGCTGGCAACAGCGGCGTTGTTCATGACGACGCCGTACGTCGGCTACCTGGACAACCTCGTCGTCCTGTACTTCCTCTCGTTGATCCTCGCCTTCTTCGAACCGGCTCGGACGTCGTGGGGCGCACGGGTCGCGCTGTTCGTCCTGGGGATCGCCGCCGCGTACACGCACCCGACGACGTGCGTCGTATTCGGGGCTTCGTTGACTGCGCTGTTCGGCCTGCGCGTCCTGACGAGCCGATTCCACCTGGGACCCGCCTTGAAAGAGCTCGGGCCCTCGCTGATGGCGACCGGCTTCGGGATGATCTTCGGCCTCGCGACGTGGCTCACGGCGCCGTGGGGCGTGGCCGGCTCCCTCGCCGACGCCGCGCTGCCGCCGCCCTACACCCGCGATGTCTTCATGCGGCGGCTCGGCAGTTGGGTGGGTTCGCTCCAGCCGGCGATCGTCGTTCCGCTCATCCTGCTCGCGATCGGCTGGACGATCTGGCGCTCGCGCAGGGACCGACAGCCGTCGGATGGCTTCGGCACGATCTCGGCCGTCCTTCTTCTGCCGTTGATCGGGTGCTTGGGTTGGGTCACCGGCGCAGCGTATCCGTACTACCGGTTCATGAACGCGACGGTCGCGCTGTTCGCGCTCACGGGGCTCGGCGCGTACGTCGCGATCAGGTGGCTGCTGGGGCGCGAGGGGGCGGCGCGGATGGCGGGGGTCGTCGCATCGGTGCTGATCGTCGCGTCGATCGGGTACGTCTGGGTGAGCGGCCGTGAGGCGTCGAACTGGGCAAACCCCGATAGCCAGTGGATCGACCAGCCCACGCGAACGGCGCTCTCGGCGACCACGGCGATCGCCGAGTCGCGGCCGGACGACGCGCCGATCGTGTTCATCGTCGACTTCGGCGACACGTACCAGGCGTACGGATGGTCGAAGACGTTCACGAACGTCTCGAAGACCGGACTACCCGGTGATGCCGTCAAGCGATCCATGACGTACTTCGGCGACGTGAACTCGTTCATCGCCGACGAGCCGACGGTCCTCACCGACTCGACCTATAACCGGATGTCTCGCGCGTTCCACGACGAGCTCACGCGTATGCGCGAGGAGTATCCCGGCGAGCCCGTTGCTTTCCTCGTCCGGCAGTTCAACGAGGGTACGGCCAACGAGGAGCTGCTCGACTCGGGCGACGAGTCTCTACTGCCGCTGGGCGCCGACGTCGCCGTCCTAACGGGTGAGGGTCTGGCGACCCCATCCGCAGACTCGGTGGACGCGGCGCGCGCGGCCGAGGCGGAGGTCGCCGAGTTCTACGCCGAGCACCCGAACGCGTTCGGGAACGTCGGCCACAACCTGTGGGTGATCGTCGCGCTCGGGCTGTTGCTCGTCGTCCCCGGTGCGCTCGCCGCGCGGTTTGTCGGACTGGATGACGGGTGGCTGAAGGTCGCGCTGATCCCGGGCATCTCGATCGCTCTCACGGTCATCGCCGGCGTGATCGTCGTTGCGGTGCACCGCGCGCCGTTCGGAACGGCCGACGGGTGGGCGTCGCTTGCGCTGGCGACGGCATTCGGCGGTGCCCTTCGCGTCGGCGAGCGCCCGATTCTCCGAGTGCTGAACGCATTCGGCGGGTTCTTCAGCCGGATGTTCTCGACCTTCTCGAACGCGGACTTCGCCGCGCTGATGGGCGTGCAGTTCCTCGTCCTCGCCGCCGACGGTCTGGTCCGAGGGTCGATCGCCAAGTCCATCGCGTTCGGCGGGCAGGAGGGGTTCGACATCACGACCGTCCCGTCGGCCGACTACCTGTTGAAGGTCGTGCTGGCGCTCTACGTGCCGTACACGTTCCTGTCCCCGTTCATCGGCGTGCTCATCGACCGGTTCGAACGCCGGCGAGTGCTGGCCGTGTCGAGCGTCGCCACCGCCGTCGTGACGACGCTGCTCGCGATCGCCATCCTCGTCCCGCTCGGCGACGACACCTCCGAGGGCAACGTCGCCGCGACCGCCGGCCTCGTCGTCGCGATGCTCGTGATGCAGGCGTGCGTCAGGGTCATGCTCGCCGCGAAGTCCGCCGCGCTCCCTGGTGTCCTGCGCGGGCGCGACCTGCTGAACGGCAACGGCCTGTCGCAGGCGGGCGGCGCGCTGTTCCAGGTGCTCGGCGCGGGCGTCGCGTTCGGCGCCGGCGGCGCGGTGCCCGCGTGGATCGTTGTGGTCCTCGGCGGAGCGGCGCTCGTCGTCGCGGCCGTTGTAGCCGGACGGATCCGGCGGATGGAGGCGTCGCCCCACGCGACGACGTTCGCGCAAGAGGCCAAGCGAGTGATCGGCGACATCGTGAACGGCATCCGCGAGGTCGCGCGCCGTCCGGCCGCGGCGCTCGGTCTGTCGTCCTTCCAGATGCTGCGCTATCAGTTCTGGGGATTCACCCTCGGCGTGTTCGCGTTGTACGCGCGCTCGCTGATCGCCGGCGGCGACGTCGACACGGTGGCGCTGGGGCTCGTCGGCGGCGGCGGCCTCGTCGGCGGAGGTCTCGGCCTGGTACTCGCGCAGCGGTGGAAGGACGTCATTCCACCCATCCGGCTCCTCCTCGGCTCGATGCTCGTACTCGGCGCGAGCTCGTTCGTGTTCGGGTTGTGGTTGAGCGTCGCGGGCTTCGCTGCGCTCCTGTTCTGTGGGTTCTTCGCGTTCTTCCTCGGGAAGATCTCGGCGGACACGATCGTTCAGCAGGCCATGCCGGACGACTTTCGCGGGCGGGCGTTTGCGCTGTTCGACATCGCGTACAACCTCGGCTTCATCGTCCCCGCGGTGATCCTCGTCCTCGTGTGGGACGAGGGCCGGGCCGGTGTCCTACTCGTCGCATCGGGCGCGGTGTTCCTCGTGCTCACGGCGTTGATCGCCCGGTGGGCACGCGCGATCCGAGACGAGCTCGCGCCGCAGGACGATCTGGTGGACGCGCGCTGATGCCGGGTCCTCCGTCACCGGATCCCGTCAGCCAGGCCGCGGAGTACGTTCAACACCTGCTCGGGCTCCTCGGCGACGACGACCCGGCTGAAGCCCAAGAGGCAGCGCCGGCGGCGTGGCGCTCGCTTGGCGAAGAGGCTGGAGACCACCTGCGCGACCGGCCCGAGCCGAAGGAATGGTCCGTGCTCGAATGCGTCGGTCACGCCGTCGACGCCGAGATCGTGACGTCGGCGAGGTACCGGTGGATCGTCGCGCACGACCAGCCGGCGCTCATCGGTTACGACCAGGACCTATGGGTCGATCGTCTCCGGCACCGCGACGACGACCCTCAAAGGCTGCTCGAGGTTCTGGCCGCGCTTCGCGCCTCGAACATCGAGCTGTGGCGGCGATCGTCCGAGGCCGAGCGCCAACGGTTCGGGGTTCATGCCGAACGTGGTAACGAGAGCTTCGACCTACTGTTCCGCATGATCGCGGGGCACGACCGGTTCCATCTGGCGCAAGGCCGCCGCGCCCTCGACGCCGCTCGCCTCTAGGGAACCGCCCGCGAGGCGACTACGAAGTGGGATCGAATCCTTGGATCCTCGACTCGAACTCCGGGAAGTACCTCGAGATCACCGAGATGTCGAAGCGGGGAAGGATGGACTCCTTCGGTTCCCGGTCGAGCAGGAACGCGAAGCACGCGCGGACGAAGTCCTCGGGCGTTCCGTACTTCGTGCCGAGCCGATCGTAGTCGCTCGCGGAGAGCGTGACGTCGTGCTCCGTGCTCGAGTCGTCGTCGCGGATGCTGACGTGGAACGTCGACGTAACCGGCTGGCGATCTCTTGGCTGGACGGTGATCTCGGCCACGGACCGGGAATCGTACGAGCCGCCCGTACGCTTAGGCGGTGCCGGAGATCCGGACCGACGACGCGACCCTCTACTGTGAGGTCGAGGGCGAGGGCGAGCCCGTCACCGTGCTCGCGCACGGACTGACGAACAACCGCAACGAGCTCGTGGCGTTCACACCGCTCGTGCCCGGGACGAAGATTCGCTTCGACTTCAGGGGACACGGCCGCTCGAGCAGCCCTCCCGACGGGTACAGGTTCGCCGACCTCGCTCGCGACGTGGACGCCGTGGCGAATGCGTTCGGCGCGACCGTCGCCGTCGGAACGTCGCTCGGTGCCGGTGCGCTCGGGAACCTCGTCTGTCGCGTTCCAGACCGGTTCGAGCGGATGGTGTGGCTGCTACCCCCTGGGCTCGACCGCCCGTTCACGCTCGCCGATCGGTACCAGCGGCTGGCCGGCGATCTCGAGGGCAAGACCCCGCAGGAAGCGCTCGACGCGGTGCTGAACGACCCGCAGCGCGTCGCCCGGTATCTGGAGACGCCGTGGCGCCTGGAGCTCGACCGCGTCCTGTGGGAGCACGGCGACCCCGACGGACTCGCTCGCGCGATCCGGGGAGCCGTCACCGACTTCCCGATCCCCCATCGAGAGCTCCTACGAGAGGTGCGCATCCCCACGTTGATCGTGTCGATCGACGGCGACGATGTTCACCTGGCCGAGGTGGCGCGCATCCTGGCCGACCTCATGCCGAACGCGGAGCTGATCGCGTTCGACGACCAAGAGGACCTGTTTCGGGAGATCCCCGCGCTCGTGCAGCGCGTGTCCGCGTTCATCGGCGAAGCCGCGTAGTCTGGAATGGGCGCGCGCCCCGACGCGTTGACGATGGAGCGATGAGCGACCTCGACGAGTTCCGTGCAGAGAAGGACGAGTTCTTCCGCGAGCATTCGCAGTCGCCGCTCACGCCCGAACAGCGCTCGTCCTTCGGAGGGCTGAAGTACTTCCCCGAGAACCCAGATCTCGCCCTGCGGGCCGAGCTCATCATCGAAGGCGTCGATCGCCAGGAGCGCATCGTCATGCAGACGACGACGGGCGACCAGCAGGACTACCACCGTGCGGGCATGATCGAGTTCGACATCGACGGCGAGCGCGCCCGCCTCACGCTGTATGCGTCCCCAGACATGCACGATCTGTTCCTGCCGTTCCGCGACGCGACGAGCGGCGGGGAGACCTATGGCGCCGGCAGGTACCTCGAAGTGGATCCGCCCGACGCGGACGGACGCGTCGTCGTGGATTTCAACTACGCCTACAGCCCATCCTGCGCGTACAACCCGAACTGGTCCTGTCCGATCCCACCGGGCGAGAACTGGGTGACGGTTCCGATCCGCGGGGGCGAGAAGACCTTTCCCGGCGCGCACCAGGTTTCGATTCGCTCGTAGCCCGGGTCGTTCGAGGCGTTCGATACGCTCTTGCGCGTGACCGAGGAGCTGTTCTCCGTCGAGGCCTACGCGCGAACGTGCGAGGCGACGGTCACCGCCGTCACCGACGACGGCGTCGTTCTGGACCGGACGGTGTTCTACGCCCGGAGCGGTGGGCAGCCCGGCGACACCGGGACGTTGCGGTGGGAGGGCGGCCAGGGTCGGGTCGCCGACACCCTGAAGAGAGGCGGCGTGCTG
>Ga0299907_10000228_pt1 | contig 25411 bp, 26 predicted proteins | sample RVTome_16_FD_198680 | JGI IMG/M metagenome (GOLD analysis project Ga0299907, IMG submission 198680) | Soil microbial communities from uranium-contaminated site in the Upper Colorado River Basin, Wyoming, United States - RVT152D67 (version 2) ...
ATAATTGACTCCACTCCCATGTGCCGGGTCCGCCCCGGTAGGTGTAGCCGAGAAAGGTCTTCTGGTAGTGGTGCCACCGGCACAGGCGGCCGAGGTCGTCGAGCTTGGTCATCTGTGTCCGCCCGAAGGTGTTGCGGTGGTCGGTCTGGAGGTTCCGGCGAACGTCGCAGCGCGGCACGATGCACGTCGGGTCCCGGACCTCGAGGGCGCTGACCAGGTGGGCGGGGATGCTGCGTCCGGCATGGGCCACGGCGACGACGTCCACCCCCTTGGTGAGCAGCACCTTCAAGATTGCGTCCTCGCTCATCTGGCGGGCCAGGGTGACCGGGATGGGGCCGGCGCCCGGGATCTCGCACTGCTCGCCGGCGACGGTGTGGCCTCGCATGAGTGCGTCGTAGTCGACGACGACATGGAGCATCGTCCCCGGCCCGGGCGGCGCGGCGCTGTCGGGCCGGGCGAGGTCGACCAGCGCGTCAGCCCGGTGGGCGTCGCGGCCTTCGAACCAGCGGCCGCGGATGGCGTCGACCACCAGGGCGTCGCACCGCCGGTCCACCTCGGTCATGAGCCGGGCCAGCTCGTCGGGGGTCAGCCGGGCGCTCAGCCTTCCGACACCATGCCGGTCCACCCACGAGCGGACACACCGGCTCCGGTGCACTCGCCGGTACCGGGCCTCCTCATCTACGGCGGCCGCCGCTGCCACCCGCCGGCATTCCTCCTGCAGGGCCCGCAGCGACAGCTTGCCGGCCGCGATCACCAACTGGTCCTGGGCGTCAGGCATCTCGGACGCCACCGCGGCGATCTCCCTCGCCTGCGCCTCCGACAGCAACCCGGACCGGAACGCCTCGGCCACCGCCGGCAGGTCGGCGAGTCGCTCGGCCGTCTCCAGGGCGGCGTCGGCGGTCACCACCGCGGTCCCCGTCTTGGCCGCCAGCCACGCCGGCAGCGACCGGAACCCTTCCCGCCGCCACAACGCCTTGTCCGTCAGCGTCGCCGCGGCCGACACCCGCAGCGCCGCCAGCATCCGTTCTGCCTCGGCGCACAGCTCCACGACCCGAGCCGCCTCGTGCGCTTCGAGCTCGTCGACGTCGACCTCCGGCACGAACGAGCGGAGCGAGCCCAGTGCTTCATCCAGACTTCGATCGATCCCAGCATCGAACATGCCCCAAGCCTAAGGACTGGGTACGACAAGAACTCGTCGTGGGCGCTACTCGCCGATGTCCCCGCCCAGGTAGGCGGCCTTCACCGACTCGTCCTCCAGGAGCAGCCGGGCCTCGGACGTCTTCACGATGCGGCCCGTTTCCAGCACGTAGGCCCGGTGGGCCCGGCGCAGGGCCTGGGCCGCGTTCTGCTCGACGAGGAGGATGGTCGTGCCCTGCCGGTTGATCTCGGTGATGGTGTCGAACACCTGGGACACGATCTTGGGTGCCAGCCCCATCGACGGCTCGTCGAGCAGCAGGAGGTGGGGACGGGCCATGAGCGCCCGGCCGATGGCCAGCATCTGTTGCTCCCCACCCGACAGCGTCCCGCCCGCCTGCTTGATCCGTTCCCGCAGGCGGGGGAACAGGGTGAGCACCCGCTCGAGGTCAGGACGCAGATCGGCCCGGCGCCGGGCGTACGCCCCCATCTCCAGGTTCTCCCGCACCGTCATACCCGGGAAGATCCCTCGGCCCTCGGGGGCGTGGGCCACGCCCATGTCGACGAGGCGGTGGGGGGCGACGCCGACGATGTCATCGCCGGCGAGGCGGATGCGCCCCTCGGTGACGGGTCGCAGCCCGGAGATCGTCTTGAGGGTGGTGGACTTGCCGGCGCCGTTGCCGCCGATGAGGGTGACGATCTCGCCTTCGTCGACGGTGAGCGAGATCCCCTTGAGGGCCTCGACCTTGCCGTAGTGGACGCGGACGTCCTCCAGTTCAAGAAGCGTCGGCATCGACCGTCCCCAGATAGGCCTCGATCACCCGAGGATCGGTCTGGATCTCCTGCGGCAGCCCTTCGGCGATCTTCTCGCCGAAGTCGAGGACGGCCACGCGGTCGCACACCCCCATGACCAGGCCCATGTCGTGCTCGATGAGGACGACCGTCAACCCCGAACCGCGGATCTTGCGGATGAGCTGGACCAGCGCCCGCTTCTCCGACGGGTTCATCCCCGCCGCGGGCTCGTCGAGGAGCAGCACGCTCGGACCGGTGGCGATGGCCCGGGCGATCTCCAGGCGGCGCTGGTCGCCGTAGGGGAGGTTCCGGGCCAGGTCGCCGGCCCGGTGGCCGATGCCGACGTAGTCGAGCAGGCGCCGGCCCTCCTCCCGCCCCTCCCGTTCCTCCCGCCGGTGGCGGGGCAGGCCCAGGAGGGCGCCGGGGACACTGGTGTGGTGGCGGGCGTCCGCTCCCACCAGCACGTTCTCCAGGGCGCTGACGTTGGGAAACAGCCGGATGTTCTGGAACGTCCGGGCCACCCCCGCCTCGGTGATGCGGTGCGGCCGGCGCCCCACGACGGAGCGGCCGTTGACCAGGATCTCCCCCTGGGTCGGCTTGAAGATGCCGGTCACGCAGTTGAACAGCGTCGTCTTGCCGGCGCCGTTGGGCCCGATGATCCCGAAGATCAGGCCCCGCGGCACGGCCAGGGACACGTCGTCCATGGCCACGACGCCACCGAAGGTCATCGTCACGTCCTTCAGCTCGAGAACCGTCTCGGCTGCCTCGATTTCGAGGGGTAACTCGCCGGCTTCACCCGCTTCCGACCGGTCGCCGCCGGCGCCACCACCCGCCTCGGCCTCGGCGGGAGCGGTGACCTCGGCCTGGTATTCGTGGGTCGTCACCACCACGCCGGCCAGCCCGCTCGCCCCGCCCGCCTCGGCCAGCTCCGCCGCCCGTTGACGGCTGGGGATCAGACCCTGGGGCCGGAACACCATCATGGCCACCAGCGCGGCGCCGAAGAGGAGCACGCGGTATTCGGTGATGGTGCCGACTTCGCCCCCGGTGAGGGTGTTGAGCCGGTCGGTGAGCCACTCGCCGGCGGCCGCGTCCCGGAGGTATTCGGGCAGGAAGCCGATGGCGAAGGCACCGGCGATGACGCCGGGGATGGAACCCATCCCGCCGAGCACGACGGCGGCCAGGATGATGACCGAGAAGAAGAACGGGAAGTTGTCGGGGTTGATGAAGGCGACCTTGCTGGCGTAGATCCACCCGGCCAGCCCGCCGGTGGAGGCGCCCATGGCGAAGGCCCACAGCTTCATGGTGAAGGTGGGGACCCCCATCGCTTCGGCGGCATCCTCGTCCTCCCGGATGGCCGACCAGGCCCGCCCCACCCGGGACCGGTTGATGCGCACGATCATCACCACCGAAGCGGCGATGGCGACCAGGGTGAGGTAGTAGTAGGGCAGCGGGAGCAGCCCGAAGTCGGCGCCCAGGAGCTTCCCGGGGTGGGCGATGCCGGTGATGCCCCGGGCTTCCCCCAGCGATCCGCTGTTCTGGGCCACGAGGCGCACGATCTCACCGAAGCCGAGGGTGACGATGGCCAGGTAGTCGCCCCGGAGGCGCAGGGTCGGCCCCCCCAGGGCCACCCCCGCCACCATGGCCACGACGATGGCCACGGGCAGGGCCTCCCAGGCCGTCCAGTCCGCCTTGGTGGTCAGCATGGCCGTCGTGTAGGCGCCGACGGCGTAGAAGGCCACGTAGCCGAGGTCGAGCAGCCCGGCCGCTCCCACCACGATGTTGAGGCCCAGCGCCAGCAGGATGTACAGCCCTACCGGGAAGAACAGGATGCTCTGCCAGTAGCGGCTGAGGGTGAGCGGGTAGAAGACGGCGAAGGCGACGAGGGCCAGGGCCACGAGGACTTTCACCAGCGGGGGCTGGCGGGACCACCAGCGGCTCACCGGGTCGATCACCGCCAGCCGGGCCCGCACGGCCGCCAGTCGCTTGACACTCGAAGACGTCATGCCCGGGCCTTCCCCAGGGACTCGCCCAACAGGCCGGTGGGCCGGAACATCAGCACCAGCACCAGCACGGTGAAGGCGAACACGTCCTTCCATTCGCCGCCGAGCACGGTCGCCCCCCAGTTCTCCAGCAGCCCGAGGGCCAGTCCGCCCGCCAGGGCGCCCCGGATGTTGCCGATGCCGCCCAGCACGGCGGCGGTGAACGCCTTGATGCCGGGCAGGAACCCGATGTTGAACCGGGCCGCCTCGAAGAAGATGCCGTAGAGGGTTCCCGCCGCCCCGGCCAGTATCCCGCCCAGCAGGAAGGTGATCATCACCACCCGGTCGATGTTGACCCCCATGAGGGCGGCCGTCTCCGAATCCTGGGCCGTGGCCCGGATGCCCCGGCCCAGCCGGGACTTGGCCATGAAGCGCTCCAGGGCGATCATCAACACGAGGGCACCCAGGATCACCAGGACCTTGTCGGTGCGGATGTTGGCTCCATGGAAGCTGGCCAGTTCCCGCTTCTCCAGGATGCGGGGGAAGCCGAGAAAGTCGCGGCCGTAGCGGGCGGCGAACAGCTCCTGGAGGAACAGGGAGATCCCGATGGCGGTGATGAGGGCGGCCAGGCGGGGCGCCCCCCGGCGGCGCAGGGGCCGGTAGGCCACCCGCTCGATGGCCACCGCCACCCCGCCCGAGGCGGCCATGGCGACGGCCATGACGGCGATCACGGTCACAGCCAGGGCCAGGCCCGTCTTGGGGTCGTCGGCGATCCCCACGCCCAGGCCGTCCATGGCGAACAGCGAGGCGAAGATCCCGATCATGAAGATCTCGGAGTGGGCGAAGTTGATGAGCCGCAGCACGCCGTAGACGAGCGTGTACCCGAGGGCGATCAGGGCGTAGATGGCGCCCAGCGTGAGGCCGTCGAACGTCTGGGGCCAGAACTGGTCCCACAGGCAGTCGAAGCAGTGCTCGATGGTCGCTCCTCAGGCAGAGAAAACGGAGGGCGTCGCCGGCGCCCTCCGTTCCCCGGTTCCCATGACGGCGGTATCAGCTACCGGCCAGCTCCGAGGTCTTGCCCAACTCGGTGATCTTGCCGTCTTTGACCTCGTAGACGAACACGTCGCTCGCTTTGACGTTGCCGTTGGCCTCGAACTCGATGGTCTTGGACACGCCGTCATAGCTGCCGAGGTTCTCCACGTAGTCGAGGAGCGTGGCCCGGGTGTCGTTGCCCGCCTCGATCCCGGCGATGAGGATGTTGATGGCGTCGTACCCCTCGCTGGAGTAGGTGCCCGGTGGCCGGCCGACGACCTCCTGGTAGGCGGTGGCGAACGCCCCCGCCTTGCCCTCCAGGTCGGGAGTGGCCAGGCGGCACGGACAGGTGATCAAGGCGCTCTCGCCGCCGGCGGCTCCGGAGCTGGTCACGAACCCGGGGTCGAGGGAGCCGTCGCCGGTGATGAACCTGGCCTCGACGCCAGCGTCGGTGAGCTGCTTCTTGAGCCGGCCGGCCTCGTTGTAGTACCCCCCGTAGAAGATCATGTCGACGTTGGCGGCCCGCACCTTGTTGACCGCGGCCGAGTAGTCCTGACCCTTGGGGTCGACGGCGTCGGTCGTGGAGGTGTCGATGCCCGCCTCGTTCAGCAGCGTGACGACGCCCTCCCAGAGGCCCTTGCCGTACTCGGTGTTGTCGTGGATGAGGGCCACCGTCTTCGGTTTGAGGACCTTGATGACGTAATCGGTCACTCCTTTGGCCTGCACGCCGTCGTCGGGGATGATCCGGTGGAACACCTTGCCGCCGGGCACCACGTTGGGCAGGTCGACGTTGGTGACCGAGGGGCTGACGATCACCAACCCGGCCTGCTCGAGGTCGGGGAGCACGGCCTTGGTCTCACCCGAGAACGTCGGGCCCACGATGCCGATGATCGACTCGTCGGGCACGTACTTGTCCTTCAGGCCCGGCGCCTGGGCCGGGTCACCCTGGGTGTCGAACTCCTTGATCTGGTACGTGTACTTCTGGCTTTTGGCGTTCCATTCGTCGACGGCGACCTTCATGGCGTCGCGGATGTTGATGCCGAGGTTGGCGGCGTCACCCGTGAGCGGTCCCACGTAGCCGATGGCGACGGTTTTCTTGTCCCCGGCGGCGGCCCCTTCCCCGCCTTCCCCGCCGTCGTCGCCGCAGGCGGCCAACAGCATCGAGGCGGCCATCAGAACGGCGGCCAACCGGCTCCATCGGGACTTGCTCATGCAGCCTCCTCGGTTCGTCCCGCCTTCTGCGTCACCCGATGGTGAAATTCGGACGCGGCGATAGGGTACCCAAGGTGAGTTTCCTGCAGACGGACACCCCCGCGGTGGGCGAGAGGCTGCATCAACTTCGCGCCGATCTGCGCCATCTGGGCCGGGTGGTGGTGGCCTGCTCGGGCGGCGTGGACTCGTCGTTGCTGGCCGTGGTGGCCCACCAGGAGCTGGGCCCCGGCGCCCTGGCCGTCACCGCCCTCTCCCCGGCGGTGCCCGCCGAGGAGGTGGCGGCAGTGGAGGCTCTGGCCGCCGAGTGGGGCCTGCGCTGGCGCCCGGTGGCCACCGCCGAGCTGGCCCGGCCGGACTACGTGGCCAACGCCGGCGACCGCTGCTATCACTGCCGGTCCGAGCTCTTCGACGTCCTCGGGCCCATCGCCGAGGCCGAGGCGGCGGTGGTGGCGGTCGGCACCATCGTCGACGATCTCTCCGACCACCGCCCCGGCCAGCGGGCCGCCGCCGAGCGGGGCGTGCGCACCCCGCTGGCCGACGCCGGCTTCACCAAGACCGAGGTACGGGCGGCGGCCCGGGCTCTGGGACTGGCGGTGTGGGACAAGCCCGCCGCCCCCTGCCTGGCGTCACGCATCCCCTACGGGACGCCCGTCACCATCGCCACCCTGGACCGGGTCGGTCGCGCCGAAGCGGCGCTGCGGGCGCTCGGCTTCTCCGACCTGCGGGTCCGTCACTACGGCGACGTCGCCCGGGTGGAGCTGCCGCGGGCCGACCTGCCCCGGGCCCGGGAACGGCAGGAGGAGGTGGTGGCGGCCGTGCAGCGGACCGGCTACCGCTCCGTCACCCTCGACCCCGAGGGGCTACGGTCCGGGAACCTCAACGAGGCGCTGCCCGGGGTACGGGGTGTCCCCGGAAATCCCGGGGTACGGGGTGTCCCCGGAAATCCCGGGGTACGGGGTGTCCCCGGAAACAAACGGGAGCAGACATGAGCCGGACCCGCCTCTACCTGTCGTTCCCCGAAGCCCTGGTGGAGCGGCCCCTGATCTTCGAGGCGGCCAACCGCTTCGGCGTCATGCCCAACATCCGCCGGGCCAACGTCGAGTCCCACTCCGGATGGGTCATCCTGGAGTTGACCGGCGAGCAGCAGGCCATCGACGATGCCGTGAGCTGGTTCTCCGAGATCGGCGTGTCCGTCAACCGCATGGAGGGCGACGTCCTCGAAAGCTAGGAGGGGCGGTTGCGCAGGCTGATCGTGCTCCTGGCCGTCCTCGCCGCGTTCGGCCTCGCCGACCTGGCCGTGCGCGCCTGGGCCGAGGCCAAGCTGGCCGAGCAGGCGGCGGCCTACTATCCGCCGTCGAGCGCCTCGTCCGCTTCCATCCGCTCCTTCCCCTTCCTCGGCCGCCTCCTGGTGCTCGGCGATGTTCCCGAGGTCTCGCTGCGGATGGAGAACCTGCGCGCCGACGTGCTCGCCGTGAGCCACCTCCAGCTTGAACTGCGGGACGTGAAGCTTGAGCGGCGTGAGCTCTTCGCCGGCCGGGTGCGGGTCCGAGACATGGGTCCCGGGCGCATCGAGGCCCTGGTCGACGGCTCGTCCCTGGCCCGCGCCATCGGTCTCGACGTCCGCTTCACCGACGGCGAGGTGGAAGTGCACCGGACCGTGAGAGGCGTCGAGGTGTCCGCCCGGGGCCGGGTGACCCTGGAGGGGAACCGGCTGCGCATCGTGCCCACCTCCGTCCAGGGCCTCCGGGTGCCCGCCGACGCTCTCTCCGTGACGTATGACATCCCCGGCGTCCGGCTGCTGCCCTGTGCGGCCGAGGTGCGTCCGGTGACCGCCGGCCTCCTGTTGGTCTGCGCCGTCGACAATGTCCCCCCGGCTCTGGTGCAGAGCACGGCGGCTGCCGCCCCCGGCGGGGGCACAGTTAGGCTGCTGCCGTGATCCCGGTCCCCGCCAGCAGGCCCTGATGTCCGACGTATCCGTGTCGCACCTCCTGCGCTGGGCCGAGTCGTTGGCCGGGGTGGCCCGCACCGGTCTGGGGTTCACCCAGAGCCTCTACGAGCGGGAGCGCTTCGAGGAGGTCCTCAAGATCGCGGCCGATATCCGCTGCGCGGCGGTGGCCGAGGTGGAGGCGGCCGTCCAGGTCGAGGAGTGGCTGGCCAGCGTGGGCGAGGGCGTCCCCGGCTATGTCACCCCCAAGACGGCGGTCGGGGCGGTGGTGGGCAACGACGCGGGCGAGATCCTGCTCGTCCAGCGGGCCGGCACCGGTGTGTGGCTCTACCCCACCGGGTGGGCCGACATCGGCTACTCGCCCTCCGAGGTGGCGGTGAAGGAGGTCCACGAGGAGACGGGCATCGAGGCCGAGCCGGTCTCGCTCATCAGCGTGTTCGACGGGTTGCGCCTCGGGTTCCACGCCATTCCCCTGTACTCGCTGGTCTTCCACTGCCGGGCCGTGGGCGGGAAGCTCCGCCCCCACCCGCTGGAGACGCTGGACGTCGGCTTCTTCCCCCGCGACGCCATGCCCGAGCCCCTCGCCGGCGGGGCCCGATGGGTGGACCTCGCCTTCGCCGCCATCGACGGCAAGGTGGAGCGGGCCCACTTCGACGCGCCCCGCCCCCATGTCTGGCGGGTTCCCCCCGAAGAGGCCGCCGGGGCCGAATAGCCGAGGGCTGGCACCAACCGGGGGCCGTTACCATCGACGGGATCGTCTTTCGTCCTCGTGCTCCCGCCCTTCTCCTGGTCCTGGCCCTGGCGCTGGCCTCGGCCTGTGCCGACGATACGTCGGGGGCGCCCTCCGCCGCCCCGCCCTCCACCGCCGGTACCACGACGACGTCGGCCACCACCACGACCACGGTGCCGCCGACCACGGTCACCTCGGCTCCGGCCCCGCCCCCCACCGCGGCCCCGCCGCCGGCCACGGCCGCCCCGGTACCTCCGGCCGTGCCCTGCACCGTCCCCGCCGGCTATCCCACCCCCTGGCCGGAGCGTCCGCGTTACACCGCCCAACTGAACGTCGACCCGGCGGCCCGCCTGGTCACCGGCACGCTGTCGGTGCGTTTCACACCCGATGCCGCCACCGACCGCCTCGTGTTCCGCTTGTGGGCCAACGCCCCCCGCCTGGGCCGGGCGGGGAGCCGCTTCGAGGTCGTGGCCGCCTTCCTGGGCGACCAGCCGATCGCCGGCACCTATGAAGGGGCGGGCGCCGCCGCCGGAAGTCCGGGCACCCTGTACTTCCTGCCCGGGTCGTTCCCCGCCGGCACGCCCGTCGATGCCCGCATCGATTTCCGGCTGGCCATGCCCGGGGCCGTGAACGACCGGGTGGCGCAGATCGGCAACTCCCTCCGGCTCGGTTCCGTTCTGCCCGTGCTGTCGTGGGTTCGAGGGGCCGGCTGGCAGAGCTCACCCGCCGTCGACGCCTTCGCCGAAGCGGCCGCCTCCGAGGTCGCCGACTGGGACGTGACCGTCGCCGCCCCGCCCGGCTTCACCACCCTGGCCACCGGCACCGAGCCCGCCCCCGGTCGCTTCGTGGCCGAGGCGGTGCGGGACTGGGGTGCCACCGTGGCTCCCATGCGGTTGGCCGAGGTCCCGGCCCAGGGCGGGCGCACGACGGTGGTGGTCGGGGTGGCCGAAGGGGCGTCGGGTGATCCCGTCGTGCTGGCCCGGCGCGTGGTCGATGCCCTCGACAAGCTCGCCGCCCGCTACGGCGAATACCCGTATCCCCGGCTCAGCATGGGCGTCACCCGCAGTCTCACGGGCGGGATCGAGTTCCCCACCCACATCCACCTCGGCTCGGGCGTCTCCAACATCCACCTGGTCCACGAGGTGGCCCACCAGTGGTTCTACGGCGTGGCCGGGAACGACCAGTACGCCCATCCGTTCCTCGACGAGGGGCTGGCCACCTACGCCGAAGCCCGGGTGGTGGGCCGGATGGCGGCCCAGCGGGCCCGGGCCGTCCCCACCGCCGGGCGGACCCGTCTGGGCGAGTCGATGGCCTACTGGGACCGCCAGGGAAGGATCTACTTCCTCTCCATCTACGTCGGTGGCCTCCAGGCCCTGGCCGCCTACGGCGACGCCATAGGGGGTTACGACGCTCTGGACTGCGCCTTGCGCCTCTACCACCGGGACCGGGCCTACACCTTGTCCCGCCCCGCTGATCTCTTCGATGCCCTGGCCCGCCACACCGGTGTCGACCCCCGGCCGGTCCTGGCCCGATTCGGCCTCTCCTGACCGACGCGAGGTCAAAAGCGCATTGAAGGGAGGCCGATGTCAGGAGGTAGGCCAGCAGGAAATGCACCTCCCAGGTACTTTTCCTGCTGCGCCTCTGAACCCGTCGGCGTACTGCTACGGAGAGTGTTCAGCGTCGCTTTCCCTTGCCGCAACCGGCGCGGACCCACCGGTTGGGCCGGGCGGGGTACGGTCAATCGAGAATGCTTGACCTGTGATTTATGGTCCGGATGTCTACAAAAGGAGAGCGCGAGTGGATCTGTGGCTTGTGTTCCTACTGCTTTCGGGTGTCTTCTCACTGGGCTGGGCCCTCGGATCGGCCCTGGGTTACCAGGGCGGCAAGAGGGAAGCCGAGGAACTCGCCGAGCTGCAGGCCGAGCTCGTCCGCTCCATCGAGGCCCATCTCGCCGTGACCGACGAGCGGGTCGTCACCCTCGCCGGTCGAGGCTCCGAGGTCTCGCCTTAGCCGGCCCACCGCTCAGGTAGGTTCCCTCCCGGCCGAGGTCAGCTGCCGCGCTGGTCCCGGAGGTAGCGTTCGAGCTCGGCCGCCAACGTCTCCCCGCTGGGGAGGTCGCGCTCGTCGATCTGGTCGTCGTCGCGCTCTTCGAGCTGGCGCACGTAGGAGCTGACGTCGGGGTCGGAGGCGACCAGCTCGTTGACCCGTTCCTCCCAGGCCGCAGCCGCCTCCACGAGGTCACCCACCCCCACCGGCACGCCGATCAGCTCGCCCAGGCGCTCGATGAGCGCCTTGGTGGCCTTGGGGTTGGGCGGGCTGGCGACGTAGTGGGGCACGGGAGCCCACAGCGAGACCGACGGGAAACCGGCGCCCCGACAGGCGTCGTGGAGGACACCCACGATTCCCGTCGGGCCCTCGTAGCGGGAGTGGGCCAGTCCCAGCCGTTCGATCAGCTCGGGAACGGCCGCTGTGCCCGTGAGCCGGATGGGCCGGGTATGGGGCACATCGGCCAACAGCGCTCCCAGCGTCACCACCATCTCGCAGCCCGTCTCCCGGGCCACGCCCAGCACGGTGTCGCAGAATGTCTTCCAGCGCAGATTGGGCTCCACTCCCGACAGGAGCACCACGTCACGGCCGACCTCCTCGATGTGGGCGCTGAACACATCGTTGGCCGGCCAGGTGATCTGGCGCGTCACCCCGTCGACCAGGCTGACCTGGGGCCGCGACACCTGGAAGTCGAAGAACTCCTCGGGATCGATGGAGGCCATGCGCTTGGCGCCCCACCGGCCCCGGAGCCATGCCAGAGCACCGGAAGCGGCGTCGCCGGCGTCGTTCCAACCCTCGAACGCAGCCACCATCACGGGCCGCTGCAACGGCGGGCGGTCCTGCCAGGAGACTCGGTCCATCGCTCGTCACCCTACCCGGGTGCCGCGCTCGTCAAGTCCCTCCGTGCTGGGCCCGGTCGGGTTCGTCAGGCTTCGGGGGGGAAGGGCGTGGCAGGGTACTTGCCGCCCACGAGGTAGACGGGTGTGCCTGGGCGCACCGTGTCCAGGAACCAGCGCGAGGAGTGGAGAGGGATCCGCACGCAGCCGTGGGAGGCGGGGTGGGCGGGGACCGACGGGGCGCCGTGGATGGCGTAGCCGCCCTTGAAGTACAGCGGGTTGTAGAGCACGCCGAGATGGCTGACGCGCTTTCCCCGCACCTTGCGGCCGATGCGGTAGGACCCGCTCGGGGTCACCGCCACGCCGCATCGGCCCTTGGCGCAGTAGCGCTTCCCGTTGCCGGTGGACACGGACAGGATGCGGGTCAGCACCCCCTCGGACCAGAAGAAGAGGACCTGGCGGGGGAGGTCGACCTCGATGCGGGTGGCGCCCCCGGCGGGCAGCAGCGGGGCCGGGTCCCGGGCCAGGTTGAGGGCGGCGACCGTCCCGGGGTCGGCCGTCCCCGTCCGGGGCAGCCCCACCACCTTCTGGAAGCCCATGACGGCGTGCGTCGTACCGGTGTGGTAGCGCCCGTCGGCGGTGCCCGGGTCGTAACGCAGCGCCGCCAGCCGTTCCTGGAGGAGCCGGACCGGGTCGCCCTCGACGCCCGGGACGAGACCCTCGGTCGGGAGGGGTGGGGACCGGTGGCTGACGGGGGGAGCCACGGGCGGAGCGGCGGCGGGGGCCGTGGTCCCGGACGCCGGAGCTTCCGGCGTGGCGGCCCCCCGGGCGGTCTCCTGCCCGTCCACCGGGTCGCAGGCGGTCATGGTCAGCGCGGCCAGGACCAGCACAACCCCGGCGGGTGGTCTCCGACCCACCCGGGTCAGAGCCGGGCCCCGGCGATGGCGGCCCAGTGCTCGGCCGTGGCCGTGTGCCACACCCAGAAGGAGAACCCGGTGGCGCCCTTGCCCGTCGCCGCCTGCATGAACCGGTCCAGCTGGTCCCGGGAGGGCGGCCCGGGCGGACCGCCCTCCGGTCCGCCGTCGTAGGCCTGGCCGATGGGCAGGATGGGCTTGCCGTACGGAGCCAGGTGGTCGAGGGCCCGCACCACGTCACTCACCGGGTCGCGGTTCATCCAGTACACCATCGGGGCGATGGCATCGAAGTGGCCCGTGACCTGATCGAAGGGATACGCCGCCCGGGGTGGCGGCGGGATCGTGGCGATCAACGGGTAGCCCGGCCCCACCAGCTCCCGCAGCCGGGCCCCGTAGGCGGCGGCGCCGTCGTTGGTCAGATTCACCCCCTCGAACCGTGTCTCGACGTCGGCTGAGAAGGCGTCGATGCGATGCCCGTCCGGTGTGGTGTAGGCGATCTCGGCCGCGGCCCGCTCGGCATCGGCCCGGGGATCGAAGAAGTAGGGGAAGTCCCATCCCACGACGGACAGGTCACCGGCATGGGCCACCGGGAGGAGCCGGTCGAGGTCGCCCTGGGCATAGAAGCCGCGCTTGGACGAGCCCAGCCGCAGGTACACGTGGGTGAGCCCCACGGCCTTGGCGTGGGCCACGAGGGCGGCGGGGTCCCCGCCGGCGGCCCACTCCAGCCGGTGGAGCCACATGCCCTTTCCCCGGGGCAGGGCCGGCACCCTCGGCGGCGGTGGAGGGGGACTGACGGCGGCTGCCGCCAGCTCGCCGCTGCTTCCCGCGGGCAGGGCGGCGCCGGCCGGAGTCGGCAGCCAGCTTCCGGCCCGCACGGCCACCGCCCCGACCAGCAGGAAGGCGGCCATCCCCACCACGGTCATGATGGACAACCCCGGCGGGGGTGGGGGCGGTGGCGGCGGCGGGAGCTTCGTGAAGCGACCCCGCGGGTCCCTGGGCGGAAGGGCCCGGGGTGCGGGATCTCCTCGCCGCGAACCAACCCCCGAAATCACAAGGGTGTAATTTAGGGCCTCCGATCACATCCGGTGGGGATGCCTCCGGGGGGTCCCTAGGAGAACCAGATGCGCTGGTACTCCCGGCTCTGGGGGTGGACCAACAACGCCACCAGCGCCACCGCGAGGAGCAGGCCCACCGTATCGAAGCGGATCATGCCGGAGAGACTCGCCCCCCGCAGGAAGGGATAGACCAAACCGAAGATGGCGATGCCGACCGACAGTCCGTAGCCCCACTTGCGGTTGTTGGCCATGCCGTAGCCGCCACCCACGGAGCCGGCGGCCAGGATGAAGCCGATCCCGCTGGCGAAGGCAGCGCCCCGCAACACGAGCAGGGCGGCGTCGAGGTAGAGCAGGAAGGTGGCGATCTGGAGGGTCTGGGGCTGGGACGGATCGAAGAAGCGTTGCGGTCCCGACATGGTCAGTCCTCCCTCGTCGCTCCCACCATTGTGGCCGGTGCGGCGCGGTGGCGGGCACGCAGCTGGCCGCAGGCGGCGTCGATGGTGGTACCCCGGTTGCGGCGCACGGTGGCATTCACTCCGCCGGCCCGGAGGTGTTCGGCGAAGCGGGCGACGCGCAGGCGCGGGGTGGCAGGCACACCGAAGCCGGCGGTGGGATTCAAGGGGATCAGGTTGACATGGGCGCCGAGCCCCGCCAGCCGGCGGGCGAGAGCCGCGGCCTGGGCGGGGCTGTCGTTGACGCCGTCGATCATGGCGTACTCGAAGGACAGTCGCCGTCCGGACGCCTCCAGGTACTCACGGGCTGCGGCCAGCACCTCGTCCAGGGGGTAGCGCCGGTTGATCGGCACCAGCTCGTCGCGCAGCGCGTCGTCCGGGGCGTGGAGTGACACGGCCAGGGTGACCGGCAGCGGAAGGGCGGCCAGCCGGCGGATCCCGGGGACGATGCCCACCGTCGAGACGGTGATGTGCCGGGCGGAGATCCCGAAGTCGTCGTGCAGACGGACGATGGCCCCCCAGGTGGCGTCGAGGTTGGCCAGCGGCTCGCCCATGCCCATGAACACGACGTTGGAGACGCGGCCCCCCTCGTGCTCGGCCCGGGCCACCTGCTCCACGATCTCGCCGACGCTCAGGTGACGCTCGAAGCCGGCCTGGCCGGTGGCGCAGAAGGTGCATCCCATGGCGCACCCGGCCTGCGACGACACGCACACCGTGGTCCGCGCCTTGGGTGACGGGTAGCGCATCAGCACCGTCTCGATCTCCACACCGGGGACACCCCGGACCCCGGGGGCGGCGGCGGTGGCGCTCCACAGCCACTTGAGCGTGTCGCCCGCGTCGGTGGTGGACCTCGTGCACGGGGCCAGCTCCAAGGGCAGGGCCTCGGCCAGCCGGAGCCGCAGTCCCTTGCCCAGGTCGGTGAGGTCCTCGAGCGGTGCCCGCCGCCGGTAGAGGCCGTCCCACAGCTGGCGGGCCCGGTAGGGCTTCTCGCCCCAGGAGGCGAGGAGGTCCTCGATCTCGTCGAGCCCGGCGCCGTAGCGGGTGAGGCTCATGCCGGCTCGCCCCCCGGGACGTCGGCCACGTAGGCCCGGTCGATGTGGTGGACGTCGAAGCCAAGCGCCCGGTAGAGGCCCACCGCCGACTGGTTGGAGGCGTCGACGTAGAGCATCCCCGTCTGGCAGCCCCGTTCGGCCAGGCTGGCCAGGCCCCCGAGCACGAGGGCCCGCCCGAGCCCGGTGCCCTGCCGGGACGGGTCGACGGCGATGACGTAGATCTCGCCCATGTTGTCCTCGTGGACCTTCGTCCAGCAGAACCCGGCCAGTCCGTTGGCGTCTTCGGCCATGAGGAAGCCGACCGGCTCGAACCACGGTTCGGCCTCCCGGCGCCGCAACGTCTCCAGCTCCCACGTGCCCTGCTCCGGATGTCCGGCGAACGCGGCGTTGTTCACGGCCAGCCAGGGCTCCTCGTCCTGGCCGGGGACGAAACGGCGCACCCGCACGCCGGCCGGCCACCGTGGCGCCTCGGGATGGGGGAGGGCCCGGCGCATCTGATAGAGCTCCCGACCGCGGCGGAAACCGAGGCGGTGGGCCAGGGCGTCGTGGATCTGTGTCGGCCGGAACACCCAGAAGTGCAGCTGTCCCCCGCCCTCGGCCGCGGCCAGTTCCAGGGCCGCCTCGACCAGGGCCACCTCCACGCCCACGCCGCGGTGCTCGGGGTCGACGGCCACCTCCAGCGCGAAGTGGACGCCGGTGCCCGGGGCCCGGGGTGTCCCCGGTTTGCCCGGGGCCCGGGGTGTCCCCGGTTTGCCCGGGGCCCAGGGTGTCCCCGGTTTGCCCGGGGCCCGGGGTGTCCCCGGTTTGGCGGACAGGTGGGCGTAGCCCACGGGGTGGGGGTGGGGCGGCTCCTCGGCCACGATCCCGGCGAAGCACTGCCCTGACCCCGCGACCAGGTCGAGCCACTTGTGCTCCCCCAGGGCGGCGTGGTCGTCGACGGCTTCCACGGCGTCGAGCAGGTCCCGCACCTCGGCCAGTTCGGTGTCGGAGATGTCGCGGAGCACCCGCACCTTGATCACGCTCCGAGGCTACCGGCCGAGCCCGGCCGGGGCGCCGGCTCGGCCATCACTCGTTCCATTTGCCAGTTGACCCACGAAGGACAAGCATGAGGAGCTCTGGGGCGTCGAGAGTTGGGGGACGACGATGTCCGGACTGGGGGAGTGGGGAGACGCGGGGCTGGTGCAACTGGCCCAGGCGGGGGATGGTGACGCCTTCGCCGAGCTCTTCCGGCGCCATTATCCGGCGGTGGTGGCCAGCTGCGGTCGCCGCCGCGTGGCCGACGCCGAGGAGGTGGCCCAGGCCGCCTTCGTGCGGGCCTTCGAGCGGATCGACCGCTGCCAGGGGGAGGCCCGCTTCGGTGCCTGGGTGCAGGTCATCGCCCGGCACGTATCCGTCGACGTCGCCCGGGCGCGGTCCCGGGATCTGGCCCGGCCGGCGGCGGCCGTCCTGCCCGCGCCCGCCGGCGACTGGCCGGAGGAGCACGCCCTGCGCCAGGAGCGGGTGGAGACCTTGCGCTCGGTGCTGGGTCGGCTGCCCCGGCGCCAGCGGGAGGTGCTCTACGCCCGGGCCGTGGAGGGACGGCGTCCCCCGGAGATCGCCGCCGCCCTCGGCCTGTCGCTGGGGGCCGTCGACTCCCTGTTGCTGCGGGCCCGTCGGGCCGCGGCGGCCGGCTACCGCACCATGGCGACCGAGACCGGGATGGCCCAGACGGCTTCGACGGCGGCAGTGGCGGTGGCCGGCGGCGGCGTGGCGTCCGGCCCCATCCGCCTGGCCCGCGCCGTGAGCCGGGGTCTGGATGCGGTCATCGGGGCTGTGTCCAAACTCGGCGGCCACGTCCATCTGCCCGCCGGCCTCGACCTGGTGGCGGGTGCGGTGGCGGCCATCGTCCTGGCCGGACCCGCCGCCGGCGGGAGTCCGTCGCCGGCGCCCGCCGGTGCGGCCCGGCCGGCGGTCTCGGTCCCGGCCCGGCCGGAGACGGTCCCGGGTCCGGGTCTGAGGTCGCCGGTCCCGGAAGCCGGCCTTCCCGCCCCCGCCGCCCCCGCCCCGCCCGCCACCCCGGCCCCGCCCGTGGCCACGGTGCCGGAGGCTCCGGTGTCTCCTCCGCCGGCCCGGCCGAACCCCCTCGGCCAGCTGCTGTCCGTCGTTGACGTCGAGGCGACCTTCACCGGCATCACGTTGCCCCGGACGCCCGAAGCGCCCCGGACCGGAGTGTCGGCCCTCGACGAGGACCGTTCCGAGCTGACTCCCGACCGCCCCGGACGCCATGCCTGGGACAGGAGCCGGGAGCTGGGGAGGGCGCTGTGGTCGGAGGGGATCCGCCGAGCCCAAGCGACGGGGAACGAAGGGCGCGGGCACGCCGACTGATCCGGTCCGGACGCGAGAAATCACCCGCCGCCGCCGTTCTCCCAGTCGAGATCTTCCCAGGCGAAGGCGAGATCTTCCCAGGCGAAGGAGCGACATGGCCCAGCTGCCGGTGATCACCAGGCCCGCCGGGGCCCCCGCCGCTCCGGCCCCAGCAGTCCCCGAACCGGAGCGCCGGCGGGTGGCGCGGTTGCTCCACCGGGCCGGCTTCGGCGACAACGTCGAGGTCATCGACCAATGGGCGGCCAAGGGCTACGTGGCCACCGTCGACCATCTCCTGTCCTTCCCGCCGGCCTCCACGCGCCCCGACGAGGCGGCGCGGGTGGCCCAGGAGGGCTCACAGCCGGCCAACGAGATCGAAGGCTACGACCTCACGCCGCTGGCCCGGATGTGGCTCTCCCGCATGGCGGGCACCGAGCATCCGCTGGAGGAGAAGCTCACCCTCTACTGGCACAACCACTTCGCCACCGCCTTCGCCAAGGTGCGCCGCCCCCGGCTGATGGTGGCCCAGAACCGCCTGTTGCGCGCCCACGCCGGTGGCAGCTTCCGGACCTTGGCCAAGGCCGTCACGGCAGACGCGGCCATGCTCTACTGGCTCGACGGCAACACCAACCAGCTGGCCGCCCCCAACGAGAACTACGGCCGCGAGTTCATGGAGCTGTTCACCCTGGGCAAGGACCGCTACACCCAGGAGGACGTGCGTCAGGCGGCCCGGGCCTTCACCGGGTACACCGTGGACGGACAGGGCACCGTCGCCTTCCGCCATGAGCTGCACGACCCGGGCGAGAAGGTCATCCTCGGGAACCGGGGAAGCTTCGGCCCTCTGGACGTGGCCGACGTGGTGCTCGACCGCCATCCCCACGGCCCGGTGGCGGCCCACTATGTGGCTCGGCGCCTGGCCGGGTTCCTCTACCGGCCCGACCCCGAGCCCGAGGTGGTGGAGGCCATGGCCGGCGCCTTCGCCGGCAGCGGCTACGAGATCAAGCCGATGGTGCGGGCGCTCCTGCTCCGACCCGAGTTCTCCGACGGTCCCGGCGGCACCATCAAGTCGCCGGCCGAGTTCGTGGCCGGGGCCATCCGGGCCCTGGGCCTGATCGCCACCCCGACGCTCCAGGCCAAGTTCCGGGAGCTCGACGAGCTGGCCGCCTTCTGCGCCGCCATGGGCCAGGAGCTCTACAACCCGCCCAACGTGGCCGGCTGGAAGGGCGGAGCGACCTGGGCCAATACCGCCACCACCCTGTCCCGGTACAACTTCTCGGCCCGGGTGGCGAAGCTCGTCACCGAGGACGCCCTGGGCGGTGTGCTGGCCGCCGCCGGCGGAGAGCCCCGGGAGACGACGGGCCCGTGGATGACGCGCCTCGGGCTCCTGGACCTGATGCCCGCCACCCTCTCCGCCCTGGGCCGCTACCTCGACGAGTCCGCCGCCGCGGGAGCCGATCCACCGACCCGGGCCCGAGGGGTGCTCACCCTTCTGCTGGCCTCTCCTGACTACAACCTGAGGTGAGGGCGATGCTGACACGGCGACGGTTCCTGCAGCTCACCGGCGGCGGCCTGGCCGCCTATGGCACCAGCCCCATGTGGCTGCGCCTCGGCCCGGCCTGGGCGGAGGGGGCGACCGGCGGCCGCAAGCTGGTGGTGATCCTTCTGGCCGGCGGCAACGACGGGCTCAACACCGTCATCCCGTACGGCTCGCCGGCCTACTACGACGCCCGCAAGACCATCGCCTATCCCGAGGCAGAGGTGCTCAAGCTCCCCGACTCGACCTTCGTGGGCCTCAACCCCTCGCTGGCCGCCGTCCACCGTCTCTACGGAGCGGGCAAGGTCGCCGTCATCCAGGGCGTCAGCTACGACGAACCCGATCTGTCCCACTTCGCCTCCATGGACATCTGGCAGTCGGGGAGTCCCACCCACGACGTGTCCAACGGCTGGCTGGGCCGCTATCTCGACGCCTCTCCGGCCCCCGGATCGGTGGTGCGGGCCGTGGCCATCGGCAATACCCTGCCCACGGCCCTGATCGGGGCCGAGGAGAGCGGCGTGGCCGTGCCGTCCTTCGGCGGGTTCACCTTCTACGACGGCGGCGACGCCGACCCCGCCTCCGAGCCCCATCGGCTCCACGAGACGTTCCTGCGCTGTGCCGACGCCCCCCTGGAGAGCATCCCGGCCAAGGCGCTGCTCACCTCCCAGCGCCGGACGGTCACCGCCGTGCGGGCCATCAACGGGCTGGCCGGGCCGGAATCGAAGCCGCCGGCCACCCTGGCCGACCAGATGAGCATGGCCATGACGCTGCTGTCGTCCAACCTCGGGGTGGAGGTGGCGTTCCTGACGCTGGGCAGCTTCGACGACCACGCCGCCACCGAACAGAACCATCCCAAGCTTCTGGCCCAGGTCGATGCGGCCGTCGACCGCTTCGCGGCCGAGGTGGCGACCAGGGCGAACCCGGCCGACTACCTGCTCATGACCTTCTCCGAGTTCGGCCGTCGGGTGGCCGAGGACGGCAGCGCCGGCACCGACCACGGCACGGCCGCCCCCATGTTCGTGGTCGGCGACGCCGTGGCCGGCGGGCTCCACGGCGCCCACCCGGCACTGGAGCCGGCCGGTCTGGACAAGAACGGCAACATGATCCGCACCGTCGACTTCCGCGAGGTCTACGCCACCATCCTCGACCGCTTCTTCGCCCGGGCGCCCTCCACCGAGGTGCTGCGGTATTCGCCGGCCGCCGGCCTGTACCCGGTCCCCTTCCTCAAATGAACGGGTCCTCAAAAATGAACGGGTCCTCAAATGAAGGGGACTGAGCCAGCGTGACGCCCGTCCTTCTCGCCCTGGCTCTTGCTCTCGGGCCGGCGGCCGCTCCTCCCGCGGCCGGGGAGGGCGGGCGTCACGTCCAGGACGCCATCGTCGGCTTGACCTTCGTGGCCGGCTCCGCCAGCCTGAACACGCCCGGCCAGCCCTTCCGGGTCCGGACCGGCGACACGGTGGTGTGGACCAACCTCGATCCCATGTCCCACGACGTGGCCTTCGACTCCATCGAGTTCTCGGCTTACCTGAAGAGCCCGGGCGACAGCGCCCAACTCACCTTCCCCACCCCCGGCCACTTCACCTACCGCTGCAACCAGCACCCCGAGTTCCCCGGCATGCAGGGCCTCGTCTTCGTCAGCGACGCCGCTCCCTGACCCCGGTACCCTCCCGTGCTGATGGCTCTTCGCCTGGCGGCTCATCGCGATGCGGCCGGGGGCACCAGCCCCAGCCGCCAGTCCCTGCTCCGCAGGTCCTGAGTGTGGGGAAGCCCAGGACGATCAAGGGGCGGGCCAAGGAAGTGGCCCGGCGCCTGACCGGGGAGTACCCGGCTGAGTGTGCCCTGGTGCACCGCAACCCCTACGAGCTGGTGGTGGCCACCATCCTGTCGGCCCAGTGCACCGACGAACGGGTGAACATGGTGACCCCCGAGGTCTTCCGGCGCTGGCCCACCCCGGCCGATCTGGCCGGGGCCGACCCGGCCGAGGTGGAGTCGGTCATCATGCCGACCGGGTTCTTCCGGAACAAGACCAGGAGCCTCGTCGGCATGGCCCAGGCGCTCGAGGAGCGCTTCGGCGGCGAGGTGCCGAAGAAGCTGGAGGATCTCGTCATCCTCCCCGGCGTGGGCCGCAAGACCGGCAATGTCATCCGCTCGGTGGCCTTCGACCTGCCCGGCCTCCCGGTCGACACCCACGTCGGGCGCCTCACCCGCCGCCTCGGGCTCACCGTCTCGGAGGACCCGGTCAAGGTGGAGCGGGAGATCAGCGAGATGCTCCCGCCCAGGGAATGGGGCGGGTTCTCCCTCCGCCTGATCCTCCATGGCCGCCAGGTGTGCGTGGCCCGCAAGCCCCGCTGCCAGCACTGCCTGCTGGCCGACATCTGCCCCTCCGCCCGGGTCCCCTCCTGACGATGCTTGCCAGGTTTTGGGATCGAGCGACGGCGGGCAAGAGGTTGGGCAGCCCATCGGCGGAAAAGGAGTGCATCATGGCGCAGGTCCAGAAGGGCACGGTTCTCAGCTGCGGGCACCAGGGTTGCGGCTGCCGGGTCGAGATCAAGGAAGAGTGCCACTGCGAGGGCGGCGGCGACTCCTACACCTGCATCTGCGGCGCTCCGCTCGTTCCGGTCTCCTCCTAGCCGTCGCCCGCGCAGCTTCGCGCCCGCGGGACACAAGAAAGGCGCATTGGAGGAGGCGGTCGTCGGGCTGAGCAGCGCCGGCCCGTTGCCGTTGATGCCTGAGTGGCATGAGCACCGTTGTCCGGTCGAGGGTCAGCAGCTCATGCACCTGGGAAGTGGTTCCGGAGCGCGACTTCACAAGACTCGCCACCGGACGCGGCAGGTGATCTCCCGGGAACGTTCCTGCCAGATTCGGCGTTATGGAGGTCACGGGGCGGGAGAACCCAGCGGCCGCCCCGTACCGCTGCCGGGGACCGCCGACCCGGGTGGCGTGGGAAGGCGGCGCTCCGGCGCCGCCTTCCTGGCATGAGGAGGGGTTACGACCCGGTGAGCTCTCCGAGGGTGGCGAGGGCCCGCCCCATGACCCGCCCGGCGCTGCGCAGGGCCCGCTCCGCCTCGAACAGGTCGATGGCCACGGCCGAGTCCGGGGTTTCCCGGTAGCGCAGGGCGACCGCCTCCAGGCGCTCGGCCAGCTCTTCGAGCTGGGAGCGCAGGCTGGACACCTCGGCCAGGTCGGACTGGTTGCTCATGGCCACAGCCTGTACCCCACCGGGGGCGACGGCAATGCAGGGGGATTTGTAGCATTGATGATTCCCATGCTCTCCCGTCTCGACCTGCGCGGCTTCACCGGCGACCTCGTCTCCGTTCTCGCCCGCCCCGACCCCGGCGGGGAGGAGCCTCTGGCCGCCGTCCGGGAGATCATCGCCGACGTCCGGAAGCGGGGGGACGACGCCCTCCGGGACTTCACGGCCCGCTTCGACGGCGTCGCCGTCGACGAGCTGCGCGTTGGCCAGGGCGACCTGTCCGCCGCCCTCGCCGGCCTGGATCCCGCCTTCCGGGAGGCGCTCGAGTTCGCCAAGGCCCAGATCACCGCCTACCACCGCACCCAGCTGGAGGAGGAGACCCGCCACGAGCGGGAGGGCATCGTCATCCGCACGCTGGCCCGCCCGGTCGACCGGGCCGGGTGCTACGTCCCGGGCGGGCGGGCCGTGTATCCCTCCACCGTCCTCATGACCACCATCCCCGCCCAGGTGGCCGGGGTGGGCGAGATCGCCTTGTGCGTGCCCCCGGGCCCCGACGGAGCCGTGCCCGCGGCCACCCTCGCCGCCGCCGCCCTCTGCGGTCTGGACGAGGTCTACCGGGTCGGTGGGGCGCAGGCCATAGCCGCCCTGGCCTACGGCACGGGGACGATCGCCCCGGTGGACGTCATCGTCGGGCCGGGAAACGTCTACGTGACCCTGGCCAAGCGGGAGGTGGCCGGGGTGGTCGGCATCGAGTCGACGGCCGGGCCCTCCGAGCTGGTGGTGGTGGCCGACGAGTCGGCTCCGCCCGATTATGTGGCCATCGACCTCATGGCCCAGGCGGAGCACGGCCCTCACGGCGCCGCCCTCCTCGTCACCTGGTCCGAGCAGCTGGCGGGCGCGGTGGAGGAGGCCATGGCGCGCCTGCTGGCCACCGCCACCCGCCGGGCCGACATCGAGGCCACCCTGGCCACGGGGGGCCGGGTGGTGCTGGTGGACGGCCCGGAGCAGGCCATGGCCGTGGCCAACGTGGTGGCCCCCGAGCACCTCCAGCTCATGAACACCGACCCGATGGCGCTCGTGCCCCTCGTCCGCAACGCCGGCGCGGTGTTCTGCGGGCACTTCGCGCCCGCCCCCGTGGGGGACTACGTGGCCGGGGTCAACCACGTGCTCCCCACCGGCCGGACCGCCCGCTTCTCCTCCGCGCTGCGGGTGGGCAGCTTCATGAAGCACGTCCACGTGGTGGGCCTGGACGAGGCCGCCCTGGCCCGGGTCGCCCCCTACGTGGCCAGCTTCGCCGAGATGGAGGGCCTCGAGGCCCACGCTCTGTCGGTCCGGATGCGGGGGGCCCGTACGTGACCCGGCCCCGTCTCCGCGACGACCTGTCCGAGCTGCGCGGCTACCACTCACCCCAGGTCGACGTGTCCGTCCGGCTCAACACCAACGAGAGCCCGTACCCCCCGCCGCCCGCCTTCATGGAGGCCTGGCGGGCGGAGGTGGCGGCCACCCCGTTCCACCGGTACCCCGACCGGGCCGCCGCCGGCCTGCGCGCCGCCCTGGGCGAGTTCCTGGGCCAGCCGGCCGACCGCCTCTTCTGTGCCAACGGCTCCAACGAGGTTCTCCAGACCCTGCTCCTGGCCTATGGAGGCCGGGAGCGCACCGCCCTGGTGTTCGAGCCCTCCTACGTGCTCCACGCCCACATCGCCAACATCACGGGGACCGACGTGATCTCGGCCGACCGGAGGGACGACTTCTCTCTCGACGTCGAGGAGGTCGCCTCCGTGATCGGCGGCCGCCGGCCGGCCGTGGTGTTCCTCACCACCCCGAACAACCCCACCGGAATGGTCGAGTCCCGGGACATCGTGGAGGCGCTGCTCGAGGCGACCGCGGCGGTGGACGGCCTGCTGGTGGTGGACGAGGCCTACGCCGACTTCGCTCCCTGGAGCGCCCTCGACCTGGTGGCGGATGACCGGCCCCTGGTCGTGGTGCGCACCTACTCCAAGGTCTGGTCGATGGCCGCCGTCCGCCTCGGCTTCTGCGTGGCCCCGCGCCACCTGGTGACGGAGCTGGAGAAGGTCGTGCTGCCCTACCACCTCTCCGTGCCCACCCAGCTGGCCGGCACGGTGGCCCTGCGCTTCGTGGACGAGATGCGGGCCCGGGTGGAGGCCATCGTGGCCGAGCGGGAGCGCGTCGCCGCCGCCCTGGCCACCATCGACGGGCTCATCGCCTTCCCCTCGGGCGCCAACTTCATCCTGTTCCGGCCGCCGGCCCGGGGGTCGGCGGGGGTTCCCCAAGAGGCGGGACACGCCGTCTGGCAGGGATTGCTGGAGAAGGACGTTCTCGTGCGCGACTTCTCCCGCTGGCCCCGGCTGGAGGGCTGTCTGCGGGTCACCATCGGCCGGCCCGGGGAGAACGACGCCTTCCTCACCGCCCTCAAGGAGGTGCTCGCCTGATGACGGCTCGTACCGCCACGCGCCACCGGGCCACCAAGGAGACCGACATCGAGGTCCGCCTCGACCTCGACGGGTCGGGCACGGTCGAGGTCTCCACCGGGCTGCCCTTCTTCGACCACATGCTGGAGCAGCTCGGCCGCCACGGAGGATTCGACCTGGCCCTGGCCGCCCAGGGCGATCTCGAGGTCGACGCCCACCACACCGTGGAGGACACCGGCATCGTGCTGGGCTCCGCCCTGGCCGAGGCGCTGGGGGACAAGGCGGGCGTGCGCCGGTTCGCCTCGGGCCTCTACCCGCTCGACGAGGCCCTCGTGCAGGTCGCACTCGACCTCTCGGGCCGGCCCTTCCTGGTCTACGAGGTGGAGACGTCGCCCGAACGCATCGGCACCTTCGACCCGCAACTGGCCGAGGAGTTCTGGCGGGCCTTCGTCACGTCGGCCGGGATCACCCTGCACCTGACGACCCTTTCCGGACGCAACGGCCACCACGTGCTCGAAGCCTGCTTCAAGGGCGTGGCCCGCTCCCTGCGCGACGCGGTGCGGGTGGACGGCGGAGAAGTTCCCTCCACCAAAGGCACCCTGTGAAAATGGCTCTTCGCCTGGCGGCTCATCGCGATGCGGCCGGGGGCCCCTGCCCCAGCCGCCAGTCCCTGCTGGCGCAGGTCCTGTGACGTGGTGACGTGATCGCGGTCCTCGATTACGGGATCGGCAAC
>Ga0299907_10000230_pt1 | contig 25313 bp, 22 predicted proteins | sample RVTome_16_FD_198680 | JGI IMG/M metagenome (GOLD analysis project Ga0299907, IMG submission 198680) | Soil microbial communities from uranium-contaminated site in the Upper Colorado River Basin, Wyoming, United States - RVT152D67 (version 2) ...
GCGAGCCGCTAACCTCGGGGCGTCGGGTTGAGCGATGGTGTCCATGTAGATGCCTTCGAACGAGTTGCGGGGCTTCAGCGCCGCCCTCCGCTGGCGGACGGCGCTGAAGACGAGTTTGCGCTAGCTGGTGGGTCCGAGCCCCGGCGGCGCCATCACGGGTTCGGTGGGCTCGTCGGGTTCCACGGAGCCGCCGTGCTCGAGGTGCGGCAGCCACTCGAGCCACTTCGGGAGGTACCAGTTCCAGTCGCCGAGCAGCTTCATCGAGGCGGGCAGCAGGATCGCCCGGACGATGGTGGCGTCGATCAGGATCGCCGCCGCGAGGCCGACGCCGAACTGCTTGAAGATGATCATCGAGAGCGTCCCGAAGATCGAGAACACGGCGACCATCACGATCGCGGCGCTCGTGACGACCCCGGCGGTGCTCTTGATCCCGTGGGCGATCGCCTCTTCGGTGCCGGCGCCGCGGTCGTAGCACTCGCGGACACGGCTGAGGATGAAGACGTGGTAGTCCATCGAGAGCCCGAAGAGGATCACGAAGATGAAGATCGGGAGGAAGGGAACGATCCCGCTCGTGTTCTCGAAGCCGAGCAGCTCCTTGCCGACGCCGTGCTGGAAGACGGCCACGAGGACGCCGAAGGCGGCGGCGACCGAGAGGAGGTTGAGGAGGATCGCCTTGGCCGCGATCACGAGCGAGCGGAAGGCGACGAGCATGAGCGCGAACGCGAGCAGGAGCACGAACGCGAACACGAGCGGAGCCGCCGACTTCAGCTGGTCGCTGGCGTCCTTCGACGACGCGGTCATGCCTGTCACCCCAGACTCGACGTCGGGGAGGCCACCGACGGTCGCCGGGACGAGCTCGTCTCGTAGCGCCGCGAGCGCGGCGTTCGAGCGCCCGTCGGTGCCGTTGCCGTCGATCGGGATGGCGACGTTGGCGACCGTGCCGGCCTGGTTGACGTCGACGACGATCGGCTCGTGCATCAGGCCGGTCTCGAGGGCGCGGTCAGACAGCCGACGGATCGCGGACTGCACCGCCGGCTCGTTCACGTCCGGCGCCTTCAGGACGACGTTCGCAGGGATCTCCGTGCCCGGGAACGCCTCCTGCAGACGGTTGTACGTCTGCACGACCTCGAGGTGCTGAGGGAACGCCTCGGGACTCGGCTGCGCCGTGCGGAGGTCGAGCGCCGGCACGGCGAGCCCGATCAGGAGCCCGCCCGCGACGACGACCGAGAGCACAGGCCGGCGCAGGACGCGCTCGAGGATCGCACCCCAGATCCGTCCCTCGCCGTCGTCGCGCCGGAGCCGGCCGACGAAGGGCACGTGCAGCCGGTCGACGTTGTCGCCGAGCTTCGAGAGGAGGGCCGGAAGCACGGTCAGCGAGCCGAGCATCGCGACGGCCACGACGATGATGGTGGCGAGGCCGAAGGAGGCGAAGCTCTTGTCCCCAGTCAGGAACATCCCCGCCATCGCCGCGATCACCGTGACGCCCGAGATGAGCACCGAGCGGCCGGACGTCGCCGCGGCGGCCTCAAGGGCGGCGTCGGCGTCGCGCCCGGCGGCGCGTTCCTGGCGCTCCCGCTTCAAGTAGAACATCGAGTAGTCGACCCCGACCGCGAGGCCGATCAGCAACACGATCGCCGCGACGGACTCGTCCACGGGCATGAGCTGGCTCGCCAGGGCCACGATCCCCAGGGTCGCGATCACCGCCGTGAGCCCGAGCAGGATCGGGATGCCCGCCGCCACGAGAGCGCCGAAGGCGACCACCAGGATGACGAGCGTCACGGGCAGCGAGAAGAGGCCGGCCTTCTCGAGGTCGGCGCCGAACGAGTCATTGAGCGCCGCGTTCGCGCTCGTGTCGCCGAACTGGCCGATGTAGACCTCCGGATGCGCCTCTTTGACCTCGGCCATGCGGTCGAGGATCGGGTCGATCTTCCCGTCGGCATCGTCGGGATCGCCCGTGATCTCGAACGTGACGAGGGCGGCATGACCGTCCGGTGCGATCTGCCCCCCGTTCTCCGCCTCCAGCGGCGAGCGGATCTTCGTCACGGACTCGAGCTCGTCGAGGCCGCCGACGACCGCCACGATCGCCCTGCTGAAGGCGGCATCGGTCGCGGCGAGCATGGGGCTCTCGACGAGGACGCTCTCGCCGGCGGGGCGCTCGAAGCCAGCGGCGAGGATCCGGTCTGCGTCGCCCGACTCGCCCGGCCCGGCGGTCTCCCAGTCGATGTTCTTCGTCCCGGCCAGGCTGCCGAGCGCGAACGCGACGACGACGAACGCGAGCCAGCCGAAGATGGCGATCTTGCGATGCCGAGCGCTCCACCGCCCCATCCGTGCCGCGATGTTGGTCGCTCGGGTTGAGTTCTCCTCAAGATGCGTGCCGGCCATGGTCGGCCTCCTTCCGCTTCGAACGCGGTTCGGGAGGCCCAACCTAGGGCGCGGTGGTCAGGATTCGCATCGGTCATAACGCCGGTGCGAACTACGTAGTCGCGCCCGGTCAGGCTGAAGATACGAAGCTCAACTGGCTGATCGCGGCGACGAGCGCCGGGCCCAGGGGGAGACGCGCGAGCTGAGTGCGGGACTTGACGCCGAGCTTCGCGAACACGTGGCGAAGATGATGTTCGATCGTCCGCGGCGACAGGAAGAGCTGGGCCGCGACCTCCTTGTTGGAGAGGCCCTCCGCCACGAAACGGGCGATCTGGAGCTCCTGCGGCGTGAGCTGATCGACCGTGCTCGGGTCGCGCTTTCGCGCTGTCTCGCCCGTCGCTCGCAGCTCGGCCCGCGCCCGCTCGGCCCACGGCTCAGCGCGGATGCGCTCGAAGGCCTCGAGAGCGGCGCGGAGCTGGGCGCGCGCTTTTGCGCGCCGGCGCTCGCGGCGCATGTGCTCGCCGTAGAGAAGCTGGATGCGCGCGAGGTCGAATGGGCCGCCACCTCCACCGAGCCGGAGCGCTTCCTCGAAATGCGCAGTCGCTTCATCGCCCTCGGCCAGGAGGGCGCGACAGGCTGACAGTCGGGGCTGCACCCACGGGTAGCTCGAGTCGGCAGCCCACTCCTCGAACCGCGACAGGGCCTCACGCGCCTCCTCCAGGCGGCCTGCGCGCACCGCGGCTTCAATCGCGTCTGGACTTGCGCCCTTGGCTAAGAACGCGTCGCCGACGTCCGGGCGGGGGTCGGCGACAACCCTGAAGTGCTCAAGGGCCTCGGTCCAGCGTCCGCGGCCAAGCTCGAGCATGGCGAGCACGTACACGGCGTAAGTGGCGCGCGTCGGTAAGCCGTGCGCGGCAGCAAGCTCGAGCATTTCACCGCTTCGCTGACGGGCCTCGTCGTCGTCACCGCGGATAGCCGCAGCGAACGCGAGGAGGCCCAGCGGAGTCGCGGTGGAATTGGCGGCCCCGAGCTCACGCGCGAACTGCAGAGCCTCGCCCGCCACGAGCGCTGCCTCCTCGAAGCGCTGCGCCAAGTAGTGTTGAGCTGCGCTCATGGAGAGGGCTTCCGCGAGGATCCCCAGCTCCCCGCGCGCTCGTGCGAGCGAGGTGGCCCGGTTGATCAGCGTTGTGAAACGCTGATTGTCCCCGACGAAGAGAGCGGCGACGCTGACCGCGTAGACGTGCTGAGCATTATCGGAGGTGGACGCTCGAGCGAACGCCTCCTCGAGCTGGGCACCGTCAGACGCGGTATCGCCACCCCGAGCGTGCGCAAAGGCAGCGAGGGCCCGGGCGACGGACATGAGCTCGTCGTCCCCGCCTGCGGATACGAGCTCGGCAGCCAGCCTGGAAACCTCCGCGCGAGCCTCAGGGTCGCCGCTCATCGACGCAGCAGCGTTCGCCCAGATGAGCAGCTCGATCGCCTTCGATGCATCGAGTTCCGCGACCTCGCGGGCAGCGTGGGTCAGCCTGGAGAAGCCGTCCAGCGGCCGGCCACAGCGAAACTCTGCGACTCCGACCGCGAGCTCGAGCTCCGCCCGAAGGAGAGTGTCGTCGACGAGAGGGCCTGCCTCGCCCGCAAGCTCGATCGAATAGTCGTCAGTACCTGCAATGCTGGCAGCTCGCGCGGCCCGGGCTAGGCGGCGGCCCCTCGCGTGCCCGTCCGACGAGAGCTCGGCGGCACGTGCGAACGCCTTCGCCGCAGCCACATAGCCGGCTCGCTCCTCGGCACGCTCGGCCGCCTCGTCGAGCGCATGCACGACGTCCTCGTTTGGTTCGACCACCGACGCCGCGAGGTGCCAGGCACGGCGGTCCGCGTGCTCGTCGGCCTCTGCAAGCGCTTCTGCGAGCACTCGGTGCGCAGACCGGCGCTCGCTCGACGTTGCCGCCTCGTACACCGCGGATCTCACGAGTGGATGGCGGAACTCGAGCCGACTCCCGTGCACGGAGATGAGCCGTGCTTGTTCCGGCGAGTCGAGCGCGCGTCGGCCTACGCCGAGCAGCTCGCCCGCCCGAGTGACGAGGCGCGCGTCCTCCAGATCGTCCGCGGAAGCAATGAGCAGGACCCGCTGGCCCTCGTCCGGAAGCCGGCGCACGCGTTCGAGAAACATGCTTTCGACCTGGCGGGTGAGCGGCAGCGCCTCCGGCAGTGGCTCGTCGCCGGCGAGCTGCCCCTCGCTGAGGACCGTGGGCAGCTCGACGAGCGCGAGAGCGTTGCCCTGCGTCTGTTCGATCAGACGCGCGCGTACAGACGGGGCCGCCGCGCCCGCCACCCTGGCCAGTAACGTCGCCGATGCTTCGGGGTCGAGCGGCTCGACCGGGAGCGAGGGGAGGTCTTCCGCGTCGAACCGGCGCACTTCGCCCTCCCGCGCCGCGAACAGCATGACGATCCCTTCGGCATCGAGGCGACGTGCGACGAAGACGAGCGCCTCAGCCGAGATCTTGTCCAGCCAGTGCGCGTCGTCGACGAGACAGAGCAGGGGACGACGCTCTGCCATCTCCGAAAGGAGCGAGAGACACGCCGCGAAGATGAGGAAGCGCTCGTCCGCGGCGCCCTCCTGGAGGCCCAGCGCGCGGCGTAGCGCTGCGGCCTGCGGCCCGGGCAGCTTGTCGAGGTGGCCCAGCGCCGGTCGCATCAACTTGTCGAGAGCGGCAAAGGGGAGCTCCGACTCGGACTCGACACCCCGAGCGCTGAGAACGTGCAGGTCGTCAGAGCGATCGCGCGCGTCCTCGAGGAGCGCGGTCTTGCCGATTCCCGCCTCGCCGCGAAGGACAAGGACACCGCTCCGCGAGGCACGAGCCGCGTCGAGCAGCCCTCCGATCTCGGCTCGCTCGGCGTCACGCCCGTAGAGCACGCAGCAATCGTAATCAAATGAGTTCGCCCCCCGGACTTGGGCGATTCCGGCGATCTGACCGATGCGACCGACGACGTGAACGGGTGGAGTTGGCAACGGAGAGGAGCAGGGCTCCCATTCCCGCTGTGACCGAGACCTACGACCTGATCGCGATCGGCTCAGGGCCGGCCGGCCAGCGTGCCGCTCTCGAGGCCGCCAGGTTGGGCAAGCGCGCTGCGCTCGTTGAGCGCGACGACGTCCTCGGCGGCGTGTCGACCAACCGGGGCACGTTGCCGTCGCAGACGGTGCGCGCGGCGATCGTCGGGCTCACCGGCCAGGCTCGAGGGATCTACGGCGACATCCATCGTCTGAAGGACGGGATCACGCTCGACGATCTCCTCTGGCGAGCTCAGCAGGTGATCGAAAACGAGCGGGCCGCCATCCAGGACGAGCTTCGCCGCAATCGCGTCGACGTCATCGCCGGAGCCGCCGCTTTCGCGGATCCGCACGTGTTGGTGGTGCAGACACGCAACGGGAGCCGCCACGTGCGCGCCGAGACGATCGTCATCGCGGTTGGAACGAAGCCGGGTCGGCCCGCGGCCGTCGATTTCGACGACCGGATCGTGCTCGACTCGGACGGCATCCTTCGCCAGGGCGAGATTCCTCGCCGGCTCATCGTGGTCGGCGGAAACGTGATCGGGCTCGAGTACGCGTCCATGGCCGCCGCGCTCGGCGTCCACGTCACAGTGGTCGAGAAGCGACCCCGCCTCCTCGACTTCGTCGACGACGAGATCGTCGAGTCGCTCGTGTATTACCTCCGCGGTCTCGGCGTCGTGTTCAGGCTAGGTGAGGAAGTTGAGGCCGTGCAGCGTCTCGGAGACGACGGGGCAATGATCCATCTCCTCGGCGGCATCCCGTTGCCTGCCGAAAGCGTGCTCTACGCCGCGGGGCGGCGCGGAGCCACCGACGACCTCGACCTCCCAGCCGCGGGACTTGAGGCCGATGAGCGGGGCCGAATCCCGGTCGGTCCGGACTACAGGACGGTGCAGACTCACATCTTCGCCGCGGGGGATGTCATAGGCTTCCCCGCGCTCGCGGCGACAGCGATGGCGCAGGGCAGCGTCGCGGCGCTGGCCGCGCTCGGCGGGCCGCCACGGTCGCCGGCCCCGTATCCGCATGCGATCTACACGATCCCGGAAGTCGCCTTCGTAGGCCTGAACGAACGAGAGCTCGCCCGGAACACAACGCCCTACGTCGTCGGCATAGCCCGTTACCGGCAGCTCCCCCGGGGCGACCTGGCGGGTGAGCGCTCCGGTCTCCTCAAGCTCCTCGTCCACGCCGAGACGAAGCACCTCCTCGGCGCACACATCTTCGGAACGTCGGCGACTGAACTCGTCCACTTGGGCCAGGCGGCGATCGCGGCCGAACTTACGATCGACTACTTCGCCGACGCGGTGTTGAACGTACCGACGTTTTCCGAGGCTTACAAGGTCGCCGCTTTGGACGCCCGCGACCGAATGAGCTAGGTCAACCGAGGGCATGGGCGCTGGCATGAAGAGGCCGTACTAGGGTCCGCATTCAGCCCTTCGTCATGGAACTAGCCGGACCCGCATCGGCGACCTGGACCGTCTGATCGAGCACGGCCGTGCACTTCGGGCCTCGAATCGGTGACGCAATCGATCGCGAGCATTTCGTTGCCGGGCGAGAGCACATCCGACAGCCACGAGATCCATGAAGCCTTCCTCGCACTTGGCTGCTGCCTCGTCTGCTTCAGAAGGCTCCAGCGCTCATTTTGATTCGAGTTCTAGGCGAAGAGAAGCACGAGCCCGGCGCTTATCAGCCAGAGCGACCAGGCGGTGTAGGCGATCGGGACGATCGCGCCCGCAATTTTCCAGCCCTTCTCCTCGAAGCGGCCGACGAACTCGAGCGAGCCGGCGACGAGGAAGAGGCCGATCGCGATGCCGGGCCAGGCGAGCCACGGCTCGAACGCGGATGACTGGAGCATCGCCACGCCAACGAGCACGGTCCACGCCCCCGTGAAGAGGTAGCCGAGGCACTCGCCGATCGCGACGCCGAGGTAGCGGTGGAACGACTCGAAGACAACCACGGTCGCCTCGCGCGTCGCCTCGCTCGAGGCGGGATCGTCGTAGGTCCGCGCCAGGGCGGGGACGAGGAAGGGCCCGCGGGCAAGCCAGAGGAACTGCACGGCGGCCTCGAGGACGCCTGAGAAGGCGAGATCGTGGCCCCTTCCCACCAGTGAAGGGATCAGCGCGTCGAGGAGTAACGCACGCTCACGAGCGGCTCCACGTGCGGCGGTCTCGAAAAACCGTCATCCGTCGTTAGGCGGATCGAGAGTTCGAATGCCTCCCACTCCGCTGACCTCTAGTAGACCCCTGACCCCTTCACTCAGGTCGGGCGCCGGCCAGAAAATCCCTGCAAATCGAAAGAGCCGACGCCCGGACTCGAACCGGGGACCCCTTCATTACGAGTTATGGGCACCTGTCACGTCATGTCATCGCCAGTCCTCTCAGGCCGCTTTGTTGCGGCCAATCTTTTGACTGGAGGTGACTGTCGGTGACCAGAGATGACAGCCTTGTAGACCCCTGGTAGACCCCGACGAAGTTGTCCTTTCAGAAAACGCGCGCCCCCGCACGCACCGCTTGATCGAGCGGTTCTGTTCCGTCTGCGTGACCTCATCGGTGAGCTAGGCCGCGTCAACTCAGACAACGGGGCTGGGAGCCACATCGGTTGCCCAGCAGACAGCGACTGCGCCGGTCATCCTCACCGTTCCACATTCGGTGTCGCGCGCACGGGCCGCAACCCAGCCAGCGTGAGGGTGACGAGCCTGCGAACGGCGGCCTTTGAAGGCAGGTCGCTGGCTGCGGCAAGAGCGTGGAGGCAGTAGGTCACGAGTTCGTCAGGCGTGATGTCGTCTCGGAGGTGGCCTGCGTGGGCGGCGTCGCTCAGAAGGTCACGGATCATGGTGTGGAGCCGCTGCTGCGCTCGCGCGATGTGTTCGCCTCGATGCAGGAACGCGGCGAGTTCGTTGTTGTGGCGGCCGTGCGACTCGTGCCTCGTAAACGCGTACGCCGTGAGAACCGCCTCGAGTCGCTCGCCGGCGTCGATAGCCTCGTCTCGGGCTTGAGCGAGATACTCGAGGTGGCCGGCGATCTGGCATTCGTGCCAGGCGAACAGGATTGCGTCAACGTCTGAGAAGTACTTGTAGAGCGTCGCCCGTCCGATGCCCGCCTCCTCTGCGATCTGCGACATCGTCACCGACCGAAGTCCGTGCTCGGCTACCAGAGCCGCGGTGGTATCCAGGATCGCGTCGCGGACCTGGCGGCGGTGCGCCTCGATCGTCTGGTTCCACAGCCTCGGCACCACCCCAATATACGCGACGTTCGTTGGCGCAACACTCTGATTTAAATATCGACATATTGTCTCGTAAACTGCCGCCACCACAGATCTGTCGGCGGACAGAGGAGGCCCCATGGCTGAGAAGGAGACCCAGACGGCCGGCACACCACGCTGGGTGAAAGTGTTTGGGATCGTCGCTCTCGTCCTCGTCGTCCTCGTGGTCGTCGTGCTCATCATCGGACGCGGTGGCCACGGCCCGAGCCGCCATACAGGCGACGTGGGGACAAGCGGAGGCCACGCCGGACCTCCACCCGGCGTCATACACAAACAGCCATGACCATCACGCCTCGGCTCCGCAAATTGGCGCTCACCGCGCATGTCGCGTCCTCAGTTGGCTGGCTCGGTGCGGTCGCCGCCTTCCTCGCGCTAGGAGTCGTCGGCTTGACGAGCCAGGATGCTCAAACGGTGCGCGGCGCCTATTTGGTCATGGAGCCGGCTGCCTGGTTCGTCCTCGTCCCGTTGGCCTTCGCGTCGTTAGTCACCGGGCTCGTCCAGTCACTGGGCACGGCGTGGGGCTTGTTCCGGCACTACTGGATCCTTTTCAAGCTTCTGATCAACGTCTTTGCCACGAGTGTCCTGCTCATTTACATGGAGACCTTTAGCTCCATGGCGCGCGCGGCGGCCGATCCGAGCGCCGACCTCGATGTCGTGCGAAATGTATCCCCCGTGCTCCACGCGGTGCTGGCCCTTGTGCTCTTGCTCGTGGCGACCGTGCTCGCTGTGTACAAGCCGCGGGGATTGACGCCCTACGGGCGTCGTAAGCAGCGCGAGCAGCCTACGGTTCTCATGCAGTAGGTCCTCGGCGCGGCCCCGCCGACGCGACGGTCACGCGACGTACGCGGCGTGGCGCGCAGACGTCAAGCCTCGGTCGCGAGTGCGGTCGCTTGCCCAAAGCGCTCGAGGAGCCGGCGGATCGCGCTGGTGCCGAACTCGACAGCGTCGACGGGGATGCGCTCCGCTTCGGGAGGCGTTTTGCGGCGTTCGGGCACGGATTGGGCATCGACCCGCACCGGAGGGCCGCGCCGAGGTCTGCGAGCGCTACGCAGCCGCTCAAGCTTCGGCACCAGTCTCCTCGGCCGGATTGGGCTCGTGCGGGCCCATGTCGAGCCGGAAGGGCGGGTAGTCGTCGGTCATGAGGCCAACGTAAGCGGCGACGCGGAGGGCCCAACGGTCGAGCCCGAGCGCGAAGTTGAAGAGTGCCGGCGGGTAGCGGCCCGTGAAGAGCAGGATCACGCAGGCGATGAGGACAAGGATCCCGACGAGGCCGGCGAAGCCCCAGCCGCCCCAGTCCTCGCCGACGCCCCAGCCCCACCCGCCCACGAAGAGGCCGACGAGGATCAGGTGCGGAATGGCGAGGAGCCACTTCACGAGCGGGAGCCAGCGGTTGAGCCGCTCGGGGTAGAGGACCTCGAGGCGCGCCGGGTAGTCGGGCGCCTCGCCGAGCGTGAACGGGGGGTAGCGATCCGTCCCGTTCGCCCAGTAGGAGTAGAACCAGACGCGCCAAGTCCAGCGGAGGACCCCGACGTTGAAGTCGAAGATCCCGCGCGGGAAGCGCTCCGTGAAGAGGATGGCGAACGCGGCCACGAGCGTGAGGACCGAGAAGGCGATCCAGAGGAACGCGAGCACGACGTAGTGCGGAATCGCGAGGAGCCACTTCACGAGCCAGAGCCAGCGGCTCACGTCCGGCTGGAGCTCTCCAGCCACCGCCACGGGATAGACGGTGGCCGCGGCCGCGGCGGGCGCTGCCCCCGGCGGCGTGCCCGCCGCCCCTTGCGCCACCGCTCCCGGCGCGACCACAGCCGCCGCGGGTGCCGCAGCGTGGCGAGCGCCGAGGTAGATCAAGCCGGCGCCACCGAGCAACAGGATGCCCCCCGCCACGAGCAGACCGATCGCCAGCCAGGTCAGGAAGTTCACCTCGGCGCCCACGCTTAGGTCGGCGGCGATCCCGGGCGAGGCGTCGGCGTTCATGACCACGGCGGACCAGTTGCCGCTCTCCGGATTCCACGTCAGCGTCTGCTCGCCGGATCCGGACGCGGTCGCGGCCCAGAAGTCCTGCTCCCCCGGCGCAGCGGTGGGCGCATCCCCCGCTCTCGCGTCGTACCGCGCCCGGAACGGGTCATACTCGACATCCGTGAGCCGGTGGTGCTCGACACCACGCAGGTACGCCTCGACGTCGCTCGTCGGCCCGACGCCGATGAACAAGTCACCGTTGGCCGCCTGCAGGCGCACATCGCCGAGGACCTCGTCCGAGAGCAGCCAGTCGGCGCCCTCCGTATCCGCCTCCACGAGGTCGATCGGCTCCGAGACGATCGCGTACGAGCTCGCCTCGAATCGCTCTGTGGGGGTGCTCAGGTAGCCGTCGTCATCGCGCTGCGTCTGGTCGGCCCAGAGAAGGCCACCGCCTGCCGCAAGGAGCCCGGCGCCGATGAGAGCGGCGAGGCTTCCGAGGATGACGAGAACGATCCGGCCCGCGCTCCAGCGGGACCGCGGCGGGCCCGGGGCTGTCGGCGATCCGGTCGGCTCCGTGGCCACGTGCGCGCTCCCTTCCTAGACTGCTCGCTACCGGCCGACGGCCTGCTCGACGCCTCGCGTGAGAACCTCGGTCGCGCGCTGCCGTGTGGCAGGGTCGGCCTTCTCCATCGAGCCCGAGTCATAGGGCGGCTGGGGATCGTATTCGATGATGAGCTGCAGCGCCCGTGCCTCGTCCTCGCCCGCCTCGTAGCCCGCGAGGGTCAAGGCCATGTCGATCCCGGCCGAGACGCCGGCGGCGGTGATGACTTTGCCGTCAATCACGACGCGCTCTGCCACCGGCTCGGCGCCGAAGTTGCGAAGGTAGTCGCGGACGATCCAATGGGAGGTCGCACGCTTACCATCCAGGACTCCGGCGGCACCGAGCAGCATCGACCCCGTGCAGCAGGAGGTCGTCCACTTCGACGTCTCGTGCGCGTGGCGCACCCATTCAACCGCGGCGGGGTCGTCCAAGAAGGGCACCTTGCCCGATCCGGGGATCACGATCACCTCCGGCGCCGGGACGTCGTCGAGTGACGAGTCGGCGATCAGAGCTAGAACGACGTCGGTCTTCTTCGGCCCGCGCGTCGAGGCGACGAACTTGACCTCTGCCTCCGGCAGCCGGGCGAGAACCTCGTAGGGGCCGACCGCGTCGAGCGCAGTCATGCCGTCGTAGAGAAAGAGAGCGATCTCAGGGCCGGGCAAACCTCCTTCTAGCGGTCGTCGATGGCGATCGAGTCGCTTTCCGACGGGGCCACTTTGAAGCTGAACATCATCCCGCTTTCGTGATGCTCGGCGATGTGGCAGTGCGCCATCCAGACGCCGGGGTTCGTGACGTCGAGCAGGATGTCCACGGTCTCGCCGGTTCGTACGAGCACGGTGTCCTTCCAGACGAGGTTCTCCTCCGGCACGGCGTCGCGCGCAAGGATGAGGAAGCGACCTGCGCCGTGGATGTGGAAGGGATGGTGCATCGGGTGGTCGGAGTCCATCTCGTTGACGAGCCGGATCTTTACTCGATCGCCGACGCGGAACTGCCACTGGATTCCATGACCCTCTGAGCCCGTGTCCCGGTCGATGACCTTCCACCGCGTGTTGGCGGGCGTCGTCATGCGGTTCACCTCGAGCATGTCGTCTTCCCACTCGATGCCATCGGCGGCCGCGTGACTGTGCTCGTGCCCGGTGGCATGTTCGTGCCCCCCGCCATGGTCGTGGGGCGCGCCGTGATCGTGCCCGGCGCTGTGCTCGTGGTGCGTGGCTTCGTCGTTTGTGTGCCCGCGATGGGCTGCAGCTTCTTCGCCGTCGGCGCTCGGGCGCAACGCCATGCCGCATTTCGGGCAGGTGGCTGGCCATGTCGCGGTGATGTCGGGGTGCATGGGGCAGGCGTACGCGGTCGGCGGCTCGATGTTCGCCTCGGTCGGCAGTAGCTTCATCCCACATTGCGGGCACTTGTCGGCCCACGAGGCGACGATCTTCAGATGCATGGGGCAGGCGTAGGCCGCTCCCTGCTCGACTTCCGGACCGCCGAGGTCCATCTCGGCGACGAGCGCGAGCGTCTTGTCTGGGGGGGCGGCCAAGTGGGGCGCAAGCCGCTCGCGCTCGACCTCCAGCTCGCGCGCCCTGCGCACGGTTTCGAACTGCTGCGCGAGCGATGGCTCGACCGGGTCTTCGGAAACGGCGACGTCGGCGAGCGGGTACGAGCGTTCAGGAGTGCGGTGCTCGAGCGCCAAGTGACCGGGGTTGTCGAAGAGCACATCGACGACGACCCGCTCGGATGGGGCGAGGATCACCTCGTCGACGAACTCCTCGTGCTCGTAGCGGCCGCTGTCGCCTCCGACGAGCTTCATCCGAGCGCCCGGGAGGGCGACCTTGAAGACGCGGCTGTTCGCCGTGTCGGTCAGGTAGAAGCGCACGACCTCGCCCAGCCGAGCGCCTAGCGAGAGATCCGTCTCGCCGTTTATGAGCAGGACGTTGCCGTACCGGCCCATGGCCGAAAACGTAGTCTCGGAGCGGCTAAACGGGGCGATCTTCCCGTCTTCGACCAAGACGTCGTCGAGCGTAAGGACGATCTCCCGGTTTACGGGCGGCCAGTAGTCCGAGACGGCCGGCACGACGAGGATGTTTCCGTACAGACCCATCTCCTGGCCGTAGTCCTCGCGGATGTGCGGGTGGTACCAGTAGACGCCCGGGTCGGGAAACTCGATTCGATAGGAGAAGCTGCCGCCGATAGGAATCGGCGCCTGCGTCTCGTGCGTGCCGTCGTAGCGGTTGTCGAGGCGCAGCCCGTGCCAGTGCACGGTCGCTTCGAGGTCGCCCTGATTCGTGACGTTCACCGTGACCGTCGAGCCCTGCTCGACCTTGAGCGTCGGCCCTGGGATGGAGCCGTTATAGGCGAGCATGCGGACCGTCGCATCGCCGAGCCGCTTGGCGACCGGGGCGATGGCGAGGTCGTACTCGTCGCCGTCGGCAAGCGTCACGATCTCGGGCGGCGCCGCCTCCCAGAGACCGGCGGCATCGGTGGGGAAGGCGTCCGTCGTCAGCGTGTTTCGTGTGTGCTTCGTCATCTCAGACTCCTTGCGTGACAGGCTTGGAACGAGTTTCGTCGCGCGCCGGATCGACGGGACGCGCCCCGACGCGGTCTTCGGCGTCGGCGGCGATTCGGCCGGCGAGGAACTCGGTGTCGTCCTTGACCCAGCCGAGCAGCGCCGAGCCGCGTGTGTGCTGCCAGGTGAGGCCGAGGAAGAAGAGACCCGGGGCCTCGGTCACACCGCGCCGGTGCTGGAGGCGTCCGTCCGGGCCAAAGATGGGAGCATCGATCCACGAGTAGTCAGGGCGGTATCCGGTTGCCCAGATAAGCGCGTCGACGTCGAGGTCGGTCCCGTCGGCCAAGCTGACCGTTCGTCCGGAGGCGGCTGCTGCGCGGCCCCTCAAGGTGATCCCGTAGCGGCGTCGTAGCTCGCGGGGCCGCGAGCCGATGAGCACGTCGCGGTGCTGGGCGCGGCGCCCGATGCGCGAGTCGACCGTCTTCTTGATCAGGCCCAGTTTCGTCAGCCACCAGAAGAGGTCGCGTCCGAGGATCTTCTGAGGAAGCGGTGTCTGCCGCGATCCGATAGCGAGATGAACAGCATGGGTCGCCGAGAGTTCCTTCGCGATCTGGAATCCGGTGTTCCCTCCGCCCACAACGAGGACGGTTCCCTCCGGAACGTCGCTGGGGTTCCGGTACCCGGTGCTGTGCATCTGCGCAACGTCCGATCCGAGCCCGCTTGCGATTTCGGGCACGAAGGGCGTCTGGAACGGGCCGGTGGCGACGACGATCTGGTCGGCGGCCAGGATCTCGCCGTTGACATCAACGCGGTACCCCTCGCGCGCGGCTGTCAGCCTTCCCACGCGGCTGTCGAGCTCGACCGGGAGCTCGAACGTCTTCGCGTACTCCTCGAGGTAGTCGATCACCTCGTCGCGCGTCGGGTACCCGTCGGGATCGCCGGGGAAGGGCAGCCCCGGCAAGCCGTCGTAGCGGCGGGGCGTAAACAGCGTCAACGAGTCCCAGCGGGCGCGCCATGCGGAAGCGATCGAGTCGGCGCCATCGAGGATCACGAACCGCCGCCCCTGCCGGCCGAGGAAGTAGCCCATCGCCAGGCCGGCCTGTCCGGCGCCGATGACGATGACATCGAAGCGCCGCGACGAGCGCTCCGCTGCATCGCCGTTGTTTGAGTGAAGGTCGGCTGGATTCATGTGCATTTGGTGCTCCTTGAGGGTCGAAGGTTGGACGAAGGGCGGTAGCGGGGGCCGTGAGCTCAGCGCCCGGCCGGTCGGGGGATCGCAATCTTTTGCCCAGGCTCGAGGGGAGACGGTTCGACGCGGAACACGCGGGCCACGCGCGCGGGCAGCCACCAGTTCCAGCGGCCGAAGAGCCGCATCGCACTCGGGAGGAGCAGCGCCCGAACGATGGTGACGTCGATGAGGATCGCGACGGCGAGCCCGAAGCCGAACTGCTGCAGGTCGACGAACGAACCGACGACGAAGCCCATGAAGGCGGCGCACATGATGAGGCCGGCAGCCGTGACCAGACGCCCCGTCTTCGCAAGGCCGAGCGACACGGCCGTGACGTTGTCCCTGGTCGCGTCCCACTCCTCGCGCATGCGGCTGACGAGGAACACCTCGTAGTCCATGGAGAGCCCGAAGAGGAGCGCGAAGAGGAACACCGGGATCCAGCCCGTGATCTGGTCGTACTGAATGAGCCCGAGCGCCTCGCCCCCGCCCCACTGGAACGCGACCACCAGCAACCCATAGGCGGCGGCGATCGAAAGCACGTTCAGGACGATCGCCTTCAGGGGCAGGAGCAGCGAGCGGAACGCCCGCAGCAGCAGGAAGTACGTGAGGATGAGGACAGCCGCGACGAGCCAGGGAAAGACGGCGTACGTCTTGTCGAGGAAGTCGACGCCCGCGGCCGCCTGCCCGCCCACGTAGACCTGCGTGGGGTCCGGGAAGCCCGCGGCGGGAATGACGACGTCGCGCAGCCGCTCGACGAGTGCCTCGCTCTCGGGCACCCCGGCGTCGTGCTTACTGATTGCCTCGAAGTGGACGTAGCGCTCGCTCGGATCGATGTAGTGCCGACCCTGGCCGAAGTCCGTGATCGAAGCGACCTCCGGGTCGCTGCCGACGGCCTCGTAGAGCCGCCCTTCTGCGGCCTGCACTGCGGGGTCGTCGAACCCGCCCGCCCGGCCGGTGTCGATAATGACCTCGGTCGGGTTGAGCGCCCCGTCGCCAACGGCCGTCTGGAGAACGCGGAGCCCCTGAACGCTCGTAACGTCCTGCGGGAGCTGCTCCTGGGTCCCCGGCCCGAGGTCAAGCCGACTGACAGGCGCAGCCGCTGCGAGCAGCAGGGCGAGCGAGATCGCGAGGAAGACGACCGGCCGGCGCATGACTCGGTGCGCGTGCCGGACCCAGAAGTTCTGTTCTGTCCGGCTCTCACGCCGCTGGACGATTCGCTTCGGCACGAGGCGAACCCGGTCTAGCTTCGGCTCCGCGACGTACAGGATCGCGGGCATCAGTGTGACCGCGCACACAAGCGAGACGACCGGGACGAGGAGCCCGGCGACCCCGTAACCCCGGATCTCGGGCACCGGAACGGCCATGAGGAGGGCGAGGCCGATGGCGACGGCCGTGCCCGAGAAGATGACCGCGTGGCCGGCCGTCTTCATCGTGTTCACGACCGCGTCCTCCTGGCTGAGCCCAGCGCGACGGTCGTCCCGGTACCGGTAGACGAGGAAGAGCGAGTAGTCGATCGCGATCCCGAGCCCGATCAGGGTGACGAGGTTCTGCACGCTCTGTGCCATGGGCATCAGATGCGCGAGCGCCCACACGCCCGCCAGCGTCGTCGGGATGACGGCGAGCGCGAAGAGGAGCGGGATCAGGAACGCCAGCGTCGCGAAGACGAAAACCAGGATGGCAAGCGCGATCGGGATCGCGATGTAGAGCTCGCCGACCTCGAGATCATGAGCGAAGACCTCCGCGAGATCATGGTCGAGAGCAGGACCCCCAGTGAGCCACACTTGCGCGCCCTCGATGTTCCCCACCGCCTGGCGCATAGCCGCCGTGTAGTCACCCGCGTCGTGCGGCTGCAGCGTCGAGGCGATCTCGGCGCTGACGACCCGGTCGGACACCTGCTGGACGGCGGCCACACTCCCGGTCGGAACCTCGGCCGCGGCCCGCTCGGCCGCCGCCTCCACCGCGGGCGCCAACGCCTCAGCAGAGCCAGCGTCGCCCCGGACGACGAGCGTGAATGTGCCATACGTCCGCTGCCCGTAGTTGTCTTTGAGGATGTCCTCGACCTTTTGCGCATCGGTCCCCGGCAGGGAGCTCTCGCTCTTGAGCACATCCGCGAGGCCGCTCGACAGCATGAAGGCCACCACGAAGACGACGACCCAGGAGGCGATGACCGCCCAGCGGAAGCGAATGATTGCGCGTGTCCACCGTTCGGGCATGACCCTCTCCTCTCAATGGGGGATGTCTCAAACCGGAGAAGCGACTAAGATAACTCCGAACCGGAGAAGCAACTAAGGTAACTCCGAATCGGAGAAAGTACTAGTGTGACATTATTCATGCAATTCGATTCTATAGACGGCGATCATCCTTGGCGGTTCGTGACGAACCACGCTCATGTGCTCACCTGCGTAGCCGCGGATCCCACCACTCGTCTCAGGGACATCGCCGCCACGGTCGGGATCACCGAGCGGACGGTGGCGCAGATCATCAATGACTTGGAGCAAGCCGGCTACCTCACGAAGACGCGCGCCGGTCGCCGCAACCAGTACGAGGTCCATGGCGAGCTTCCGCTTCGCCATCCCCACCACCGCCACCACACCGTCGGCGAACTGATCCGCTTCCTCCAGGCCCCGACGGGTGTGAATGCAGGTGACAGCTAAGCGCGTCGCACGCTCGACCGCTTCTTGACAAGAACACGACGCCGTTCGACCCTTGCGGCGGGGCAGGAACGCTCCGAGCATCGCCCGTCGTGAGCGCATCACGAGGTCGCCGGTGGGGCCGACCAGCGGGCCGGCGTCGCATTCCAGATCCTGCTGATCGCCTGGACCGGCTTCGTCGGCGGTCTCGCTCTTGCGCACGTCGTCGCACCCGTGCGCAACCCACGGCAAGCACCGCGCCAGCCTGAACTCGTAGACACCGACTCGCGCGAGCGCCGTAGTCAGTGTCTCGACCTCGCGCCCTTGAAAAGCGGGGGCCTCTCGCTGGATAGTTGACCCCCGTGGTCACCCTTTACGGGATGCTTCTCTTCATCCACATCCTCGGCGCAGGGATCTGGGTCGGAGGCGAGGCGATCATGTTCGGACTCCGGGCGCTCGCACTGCGGAGCGGCGACCACGCCCGCGCCGTCGCCCTGAAACGGGACACCGGCCGGCTCAACAAGCTTGTCATCTCGCCCGCGGTCGCCGTGCTGCTAAGGCGCCGGCTTCTGGCTCGTGCTCGAGGGCCACTGGGGCTTCAACCGCTTCTTCGTCATCTTCGGTCCGGCCGGATTCGCGGTGTCGTCGCTGGTGGGCGGCGCGGTCACCGCTCGGAGCGGAAAGGCCCTCCAGAAGGCCCTCGAGGTACACGCCGCGGACTCGTCCGAAGTCGGCTTACTGATGAGGCGGATTCAGCTCGGGGTGCTTGCCGACCTCGTCATCCTCACAGCGATCGTGTTCGTCATGACCACCAAGCCGACCCTCTAACGTGCTCCGGCGCGCTCAGCACTGATTCGGTACCCACACACCACGGAGGTGCGACATGAGTCGCGAAGCCTGGCTGTCGCTGCACATTCTCGGCGTCGTGCTCTTCCTCGGGAACATCATCGTCACCGCAGTCTGGAAGGTGCTCGCCGACCGAACGAAGAGTCCACCGGTCGTGGCCTACGCCCAGCGACTCGTCACGACAACCGACATCGCTTTCACGGCGACCGGGGTCACTCTGATCATCGTCTCCGGGCAGGTGATGGCCGAGGACTTCGGCGGAGTCTTCGGCGGCCCCATGTGGCTCACGATCGGCTGGTCGCTCTTTATCGCGTCGGGCGTGATTTGGGCGACGGCGCTGATTCCGATCGAGGTCATGCAGGCGCGGCTCGCGAGGCACTTTGCGACCGAGCCAGTGATCCCGGAGCGGTACTGGCGCCTCTCGACGCTCTGGTCGGTGTTCGGCGCGGTCGCCACGATCTTGCCGCTGGCGAACCTCTACTTCATGGTCTTCAAGCCAGACTAGGCCGAACGGACGGTCGGAGCTTCTGCCACATCGGTGATGGCCGCCTGTGGCGGCAGAGTCGAGCGGTCGACGGTGACGGCTCGCAGGTAGCGGTTCTCAGGCACGCCGATGAGGACAAGGCCGGTGGCGAGGGGGCGCACGGAGCCCGGGGCGGCGCCGGTGGAGGGCGCGGCGCAGGAAGGCGAGCGCGCGGTGCGAAGACGGATCTCCCCGTGTCGTCCGCCCTCTCCTTCCGCCGCTACGCCGCCGTCTGGGCACCGCTCGTCTCGGGCCTGCTCATCGTCGCCGCGTTCTTCCTCGATCCCGACATCGGCGCCTCGGGGCGCGAGCTGGCCAGGGAGTACGCCGAGAACCCCGGGCGGATTCAGCTGTCGGCGCTTGCCCTACGGTTCGCGTTCGCCTTCCTGATCGTGCCGACCTTCGTGCTGATCTGGCTGGCCCGCAGGCGCGGCGCATGGCTCGCCAATATCGCCGGCATCTTCGCCGTCCTGGGAATGACGACGCTCCCAGGCATCCTCCTCATCGACTTCTACGACGTCGCGATCTACGGCGAGCTCGGCGGGGACGCCTGGGAGCAGGTGAACAACCGCCTGGAAGACCTGCCGGGAGCGACGTTCCTGTTCCTCACAGCCTTCCTCGGCTTCGTGCTCGCGCCGCCGACGGCGCTGCTCGCCGCCTGGCGGGCGAGGGTGCTGTCCTGGTGGCCCGCGGCCGCCGTCGCGGTCGGCGAAGTCGCCGGCCAGACCATCCCCGGTGGTGTCGGGCTCCTCGTCCTCGCCGCCGCGCTCATCGCCCTTACCTATGCTCTCGCGCGGATGCCGTGGGCGCCCCCGCCCGTGTAGCGCTGCCATGTGACCAGCCCACACGCACGAGACCGCGCCGTCGCCTTGAATCTGCGGGCACCTCGGAAGGCTGATCATCATGGACGTCCACATACTGGCGCGGCGCGCTCACCTCACTGGAGACCGACGAGCGTCGTCTGTCGCTGTGTCGGCGGGTACCGGGCGCTGATTTGCCCTCGATCCCTTCACTAACTGCTTACGGGGTCAGCATGGACTCGAGGGGACTCGTGGTGACTGGAGATGACAACCGCAGGAGACCTCTGGCCACCCCAATCGTGAAGAAAAACGCCTGCAAAACGCTCCATCTTTCTTGAGCACTTCACACGTAGACCTCTGGTAGACCCCTGAACCCTTCACTAGGGCCCCGATCCAGAGGGGAAAATCCCTGCAAATCGCGGAAGCCGACGCCCGGACTCGAACCGGGGACCCCTTCATTACGAGTGAAGTGCTCTACCAGCTGAGCTACGTCGGCGGCGTCGAGCCAGTATAGCCCCGTCGTAGCGGCGTTCCCCTGGCGCCTCAGCACGCCTGCGAACGGGCGCACAGGCGGTCCAGCTGCTCCTCGAGGCGCGCCAGCCGCTGTTGTGTGTCGTCGATCCGAAAGCCGAGATCCTCGATGCGGCCGACGTCGGTGATGCCGTCCATCTGAGCCTGCAGGTCGGCCATCACCGCGGTGAGGCCCATCATCTCCTCCTGCACCATGCCGAGCGCCTCCTCGAATCGGCGCAACTCGGTCTCGTCGTAGGCGAGCGCGACGGAAGCTTGGGTCTCCGCGCGCTCGGCCCGGCGCTCCGCCGCAGCCACGTCCTCGACGGCGGCGAGGTGAAGGCGCTCGGCCGCATACTCGGCCGCGCGCTCGCTCACGGCCAGCGCGACGAGGCCTGCGACGAGGAGGGCGCCGAGCGCGACTCCTGCGGCCGCGAGCACCAGGACGGCGGCGCCGCGATCGTGGCCCGCGCGCTCGGGCGGACGCTGGCCGGGCCCGGCGTCCACGAGGCCTACTTCGACTTCGTGGACTTGCCCTTGGCGGACGCCTGTGCCGGAGGTCCGCCGCTGCCCGCGAAGGTCGGCGGGCCGGAGCCGGCCTCGGCGCGAGCGCTCTCACCAGGCGCCTTGGCCTGCCCGGGCGGGCCCTGGCCGTCCGGGCCGCGCCCGTGCGCCTGGCCCTTCGCCTTGGCCTTGTCCTTGCCCTTGGCCTTTCCCCGGGAGACGCGATCCGCCTTGGCGGCGCGCTTCTCGTCGGCCACTTCGCGACCACGCGGGCCCTCCTCGAGGACAGCCGGTGTCGAGGCGAGCGCGATGTGCTCGGCGCGCTCGGCGGGAAGGTGCGACGCCGCCGGGGTCCGGACCGTCGAAGGCGGCTGCTCCACGCCACGGACCACCGGCTTGGGAGCCGAATCCTGCGCAGGGACTCGATGCCAGCCGACCGGATCGAGCGCAACGACCGTCGCCGTCGTGGCGACGGCCACCGTGGCGGCCACCTTGACGCCTGCTCCGCCGGCCAGGAGAGACTTGAGCGCCGCACCGAGCCCGGCGAAGTTGAAGCTGTGGAGCGCCCGCGGCCGGCGCCCCTCGGGGCTTTCGAGCGCCGTAGCGAGGGAGCGCCTCGCCCGGAAGAGGAGCGTCTCGACAGCGGACTGGGTGAGATCGAGCTCCTCGGCGACCTCGCGGTAGGAAAGCCCCTGCCATTCCCGGAGGAGAATCGCCCGCCGTTGCAGCTCGGGGAGCGTTGCCATGGCCTCGGGAAGCCCGATCAGCTCGTCGGAGCGCCGCTCGGGCGCTGCCACGGTCTCCTCGAGCACGCCGCGGTCCTGGGGCCGCTCGAGGAGCGCCCGGCGCCCGGACGAGCGCAGCCGCGTGATACAGACGTTCTGGGCGACCTTGAAGAGCCAGGCGGAGTCGGCTCGCGGCTCGAAGCCGCCGTTGAGGCTCCGGCAGGCGTTCAGGTAGGTGGCCTGGAGCGCATCCTCGGCCTCCTCCGGCGAGCGCAACTGCCGCAGGCAGTAGCCGTAGATCCAGCCCGCGTGCTGTTGGAACAGCCGCTCGGCGGCCGCGCTCACGGCCGGCTCGAGGCGAACGGCGGTCGAAGCTTCCTGCGCGACGGCCATAGAAGACATTGTCGGTGCTCCGCGCCCCGAGCTCAAGCCCAAAAGGGCGGATTTACACCGTCCTCATAGTGGTCGGACCACCTCGCGGCACTCGTCGATGGGAAGCTCAGCGGCCTCACCGTCCGGGAGGTCGACCGAGCAGGCGTCCTCGAGCACGTTGTAGCCCGTGACCAGCCCGACCCCTCGCGGCGTCTCGACCTGCCGGCCGACGCGCGGTGCCCGGTCGCGGAAGCTGCGGTAGAGAGGGTGCTCGAACGCGAGGCAGCAGCGCAGACGCCCGCAGAGGCCGGTGATCCGGCCCGAGCTCATCGACAAGTCCTGATCCTTCGCCATGCGCAGAGTGATCGGCTGCTCGTGCGAGGGGAACCGCCGGCAGCAGTGCTCCGCCCCGCAGAGTCCGTGGTCGCCGCAGAGCCGCGCGCACTCGCGCGGGCCGACCGACCGGAGCTCGATGCGCCGGTGCAGCCGGCGCCGCAGCTCGTTCTGGAGGCGCCCGACGTCCGGGCGCTCCTCCGCCTCGTAGGAGAAGACGAAGCGAGAGCCGTCGAAGACGAGCTCCGCCGAGACCGGCTTGAGCGTCATGCCCTGCTCGCGAGCCACCTCACGGAACACCGTCATCGCCTGCCCCGCCTCGAGGCGGTTAGCCTCGTGCGTCTCCCGGTCGAGCTCCGTCGCGCGGCGCACGACGGTCCTGAGCGGCGGCTCCGGATCCGCGTCGAGATCGTAGTTCGGCTGGACGACGCGGCCCAGCTCCTGTCCGCGGGACGTCTGGCAGATCACGCGCTCGTTCCAGGCGAGCTCGAGCCCGCCCGGGTCGAACGAGTACACCTTGCCTCCCGGCGAGAAGACGACTCCGACCGCGGTCACGCCGACAGTGTGCCTCCCAGCTGGCGGCGCAGGCGGACGAACAGCGCCTCGAGCGCGAGCGCGGGCTGCACGTTGAACTCGAAGGAGCGCCAGACGTCGCGCACCGTCTCCGCGGCCGCCTGGGCCGGAAGCGAGCGGTCGGAGATCCCGTCCGCGGCGAGCTCGCCCAGCCGGTCGGAGTTGAGCGCGGCTCCCTGGGCGCCCGCGGCGACGACCATGAGGTCGCGGTACCAGCCCGAGAGCTGATCGAGCGCCTCGAGGATCTCGTCTCGCTCGGCGCCCCGGCCCGCCCGCCGGACTCGCTGCTCGAGCTCGCGCGGCGTCTCCTCCCCCGTCGCCTGCTCCTCGGCGAGCGTGCGGGCCTTCGCCGCGCGCTCGTGTGCGAGCTCGGTAACCCGGCGCGCTGCGCGGCCGGGGTCGAACTCGGCGTCGAGGTAGACCGAGCGGGCCAGCTCGATCAACCGACCGCGCCGCTCGCCCGCCTCCGGATCGAGCAGCCGCTCGGCCCGGTCGAGGCGCCCGGCGGCCACGCGTGCGAGGGCGTCGAGCTCCTCCCCCGCCAGGCCGCGGCGCGCGAGATGAGCCTTGATCGCCCGCTGCGAAAGACGCCGAAAAGGAACGTGCTGGCAGCGCGAGCGGATCGTAGGTGGGAGTGGTCCGAGCTCGTCGGCGACGAGGACGACGACCGCGTACGGCGGCGGCTCCTCGAGATCCTTGAGGAGGGCGTCGGCGGCGTCCTCGTTCATGAGGTCGGCTCCGAAGACGAGATAGACACGCCGCTCCGCCTCGAACGGGCGCATGTGCAGGTCGCGGCGGAGGTGACGGACGGGGTCGATCCGGATCTGGTCGCCGAGCGGCTCGAGGACGTAGAGATCCGGGTGGACGCGCCGAGCCGCCCGCTCGGGGTCGGCGAGCAGCTCGCCGGCGAAGGCGAGGGAGGCCCGCCGCTTGCCCACCCCGCGCGGGCCGTGGAAGAGGTAAGCGTGGGCCGGCCCCTCCGTGAGAGCCGCGCGGAGAAGCCGCTTGGCCTCCTCCTGCTCAGGAAAGGTCTCGAAGCTGTCCACGGATCGCTCGGGAGATATCTTCGGGCTTCTGGGCGCCGTCGACCACGACGACCCGCTCGGGGAAGAGGCGAGCGAGCTCGCGGTAGGCCCGGTCGACCTCCTCGAGGAAGGCGCGGCCCTCCCGCTCGATGCGGTCCGGGTGCTCGCCGCGGCGGGCGGCGGCCTCGTCCACGGCGAGGACGATGAGAAACGTGCGGTCGGGGAGGAGACCGCCCGTCGCAAGCAGGTTCAGCTCCAGCACCCGCTCGAGCCCGAGCCCGCGCGCGAGGCCCTGGTAGGCGAGCGAGGAGTCGATATAGCGGTCGCAGACGACGTCGGCGCCGCGGGCGAGGGCAGGCCGGATCAGCTCGTCGACGAGCTGGGCCCGCGCCGCCGCGAAGAGCCCGGCCTCGGCCCAGGGCGCCATCGCGCTCCCGTCCAGGAGGAGCTCGCGTATCCGCTCCCCGATCGCGGTGCCGCCGGGCTCGCGCAGGTGCGCGACCTCGCGGCCCTCGGCCCGCAGCTGCTCGGCGAGGAGGCGCGCCTGCGTCGTCTTCCCGGAGCCGTCCACGCCTTCGAAGGTGACGAACATCGGCGCGCCCGTAGGATAGTGACCCGTGCGGGCCATCGTCACAGGGGGAGCGGGCTTCATCGGCTCGCACGTGGTGGACGCGCTCGTGGCTCGGGGCGACGAGGTGACCGTGCTCGACGACCTCTCCTCCGGCCGGAGGGAGAACGTGAGCGCCGGCGCCGAGCTCGTCGTCGGAGACATCCGCGACGCCGAAGCGGTGCGGGCAGTATTCGCAGAGCGGCGCCCGGAGGCGTGCTTCCACCTGGCGGCGCAGGCGGACGTGCGCGTCTCGGTCGAGCGGCCGGACTACGATTGCGAGGTCAACGTCCTCGGGACGATCCGCATCATCGAGGCGGCGCGAGAGCTCGGCACGCGGATCGTCTTCGCCTCCACCGGCGGCGCGATCTACGGGGAGTGCGAGGAGCCGGCGCCCGAGACGGCGCCGCGCGGCCCGCTCGCCCCATACGGGACCTCCAAGCTCGCGGGCGAGGAGTACCTGGCGACGTACAACCGCCTGCACGGGAGCGAGCACACGACGCTTCGCTACGGGAACGTTTACGGGCCGCGCCAGGATCCGCACGGAGAAGCGGGCGTCGTCGCCATCTTCCTGGGGCGGCTGGCGGCGGGCGAGGCCCCGCACGTCTTCGGAGAGGGCCGGCAGGAGCGCGACTACGTCTTCGTCGAGGACGTGGCCGTCGCGACGCTCGCCGCGCTGGAGCAGCCGGCGGGCGTCTTCAACGTCGGTACAGGCGTCGCCACGTCCGTGCTCGAGCTGCTCGACGCATGCCTCCGCGCCACGGGCATGGATCTCGAGCCGGTCTTCGACCCGCCGCGCCTGGGCGAGCTTCAGCGCAGCGTGCTCGATCCGACCCTGGCGGCAGACGAGCTGGGCTTCCGAGCCCGCACCGATCTGGACGAGGGACTCGCCCGCACCTGGGATCATGTTCGCGCGGAAGG
>Ga0299907_10000231_pt1 | contig 25269 bp, 25 predicted proteins | sample RVTome_16_FD_198680 | JGI IMG/M metagenome (GOLD analysis project Ga0299907, IMG submission 198680) | Soil microbial communities from uranium-contaminated site in the Upper Colorado River Basin, Wyoming, United States - RVT152D67 (version 2) ...
ATCCGTCCGGCGGATTCGCGCCGCGACCCGGAGGGAGCGCAGCGTGACGCCACCCCGATCTGCAGTCGCCGGCGCGGTAGCGGGACATCGCGCAGGCATCGCAAGCCCCAGGCGACCGGCTCCGGCGCCGGACCGACCGCGGCACCTGGAAGTGGTGCGTGGTCGCCCGGCGCCGGGCCGGCGCCCCCCACGTGCGCTGACGGCCGCGGCCGTCGGCATCACCCTCGGCGTCGTTCTCCTGATCGTCGTAGCCCGCGTGCTCATCGGGCAGGCGGGTTTCGCCGAGTCGGGCATCGAGGACCGCATCTTCGACGCGCGCCGTGCTGCCGAGCGCCTCGAGCTCGAGGTGGCTCAGCTCCGGTCGCCGCAGCGGATCTACGATCTCGCGCTCCAGCTCGGCCTCGTCGTGCCGGATCAGGTTACGTTCCTTACGCCCAGCTCGAGCGCTTCGCCGAGCTCGCCGGCACCCACGGAAACCTCCGACGAGCCCACCGCGCCCCCCGGGCGGGGGGGACGGTAACCAGGCTCGCCGTGGCTCGCCGCGGCGCCCGGCCAGCGCTCCGTCTCTTCGCGCTTCTCGGCGTGATGGCGATCTCGTTGCTCGCCGTCGCCGGCCGCATGGTGCATCTGCAGGTCCTGAAGGCCGAGGCATTCGAGGATCTGGGATCGAAGCAGCGCGTCCGACGGGTCGAGCTTCCCGCCAAACGCGGGAGCATCCTCGACCGGAACGGCGTCCCCCTCGCGATGTCCGTCGACGCGGCCGCGATCTACGCGAACCCTCAGTTCGTCACCGATCCCGCCGGGAGCGCATCCGCGATCGGGCCCTTGCTCGGCATCGAGCCGGCACTGATACAGGAACGGCTGCGGCGCTCCGCGCCGTTCGTGTACCTGGCCCGCAAGGTCGATACCGCGGCGGCCGAGCGCGTGCTGGCTCTGAGCCTCCCCGGGATCGGCTCGCTCGACGAGATCAAGCGGGTCTATCCCGCGGGACCGCTCGCGGCGCAGGTCGTCGGGTTCGTCGGCACGGACAACGTCGGCCTGGGCGGACTCGAAGCCGGATGGGAGCAGCTTCTCGCCGGCGTGCCGGGGGAAGAGATCATGGAGCAAGATCCGCGCGGGCGGCCGATCGCCGGCGGCGAGAGCAAGCTTCGCCTTCCCGAGCGAGGACAGGACCTGATCCTGACCATCGATCGCGACATCCAGTTCGCGACCGAGGAAGCGTTGGAGCGAGCGCTCAAGCTGACCGGTGCGAACAACGGAACGGCGATCGTGATGGAACCTCGGACGGGCGACGTGCTCGCGATGGCGAACTGGCCGCCGCTCGACCCCAACTCCTTCTCCGGCGCCAATGCGGACGAGATGCGCAACCGTGCGTTGCAAGACGCGTACGAGCCGGGATCGGTGAACAAGGTCATCACCGCGGCCGCCGCGCTGGAAGCGAAGCTCGTCGACCCTGGTGAGACGCTCCGGATCCCGGATCACCTTCGGATCGCCGACAAAACCTTCCGTGATTTCCAGTCTCACAACCTATGGAAGATCTCCTACGCGGAGGCCCTTGCCCGCTCATCGAACGTCGGAACGATCCAGGTGGCGCAGCGCGTCGGGAAGCCGAAGCTGCACTCGATGCTTCGGAGGTTCGGGCTAGGAACGAAGACGGGGATCGGATTCCCGGGGGAGTCGGCCGGCATCCTGCTCGACCCTGCAGACTGGTACGCCACGAGCATGGGCACCATCCCGATCGGGCAGGGGATCGCGGTCACCCCGCTGCAGATCGCGCAGGTTTACTCGACGATCGCGAACGACGGCGTGCTCGTTCCGCCGCGACTCGTCCGCGCGACGGTCGACCGCGACGGCGACACGATCGAGCGGCAGGGTCGTGAGAACCGCCGGGTTGTCTCTCCCCATACCGCCGCACAGATCCGCGCCATGCTTGTCGGTGTCGTCGAGGAAGGCACCGGACGGAACGCGCGGATACCCGGATACGTCATAGGCGGCAAGACCGGCACCGCACGCAAGCCGCTCACCGGCGAGCGTGGGTATTCCAAGGACGTCGTCACGACCTTCGTGGGTATGGTGCCTGCCGACGCCCCGCGATTCGTCGTCGTCGTTGTGCTCGACGCTCCGGACACGCACACCTCCGCCGCGACCGCTGCGCCGGTGTTCACAGAGATCGCCCGGTTCGTGATCACGCGTCTGAAGGTTCCGCCCGCTTTGGTTCCGTCCGGGCGCGTGTCCTTCGCGTCGTTAGCCGCAACAAGACCACGATGAGCACGGGGGGCGAACTGGGGCGCATGGTAGACTTTCCGCAGGCCGGGCCCGAGGTCCGGCTTTTCCCTCGGGCGGGGGATGGAGAGAGAGCCCCTGCCATCCCTATGGAACTCGCCGAGCTCGCGCAGGTCCTTCCCGGTGCCGCCGTCCGGGGCGACCCTTCGGTAGCCGTGGTCGACGCCAGCGTCGACTCGCGAGCCGTCGCGCCGGGGACCCTCTTCTGCTGCGTCTCGGGTGAACGCGCGGACGGCCACGCGTTCGCCGGCGATGCCGTCGCGCGCGGAGCGTCCGCGCTGCTCGTGGATCGATGGCTCGACGTCGAAGCCGCGCAGATCCGGGTGCCTTCCGTTCGGAGTGCGTGCGGACCCGCGGCGTCGGCGATCTTCGGCCGTCCGTCGGCCTCCATGACCATCGTCGGGGTCACGGGGACGAATGGAAAGACCACGACGACGTTCATGCTCGAGCGCGCGTTCGCGGAGGCCGGCATGGCGACCGGCCTTATCGGCACCGTCGAGGTTCACGTCGGCGCCGATGTGCTGCCCGTTGTGCACACGACGCCGGAAGCGCCCGAATTGCAACGTCTCCTGGCGCGAATGCGGGACGCGGGGGTCGGCGCGGTGGCGATGGAAGTGTCGAGCCACGGGCTGGCGCTCGAGCGTGTTGCGGGCACACGGTTCGCGTGCGGCATCTTCACCAACCTGACCCGGGACCATCTCGACTTCCACGGCTCGATCGAAGCGTACGAGGAGGCGAAGGCGCGGTTGTTCGGAGGCGAGCTCGCCGATCGGGGAGCGATCGACGTCGACGACGCGGCCGGACGGCGGATGGCGGACGGTGCCGGGGTACCGGTGGTGACGTTCGCGATCGATTCCGAGGCCGACGTCCGAGCGATGGATGTCGAGACCACGGCGGATGGCTCGCGGTTCACCTGCGTCGTCGAAGGTTCTCATGTGGCCGTCCGCGTTCCGATCGCGGGGCGGTACAACGTCGCGAACGCGCTCGGCACGATGGCCGCGTTCCACGCGCTCGGGCTTCCTTTGGAAACGGCGGCCGACGGGATCGCGAAGCTGGCCGGCGTCCCCGGACGGCTCGAGGCGGTCGACGTCGGCCAGCCGTTCACGGTGGTCGTCGACTACGCCCATACGCCGGACTCGCTCGAGAACGTCCTGCGCGCAGCGCGCGACGTGTGTGAGGGGCGACTGATCGCCGTCTTCGGCTGCGGCGGCGACCGCGACCGTGGCAAGCGGCCGCTGATGGGGAAGATCGCCACCTCACTCGCAGACCTGAGCTTCGTGACCTCGGACAATCCGCGGTCGGAGGATCCGCTCGCGATCATCGCCGAGATCGAAGCCGGGGCACAGGAAGGTGCCGGAGCGTACGAGGTGGAGCCGGACCGACGAGCGGCGATCCGAGCCGCGGTGATCGCCGCCCGGCCCGGCGATCTCGTCGTTATCGCCGGGAAGGGCCATGAGACCGGTCAGAAGTTCGCCGATCGCGTGCTGCCGTTCGACGACCGGGTCGTCGCTCGCGAAGAGCTCGCCGCACTTCCGGGGAAGCGGTGAATGCGGTGCTTCCGTTGACGGCGAAGGATGTTGCGGAGATGGCCGGCGGCCGGCTCGACGGCGGCGATCCCGGCGCGGTCCTCACGGGGGTCGCGGTCGACTCGCGCGCCGCGCGTCCCGGGGATCTCTTCGTCGCCCTCACCGGCGAGCGCACCGACGGGCACCGGTTCATCGGCGACGCGGTGCGGCGCGGCGCGTCCGCGGTGCTCGCCCGCGAGGACGCCGACGTTCCCGACGGGACGACGGCCGTGCGCGTCGACGACCCCATCGCGGGCCTGCAGCGGCTTGCCGCCGGCATCCGGACGCGGATGACGGCGAGGCTGGTGGCGATCACCGGGTCGTCCGGGAAGACGATCACCAAGGAGCTCACCGCCGCCGTGTCGCGCGCGCGCTTCGCGACCGTCGCGAGCGAGGCCTCTTTCAACAACGAGATAGGCGTTCCGCTGACGATCCTCGCGGCCGGCGTCGACACCGAAGTCGTCGTCGCCGAGGTGGGCAGCCGCGGGGTAGGCCACATCGAGGCGCTTATGCCGGTGCTACGACCCGACGTGAGCGTGGTGCTCAACGTCGGACCGGCGCACATCGGCCTGTTCGGCTCTATGGAGAACGTCCGTATCGCGAAGGGCGAGCTCGTCGAAGGACTCGCACCCGAAGGGGTCGCTGTCCTGAACGCCGACGATGCGGCGGTAGCGGAGATGGCATCCCGGACCCGCGGCCGGACCGTCACCTTCGGGACCGGCGCGGGGGCGGACGTGCGCGCGGAGGACGTGACGCTCTCCGGCGACGGAACCGCGTCGTTCACGCTCGTTTCCGATGGAGGGCGCGCTGAGGTTTCGATGCGCATCCCCGGCGAGCACCTCGTTTCCGACGCGCTCGCTGCGGCAGCCGCCGGTCTCGTGCTGGGCGTCGCAACAGATGAGGCCGCCGCGGCGCTGTCGTCGGCCGACGGACCCATGTGGCGCATGCAGATGGTGTACGCGCCGGAAGGGTGGCGCGTCCTCAACGACGCCTACAACGCCAACCCTGCCTCGACCGCGGCCGCCTTGAAGACGCTCGTGACGATCGGTCGCGGCAGGCGAACCTGGGCGGTGCTCGGGACGATGGCCGAGCTCGGGGAGTTCTCGACGGCGGAGCACGACCGGATCGGACGTCTCGTGGTGCGGCTCGGCGTGTCGAGGCTCATCGTGATCGGCGAGCACGCCCGGCCGTTGTACGAGGCCGCCCGGTTCGAGGGGATGACGCTCGAGGAAGCCGGGCTCGTTGCCGACACCGACGAGGCCGTGGCGATGCTCCGCGCGTCTCTCGCACCGGGCGACGTCGTGCTCGTCAAGGCGTCGCGCGCAGCCGGCCTCGAGCGCGTCGCCCTGGCGATAGCAGGGGAGGCGCTCGCGTGAGGCCCATCCTCCTCGCCGCGCTCGTCTCGCTGATGGTGACGCTCGGCGGCACGCCGTTCGCGATCAGGTTGTTCCGATCGCGCGGCTTCGGGCAGCTCATCCGGGAGGACATCGGCCACTTCCACGGCGAGAAGCGCGGAACGCCGACGATGGGCGGGGTCCTGATCCTCGGCGGGATCACCGCCGGCTACCTGATCGCACACGCGGTGGCTCCGTTCCGGGACACCGGAACGGCGGGACTGCTGGTTCTGGCCGCGGCGATAGGACTCGGGGTCGTCGGTTTCACCGACGACTACATCAAGATCCGCCACCAGCGCAGCCTTGGCCTGAACAAGACCGCGAAGGTCATCGGTCAGCTCATCGTCGCGATCGGTTTCGCGCTCGGCGCGCAGCACCTCGCCGGTGCGTCGACGAACCTCAGCTTCGTCCGAGAGACCACGCTGAGCCTCGGGCCGCTCTTCGTCATCTGGGTCTTCATCATCATGGCGGGAACGTCCAACGGCGTGAACCTGACCGACGGCCTCGACGGCCTCGCCGCCGGCTCGAGCGCGCTCGTGTTCGCCGGCTATGTGGTGATCGCCTTCTGGCAGTTCCGTCACCCGTGCGGGCCGGGGGGCGGGCCGGGGTGTTACTTCGTGGCTCCCCCTTCGGGCGTGGCGGATCCGCTCGACCTCGCGATAGTGGCGGCCGCCGCGCTCGGCGCGTGCGCCGGATTCCTGTGGTGGAACGCTGCGCCGGCGAGGATCTTCATGGGCGACACCGGGTCGCTCGCGCTCGGCGGCGCGCTCGCAGCGCTTGCCGTCATGACGAGCACCCAGCTCCTGCTCGTGATCCTCGGCGGCCTCTTCGTCATCGAGACCACCTCGGTCGTCGTACAGGTCGGAGCCTTCCATCTCTTCAAACGCCGGGTCTTCAAGATGGCGCCCATGCATCACCACTTCGAGCTCGGCGGATGGCCCGAGTTCACAGTGATCGTTCGTTTCTGGATCATCGCCGGGCTCGCGGCAGCGCTCGGTCTCGGCCTCTTCTACGCCGACTTTCTCGCGCGGGGAGGCGTGACGTGAGCCGGGCCGGGTTCGCAGAGCCGGGCGGGACTGCCTTGCCGGGGCGTGGGACGTCGGTGCTCGTGCTGGGACTCGGGATGTCGGGTGAGGCTGCGGTTCGGCATCTGATCCGGCTCGGCGCGGACGTAACCGCGGTGGACGAAGCGGACGACACGGCGCTCCGAGAGCGGGGCGATGCGCTCGCGGGCGCTCGCATCGTCCTCGGCGATGGTACGGCGGGTCCGGATATCGCTGCGACGGTCGATCTCGTCGTCGCGAGCCCCGGCGTACCGGAGCACGCTCCTTCCCTGGGAGCCGCGCGCGGCGCCGGGGTGCCGGTGTGGAGCGAGGTTGAACTCGCCTTCCGCCTCGCGGATGCGCCCATCCTCGGTATCACGGGAACCAACGGCAAGACGACGACCACAGGGATGCTCGCCGCATCTCTTGCGGAGGCGGGCGTTCGGGCGGCCGCGGGGGGCAACATCGGGTTCCCGCTCGTCGACGCGGCGGTCGAGGGCCACGAAGTGATCGTCGCAGAGCTTTCGAGCTTCCAGCTCCGGCACGTCGTGTCGTTCCGCACGCCGGTCGGCGTACTGTTGAACGTCGCCGACGATCACCTCGACTGGCACGGGACGTTCGACGCGTACCTTGCCGCGAAGGCGCGCCTGTTCGAGCGCCAGACGAGCGAGGACTACGCCATCCATCACGCGGATGCCGAGTGCGCGCGCGAGGCGAGCGGCTCGGGCGGGACCTTGGTTCCCTTCTCGGTCGGCGCTCCTGCACGGGGAGGGGCAGGCGTGCGCGACGGCAAGATCGTCGTGCCGCAAGGGGACGTCGTTTATACCGCGGCTTTGCGTGCCCGCGGCGCGCCGGCCCTTGCGAACGCGGTCGCTGCTGCCGCGGCCGCAGCCGCGTTCGGCGCGCCGCTCGAACCGATCGCGCGCGCGCTCGCCGAGTTCAAGCCCTTGCCGCACCGCATGGAGCTGGTGGAAAGCATCGGCGGCGTCTCGTACGTCAACGATTCGAAGGCGACGAACCCGCATGCCGTCCTGGCTGCGCTCGACGGCCTTGAGCGCGTCGTGCTGATAGCGGGAGGGCGCAACAAGGGTCTGGATCTTTCCTCATTGACGGCGGCCGCCGGATCCGTTCGGGCGGTCGTGGCGATCGGGGAGGCGGGTCCCGAGATCGCGGACTCGTTCGCCGCGGCGGGGGTTCCCGCCGAGCGGGCCGGCTCGATGGACGAGGCCGTCGCGCGGGCGGCGGCGATCGCCTCGGTCGGTGACACGGTCTTGCTGTCGCCGGGATGCGCGTCGTTCGACATGTTCGCCGACTACAAGGCGCGCGGGGAGTCGTTCCGCGCCGCGGTGAAACGCTTGTCTGCTGGAAACGCATCCGGAGAGGGGAACGCGTGACGGTCGTTGAGCTCGCCAAAACCAGGATCTGGCAGCGGGCGCGGGCAACGGGGAAGAAGGCCGGTGCCGGCACGGGGACACGCACCTACTACTTGATGACTTCCATCACGGCCATCCTGCTCGGCTTCGGGCTCGTGATGATCCTTTCGGCGTCCTCCGTTTCGTCCTACACCCAGTACGGGTCGTCATTCATGTTCTTCCAGCGCCAGGTGATCTGGGCCATCATCGGGGTCGCGGCGATGTTCGTTGCGAGCCGGATCGACTATCACCGCTGGCGGGGTCTCGGATGGATCGTGCTCCTCGCCACCATCGGGGCCCTCGTGCTCGTGCTTCACCCTTCCTTCGGCACGCGGGTGGGTGGGTCGAGCAGGTGGCTCGGTTTCGGGAGCTTCCGCATCCAGCCTTCGGAGATCGCGAAGCTCGCGCTGCTGCTCGTGGCCGCGGACGTTGTCGTGCGCAAGAACGGAAGGATGACGACCCTGCGCGAGGTGATCCTGCCGCTCGGCGTACTGGTAGCCATCGTCGCCGGGCTCATCATGCTGCAACCCGACCTCGGCACCACGCTGATCGTGGCCGCGATCGTGTTCGTGGTGATCTTCGTTGGCGGCGTTCCTCTTCCCCTCATCGCCGGCCTCGGGGTTGTCGGCTTGTTGGGCGCCGGTGGGATGGCGCTCGCGGAGGGCTACCGCCGGGCGCGCATCTTCGCGTTCCTCAACCCGTTCGCCGACCCGCTGAACTCGGGATACCAGGCGGTTCAGTCGCTCATCGCGCTGGGTTCCGGAGGATTCTTCGGCGTCGGGCTCGGCGCCTCCCGGCAGAAATGGCTCTACGTCCCGAATGCGCACACCGATTTCATCTTCGCCATCCTCGGGGAAGAGCTCGGCCTCATCGGGACGATGATGGTCATCGGGCTCTTCGTCGGATTCGCCTACATCGGCGTCCGAACGGCGCGTCGCGCCCCCGACGCGTTCGGTCGGCTCGTGGCGGTCGGTGTGACCACCTGGATCGTCGGACAGGCCATCGTGAACATGGGCGCCGTCACCGGCTTGTTGCCGATCACCGGGGTTCCGCTTCCCCTGGTGTCGTTCGGCGGGTCCGCCTTGGTCGTCTCGCTCATCGGGATCGGGATCCTCGCCAACATCGCGCGGCAGGAGCAGTGGCCGCCGCCCGGCACTTCGAAGGCGAAGGCACAGAAACCCCGGCGCGCGCTCCGCGTCGCGACCCAGCCGGCCGACCGCGCGCGGGGGACGTCCCGCCCCTCGCCGGCGCGACGGTGAGCACGAGCATCGTGATCGCGGCGGGCGGAACGGCCGGGCACGTCTATCCCGGCATCGCGCTGGCCGACGCGCTGCGGCGCGCCCGGCCGGATACGCGCATCACCTTCGTCGGGACGCCGCGCGGTATCGAAAAGGACGCCGTCCCCGGGGCCGGATACCCGGTCGAGATGATCGACGTGATCCCATGGTCCCGGACGCTCGGCGCGAAACGCTTCTTGGCGCCGCCCTCGGCCGCCCTCGCGACGGCTCGTGCGCGCGCGCTACTCGGCAGGATCGCGCCGGACGTCGTGGTGGGGATGGGCGGCTACGCGAGCCTCCCCGTCGTGCTCGCGGCTCGTTCCCGCCGCCTGCCGGCCGTCCTTCACGAGCAGAATGCCGTCCCGGGCGTCGCGAACGTGGTCGGCGCGCGTTCCGCGCGGCGCATCGCCGTCACCTTCCCCGAGACGCGTGAGAAGTTCCCGCGCGGGATCGAGGTGCGCGTGCTCGGCAATCCGCTTCGCGAGCAGATCGCCGGACTCGATCGCGCCTCGATGCGTCTGGAGGCGATCTCCGGCCTGGCGCTCGACGCATCGAGACGGACCCTGCTCGTGATGGGCGGGAGCCTCGGCGCGGCACGGCTGAACGACGCGGTGGTCGGACTTGCGGAGCACTGGCGCGATCGGGCGGATCTCCAGGTCTTCGTGTCGGCCGGAAGAATGCACGGCGAAGCCTTGCGGGAGCGGCTCGACGAGGCGGCCGGCGGGCACGCGCTGCTCGTCCGGAGCGTCGACTACCTCGAGAAGGTCGAGCACGCATACGCCGCGGCCGACGTCGCGCTGTGCCGCGCCGGGGCGGCGACCGTCATGGAGCTCGCGGCGGTCGGCCTGCCGTCGATCCTCGTGCCGTATCCCTACGCGCGGGCGAACCATCAGGAGGCCAACGCCCGGGCGCTGGCGCGCGAAGGCGGAACCGAGGTCGTGCTCGATCGGGACGCAACGGCGAACTCCCTGGGTCCCGCGCTCGAGCGGCTGCTCGACGATGACGCTGCGCGAGCGAAGATGGCGGCGGGAGCGCGGAGCTTCGCGAAGCCTTCGGCCGCCGACGACCTGGCGGCGTGGGTTCTGGAGCTCGGGAGACGGGATGGATAGGAAGCCGGTCGCCGAGCTGTTGGGGTCGGTCCACCTGGTCGGCATCGGCGGGGCGGGCATGAGCGCGCTCGCGCGTGTCCTTCTCGCCCGGGGCGCGGCGGTCAGCGGCTCGGACATCAAAGATTCGCGCGGCGTTGCCGCTCTCCGGGCGCTGGGTGCTCGCATCGCCGTTGGGCACGGGGCGGATAACCTGGACGGTGCGGGTGCCGTGGTGGTCTCTTCGGCGATCCCCGGAACCAACCCCGAAGTCCTCGCTGCTCGAGAGCACGGCATCCCGATCCTGCAGCGCGCACAGGTGCTGGCGTTGCTGATGCGCGAGCGGCGGGGGATCGCGGTCGCCGGCACGCACGGCAAGACCACGACCACCTCGATGATCGCCATGGTGTTGCGACACGCGGGGCTGGATCCGACGTTCCTGATCGGCGGGGATCTGAACGAGGTCGGTACGAACGCGTACGCCGGGGGAGGAGAGTGGCTGGTCGCGGAGGCCGACGAAAGCGATGGATCGCTCCTCTGGCTCGCCCCGGAGATCGCCGTGATCAACAATGTCGAGGCGGATCATCTCGACTATTACCGCGACGAGCAGGAGATCCGTGAAACCTTCGTCGCGTTCGCCCACAACCTTCCCGAGACGGGGGGAACCGTGATCCTCGGCGTCGACGACCCGGGGATCGCGTCGCTCCGGGAGCGCATCGCGCGGACGACCGTGACGTTCGGGACCGATCCGGCCGCCGATTGGTCGGGCGAGGTTCTCGAACGAGGCCCGTCGGGTCAGCGCGTCCTGGTCCGTCACCACGGTGAGGCGGTGGGGGAGTTGATGCTCGGCGTCCCGGGCGCGCACAACGTCCGCAACGCGTTGGCGGCGCTCGCGACGTCGTCGCTCGTCGGCGTGCCGTTCGATGTCGCGGCGGAAGAGCTCGCCGCCTTCGGCGGCGTGCAGCGACGATTCCAGCTGCGCGGCAGCGTCGGCGGGGTCACCGTGATCGACGACTACGCGCACCATCCCACCGAGGTGCGGGTGACGCTCGAAGCCGCGCGCGAGCAGGGCTGGGCGCGCGTGATCGCGGTGTTCCAGCCGCATCGCTACTCGCGAACGCAGCTCCTCGGACGCGATCTCGGTGCGGCGCTCGCCGACGCCGACCTCGCCGTCATCACCGACGTCTACGGAGCCGGCGAGCAGCCCGTCCCCGGCGTCACCGGGAAATCCCTCGTGGACGGCCTGCTGGCCGCGAGGCCCCGGGCTCGGGTCGCGTACCTGCCGAAGCGCGGCGAGGTCGCCGGGTTCGTCGCCGGCCGCGTCGATCCGGGCGATCTGGTGCTCACCATCGGCGCCGGCGACATCACGATGCTCGCCGACGAGGTCCTCCAGGCGCTGACCGAGCGCGCGGCGCGCGAGGATGTCCGATGAGTCCGTCCGATCGCGCCGCCGGGATCCTCCGCGCGGGCGCCCACGGTCGCGTCGAGCGCGATCACGCCGTGGGGCCGCTCACCTCGTACGGCCTCGGCGGGGATGCCGCCGTGTTCCTGGAGGCCGAAGGGGATCAAGACCTCAGCGCGCTCGCTCGCGCCCTGGAAGAGACCGGTCTGCCGCTCCTCATGGTCGGGCGGGGGTCGAACATGCTCGTGTCCGACCGTGGGTTCTCCGGCGTTGCCGTCCGGCTCGGAGCCGGTTTCCGTTGGACGCGCGTCGAAGGCTCCCACATCGAAGCCGGAGCCGGTGTGCCCCTGCCCAGCGTCGCGGTCCTGTCCGGGCAGCACTCGCTCGCCGGCTTGGAGTTCGCGATCGCCATCCCGGCCTCGGTCGGCGGGGCCGTTCGGATGAACGCCGGCGCCCACGGGCACTCCGTGGGCGAGGTGCTTCACGAGGTTGACGTCTTCCGCATCGCCTCGGCGGCCCGGGAGCGCATCCCCGCCGGGCAGCTGGGGTTCTCGTACCGGACGACCGATCTGCCGGCCGACGCGGTGGTCGTCGGCGCCGAGTTCGAGCTGAAGCCGGGCGACGGATCGGAGATCAAGGCGAAGTTGCGTGAGGCACGGGACTGGCGTCGCGCGAATCAACCACTGAACCTCCCCAACGCCGGGAGCGTCTTCAAGAACCCGCCGGGGGACGCCGCCGGCCGCATCATCGAGCAGGTCTGCGGCAAGGGCTTGCGGGTGGGCGGCGCGCAGATCTCCGAGATACACGCGAACTTCATCGTGGCCTCGGCCGGAGCTCGGGCCGACGACGTCTACACGTTGATCCGCCGCATCCAACGACGCGTCAAGGAAGAGACGGGCATCGAGCTCGAGCCGGAAGTGCGGCTCGTTGGTGACTTCGAGGAGGTCGAGGATGGCGCGCCAGCCCGCTAACGTTCTCCGGACTCAGCGATTCGCGTCGCGACGTCGTGACGTACGCCGCGCGAGGCAACGCCGGCGCCGCCGGGTGACGGTCACCGTCGTGACGCTCGGCCTTCTGGCGACCGGGGGTTGGATGCTCGCGCGTTCCTCACTGTTCGCGCTCGAGCGCATCGAGGTTGCCGGGGCCAAGACGCTGTCGCACACCGACATCGTTCGCGCGAGCGGGTTGAAGGCCGGAGCCAACATGCTTTCGCTCGATCTCGATGCGGTCGAGGAACGGGTGGCACGCCTTCCTTTGGTCCGCACGGTCGAGGTCACGAAGCCGGCGCCGTCGCGGGTGCGGATCCTGGTGAGCGAAAGGAGCCCGGCCTTCGTGCTCGAGACGATCCACGGGCTCTACTACCTCGACGCGGGAGCGGTCGTGCTCAAGGCAGCGTCTGCGCTCGATCCGTCCCTCCCGACCGTCCGCTCCTTGTCCCGCGCACTCGACGAGGTCGGCGATCGGATCCGTACGGCGGACGTGAGCAACGCCATGTCGCTGTGGGCCGCTCTCCCCACCGTGCTGCGAGGACGCCCGGGCCTCATCGATGTGACCGCGGGGAGTTTCACGCTCTTGCGCGGAGACCTGACCATCAAGTTCGGCCGCTTCGACCGGATCGATCAGAAGATCGAGGCGGTCCGCCTGGTGGTCGAGCGAGCCAAGGCGGCCCAGGAGCGCCTCACGACGATCGATGTGCGATCGCCGAGCCGTCCGGCGGCCATCGCAGCCCAGAAATAGGCCCTCTCTTTTTTCCCGGCTTCATCTTGACTTCAAGATGAGGCCTGGGTAGTGTCTGCACCGTCAGGTGAGGTTTACATAACACTCAGCCTACCGTTGAGGGTTAGAGACCTCCCGGACCTGCGAAAAGCGCGGAAAACCTTCCCCGGCGCGTCCTTCCCCAGCGCCTACGGACAAAGTGCCGCAGGCGTGCGCGCCATCCGCGACGAGCGGGGGCGGGCCCTCAAGGACCGGTTGAGCTTCAACCATGCTTGAGGCCTGGGGAGAAAAGAAGAGACGTACTGGCCATAGGAGGGGTCGCGCATGGCAGCCACCACGCCTCAGAACTACCTCGCGGTCATCAAGGTCGTGGGGATCGGTGGCGGCGGAGTCAACGCCGTCAACCGCATGATCGAAGAAGGTCTTCGTGGCGTCGAGTTCATCGCCATCAACACCGACGCCCAGGCGCTTCTGATGTCCGATGCTGATCTGAAGCTCGACATCGGCCGGGAGATCACCCGTGGCCTCGGGGCCGGCTCGGATCCCGAGATGGGTCGAAGGGCCGTAGAGGAAGCACGGGAGACCATCGAAGAGGTCCTTCGCGGGGCCGACATGGTCTTCGTCACCGCAGGGGAGGGCGGCGGCACCGGCACCGGCGGCGCTCCGATCGTCGCCGAGATCGCCAAGGGGATGGGCGCACTGACGATCGGCGTCGTGACTCGTCCCTTCTCGTTCGAGCGCAAGGTGCGCGCAGAGCAGGCGGAGCGTGGCATCCAAGACCTGAAGCAGAAGGTCGACACGCTCATCATCATCCCGAACGACCGTCTGCTCGACGTCGCCGACGAGACGACGACGATCCTCGACGCGTTCAAGATGGCCGACACCGTCCTGCTGCAGGGCGTGCAGGGGATCACCGATCTCATCACGACGCCCGGCCTCATCAACCTGGACTTCGCCGACGTGAAGGCGATCCTCACCGACGCGGGCTCCGCGCTGATGGGTGTCGGACACGCGCGCGGAGACAACCGTGCCGTCGAGGCCGCGCGTGCGGCGATCTCGAGCCCGTTGCTCGAGTCCTCGATCGACGGGGCGCGCGGCATCCTGCTCAACATCACCGGCGGCAGCGATCTCACTCTGTACGAGGTGAACGAGGCGGCGCGGATCATCTCCGACCACGCGCACCCCGAGGCGAACGTGATCTTCGGTGCCGCGATCGACGACTCGCTCGGCGACGAGGTGCGGGTCACGGTCATCGCCGCGGGCTTCGAGCGGTGGTCGACGCGCGAGGTGACGACGTCGCTCGCGCTCGAGGAGGAAGAGGAGGAGCTCGGGCAGCCGGCCCGCCGGACGCTCGTGTTCGACGCCGACGAGGAGCTCGAGGACATCCCCTCGTTCCTTCGCCGGTAACCAGCGGGGGAACCGCCCACGTTCGCTTGGCGGACCTTCCCCCAGGAGCCGGGGGCGAGCCCCGGGGCGTACCTAACCGTCCCGGCGCTCGCCCTTTCCGGTATCCGGACGGCGTTCACGACCCGCCAAGGCGGCGTCAGCGACTCTCCGTTCGCCTCGCTCAACCTCTCGTACTCCTCCAGTGACGAGGCTGAGCGTGTGCGGCGGAACCGCACGAGGGCGCTCGGAGCCGTCGGCGCGTCCTTGGGATCCTGGACCGGAGCGCGGCAGATCCACGGCACACACGTCGTGAAAGCCGGGAAGACAGAACGCGGGGCCGGATGGGACTCTCCGACCACGGTCGTGCCAGATGCCGACGCGCTCTGGACCGAAGAGCCCGACGTTGCACTGGTCGTCCTGACGGCCGACTGCGTGCCGATCCTTCTCGCCGATCCCTCGGGCCGTCGCATCGGTGTCGTCCATGCGGGATGGCGCGGCCTCGTCGCCGGGGTCATCGAGGAAACGGTTGGGTCGCTCGGCTCGCCCGACAAGCTTGCCGCCTTCATCGGCCCGTCTATCGGACCGTGTTGCTACGAAGTGGGCGAAGACGTTGCGGCATCGGCGGTCGAGCGGCTCGGGGAAGCGATCCGTCGACGAGGCGACCGGACGCACCTCGACCTGTGGCGAAGCGCGAACATGGCGCTCGCTCGGTCGGGCGTCCGCGAGGTCTGGCCCGCAGCTCTGTGTACGCGGTGCGAGCCCGACCGCTTCTACTCCCATCGCGCAGGTGCCCGCGGCCGGCAAGGCCTGATCGCGAGGATGGATCCGCGATGAGGAGGGGCGAAGTGGGCGGAACGGACGTCGCTCGACGGCTCGACGAGGTTCGAGCGCGCATCGTGTCGGCAGCGCGCGACTCGGGGCGAGACCCGGCGACGGTGCGGCTCGTGGTCGTCACCAAAGAGATCTCCCCCGACAGGATCCGCGACGCGATCGATGCCGGTGCGACCGACCTGGGCGAGAACCGCGCACAGGAGCTGGTCACGAAGATGGAAGCGCTGGCGGGCTCACCGGTGAAACGCTGGCACTTCATCGGAACCCTCCAGCGCAACAAGGTGAAGCTCGTCGCCGGCCGGGTCGCGCTCATCCACAGCGTCGACTCCGCCGAGCTCGGCGGGGCGATCTCCGAGCGGGCCGCATCCGAGCGGGTGGTGCAGGATGTTCTGGTCGAGGTCAACGTCTCGGGCGAACCCTCGAAGCACGGCATCGACCCGGGAGCCGCATGGAGTCTCGTGGCATCGCTGGCGGGGCTGCCGGGGATCCGGTTGAAAGGTCTGATGACGATCGCGCCGCCGGGCTCCGGTGTCGCCTCCCGGGCGGCGTTCGCCGGCCTCCGCGAGCTCAGGGAACAGTTCCGGGGTGAGCTCGGCGGAGGGGCGCTCGACGAGCTGTCCATGGGCATGACGTCGGACTTCGAGGTCGCCGTCGAGGAGGGGGCGACGATCGTCCGGGTAGGGACCGCGATCTTCGGTCCGCGGCGGTGATGAGGAGGACCCGGGACCGCCCCAGGGCCGGGCATGCGTGCTTCGGGCCTCCGGCGGCCCCTTTGCCGTAATCTTTATGACCGACAGGAACTATCGGGAGGCGAAACGATGGGTGGTATGTGGAAGCGGTCTCTCGTCTACCTCGGCCTCATGGAGGAGGACGAGGAGCTCGAGGAGATGCAGCATCCCGACGACGGTAAGGTCGAAGAGCCCACGCGTATGGTCCGAACGCTTCGCCGCGAGGAGGCCCGCGAGACGACCCATCCCGCCGGCCGCGGCGTCGTTCGGTCGCTCGGAACGGCCGGCCCGCCACGGCAGGTGCACGTGGTCGAGCCGCGGATCTACGACGATGCGCAGGAGTTCGCGGACCGCCTGAAGTCCGGTGTCCCGGTGATCATCAACCTTCGCCTCACGGAACCCAAACACGCGCCGAAGATCCTGCACTTCGCTTCGGGTCTCGTCTACGGGCTGAACGGCCGGATGCAGAAGGTCGCCGACGCCGTGTATCTCATCACCCCGTTCAACGTGGAGATCTCCGCGGACGAGAAGCGGCGCCTCGCGGAACACGGCTTCTTCAACGACTTCTAGCGTGGGGCCCCGGCGGGCAGTGGCGATCGCGTGATTTGCACTCTCCTCAGCATCTACTCTTTCCTGCTCTTCGTTCGTTTGATCCTGTCGTGGTTCCCGCATCCACCCGACTGGGCCCGGCCGATCTACGTCTTCCTGTTCTCAATCACCGATCCTGTCCTTCGGCTCGTGAGGCCGCTCCTCCCGCCTTTGCGGATGGGCGGGGCCGCGCTGGATCTGTCGCCCATCCTGATCTTCATTGCGATCCGCATCATCATCCAGATCCTGGACAGCCAAGGGCTCTGTTGACGCGCCCGGCCTGTTAGTCTGTCCGCATGGCCGTCTCGCCGCAGGACATCCAGGATAAGGAATTTCGCGAGGCTTTCCGCGGCTACAACGAGGACGACGTCGACACCTTCCTCGACGAGGTAGCGGTCGAGTTCGCCCGGCTGTACCAGGAGAACCAGCGGATGAAGGTGCAGCTCGCCGCGCTCCAGCAGGAGATCGCACGGGCCGGGCACGCGGGACCCGCATCTGCAGCGCCGGCGACGGCCACCACACCCGGCCTCGAGGGCGATGCGCGCATCGAAGCGGCACGGAAGGCAGCCGACGTGGCGTTGGAGGAGGCGAAGCGAAGGGCCACGGAGCTCGTCCAACGCGCCGAGCAGCGCGCGCGAGAGATCGACGAGCTCACGGCCCGGCGCGCGAAGGACGTCGACTCCGATGCGTCCAACGCACTGACCGACGCGCAGCAGCGCATCGCCGAGCTGCGCCGGCAGGAGGTCGACATCCGCAAGCGCATCCGCACCTTCCTCGAGCAGCAGCTGTCGGGCCTCGAGGCCGTTGACCTCGAAGGCGGCGCCGGCCCCCGGAACGCCGTCGTGGAACGGATGGCTCGGGACCTCGCCGCCGAGGAACCGGCTCCGGCACCGCAGGGCGCCGGTCCGGGCGAGGGCTTTTGGAAAGCGGAATAACCCCACAGGAGACGGCGTGAAGCCGAACTCGTGCTGCTTGGCTCGGGGTCTGTGGAGCGATATGCTGCCGCGGCCGTACCGCCCTCGGCTCACTCGGATAAGGAGGCATCGCACGTCGTGATCGCTGCCAGTGGGATCCTCGTCGTCGTGGCGTTCGTGACCCTGATCCTGGGGGTTTTCCGGACCGGCCTGGGCCTCATCTGGACCTCGATCGCGGCGAGCGTACTCGCAGCGATCTTCCTGGCACTGGGAGTGGTTCAGGGGAACAAGCGCCGGGTCGCGACCGCCGGTGGACCTTCGGCGCCCGTGCCCTCCTGGTCGGACCAGCCTGCGGCGCCCGCCGCGACGGCCGTGTTGGAGCGCGAACAGGTCCCGGCCCGCGACGAGATCGATGAAGATGAGCTCCCGGCCTTGGTCGCGGTGCTCGAGCCCGAGCCCGAGCCCGAGCCCGAAACGGCCATATCGTCGTTCGAGCCGCCGGCTCCGGTGGTCAAGCCTGCGCCTACCCGCGCCGGTCGCCCCGTCGCGAAGAAGCCCGTGGCGAAGAAGCCCGCGGCGGCTGCCGCGTCCGGTTCGGTCGTTGTCATCCCCGACCGGGACAAGTTCCACAAAGACTCGTGTCGCTACGCGAAGAATCCCGCGGCGATGTCGATGACCAAGGTCGCCGCGAAGCGACAGGGTTACAAGCCCTGCGCCACCTGCAAGCCGTAGTTTCTTTCCTCGCGTACCGCCTTTTCTCGGCTCGCCCCTCGGTCGCGCCGGTAAAGACTTTCGTCCTACCTGCCGATACCTCCCAACGAGGCTGCTTGCAGCCGAGCGGCCGGATCCCCACGGCGGGGTCCGGCTTTCGATGTTGGACGGGAGGAGATGTACATGGCGAAGCTGCTCGTCGTGGACGATGAGCCGGCGATCCGTCTGTTGATGCAGGCCATCCTTTCGCAGGAAGGCCACGACGTCGACACGGCATCGGACGGCGTCGAGGCGCTCGCGTCCGTTGAGGAGGAGCTGCCAGACGTCATCCTGCTCGACCTCGCGATGCCGCAGATGGATGGCTGGCGCTTCCTCGAGGAGCTGCGCAACCGCGGCCTCCGGTCGAAGGTTCGTGTGATCATCGTGTCGGCGATGTCGGACGCCGAGTCGCTCGAGCGAGGCCAGTCCGAAGGCGTGGCCGAGCACGTCGCCAAACCGTTCGACGCGGACGCGATCGTGCGGTCGGTCGAAGCGGTCCTCCAGGAGGCGCCTGAAGAAGTGCTCGCTCGCCGCGCCCATCCCGAGGACCTCGCCCGCCTGATCGGCAAGCTGCAGTCGCTTGATCAGTAACGCCGACGTTCAGACCGCGAAACGGAACTCGACGACGTCGCCTTCGCGGACGACGTACGCCTTGCCCTCCTGGCGGACGAGGCCCTTCGACTTGGCTTGGTTCCACGAGCCGGCCGCTACGAGCTCGTCGTAGGCGACGACCTCGGCGCGGATGAAACCGCGTTGGAAGTCGGAATGGATCGCCCCGGCGGCTTCCGGGGCTGTGGCGCCTCGATGCACCTCCCAGGCGTGCGACTCCTTCTCGCCGGCGGTCAGGAAAGTCACCAGGTCGAGCTTGGCGTAGACCTCGCGGATCACCCGGTCGATGCCGCGGCCGGTGAGACCGTAGGACGCGAGCAGCTCCGCGGCGTCTGCGGGCTCGAGGCCGGCGACCTCCGCCTCGAGCGCGCCTGCGACGACGATCGCGCCTTCCGGAAGCGCTCCTGCTGCGCCGTCCTCGCCGGCGTTCGCGACGACAACGGTGGGTTTCAAGGTGAGCGGCGCGAGCGTCGTGAGGTCTCGGTGCTCCTCCGGCGCCCAATCAACGCCGCGCAAGGGCCGGCCCGCCTCGAGCGCTTCCTTCGCGCGCTCGAGGGTCGGGATGAGCCGCTTGGCGTCGGCGTCGAAGCGCGCGGCCTTCGTGTCTCTTTCGAGCTTCCCTTCGATCACGGCGAGGTCGGCGATCGTTAGCTCCAACTCGAGCTCCTCGAGCTCCCGGGCCGGATCCGCCGGCTCGGCGCCCGGGTAGGCGCGGAGGACCTCCAGGAGCGCGTCGGATTCGCGCAGGTTCCCGAGCAGCTCGGCGGACAAAGAGCCGGCGCCGCGGGACCCTCGCCGAACCAAGCCCGAAACCTCGACGAACCGCAGGGACCCGTAGACGATCTTCTTCGAGGAGTGCAGCTTCCCGAGCACGTCCAGGCGTTCGTCCGGCACCGGGACCACGGCTTGATGCGTCCGCTGCGACGCGGATCCCTCGGCGGCGGTCAGCGCGGTGAAGATCGTGGTCGCTCCTGCGCCCGGCAGCCCGACGATCCCGACCGACCGCATCAGGCCCCGGCCTTGCGGCGCGCCGCCGCCTCGAACGGGTTACGCCGGTAGCCGCGGATGCTGGCGAGCGGGTAGGCGAGGAGCATGATGGGACCGAGGAGCTGCCACTGGCGGACGTGGACGAGCTCGTGCGCCCACAGCCTGTCGTCGAGCGGGCGGTTCGCGATCACGACGTGCCCGAAGGTGATCGCGGCGAACCCCATTCGGCGGTGCAAGGCGCCGAAGCCTCGAGCGCTTTCGAATGCGAGCACGCCGTCGCGGACGCGCGGCGCGCTGATCGTGGTCGCGCCGAAGACGAGGCCGACGAGTGTGCCGGGAAGCGCCCACAGGTACGCGAGCGCGCGTGCGACGGCGCTCACGCGCGCCGGAGGGAGATCGTGATGCGCAGGCCGTCGACGGTGACGTCCTGCTTCCCGTCGGGCTCCTCGACGGCGGCGCGCACGGTCGACGTCGCGAGCGTCTCGGAGGCGAGCCAGTCGAGGTGCGGCTCGATCGCCTCCCAGACCTCCGGGGGCGCCTCGATCCCGAGGTGGATCCGGTCGGAAACCGCAAGACCCGACTTCTTGCGGAGATTCTGGACGGCGCGCGACAGCTCACGCGCCATCCCTTCCGCGAGCAGCTCCGGGGTCATGCGCGTGTCGATCGCGACGGTCATCCCCCCGTCGGCGGCCGAGATCCACCCGTTCTCTGCGGAAACCGAGGCCTCGACTTCGACGGCCTTGACGTTCAGCTCTTCCGCGATGATCGCGGCGTGACGGGTCGCCTGGTCGGCGCCGGTGCCGGTGATGAGCGCGCGGGCGAGCGGCCGGCGAACCTTGAGCTTGGCCTGCTCGCGCGCCTGGAGCCCGAGCGTCACCGCGCGCCGGGCTGCGGTCATCGAGGTTCGCAGCTCTTCGTCGATCAGCGACTCGTCATAGGTAGGCCAGTCGGCGAGATGGACGCTGTCGGGGGCGTCGGGCCCTACGGAGCAGACGATGTTGTCCCAGATCTCGTCGGCCACGAACGGCGTGAAGGGCGCGAGGAGGAGCGCGAGCGTTTTCAGGGACTCGTGCAGCGTCGCGTGGGCGCCGGCCTTGTCGCGCTCGAGCGTCTCCTTCGCGTAGAAGCGCCGGCGCGACCGACGCACGTACCAGTTCGACAGGTCCTCGACGAACGCGGCGATCCGCCGTCCGGCGGCGGTGCAGTCGTAGACCTCGAGTCCTTTGGTGGCCGTGCGGACCGTGTCGTGCAGTTCGGCGAGGAGCCACCGGTCGAGCTCGTGGCGTTCGGCTACCGGGACGTCGGCGGTCGTCGGGTCGATGTTCTCGGTGTTCGCGTACAGCGTGTAGAAGGAGTACACGTTCCAGAGCATCCGCTGGAACCCGCGCTGCACCTCGGCGATGGTTTCGAACCCGACGCGGCGGGTCGCCCACGGGTTCCCCGAGGTGAAGAAGAACCAGCGGAGCGCGTCGGCGCCGAACTTGTCGATGATCTCCCAGGGATCCAGGACGTTTCCGAGCGACTTCGACATCTTGCGACCGTCTTCTTCGACGATCAGGCCCAGGCAGACGCAGTTCTTGTACGCGGACTGCTTGCGGAGAAGCGTTCCGATCGCCAGCAACGAGTAGAACCACCCGCGCGTCTGGTCGATGCCTTCGCAGATGTAATCGGCGGGGAACCGGCGCTCGAAAACATCCTCGCGCTCGAACGGGTAGTGCCACTGCGCGAACGGCATCGAGCCGGAGTCGTACCAGGCGTCGATCACCTCGCGGACACGCCGCATCTCGCCGCCGCACTCGGTACAGCCGAACGTGACCTCGTCGATGGAAGGACGGTGCAGGTCGAGGCCGGACAGGTCGCGACCCGCGCGCTCGGCGAGGTCGGCGACCTCACCGATACACACGACGTGATCCTGGGGGCAACGCCACACCGGCAAGGGCGTGCCCCAGTAGCGGTTGCGGGACAACGACCAGTCGATGTTGTTCGCGAGCCAGTCCCCGAAGCGCCCGTGCTTGATGTGGTCGGGGTACCAGTTCACCGCCTCGTTCGAGGCCAGCAGATCCTGTTTCCGCTCCGTGGTGCGGATGTACCAGGAGGTCCGCGCGTAGTAGAGGAGGGGCGTCTTGCACCGCCAGCAGAGCGGGTAGCTGTGCTCGATCGTCTCCGCCCGGAACAGGAGTCCGCGTGCGTCGAGGTCGACGATGATCTCAGGGTCGGCTTCCTTCACGAACCGGCCCGCCCACGGCGTGACCTGGGCGGTGAACTTCCCTTCCTCGTCGACGAGGTGGATCACCGGCAGCCCGTTCTCGCGGCCGACCGCCAGGTCCTCGGCGCCGTACGCCGGCGCCATATGGACGATCCCGGTTCCGTCCTCGGTCGTGACGAACTCCGCCGCGACCACGTACCACGCCCGCTCGGCTGGTTCCGCGAACCGGAAGGGCGGCTCGTAAGAGCGGCCTTCGAGCGACCCCGCGTCGAAGTGCTCGACGACCTTGGCGTCTTGGCCGAGCACGCGATGAACCAGAGGCTCTGCGAGGATCAGCCGCTCACCGTCGTGCTCGACCGCCACGTACGAAACTTCGGGATGGATCGCGACCGCCGCGTTCGACAGCAGCGTCCACGGCGTCGTCGTCCACACGAGCAGTGACGTGTTCTCCTCGTCCGCGAGCGAGAAGCGCACGTAGACGCTGGGATCGGTCACCGTCTCGTATCCCATCGCGACCTCGTGATCCGACAGCGGGGTGCCGCACCGCGGGCAGTACGGGACGACCTTGAAGTCCTCGTACAGCAGACCCTGGTCGTAGATCTTCTTCAGCGACCACCAGACGCTCTCGATGTAGTCGTTGGACATCGTCTGGTATGCGTCGCCGAGATCGGTCCAGTACGCGATCCGCTCAGTGAGGCGCTCCCAATCAGACACGTAGCGCAGGACGCTCTCGCGGCACCGCGCGTTGAACTTGTCTATGCCGTAGGCCTCGATGTCGCGCTTGGACTTCAGCCCGAGCTCCTTCTCGATCTCGAGCTCGACCGGAAGGCCGTGGCAGTCCCAGCCTCCGCGGCGGGGAACGGAGTAGCCGCGCATCGTCTTGTAGCGCGGATAGATGTCCTTGAAGACCCGGGCCAGGACGTGGTGGACGCCGGGCTTGCCGTTGGCGGTCGGCGGGCCCTCGTAGACCACGTACTCATCCGCACCCTCGCGGGCCGCCACGGAGCGAGCGAACACGTCCTTGTCGCGCCACCGCTCGAGGATCTGAGTCTCGAGCGCGGACATGTCGACCTGCGATCCGACCGCGCGGAAGACGGGCATGCGGGCCATGATATCGGGCTGTGGGGAGCTCCTCGTTCGATTCGGGAGACGCAACCGACGTCGTTGAGGACGGCAGCGACGGGCCGGTGCTTCGCCTGCGCGTGCGCCCGCGTTCCTCGCGTCGGGGCGTTCTCGGCACCAGCCCGGGGACGCTCGCGGTTGGGGTTGCCGCCGCGCCCGAGGGAGGCAAGGCCACCGCTGAGGCGATGAAGGTCGTTGCCTCGTGGCTCGGGGTGGCGCCCTCGCGCTTGAGGCTGATCTCCGGAGCGACGTCCCGCTCGAAGCGGGTTCTTGTATCGGGCGAAACGGCCGGAAGCCTGCGCCGGCTGGTGGCCGAGAAGCTCGCGGCCGGAGCGGGGAAACGCGGGGAGCGGAAGCTGCGCAACCCCCCGTGACCTGCGGGAACTGGTTGACACCCCCCAAGGCGGGCGTTACCCTACAGCGCTCCTCGCCGGGAGACCCCGGCATCCGACGAGTCCTGGAAGGGAGCCTCGTGGCTCGCCCCGCCAAGAAGGCGGCACCCAAGAAACCCGCGAAGCCGGCACCGGCGAAGAAGGCCGAAACCAAGCCCGAGCCGAAGGCTGCCGCGAAGCGCGCCCCGGCCGTCTCAAAGCCCGCCGCGAAGGCTGCGGCTTCCGCGAAGGCTGCGGCTCCCCCGAAGGCTGCGGCTCCCCCGAAGGCTGCGGCTCCCCCGAAGGCTGCGGCTCCCCCGAAAACGGCCGCCGCAGCTAAACCGGCCGCACCTCCCGCCAAACCGGTCGCCCCACCCCGGAAGCGCAAGGGCAACGCCGCGGGATTGACCCCATCCGAGCTCGAAGCCATCCGCAAGGAGCTGTACGAGCATCGCGATCTGTACCGAAAGGAGCTGGCCGAGCTCGAGGCCGGCACGTTCAATCAGTCGCAGTCCGACCTCTCGGGCGAGGTTTCCTTCGACGAGGAGTCGGCGGACGCCGGAACCTTCACCTTCGAGCGCGAGCGCGACCTGTCGCTGAGCAACAACATCCGGGACCTGCTCGAAAAGGTGGAGGCCGCGTTGAAGCGCATGGACGCCGGAAGCTACGGCGAGTGCGAGCGATGCGGCCGCCCGATCGACAAGGCGCGCCTGAAGGCGCTGCCGTACGTGGTGCTCTGCATCGACTGTAAGAAAGCAGAGGAGCGGGTCCGCTAGCGCGGCGCCGCCCCTCGCCCCTCGCCGTGAACCCGCGCCGCTTGCTCGCACTCATCGCGGGCGTGACCGTGGCTGCGGACCAGATCACCAAAGCCATCGCGCTTTCGGCGTTGAACGACGGCGAGTCGATCCCGGTCATCGACGGAGCGCTCCACTGGACGTTGCAGCGCAACCCCGGCGCCGCGTTCGGGCTCTTCCAGCGCGCGCCGGTCGTGTTCACGCTGCTCGCGATCATCATCGCCGTGGTGATCGTTTTGACCGCACCCCGCGTGCGCGACACGTTGAACGCGGTCGCGCTCGGCCTGGTGCTCGGCGGTGCGCTGGGGAACCTCGTCGACCGGCTCTTCCGGCCCCCGGGTCCGTTCCGTGGGCGAGTCATCGACTTCATCGACTTCCGCGTCTGGCCGACGTTCAACCTCGCCGACGTCGCCGTCGTGATCGGCGCCGCGCTGCTTGCGATCGCGTCGTTCCGCGCCGACCGCCGCGACGCGGCGCAGCCATCCGCGTGAGCCGCGTTCAGCGGGCGACCGTGGAGCGAGCGGGGGAGCGGCTCGACGTCGTCGTCGCCGCCGTTGCCGGCGTCTCGCGCTCGCAGGCTGCGCGCCTGATCGACGACGAACGCGTTCGCGTCAACGGCGTGGCCGGAGTGCGGTCGGCCCGCCTGGCCGTCGGCGACCGGATCGAGATCGAGCTGTCCGACGAGCCGGCCGAGCAGCCGCCGTCCCCCGAGGAGATCGCGGTCCCGGTCGTCTACGAGGACGAGTGGCTGCTCGTCGTCGCCAAGCCCGCGGGGCTGGTCGTACATCCCGCCCCAGGACCTCAGA
>Ga0299907_10000232_pt1 | contig 25265 bp, 22 predicted proteins | sample RVTome_16_FD_198680 | JGI IMG/M metagenome (GOLD analysis project Ga0299907, IMG submission 198680) | Soil microbial communities from uranium-contaminated site in the Upper Colorado River Basin, Wyoming, United States - RVT152D67 (version 2) ...
CTCCGAGCCACGCCAGGCCGACCCCAGCACCTGCGACCCCACCCGCACGAGCGTCCCGTTGCGCAGCACGTGGATGTTGCCGGAACCCTGCAGCAGCGTGCCGTCGGGGTGGACGAGTCCCTCCGTGCTGACACTGAACTTCGTCGAGCGGAGGCCGAGGACGGAGCGCAGCCGTTCGCCGTCCACGCGCTTGGTGCCGGAGCTGCCGGTGATGGTCGCGCCGCCGCCGCCGTCGCGTGTCGGGGTGACGCGGCCCGACACTCCCTTCGGGCCGGGAAGCACGAGGCTGTGCAGGTCGCCGACCGACGTCGTCGAGCTCGTCGCCAGACGCCGCCCGAGCGCCTGGCGGTCGAAGCGGACCGTCCAGCTGTGATTCGGGCTGGGCCCGTCCCACGGGTCGCTCACGCCGCGCAGATAGGGGAGCGGCGTGCCGCGAAAGACGTTCTCGTTGTGTTCGGTGTGACCGCCCGACGACGAGTGGTACAGCGCCTGGATGGGCCGGTCGTTGTACACGACGACCTGCCCGGCCGTCGCGTCGACCGCGCTGCGCCATCGGCTCCCCGACGGTCCGGCCTCCTTCTCATAGCCGACGTAGACCTGATCGCGGGTGTCGTCGAGGATGTGGCAGCCGCAGCCCGACCGCACCCCGAGCCGCAGCATCTTCTCGACCGCGTACGTGCGCGCCGCCACGGCCTGGGCCTTCAACGCCTCCATCGGCCAGCTCGACGGCACTTCGCCGATCCCGTAGACATAGCGCTCGAGGGGTTTGATGTGCAGGACGGCGCGAAGGACGTAAGAGCTCGTCCGGTACGAGCGGATCTCGAGCCACTCGTGGGTGTACCTGCGTCCGGAGACGGTGAGGATCGTGTTGAACTCCCGGAAGCGGACCTCGAGCAGCTTCCCGGCCGAGCCGACCGTGCGTCCACCGGGCCCGGACAGCTCGTAGGCGCCCGATGACGTCGGTCGTACCGTCCACGCCCCGCCGCTGTTGGCGGTCACGACGGGGTTGCCGTCGATACGGAACTCGAACTTGCCGTCGCCGTTGAGGGCCACCGACGGGACGTCCTGCTCCAGACCGACCCGGATGCTGGACGGCAGCCCTTTCCTCGTGACGGCGGTGTTCGGGTAGAAGTGGTTCAGGATCTGGTTGAAGGCCCGGCCGGCGTCGGCGGCGCCCTTGGCTCCGTACTGCGGCATCCCGAGCCCGTGTCCCCAGCCCCCGCCACGGAAGATGAACTCGGTCTCGGCCGAGGCAGGTGTTGGGGCAAGCTGCACGGCTATCGACGCGCAGGCAATGACGGCAACGGCGAGCCATCGTCTGCGGTTGTTCATAGGACGCGGCCGACGCCTCATGGGCTAGATGGGCGTCCCTTCGGCATGTAGAGCCAGTTCGCTGCTGGTGACCGTGCGGATGTTGTCTCGTCGGAACCCGAGTGCCGACAACACCGCTCCCGACGTGATGTGCCGGCGTGTCCCTCCGGCGATGACCCACACCTTAGCGTCACCGGCGCGCCGGACGATCGTGCCGTCACGGAAGCCCAACGTCGGACCCAGCGGATGCGCGCTCACCTTGATGTCGCTGACCCGGGCCACCTCCTCCGGAGCGAACCACGAGGTGAGGACATTGCGCGAGGGGATGTGCCTGCGCTGGATGTCTCTGATCCAGTAGACCGGCTTGGTCGTCGTACTGCGCACGATCATCCCGTTCGGCAGCCTCGGTTCCTGTGTGTTGACCGGTGAGCCTTCGGGGTTAACCCGAGCCTGGCCCGAGGTCACCTTGACGATGTTCTCGCGACGGAGGCCGAGGCGGTCGAGGTCGTTGCCCGAGCGGATCCAGCGGCGTGCGCCGTCGGAGACGAGCCACACCTTGGCGTCGGGTGTGCGCAGCAACGTCCCGTCACGGAACCCGGGGGAACCCCCTTTTGCGTAGGCGGCCACGGCGGCGTCGGAGGTTCCGGCGATCTCCTCCCAGCGGTAGTGCGAGAGAAGCTCGGGACGGGAGCCGAAGCGTTCGAGGCGGTTGTTGTGGACCCGGTAGATCTCGGGCCGGCTGCCCTTGATCACCGACCCTTCGGGCCAATCGGCCACGAGTGCTCGCGCGTCGGCCGTGCGGGCCCGTGCGCCGGCGGCGCTCGCCGCGTCCAGGGCGAAACGGTAGAAGCCGTGCCGCTGGACGGTGCCGGCGGCGTTCCGTCCGTCCCAAGTGAACGACGCGGTGGTCCCGGTCCCGCTCCGGCGCAGGACCTCTCGCCCGAGGGGATCGGTGAGCCGCAGCGTCCACGTCGCCGTGCCGTCCATGCGCGCGGTGAACGCCGTGGTGTCGGCGATCCCGTCCCCGTTGGGACTCAGGGCCGACCGGCTGACGGCCGGGTTGTAGATCTTCGGGAGGCCGGTCGAGCGAACGCTCTCGCGAAGGCTGCTCAAGGCAGAGAACAGCCGGTCGCCCGGGCACTCGGTGTTCGAGACCTGCCGATGTCCGGCGATGGTCGGGATCGACACGCTCGTTCCGGCCGGGTAGCGGCTGCTCCCGCCGGACACGACGCGGACCGTGGCTCGCGGATCGACGTGGTGGACGTCCAGCTTCCACGCGAGCAGGCGGCGAAGGGCGTCTATCCCGGCGCTGGGCACCCCCGCGCTGCTGAACGTCCCGATGACGGCGATGCCGGTCGACCCGGAGTTGAAGCCCCCCGAATGTGCGCCGACGACGGCGCGATCGACGCCCCCGGCGCGGCCCTCGAAGAGTTGTCCGTGCCGGTCGACGAGCAGGTTGTACCCGATGTCGTTCCAGCCGTTGGTCTGCACGTGATAGGCGTAGATCGAGCGGACGATCTTCGCCGACTCACTGCGGCCGTACGAGTTCCCGGTGGCGGTGTGGTGGAGGACCGCGAACTTCACGCTGCTCGTGTATCCGGGCCGGCCTTTCCGGATGGACTCGTCGGCTCCCCATCCCGCTCGCGAGATGATAGACGGCCTGTCTGCCGACGCCAGAGCGGGTGAAGCCGGGGGTCGTGGGTCGGCGCCCGGGTCGATCATGTGCACCTCGGCTCCCGACGGCGTCTCCGGCGTGAACCGCACGGCGACGAACCGGGCCCGGCCGACCCACAACGGGCTCGATGAGATCCGTTTCCCCCTCGCCTCCCCCAGATCGACGTCGAGCTCCTGCCATGGCTGCCAACGCGTGCCGTCCAGGCTCGTCCGGACGGAAACGTCGCCGACGGGATCCGAGGCGGCCGGCCACGTCACGCCGACGAGGCCGAAGTCTCCAGGGGAGGTTGAGGGAGCCCCGTTCGGGTCGATGCGCTCGACCCAGTGACGGAGCTGCGGCAACTCGGTGGGCTGCACGGTCGGCAGCGCCACCGATGCGAGCACCATCGGCAGCAGTACAGCGAGACGGCGGACGGGGGTCTTTACGGACACGACACCTCTACCCTTAGGGCCCAACCTGCGGCGGTCAAGCGTTTCCCCAGGTGTACGCTTTCGACCCAGGATGGACCGAACCGCGGCACTGCAACTGGTCAACGACCGCACCGAGAAGGAGACCACGGTGCGTCATCTCGTCTCGGTCGAGGGGATCATGCGCCGTCTGGGCCGTCATTTCACCGAGGACGAGGATCTCTGGGGCCTCGCGGGACTCTTTCACGACCTCGATCAGGACCAGACCCACGACGACCTGGCCCGGCACGGCCATCAGAGCGCCGAGTGGCTGCGCGAGGCGGGTGTGGACGAGCGCGTCGTCAACGCCGCCCTCGCCCACGCGCACCCGGACTTCCGAACCGACCTGATGTCGAAGGCGATCGTGCACGCCGACGCGGTGTCGGGGTTCCTGGTCGCGTGCGCGCTGGTGCGCCCCGAGCGATCGAACGGGATGAAGGTGTCCTCCGTGAAGAAGAAGCTGAAGGAGAAGGCCTTCGCGCCAGGCGTCGCTCGGGACGATATCTATGCGGTGACCGATGGGATCGGCCTCGAGCTGGACGAGTTCATCGGCCTGGGGATCGAGGGCCTGCAGCTCGTCGCCGTCGAGATCGACCTCTAAGGACGCCGCGTGCTCGGCGACCTCGCCCGGCTGGCCCGCGACGCCGTCCGCACGGCCGGGTACCCGGGGATCATCGCCGCCATGGTGGCGGAGAACGTCTTCCCGCCGATCCCGTCGGAGATCGTCCTGCCTTTGGCGGGCTATGAGGTGTCGCGGGGGAGCTTGGCCTTCGTCTGGACGGTGCTCGCGGCCACGCTCGGCTCCCTGCTGGGCGCGTATGTGCTCTATGCGATAGGGCTGTTCGGGGGCCGCGCGGTCGTCCTGCGATGGGGACGAGTCCTGCGGGTGCGGGAAGCCGATCTGGCGCGATCGGAGGGGTGGTTCGAGCGGTGGGGGGACTGGGTCGTGCTGGTGGGACGGATCGTCCCGCTGGCCCGCAGCCTCGTGTCGATCCCCGCCGGGATGCTCCGGATGCCGCTCGTCCGGTTCACCCTGCTCACCACGATCGGGAGCCTGGTGTGGAATATCGTGCTGATCACGGCGGGTTACCAGCTCGGCCGGCAGTGGGAAGACGTCGCCAGGGTCGTCGGCCGGTATTCAGACATCGCAGCCCTAGCCGTGGCGATCGCGCTGGTCGGAGGCCTCTTTTGGCTCCTTCGACGCCGTGGCAACAAGGCGGTGTGACCGATCCGCGGCGGCCGCGGGGTAACACCCACTCGTCGTGAGGCCGACGTATCCTACGGCGCCGGCTCTTTTGGCTGGTGCGTTTGACAGCTCCGATCGCCGCCCGTATAAGGGCCAAGCAGCGGGAACTCGAAGTGACCGAGACCAAACCTGACCAGGGCGAAGCAGTGAAGGCCGCCCGGAAGCCGCGTAAGCCGGCTCCCCGTAAGAAGGGTGCCGGGCGCAAGCGTGCCCCGGCCAAGGCGTCGCGGAGCCGGGCCAAGGCGACCGGCGCGGGGCCGGCCGGCGGCCACCTCGTCATCGTCGAGTCGCCGACCAAGGCCAAGACCCTCACCCGGTACCTCACGCCCGTCCTCGGGGCGGGGGTGACCGTCAAGGCGTCCTACGGCCATGTCCGCGACCTGCCGGAATCCAAGCTCGGCGTCGACACCGAGAAGGCCTTCGAGCCCACTTACGAGATCCTGTCCGGGTCCAAGAAGGTCGTGTCCGAGCTCAAGTCGGCCGCTAAGCGCAAGGAGCAGGTCTGGCTCGCGACCGACCTCGACCGTGAGGGCGAGGCCATCGCCTGGCACGTGTGCCACGCGATCGGGATGGCCAACGGGAAGGTCGACGAGCGCGTGCAGCGAGTCGTCTTCGCGGAGATCACCCCCGAGGCGATCCAAGAAGCCTTCCGTCATCCGCGGGACATCGACCTGCACCTCGTGAACGCGCAGCAGGCCCGCCGTGTCCTCGACCGGCTCGTCGGCTACAAGCTCTCGCCGTTGCTGTGGAAGAAGGTGCGCCCGGGCCTGTCGGCGGGCAGGGTGCAGTCGGTGGCTCTCCGTCTGGTCGTCGACCGCGAGCGCGAGATCGACGCCTTCGTCGCCGAGGAGTACTGGACGATCGAGGTGCCCTTCGATACGGAGTCGGACGAGCGAAGCTCGTTCGAAGCGCGGGGGGTCCGGGGGGAGCAGACCCCCCGGTCCAACGAGCGCTTCACCTCGTCGTTGCACAGCGTCGGCGGGAAGAAGATCGAGATCGGCACCGAGGACGAGGCCAATCGCCACGTCGAGGCCATCCGAGCCGTCGGAAGCTACTCGGTCACCGCCGTCCGCCGGCGTGAGCAGAAGCAGAACCCGCCCCGTCCGTTCATCACCTCGACGCTCCAGCAGGAATCCGCGCGCAAGCTCGGTTTCTCGGCCCGGAAGACGATGGTGCTCGCCCAGCAGCTCTACGAAGGTGTGGAGCTCGGCCCGGAAGGCCAGGTCGGCCTCATCACCTATATGCGAACCGACTCCGTCCATCTCGCGCCCGGCGCCGTGCAGGAGATCCGCGCGGCCATCAAGGAGCGCTACGGCGACCACTACCTGCCCTCCAAGCCGCGCGTCTACCGTTCGAAGAAGGGGGCCCAGGAAGCGCACGAGGCCATCCGTCCCACCCACGCCGCGCGGCACCCCGACGCCATCCAGCGATATCTGGAGCCGGATCAGCTCAAGCTCTATCGTCTCATCTGGGAGCGATCGATCGCGTGCCAGATGACCGAAGCGCTGTTCGATGCAACGTCGGTCGACATCGCCGCCGGTGATCACCTCCTGCGCGCGACCGGCCGCGTGATGATCTTCGACGGCTTCCTCGTCGTCTACCGGGAAGGACGCGACGACGACGCCGAGGAAGAGGCCGAGGGCCGGTTGCCCGAGCTCATTGAGGGACAGCCGTTGCGCCTCGTCGACGTCCTGCCGTCGCAGCATTTCACCCAGCCGCCTCCCCGTTACACCGAGGCCAGCCTCGTCAAGGCTCTGGAGGAGAACGGCATCGGCCGGCCCTCCACGTACGCGCCGACGCTGTCGACACTCGTCGATCGCGAGTACGTGCGCGTGGATCAGCGACGGCTGTTCCCGACCGACGTCGGAATCGTCGTCACGGACCTGCTCGTCGAGCACTTCCCGCAGATCGTCGACCTGAAGTTCACGGCCAACATCGAGGAAGACCTCGACGAGATCGCGCGCGGCAACAAGGACTGGCCCGAGGTGCTACGCCAGTTCTACGATCCCTTCGAGCGCCTTCTCGAGAAAAAAGACAAAGAGATCACGCGCGACGACGTCATCAAGGAGACGACCGAAGAGCGCTGCCCCGAGTGCGACTCACCGATGACAGTCAAGCTCGGGCGGTACGGCAAGTTCTTGTCGTGCTCGCGCTATCCCGACTGCAAGGGCACGCGGCAGATCGACGGTTCCCAGCGTCCGGAGCCGGAGATCGTCCCGGGCGAGATGTGCGAGGTATGCGGTTCGCCGATGCTGCTCAAGCACGGCCGGTACGGCGAGTTTCTCGGCTGCTCGAAGTATCCGGAGTGCAAGTTCGTGAAGTCGAAGACGATCGGCGGGAAATGCCCGAAGTGCGGCGAAGGCAAGCTCGCCCAGCGGCGAACGCGACGAGGGAAGGCCTTCTACGGATGCACGCGCTACCCGGATTGCGACTACGCGCTGTGGACGCGCCCACTGGACGATCCGTGTCCGAAGTGCGGTGGGACAATGATGCCCGATGAGGACCGAGGCGGCGTCTGCCAGTCTTGCGGGCACGCGGGTGTCCCCGCCGAGCCGGCCACACCGCCGACAGGCCAAGCGTCTTCCGGCTGATCCGTGAGCGGGGAAGTACCGGACCCCACGCTCGATCCGGACGACTCGGCGCCCGGCACGGCACCGGCCGAGATCGGCAATCCGGAGCTTCCCATCTTGTCGGAGGAGACCCCGGAACCCACCGAAGTCTTATCGGGAGCGACCGAGCCGCCCGCTCCTCCGGCACCGCCGCTCGAACGGCCCGAACGCAGCCCGTACGGAGCGATCCTGCGCCTGCGCAACTTCCGGCGGTTGTGGATCGGCATGGCCGTGTCGAGCATCGGGGACTGGATCGGCCTGTTCGCGCTGCTGTCGATGACCAACAGGCTGGCCCCGGGCAACACGCTGGCCGTGGCCGGATTGATGATGTTCCGGGTGCTGCCCGCCTTCCTCATCGGACCGCTGGCCGGCGTCCTTCTGGATCGCATCGACCGGCGCAAGGCGATGGTGGCGTGCGACGTCGCGCGGGCCATCATGATCTCGATCGTGCCGTTCGCGGCGAACATCCCGACGCTCTACGCCGTCACCTTCTTTCTCGAGATCGCCACGTTGATCTGGATGCCGGCCAAGGACGCGCTTATCCCGAACCTCGTCCCCAGACGCTGGCTCGTCGCGACGAACTCGCTCACGCTCTTCACGACCTACGGCGTGTTCCCGCTCGGCGCCCTGGCCTTCACCGGCCTCGTCGGTGTCGCCCAGTTCCTGGGCGGGCACATCAGCGCGTTGAGCAGCCTCGGCCTCAACCAGGAGAACCTGGCGCTGTGGATCGACACGGCGACCTTCCTCGCTTCCGCCTTGATCGTGTCGCGCGTGACGGTTCCGCAGGTTCCCCATCAGCGACGCCCCTTAAGGCTGGAGGTCCTCTGGGAAGAGTTGCTCGACGGCCTGCGCTATCTGAAGGAGCGCAGCGAAGTGGCGCGGGTGATGCGGTCCATCGCTATCGCCCTCGGCGGCGCGGCCGTGGTCTTCTCCCTCGGCGCGCCGTACTCGAGCGCGGTCCTCGGCGGCGGGCCCCAAGCCTTCGGCGGCATCGTGGCTGCGCTCGGCACGGGGATGGGCGCCGGCGTTCTCGTTCTTGGCATCGTCGGGGATCGCTACCCGAAAGCGTGGGTGGCCGCCGGTGCCGTCATCTTCGCCGGGACCGCGCTCCTCGGAGCAGCGCTCACGACAAAGCTCGCCTTCGCGCTGGTGTTCGCCGGTTTGTTCGGCTCGGGCGGCGGCGTTGCGTACGCCAACCTCTTCGCGATCCTCCAGGAGATCGTTCCCGACGAGGTGCGCGGTCGTATCTTCTCCTCCGTGCAGGTGGTCATCCGCATCTCGTTGTTCGGTTCCCTCGTGATCTTCCCCGCGCTGGCGCAGCTGTTCTCTCGAACCCTCTTCGAGCGCGACACCGGGCAAGGGATCCGTCTGGCCCTGGCAACCGGTGGATTCCTCACGTGCGCGGCCGGCTTGCACGCGGCGTGGGACGTCTACCGTGGACGCATCTACGCGAGCCCGGCGGCGCGCTCGTGAGCGTCTGGACCGACGTCGCCACAAGCGACGGACCGGTCGGGCTGCTGCAGCGCGACGTGGCCAGCCGCCGGGTGGCCCACGCCTATCTGTTCACCGGCGTAGCCGGACGCCTGCCCTCCGACGCAGCGCTTGCCTTCAGCGCCGCGTTGGTGTGTCCGGACGACGGCTGCGGACAGTGCGAGGCGTGCGTGCGCGTGCAGCACCGCGCGCATCCCGACGTCGAAGTCATCGAGCCGGCCGGGATGCAGCTGCTCGTCGATCAGGTCCGCGAGGCCATCCGGTCGGCGTCGCGACGACCGGTGGCATCGCCTCGTCGCGTGATCATCGTCGAGGGGGCCGATCGGATGAACCCCAACGCGCAGAACGCCTTCCTGAAAGCGCTCGAGGAACCTCCGCCGTCCACCACGATCCTCCTGCTGGCGCCGAGTCCCGAAGCCCTGCTCGAGACCGTTAGGTCGCGGTGCCGTGAAGTCACCTTTCACAGCCCACCGCAGGACGAGGTCGCCTCGCTACTGGAACGCAACGGGATCGCGCCCGAGGACGCCAGGCACTGCGCGCGGGTCGGCGGCGGTCTCGAGCGCGCGCAGGCGCTCGCGACCGACGCCGACGCGCGCGCACTACGCGACGAGCTCGTCCAACGCGTGGTCGTCCCGTTCGCCGACCCTGGTGAAGCGCTCGAGGCGGCCGAGTGGCTCGCCGGCAAGACCAGGGAGCTCCGCGAGCGCGTAGCGGCGGCTCGCCGTGCCACGGACGCGGCCTATGCCGACTGGTACCGAGAAACCAAGCGAGCAGCCGAGGATCGTGTCCGCCGGGAGCAGCGCCGAGCCGAACAGGACGCGCTCGAGGCGGCCGTCGACGACGTGGTCTCCGTGCTGCGAGATCTCCTCGCCGTCAGTCGCGACGAGAACGCGGACCTCTTAAATGAAGGGGCTCGCGAAGCTCTTGTCGAGCGGGCGTCACGGCTCGGCCCGGGGGCCGAGGCTCGGCTCATCTCCGCGCTGGGAGAGGTCGAGCGTTGCCGGCGGCGCCTGCGTGCGAACGCCAACGTGCTGCTGACCCTCGAGGCACTGTTCCTCGCCGTCTTTCGATTCGGAACCTGAAGAAAGCGCGCGACCGTGGAATCCCTCTCGACGGCCTAGAATCGCAGTCGCGCCGGAGTAGCTCAGGGGCAGAGCAGTCGATTCGTAATCGACAGGCCGCGGGTTCAAATCCCGCCTCCGGCTCAAGTCTGCAACACGTCGCTGGTGAGACCGTTGCGTCAGAGAAGTCCGGTACGCTGACGGGCGTCGGCCCGCCAGGGAAGATGAGGAGACCCCCGAATGAGACGTAGCCCTACTCGAGGGGCGCTCGCCGCCCTTGCGTTGTCACTGGTGGCCACGAGCTGCGGCGGCGGCGGAGGGATCGACGCCGACCGGCCCGCCTCGGAGGTGAAGGCGCCGCCCAGGCTGGACACCAGACGCTCGGGTCTTCCCGGTCTCGTCGTCGCAACCAACTCCCCGTCACTGCGTCGGGTGGCCAGGTCTCCGGAGGGTGAGGGTGCGGTCGTGCTGTTCGTCGAGCCCGGCGGTCCCTCCGATGGACTGGGGGTCGGGCGAGGCGATCTCATCACCGAAATCGGCGGCGAGGAGATTCGAAACCACGCCCGGGCGCTGGTTCTGCTCCACGATCGGCCGGGCACGGAGATCGACGTCAACATCCGGCACCGCGACGGACGAGAGCGCACGATCAAGATCGAGCCCAGAGAGCCTCTCGTCGCCTCGCTGCGGCAGTACCTGAACCCCCTCGTCGCTGCGAGCCCGAAGGATCCGGTCCTGCGCTTCCTCCGCGCTCAGGCCCCCGGCCTGTACAACGCCAAGCTGGTCGATCTGGAAGCGGCGCTGGATGCGGACCGCCGCTTCGTCGAGGCGATGACGCTTCGTGCGAGTCTCATCTGGGACAACCGCCCGAACGACCAGGAGCAGGTGGCGCGGTTCATCGAGGAGGCTCTGAACGGCTGGAAGGGCGCGCTCGCCATCGATTCCGAGAACACCACGACGCTCTCCATCAGGTCGACCGTGCTGAGCACGCTCGACAGCGCGCAACAGGCTCGACGCGATGCGGCGAAAGTGGTCGAGCTGGACCCGACGCATCCGCGTGGCTACTACGCGCTTGCGGTCGCGGAGCAAGCGCTCAAGCGCCCCGAGCGCGCGGCGGCCCCCGCCCGAGCTGCCATCGAGCTCGACCCGTTCAACAACACCTATTGGCGTCTTCTCGCGCAGATCTTCACGGCGCTCAAGCGGAAGGCGGATTGCGAGCAGACGGCGGCCGCATTCACTCCTTTCCTCGAGGCGCAAGACTTCGACGAGGACGCCGACCGCCTGAAGGCGCTCTGCCGCTGACAAGGCCGGGCGCGTTGGAGCTCCGGGCTGGAGGAGCGCCGACGGTGATGTGTCATCATCTGCGCGGGTGAGATGAGCAAACGACTGGTCACGTGCGCGGTGGTCACGCTGGGGGTTTGGGCGATTCCCACACTGGCCGCCGCGCAAGAGACGCCGGACCTGCGACCCAACCTCAATTGGGTCTTCCTTCTGGCGATCGTCACCCTCCTCGGCTTCCTCGCCTTCATCGGGTTCGTCGCCATGTACTACGTCCTGGCCGTGGTTGCGCGGAACAGGAAATTCGCGACGCAGGCCACGACGGTGGCGGGTACCGCACCGGCGGGGCCGGTCGCAGCATCTCCACCGGCTGCACCCGTCATCCCCGCCGCCCCGGCTCCCGTCGCTGCGGCCGCTCCGGCGGCGGCTGCCCCCGCGGCGGCACCGGACCAAGCCCCTGCCGCAGCACCGGCCGAGCCGGCGGCAGCGGCGGCGGCTCCGGCCGCCGCTCCGGCTGCGGCGCCAGCCGCGGCACCAGCAGCAACCGGTGGCATCCCCAAGATCGACGCGACCAAGCTTCCCGACGGCATCGATGCCGTCACCCGAGGACGCCTGAAGAAGCTCGCTGTTCTTCAGGAGCGCGGGCAGGAGCCTCCGCCCGAGCTCATCGAAGACCTAAAAGGTGTGCTCGAGCAGATGGGGGGCGCACCGGCCGCGGCCCCCGCGCCGGCGGCCGCGCCGGCCGAGGCACCTGCAGCCGAAGCCGCACCCGAGCCTGCACCCGCAGCCGAGGCCGCCCCACCCGCCGAGGCCGCCGCCGAGCAGGCACCCGCGGCCGAAGCCGCGCCCGCCGAGCCGGCAGCCGCGGCGGCTCCGGCCGCCGACACCGGCGATATCCCGCGCATCGACCCGAACAACCTTCCGGACGGCATCGACGCCGTCGCCCGCGGACGTCTGAAGAAGCTCGCCGTCCTCCAGGAGCGCGGCGAGCAACCTCCGGACGACCTCGTCGAGAAGCTCAAGCCCCTCCTCGACCAGATAAAGGGTTAGACGCTGGACTGGGCCGCTCTCGAGCGAGCGGCGAGGGTCGTCGCGGGTTCCGGAACCCGAACCGACGGCGCCACGCTCCTTCGTCTTCGCAGCGAGATCGTCGCGATGCTCGACGACGCGTGCGCGGAGGTAGAGCGCGAGTCCGGCATGCCGACCACCCCGCGGGCCGAGCTCCTCGTCGTCGACCGGCACGGGTGGATCGGCGGGAATCTACGGTCGCTCGAACGGCTCTTCGGCGACGTCGACGTCGGGGGGGCCGAAGCCAAGGTCCTAGCGTGGGAAGGCGGCGCCTTCGTCGGTCTGGTCGCGCGCGTCGTCCTGGCCCAGTTCGACCCGTTCCGCGATCAGCTGATCGTCGTCTACCCCAACCTCGGCGACATGGCCCGCGGCAGCGGTCTGCGGTGGCTGATCTTCCACGAGGTCACCCATCTGGCGCAGTTCCGGGCGGCGCCGTGGATCCCGGATCGGATCGTCGAGCTCGGCCGCGAGGTCTTGTCCCTGCAACAGGAATCCGGGTGGGCGAAGGACGCGCTGGCGAAGCTTCCCGAGCGACTGCCTGAGATCATCCGGCGGATGCGCAACTCGTTCGAGGGGAAAGGGCAGACCACGCCGCTGCTCGACCTGCTTCCGGAGGCGCAGCGCGAATCGGTACTCAAGTTGCACGCACTCGTGACGTTGCTCGAGGGCCACGCCACGCTCATCACGGAGCTCATCGGCCGCCGTGTGCTTCCCGACTACGAGGCGCTCGCCGCCCGGATCGAGCAGCGCAAGCGCCGGCCGGCGATCGTCCGGCTGCTCGAGACCGTGTCGGGCCTGGAGATGAAGCGACAGCAGTACGTCCTCGGCCGAGGTTTCTGCGAGGCCGTGTGGAAACGCGGCGGCCCCGAAGCGCTGTCGGCCGCGTGGCGCGGTCCGGAGTGGACCCCGACGCTCGACGAGCTGCAATCGCCCGAACTCTGGCTCGACCGCGTGAGTGCGCGCCTACACTGACTCACGTGACGCTCGCGGATCGGATCGATCGGGCGCTGCGTGAGCTGGGTCTTCGGGACGGCGATCGCCTCGGCATCGCCTGCAGCGGCGGCGCGGACTCTGTGGCTCTCCTGCACCTCGTCGTTCGAGCACCTATCGATGTCGAGGTAGTGGCGTTGCACGTCGATCACGGCCTCCGTTCGAACTCCGCCGCCGACGCCGACTTCGTGGGCGCTCTCTCGGCCCGGCTCGGCCTGGAGGCCCACATACGGCGTGTCGACGTGGATCGTCGGCACGCCGGGGGGCCCGAAGCGGCCGCTCGCGAGGTCCGCTACGCCGCCCTCGATAGTGCGGCCCAGGGCCTCGGCCTTCGATGGGTAGCCACGGCACACACCCTGGACGACCAAGCCGAGACCGTGATGCTCAGAACCATCCGCGGCGGATCACTCGCCGCCATCGCGCCCAAGCGCGGCATCTTCGTGCGGCCGCTGCTCGATGTGGAGCGCTCCGCGCTCCGCGCGTGGCTCCGCGACGAAGGGATCTCGTGGCGGGAGGACGCCACGAACGACGACACGAGGCTCGAACGCAACTGGATGCGAGCGACGGTCATGCCACTGCTGCACGAGCGGCGTCCCGGCGTCGCGAATGTGCTCGCGCGCATCGCGCAGTCCGCGCGAGCCGACGCCGAGATCCTCGACGCAATGGCCGACGACGTCGTCGCCCGGGCCGAGGTCGACGATGCCGGTGTGTTGCTGACCGCCGCCGAGCTGGACTCGCTCCCGGCGGGGCTCGCGACGCGAGTCGTCCGCCGTGCGCTGCGCATCGCCGGTTTCGATCCCCGGTGGAGCGATGTCGACGCCGTTCTCGGTATGGACCACGGCGCGCATGTGGCGTGCGGACCGGTTTCGGTCTGGCGGTTGCGCGAAGGGCTGGCCATCGTGCGGGAGCCGGTGCCGGTTCCCGCATCGGTGGAGCTGCCGCCCGCCGGCGTGATCGAAGCGCAAGGCTGGGGCCTGCACATCCGTGTCGGCCGGGCCGACGAGCCGGCGTGGACGTGGCGATGCCCGGTTCCCGGCGATGCGGGTCGGCTGATGGTGCGTCGGCGGCAGCCCGGGGATCGGGTGCGGACCAGCGCGGGCTCGCGCAAGGTGCAGGACGTGCTCGTCGACGCGAAAGTGCCGAGACCGCTGCGAGATCTCGTCCCGCTCGTGGCTACCGGCGACGGCTCCCTGGCCGTTGTCGGCCTGACCACCGTTCCCGCACACGAAGTGATGGTGATCGACGCCCGACCGGCCGACCCGACGTGGTCCAGACGCGCACCGTGGACCACTTAGACACCCTCGACGACGTGCCCGCTCCGTACCGGAGCGAGCTCGGAGAGATCGTCGTGCGGGCGTCGGATATCCAGCAGAAGGTCGCCGACCTCGGCGAAGTGATTACCCGGGACTACGAGGGCGAGGAGCCGATCCTCGTCGGCATCCTCAAAGGCGCGTCCCTTTTCCTCGCCGACCTCTCTCGTCACATCCGGCTGGGGCTGCGCTTCGACTTCATGGCCGTCTCGAGCTACGGCTCGGCCACCAAGACGTCCGGGATCGTCCGCATCCTCAAGGACCTCGACCACGAGATCGAGGGCCAGCACGTGATCGTCGTCGAGGACATCATCGACTCGGGTCTCACGCTCAACTATCTGCTCCGGTACCTCAGAGCGCGTCGCCCGGCCTCGCTGGAGGTGTGTGCGCTGTTCTCAAAGGAAGGACGGCAGCGGGTTCCGATCCCGATCCGCTACGAGGGGTTCCGCATCGGACCGGAGTTCGTCGTCGGCTACGGCCTCGACTACGAGGAACGCTTCCGCAACCTCGGCTTTCTCGCCGTGCTCAAGGACCACCCGGAGACCCGAGCGGCCCGGCGGGCCTAGTCCGGGCGAGCCCGCGGCGGGTGGCGTCCGGGTACGCTTGATGCTCGATGAAGCGCCCCCCGAACCGCGGCGGCATGCGTCGCCGTATCAGCCGTAACGCACTGATCTATGCCCTGCTGGCGCTGGGGGCGATCTGGCTCGTCGGGAGCCTCCTCGGCCGGGGACCGCAGCCCACCAAGCTGCGCTTCGACCAGTTCATGGACAAGGTCGAGGCCGAAGAGGTCGCGACGGCCGACATGTTCCTCCGGGATCAGCGCATCGAGGGTGAGCTCACGGACGGGACCGACTACGTGACGACCTTCGCCGGGGACGGCGACGAGCTCTCCCAGCGACTGGTTCGCAACGACGTGAAGGTCACCCCCGACCCGCAAGGCCAGTCGCTGTTCGTGACCTTCTTGACGAACGTCCTGCCGCTCTTATTGCTGTTCGGGTTCTTCTTCCTCATCATGAACCAGGCCGGCGGCGGTGGGTCGCGCGTGATGTCATTCGGCCGGGCCAAACCCCGGATCGTCACCAAGGAGATGCCGAAGATCACGTTCGAGGACGTGGCCGGCGTCGATGAGGCCGTCGAGGAGATCGTGGAGATCAAGGAGTACCTGGCCAACCCGGCCCGCTTCCAGGCGATGGGGGCCAAGATCCCCAAGGGGGTCCTGCTGTTCGGCCCCCCGGGCACGGGCAAGACGCTGCTCGCCCGCGCCGTGGCCGGTGAAGCCGGCGTCCCCTTCTTCTCGATCTCGGGATCGGACTTCGTCGAGATGTTCGTCGGAGTCGGCGCGGCGCGCGTGCGCGACCTCTTCGAGCAGGCGAAGACCAGCGCTCCGGCGATCGTTTTCGTCGACGAGATCGACGCCGTCGGGCGCCATCGAGGCGCCGGGCTCGGGGGTGGACACGACGAGCGCGAGCAAACCCTCAACCAGCTGCTCGTCGAGATGGACGGGTTCGACGTGAAGACCGGCGTCGTTCTGATCGCCGCTACCAACCGCCCCGACATCCTCGACCCCGCCCTGCTTCGTCCCGGCCGGTTCGACAGGCACATCGTCGTCGACCGTCCCGATCTCCGCGGGCGCGAAGGGATCCTCAAGGTCCACGCGAAGGGCAAGCCGATCGCCGACGGGGTGGACCTCAGCATCATCGCCCGGCGGACGCCGGGCTTCACGGGGGCCGATCTCGCCAACGTCGTGAACGAGTCGGCGCTTTTGGCCGCACGCCATGGGCGTGAGCAGATCACGAGCATCGAGCTCGAGGAAGCGATCGACCGGGTGATCGCAGGCCCGGAGCATCGGTCGCGTCTGATCACGCCGGACGAGAAACGGATCATCGCCTACCACGAAGCGGGCCACGCGCTCGTCTCGCACGTGCTTCCCCACGCGCACCCGGTGCACAAGATCACGATCGTCGCGCGTGGCCGGGCGCTCGGCTTTACGCTCACGCTGCCCACCGAGGACCGCTACCTCGTGACGAAGGCCGAGCTGACCGACGAGCTCGCGATGATCCTCGGGGGCAGGGCCGCCGAGGAGCTCGTGTTCGGCGACGTCACCACGGGGGCCCAGGACGACATCGACCGGGTCACGACGATCGCTCGGAAGATGGTCTGCGAGTACGGCATGTCCGCGCTCGGCCCCCTCGCACTCGGTCAGCATCGCGATCAGCCGTTCCTCGGCCGCGACATCCAGTCCGTGCCGGACTACTCCGATCGTGTCGCGGCGGAGATCGACGGCGAGATCAGCAAGCTCATCGACGGCGCCTTCACGCAGGCGAAGGACATCCTGCACACGAACCGTCAGCTGCTCGACCGCATCGCCGACAGGCTGGTCGAGTTGGAGACGATCGAGTCGGCCGAGCTCGAGCAACTCCTCGCCGGCGTCCCGGTGACGAAGGCCGAACGCGGTAAAGTGTTGACGGAGCCGCGGGTGGCCGGACGCCGCAAAGCGACGACCAAGGGACGGCTGCGGCCGAAGCCGAAGCCCGAACCGGGACTGTCGCCCGCATAAACCACGAATGGCCAAGATCGAGCTGAGTACCGGCACGCCGGCGGAGATCGTCCATCCACAGACGGGACGTCCGAAGGCCGGCATCGTCCTCGTGCCCGACATCATGGGCCTGCGTCCCCTCTTCGAGGAGCACTGCGCACGACTCTCCAAGGAGTGGAAGGTCAGTGTCTGCGCGCCCGAGCTCTTCCCGGGCATGGAGAAGCTCAACCTCGATCAGCGCATGAGGAAGGTCAAGACCTTCAGCGACGAGCAGAAGGTCGAGGACATCCTGGCGGCGGCGCAGCGAACCGGCTGCGACACGGTGCATGTGGTCGGCTTCTGCATGGGCGGCATGTACGCGCTCAAGGCGGCTGCGAACGAACGCTTCACGAAGGCCGTTTCCTTCTACGGCATGATCCGCGTACCCAAGCAGTGGAAGGGCAAGGGGCAGGCCGAGCCGCTCGAGCTCCTCGCCGAGCTTGGCGCCGCCCAGGTGATGGAGATCGTCGGGACGAAGGATCCGTACGTGCCCGTCGAGGACGCGAAGGCACTCGAGCAACTGGGAGCCACCGTGATCACGTACAAGGGGGCCGAGCACGGGTTCGTCCACGACCCCGAACGGCCGGCGCACCGTCCCAAGGAAGCAAAGGACGCCTGGACCAAGGCGCGCAAGTTCCTGGGCCTATAGATGCGTAGGTTCTGCGTCGCGGCGCTGGCCGTCGTCGTAGCGCTCGGCGGTTCGCTGGTGGCTCCGACTCCGGCGACCGCTGCCTCCCAGGACGACGCCGGCCGCCATCGGGACGCCGGAAACAGCTTCGAGGCGGCCACGCCGGTTCGTCCTCACGGCTTCTACATCGGCCGACTCGATCCCGATGCGGGCGATCGCCACGACTACTACCGGTTCTTCCTGCGCGAAGGATCGGCGATGTCGGTCCTCGTCGAACTCGGTGCCGACCCCACCGATCCCGTCGAGCTGCTCGATCCTTCGGGCAACCCCGTGGACCTCGGGGTGAAGGTGGCCTCACTCGGCCTGGCTACGAGCGCAGTCTTCACGGGTGAGTTCCCCCAAGTCATGCGGCTGGCCGTGCATCGAGCGGCGACGAGCGGTGAATACCGGCTGCACATCCAGAGCGAGCGTTTCGAGCTGCAGGACTACGCCCTGTGCTTCCTCAACTGCGAGGGTGTCGTGAACGCGCCGACCGACCTGATCTTCGGAGGTTCGTTGCCGACGACGGGCACGAAAGTGCTCCTGGTGCCGCCGACGCATGGGGACCTCGGGAACCCGTCCGGCCCAACGGTGGTCGACTACATCGACACGACGCTGCGCGCGATCCGCAAGTGGAACGACGCGATCAAGGCCTTTACTGCGGACTACCCGCGCTACGACTACTTGCGCAGGATCAAGATCCACATCGACATCTTCGACGGGGTGCAGCCCGTCGATCCGGCGCTGTACGACGTCATCATCGGTTATGCCGCCGCCGGCCCGGCCTTTCGCGGCGTCGCGTCACATCTGGACATCGGGCTACAGGAGCTCATCGCCGACCTTGGTCTGGAGGACTCGGTCCGCTTCACGGGCCGGTTCATCGTCTTGAGCCTGTACGGCTCGTCACCGAGGGCAGGCCAGGTCTTGTACGACTTCCCGGAGATCAACGACCTCGAGATCGTGACGATGCACGAGTTCGGCCACACCTTCGGGCTCGGACACACGCGCACCTGGCACCCGAAGCTCGGCCCGGACCTGATGAACTCACCGGCCCCCTTCGTGTACGGCGACGGTTTCCCCGGCGGCGACGGCGGCGAGCGGACAAAGATGAAGTGCCTGTCGACGATCAACCTCTACGGGATGGCCGTGCTCTACCGCTGGGTTCCCGAGGGCAAGTGGCGGCCCAGCTCGGGCCAGGCGAAGCTGCCCAGGGGCATGCCGTACAAGTGGTACTGCTAGCGGGCCGCGTCGCCGCTGGGCACCCGCTCTAAACTGGACCCTCCGATGACCAACCGCGAAGCCGCTGCGTCCATTCGAGCACTCCTCGAGGCCCTCGGTGAGGACGCCGAGCGCGAAGGCCTGATCCGCACGCCCGAGCGCGTGGCCAAGCTCCTCGAGGAGTTCACGTCGGGCCGGGACGTCGATCCGGCCACGGTCCTCGAGCCGCTGTTCGAAGAGCAGCACGACGAGATGATCATCGTGAAGGACATCCCCTTCGCCTCGCTCTGTGAGCACCACCTCCTGCCCATGGTCGGCCGGTCGCACGTCGGCTACATCCCGAACAAGAAGGGTCAGGTCACCGGGTTGTCCAAGCTCGCGCGTGTCGTCGATATCGTTTCCCGGCGCCTGCAGATGCAGGAACGCTTGACCACCCAGATCGCCGACGCGATCGAGCAGGCGCTGGAACCGCGCGGCGTGATCGTCGTCGTGGAGGCCGAGCACCTCTGCATGTCGATGCGCGGCGTGCAGAAGCCCGGTCACCTCACGGTCACGTCGGCGGTGCGTGGGGTGTTCCGCGAGAACGTCGCCACACGGGCCGAGGCGATGAGCATCATCCGGGGCGGCCGCTAGTGGAGCTGCTCCAGCCAAAGGGGACGTCGGTGATGGGCGTCCTCAACCTCACGCCCGACTCGTTCTCCGACGGCGGCCGATACGGCACGCCCGACGACGCAGTCGCGCGAGCGTCGGTGATGGTCGACGAAGGCGCAGACATCATCGACGTGGGCGGAGAGTCGACGCGCCCCGGCGCCGAAGAGATCCCGGCGGACCAAGAGATCGACCGCACGGCCGCCGTCATCGAACGGATCGCGACCCTCGGCGTCCCCATCTCCATCGACACGAGGAAGGCCGTCGTGGCCAAGGCCGCACTCGATGCGGGCGCACGCATCGTGAACGACGTCTCCGGTGGATTGCACGATCCGGCGATGCTTCCCCTCGTAGCCGACCGGCGTGTTCCGATCGTCCTCATGCACATGCGCGGTACACCCGAGACGATGGACGCGGAGGCGCGGTACACCGACGTCGTCACCGACGTGCGACGTGAGCTCTCGGCGCGCGTGACGGCCGCGAAGCATGCCGGCGTGGACGAGTCCGCGATCCTCGTCGATCCGGGCCTCGGGTTCGCGAAGACGGCCGAGCAGTCCCTCGAGCTGGTCCGTCGTGTCGACGAGCTCGGCTCGCTCGGATGTCCGATCGTGGTCGGGCCATCGCGGAAGCGGTTCGTGGGCCACGTCCTCGGGACGGAGGCCGACGATCGATTGGAAGGTTCGCTCGCCGTTTGCGCGTGGTGCGCGATGAACGGCGTCGCGGTGGTGCGCGTACACGACGTCAAGGAAACGCGGCGCGTCGTCGACATGGTGGGAGCGATCCGTGACGCTTGATCGCCTGTTCGACGAAGGCGCGGGTCTGTTCGAGCTCAACCCGTCCAAGCTCCAGTGCTACATCGATTGTCCTCGCCAGTACCGGTTCCGGTACATCGATCGCCGGCCGGAGCGGAGGACGTTCGGCCCGACGGCGCTGGGCCTCTCGGTCCACAAGGCGCTACGGGACTTATACGGCCTGGAGCCAGCCGAACGCACAGTCGACAACCTCCTGCGTGCGTTGCGCCGAGCCTGGGACCAGACCGGCTATCGCTCCGCGAAGGAGGCCGAGGATGCCTTCACGCGCGCCGAGGACATGCTCCGTCGCTACCACGCCGGCACCGACCCGCAACGATCGCGCGTTGTCGCGCTGGAGTCGAAGTTCTCGCATGCGAAGTCGCGCGAGGGGATCCTCGTCACCGGCCGGATCGACCGGATCGACATCGACGACGGCGAGTACGTCATCGTCGATTACAAGACCGGACGATTCGGGGAGCACGACTCGACGATCGACGAGTCGCTCCCGCTCTCGCTGTATGCGATCGCCGTCTCGGCCGTACTCGGCCGCGACGTCAATCGCATAGCGGTGGAGCACCTTCCGACCGGCCGTCGCGCCGAAACCCGGCGCGACGGCGATCGCCTCGCCGGCGACTGGAAGCTGCTGGTCGAGCTCGGCGTCCAGATGCGGTCCGGCACGGAGTTCCCGCCGCGGCCCGGCTCCCTGTGCAGGTGGTGCGACTACCTGAGCGTGTGTCCGGAAGGTCGCGCATCGATCCGGGTCACGAACAGCGAGCCCGAGGACGTCCCACCGCTGATAGACGAACCCGTATGAGCGGAGCGCATACGGGAGGCGCGGTGGGTCCGGGGGGCGCAGCGCCCCCAGTCTGATGACAGACGGCATCGTCGTCCGGGGGATCCGCGCCGAAGGGCGCCACGGGTTGCCGGGCGAGCGCGATCTGCCGCAGCCCTACGTCGTCGACGTCGAGATCTACGGCGACGTGAGCGGCGCTGCGAGCGTCGATCGCCTCGACGCGACGATCGATTACGCCGTCGTCGCGTGTGAGGTGAGAGACGTCATCGAGAGCCGATCGTTCGAGCTCCTCGAGACGCTCGCTACGGAGATCGCGGAACGGGTTCGTGCCCTCGGCGGAGGTTCCGTGCGCGTGCGCGTGGCCAAGCCCAGGGCCGCCGAGGCGCTGGGCGTGGACGAGATCGCGGTGGTCGTTGAGCGCTAGCCGGGTCTTCGTCGGTTTGGGATCGAACCTGGGTGATCGCCTGGCCAACATGAAGGCCGCCGTCGACGCGCTGCGCGCAACGTCGGGCGTGGAAGCCGTGAGGACGTCGAGCGTGTACGAGACCGACCCGGTTGGGGTCGAGGATCAGCCGATGTTCCTGAACGCCGTCGCGGAGCTCCGTACCGGCCTCGGCCCCCAGGACACGCTTGCCCGGCTCAAGGAGATCGAGTCGGAGATCGGACGTACGCCGGGGGAGCATTGGGGGCCCCGAGAGATCGACCTCGACCTCCTTCTGTACGGCGACGAGGTGATCGACGACGGAGCGCTGGAAGTCCCGCATCCGGAGATGGCCCACCGCTCGTTCGTCCTCGTCCCGCTGATGGAGATCGACCGAGAGATCGTCATCCCGGGGGTGGGCCCGGCCCGGATGCGCGACATGATGGTCGGCCGGGCCGGCGTCCGGCTGGCCCATCCGCCCCACCTCTTGTAGAAGCGAACACACGTTCGTATATACTCTCCTAGATGGAGAGGGGTCGGCTCTTCGAACTCCGCCGCCGCACGTTCGACACGCCGCACTTCCGCGGGATCGAATTCATCGAGGCGGAAGCGAAATCGATCATCAACAAGGTGCCGGGGAACTTCCTGCCTTTCAATCGAACGATCAACCCGTATCGCGGATGCGGGCATCGCTGCACATTTTGCTATGCCCGCGTGACCCACACCTACATGGACATGAACGCCGGTCGGGATTGGGGAACGAAGATCGTCGTCAAGACGAACGCCGCCGAGCTTCTTCGCCGCGAACTGGCGTCAAAGCGGTGGACGGGTGAACACATCGCGATGGGGACCGCCACTGATCCCTATCAGCGTGCCGAGGGACGCTACGGATTGATGCGGGGCATCATCCGCGCGCTCATCGATTACCGAAACCCGTTCTCGATCCTCACTAGGGGAACGCTGATCCTTCGCGACCTCGACCTGTTGAAGGAAGCTGCCACCGTCACGACCGTGTCGACGGCGTTCTCGATCCCGACGCTCGAGGACGAGGTCTGGCGAAAGAGCGAGCCCGGCACTCCGCATCCGCGCAAGCGCATGGACGCCGTCCGTCGCCTCAACGACGGCGGGATCCCGTGCGGCGTGATGGTGGCCCCCGTTCTGCCGGGGATCTCGGACAAACCCGATCAGCTCATGGACGTCGTCAAGGCCGCCGTCGACGCCGGTGCGACCCACATCACGCCGATCCTGCTGCACCTGCGTCCGGTCGTTCGCGAGGAGTACATGGCGTGGCTGCAGCAGACCTACCCCGGGCTCGTCGGACGATATGAGGACATGTACGCGCAGAACGCCTACGGCCCGAAGGAGATCCGTAAGGCCCTCGGACGCCGCGTCGCCGGTCTCGTCCGAGCCGCGGGAGGGGTGCGAGCCGACGATAAGCCGTCACCTCGGTTCAACCGCGCGGAGAAACAGCCGAAGCACTCGGCCCCCAGGCAGCTCGAGTTGCTCTAAGCGGCCTCGGCTGCTTTGTTGTCGGCCGGCTGCGCGAGCACGCCGACGGTCTCCCTAATGGTCGCGGGCAGACCGAGGAGCTCCTCTACGGGTCCCAATCCGCGCGTCGCGATCGAAGCCCCGAGAAGGACGAGCCCCGAAACGGGCGGGATGCCGCCGCTCGCGACGTAGAGCATGAGTGCCGTCACGGCGAAGCCGAGGGAGAGTAGCCGGGCCGCCGACCATCGATCGGCAGATGCGACGAACTCGGCTATGGCCTCACCGCATCCCGAGGCGGTTCCGACCAGGAGCAGGAGTGCCGCAACGCTTCCATAGCCGGGCTCGCCGACGGCCCGGGAGAGCAAACCGAGGAGGAGGGCTATCGGAAACGCGACTGGGCCGAGGGTGAGGCCCTTCACCGCCCGCCGTACTACGAGCATCCGGGGTCCTTATCGCATCGACGATCTGCTGATTGGGAGGTACCCCAGACCACCCCACCCGTACACCTTTTGGCTGGTAGAGTTTCGGCGGGTCCAAGTCCGGTATCCCTGCGGGAACTGGAACGGAGGGCACCTCCTTCCAACCCGCGCCGCTTGAGGAGTGTGTCGCGTGGCGAGACGCCCGACGGTCTCGATCGTCGGCTGTGGTCGAGCCGGAGGCTCGATCGGCCTGGCCTTGGCGCGCAACGGCTACGAGGTCACGGCGGCGTGGTCTATGTCGCGCGCCGGACGCCAGCGGGCCCAGCGCCTCCTGGACGTCCCCGTCCTTACCGAGATTGCCGAGGTCGCGGGGGCGGCCGACGTCGTGCTCGTTTCGGTTCCCGACGACGCGATCCACGAGGTCGCGGATCAGGTCGGCCGCGGGATCCGGACGGGCAAGGTCGCCGTCCACACGAGCGGGGGCGTATCGATCGAGGCGCTCGCGCCGGTACGCGCGGCCGGAGCACGGCCGGCGAGCGTGCACCCTCTTCAGACATTTCCGGATCCGTCCCGGGGGGCCGAAGCGCTACGCGGCGCCGCGGTCGCTGTGACGTCCGAGCCCACCGATCGCGCGCTGCTCTTCCGGCTGGCGCGGTCATGGGGCGGGCGTCCCTTCGTGCTGGCGGACAACGGCAAGTCGCTGTATCACGCAGCCGCGGTGATGGCATCCAACTACGTTGTGACGTCTGTGTGGGCGGCGATCCGCCTGCTCGAGAAGCTCGCCGTTCCCGGCGCACGGCATCTCATCGCCCCGCTCGCCCAGGCCTCAGTCGACAACATCACGACCATGCCGCCGGCCAAGGCGATCACGGGACCGGTGGCGCGGGGCGACGTCGAGACCGTGCGGCGTCACGTTGAAGCCCTGTGCAAGGACGATCCGACGGACGGGCGGATCACCGACGCCTACCGCGCGCTCGCTCGCCTCACCGCAGCACTGGCCGGCGGTGACGTCTCCGCGTTCGAGAAGGCCACGAGATGATCGCGGTAGGACACATCACCGAGGTGCGCAAGCTCGTCGATGCCGAACGCGCCGACGGCAAGCGCATCGGATTCGTCCCGACGATGGGAGCGCTCCACGCGGGGCATCGTTCGTTGATCCGGCGAGCACGTGACGATACCGACTACGTCGTCGTGAGCATCTTCGTGAACCCGACGCAGTTCGACCAGGGCGCCGATCTCGCCGCATATCCGCGGACGTTCGCCGTCGATCTCGAGGCGTGCGTCGCCGAGGGCGCCGACCTCGTCTTCCATCCCGACAGTTTCGCGATCTATCCCCGACCTCCGTCCACCTCCATCACGGTCGGCGGGCTCACAGAACGTATGGAAGGAGCCTCTCGGCCCGGACACTTCGCCGGAGTCGCATTGGTGTGCGCCAAGCTCTTCAACATCGTCGGGCCGTGCACCGCGTACTTCGGCGAGAAGGACGCGCAGCAGCTCCGAGTCGTCCGTCGAATGGCTGTCGACCTCGATCTGCCCGTCGAGATCGTCGGATGCCCGACGGTCCGCGACGAAGAGGGTCTTGCGCTGTCGAGCCGCAACGCCCGCTTGAGCTCGGGCGACCGTGTGCGGGCGTTGGCGCTCTCGCGGGCCCTGCGCGAGGTGCGCGAGCGTGTCGCGGCGGGCGAGCGCGACGTCACGGCGCTCGAGGCGGCCGGGCGCAGCGTTCTCGAGGGAGCCGGGCTCGACGGTGTCGACTACCTCGA
>Ga0299907_10000233_pt1 | contig 25265 bp, 22 predicted proteins | sample RVTome_16_FD_198680 | JGI IMG/M metagenome (GOLD analysis project Ga0299907, IMG submission 198680) | Soil microbial communities from uranium-contaminated site in the Upper Colorado River Basin, Wyoming, United States - RVT152D67 (version 2) ...
GAACTGGCCAGGACCGGAGGACACTGCGAAATCGACGGGTGCGACTCCACATACCGGGTCGAAGTCCACCACGTCAGCCACTGGTTCCCCGAAGGCAGAACAGACCCGGACAACCTGATCGTTCTCTGCTGGTTCCACCACCACATCGCCGTCCACGAACAAGGCTTCCAAATCTACAAACACCCAAAACACGGACGCATCCGACTCCGCAAACCACCCGGTGGACGCACAGAAATGACGTCTCACTCCCACGTTCACACCGACCAGAACCAGCGGACCCGAACGGTCCCGCCTCCCGTAACAGAGTCCGGGTTGAAACCCGAGGGGTGAGCTCCCCGACCACCCCGCCACGACCAGCGACCACATTCGAACCGAACACAAAAACAGACAACAAGACGGGCAACCGTCCCTACAAACGCGTCCGGACGTATGGTTCGGGCGAATGGGAACAACGTGGTCTCGTCCGACTCTCCGAGTGCACATCGCCCTGATCGGAGGTGCCATGCTCCTCGTCTCGTGCGCAGGAGGTGCTGGGCCAGCTACGACCGAGCCCCCGGCCACAACCTCCACCACTCCAGAGACTTTTTCTCAAGACGGGCTGGTATGCCTACTGGATCTCTACGAGTGGTCGCATTCCGATTTCGGAGATGACTATGTCGGCGCAGAAACTGCGGAAGAAGCGGTTGCAGAATTCGTGGCGAGTGGGGAGCCTCTGATGCAGCCACACCCTCGCGACCTCACCTACCAGGGCCTGGAGAACATGGAGGCCACATTCCTGGCCGACGATGGCAGGCCGATCCTGATCGTCGTCTTGAAGGACTACGGGAACGGCTGGGTTGTCGAAAGCCACCGTCGCTGCGCTTGAGGTCAGGCTTCTTTGCCGTTGGGGATCACGACGGTGATGGTCGTCCCCACGCCTTTGGTTGACTCCGCTTGCACCGACCCGCCCAGGCGCTCGGCGAGTCCTTCCACTATGGACAAGCCGAGACCGCTTCCTTCGTTGCGGATGTGGCGTTGGCCGGCCACGAAGTGGCGGTCGAAGATCATCGGGAGATCGGCCTCGTTGATCCCCGACCCGGTGTCCTCGACTTCGAGTTTCACGGCGCCGTTTTCAGTCGGGCCGATCCGCACAGTCACCGTCCCATGTGCCGGTGTGAAGCGGAGAGCGTTCTCAACGAGGTTGAAGGCGATCTGCGCCACCCGGTCCGGGTCGGTCTCTATTGGCTCCGCCGATTCGGTCTCGACGACGAGGTTGACATCGAGCTCTTCGGACCTCCGCTGGAAGCCATCGACCATTTCCCTGACATGGGCAGGAAGGTCAACCGACTCGAGGCGAAGGTCGAACTCAGGTTGCTCCAACCGGGCCAGAAGACTGATGTCCTCGATCAACCGGCTGAGCTGACGGCTCTGCACTCCGAGTACCCCACCGATGCGGCGGACCTCCTCATCGTCGACCTCTCCCGCCTCGAGCGCCTCGGAGTATCCGGCGATCGTCGTCAGAGGAGTCCGCAAGTCATGTCCGACGCCAAGGAGGAATTCGCGTTCGCGGATCCGGCTCTCCCCCAGCTCCTCTGCCATCTCGTTGAAAGCCTCGACCAGGTCGTCGAGCTCCGGATCACCGAGGTCGGGAACCCTGGTTGCCAGGTCGCCGGCCGCGAGGCTCCTCGAAGCGGTGGCCAGCGGCTCGAGTCTGCGGAGAATGCTGTTCGAGAGCAAACGGGCGACAATGGCTGATACCAGGATCATCACCAGGAAAATGGCGACAACCGCCCCCGAGCGATCGGCCAACTGCACAACAGGCGTAGACCTGGCCAGACCCGCGATAAAGACGAGATCGAAGTCTCTTAGAGGTAGCAGACTTCCGGTAGTGACGGCTATCTCGGTCTCCGTCTCGAAGAAGCGGCTATCTCCCGGCATAACATTGCTGAGGTCGACGTGCAGCCGCTCGAATAGCGGGCCGTTGGTGAAGAACTCACCGTTTGGTGCCACAGCCCCGAAGGAAAGCTCCGATCCCCCGGCAGCGGTCTCCAGCCGGGCAAGGAGAGACACAAAGCGATTCTCGTCGAGCAGAGCGATCAGGTCGGCCAGAGCCGCAGGCCTCGACTCACCCGCTGAGATCGTGTCCTCGATGATCGCTACCACCTCGGTGGCCGCCCGCTGCAGCTCCCGCTTGGTCGCATCAACTGCCGCACGCTGCGATGAGTAGAGGGCGGCCAGCAGCACGAGCGACCCCATCACCATCGAGACACCGGCGATCGACCAGAAGAGTCTTCGCCTCATCTAGTGGCCCTTCACAAATACTGACGGCGTTTCTCGAGCCCTATGTGACCGACCGACCACTATTCTCCAAGCCGATAGCCAACACCCCAGACTGTCTCGATGGGGATCCCTTCTATCTTCTTCCGCAATTGCCGGATATGGACATCAACGGTTCGGGTCTCTCCGAAGTATTCGTAGCCCCATACCGTCTCCAGGATCCTGCTCCTGCTCAGGGCGATCCCCTGGTGCTCGGCGAGAAACCACAGCAGATCGAACTCGCGGGCAGTCGGGACTACCTTGCCGCCCGATGGTGTGGTCACGGTGCGCTTCCCACCGTCGATCTCATATTCAGCCACCTCCAGGATCCGCGGCTTCTGCAGCGGTTCCTCCGACCTCCGGAGCACGGCCTTGACCCGGGCCATCAGCTCACGCGGGGAGAACGGCTTGGTTATATAGTCGTCGCCGCCCATCTCCAGTCCCAGCACCTTGTCGATCTCGCTGTCGCGGGCGGTCAGCATCAGGACCGGCACCTGGGTGAACTCGCGCATCCGTCGGCATGTCTCGACACCATCGATACCGGAGAGATTGAGGTCGAGAAGAACGAGAGAGACCGGGCGGATCCGCAAACGCTCGATCGCTTCCTCCCCGGTGAGGGCGTGGAGGAACCTGAAGCCGTCGCGTTCAAAGAAGCCACGGAGCATGTCCGCGATCGAGTCGTCGTCCTCGACGAGCAGCACAGAGCGGGTTGGTCCTGACATCGGCACAGTCTGGCCTAACAATTGTTAAGAAGCGGTGAAAGAGTTCTGAGAAGTCTATGGAACCGCGCGAACAGTTACTCCGACCCCATCCGCTTCGATCCGATCGCCCGGTTCGACCTCCCGCCAGACCAGCGCCAGGCCTTTGTTCCCGGACGTCGTGGTCACTGTGCCCACGTCCTTATCTCCGGAGCGCAACGACGTCCCCGCCGCTACCGGGTCATCGAGGTCGAGGATGCGGAGATGGCGGTTGACCCGACCTCCCCTCGAGTCGAGGCGGGCGACCAACTCCTGTCCGAGAAAGCACCCTTTGTCGAACGAGATCGTTTCGGCAACGAGCCCCGTCTCCTGGGGGATTGTCTTCTCGTCCACATCGACGTCCATCGTCGGGATACCGGCCTCGATCCGGGCCAGGTCGTACTCCCCAGCGGGAATCTCGGTTAGATCGGGCTTATCGCCGCCAATCCGCAGTTCCCGAGGGAGCGAGTCCCAGGAGAGGTCGGCTTTGATCACGCCTTCGGTGACGGCCCAGGTGCCGGGTTCGACGGTCAGCTCCCCAGCCACCAGGTAACGGTTGTCTTCGTCCATCGAGATATCGACATCGACGCGGATCCGGTAGCGACTGAGGGTGGCGACCAGGTCGTCTCCCCTGCCGTCTTCGGTGACAAGGCCCACCTCCCCATCTCCCCGGAGAACCCAGAGAATGAACATCAGCTTTCCCTGTGGGCCGAGCAGGAGCGATCGTATGACGGTTCCCGGTTCAAGCGTGCCGATTTCCTGGCTGATCAGGTCGTTGAGAAAAGACACGGCGTCGCTGCCGCGGAACCACACCACTTCGGGGGTTACGGGGGCGAGATGCGGCTCCATCAAACCCTGGACAGCTCCCTCAGGAAGGGCACCGAGTCGAAGAACCGGACGATGACCACAGACAGGTCACCAACCCGGCCTGTGACCATAAGCACCCCGAACGATGCCAAAACCAGTCCCGATGCGATGTTGATCCGCCTCAGGTAAGGCTTGAGCTTCCCGAACAGCTTGAACAAACCGAGGCCTGATAGAAGGAAGGGCACCCCGAGCCCCATGGAGTACGCGACGAGAAGCCCGACCCCTTCCGGTACGGAGCCCCGGGTCCCTGCAGTCGCCAGGATCACGGTGAGAACCGGTCCGATGCATGGAGACCAACCGACAGCGAAGGCCGCACCCATGACAGGCGGAGCCCATCCGCCCAACCGGGAAGGACGGACATCGAGCCGCCGGTCACGGTTGAAGTTGGCGAGGAAACCGCGATTCGAGATCGCCATGGCCACCATGAGCAGTCCGAAGGTGATGATGATGACCCCGGCGATCCGCTCAATTGTCCCGAGGTTGCGGGTGAGCACGTTCCCCAGGCCCGCCACTGCAACCCCGATCACTGCAAACACAACCGTGAACCCGGCGATAAAGAGGAGGATGACCCGCAACATCCTCAGAGTCGACACGTTGCCTTCCTCCAACTCGCTCGCCGAATATCCCGACATCATCGACAGGTATCCGGGAAGCAAGGGAAGGACGCAGGGTGATACGAATGAAATCACCCCGGCACCGAAAGCGATGACAAGCTGAATTGCGTATGTTGCCGTTTCGACGTTCCCGAACATTGAGTGTGTTACACAACCTGTTTGCGAAACCCGATGTTCCCATACGGGCGATACATAGGAGATAAATGAGCCGGCGGCGGAGTCCACCGCCGATCCGACACTGCCCTACGCTGAAGCGGGATGCGATCACGATTGCGCACCGCCTTTGAGCCTCTGTTGCCGGTCGGTCGATTCGATCGCAATGCGCGCCTTCTCGTGGCAATCATGTGGCTCGCCGGGCTGATCCAGGGATTTGCCCAGTCCCAGGCCTCGACGACACTCCCCTTCACCAGGGTCGGCCTCGGCCTCAGCGAAGGAGAAATGAGCCTCCTTCTCGGGTTCGCCCGCCTGGCGGCGTTCGGCGCCCTCCCCTTCGGCTGGTTCGGTGACCATATCGGGAGAAAGAAGCCGTTCCTTTGGGCACTTGTCCTCGTTCTGGCCGGAGGGACCTTCGCCGGGCTTGCCCTGGAGGGGTGGCAGTTCGGAGTGGCTCAGGGGATTCTCCGCATCGGCGTCGCCGCCGCCGGTGGCCTCGCGATCGTCATCATCTCCGAACAGGTTCCGGCGAACATAAGGGCGTACTCGATCTCGTTCTACGGGGCGGCGGTTTCCCTTGGCGCCGGGATTTCGCTGATGACACTCCCACTTGCCGACGGTGGGCCAAATTCATGGCGTATCCCTCATATTCTCGTCGGCGTGGGCTTTCTCGCCCTCCCATTGCTTGTGAAAAACGTTCCTGAGAGCGAGCTGTTCACCCGCTCCCAACACGATGGCCACTGGCGTGAGTTGATCTACGGTCCCCATTCCCGGAAGTTCTGGGTCGTCGGAAGTGTCGGGTTCCTGGCCTCTGTATTCTCCTCGGTTGCCCTCGCATTCTCGACCGGGCGGCTCATCGACGGGGTCGGATTGAGCACTGGAAACACAGTGCTGATCAGCCTCCTCGGCGGCACAATCGGAGGACTCGGCTTCTTCATCGGCGGCCATCTCGCTGACGCATGGGGAAGGAAGCTCACCACGGTCATGAGCATCACCCTTGCCCTGATTGGTGGAGTCACCCTCTACAACACGTCTTCCATTGCTCTCATCATCGTGGCCGTGGTTCTCAGCTCGTTTGGCACGTTTGCTTTTGTGCCGGCGGCGGGAAGCCATCGGGCTGAGCTCTTCCCCACTCATTTGAGATCGAGCGCAACAACTGCAGCGGCCAACCTGACGATCGTCGGCTCGGCTCTTGGCCTGATCAGCGGGGTCTACACGATCGACCGATTCGGTCTCCCGGCGACGGTCACCACGCTCGGTATCGGGATGGTCCTGGCGGCGACCCTCACCATGACCCTCCCGGAGACGAGAGGTCAGGACCTGAGCGCGCCTGTCACCGATCGGGTGTAAGCGAAAGCGAAGACTGCCAGCCTCGCCACCAGCATCGCTGCGATCGCCCACCAGATCCCGACCAGAGTGTCACCGAGATCAGTGAAGAGGATCAGGAACACCGCCACAGCGGACCCGGACGCTGTCGAACCCACCAGAACTCCGAGTGCAAGCAGGCCCAGAAAGATCCCGTCCGCCACGAAGAGCGGCGCCGCTATCGGCTGCATCACCGCCGCCACCGCCCCGGCTTCGACAGCGAGGTCCCCGACCGAGGGGTCCGAGGAAAGAGTTGCGAGGATCCCTCGACCGAACCAGAAGGCCACGAAGAGCAGTCCGCCCACACCGACACCCCAGACGGCGAGACGTCCGGTGAGCCCGTTGACGAGCTGTCTGTCCCGCTTCCCCACTGCATCCCCCACCATCACCTGGCCGGCGATTGCGAAAGCGTCCGCTCCCATCGAAGCAAGCAGCCACACCTGCACCACAATCTGGTGTGCGGCTATTGCTTCCGCGCCCAGCCTTGTCGCCTTGCCAGCGGCGACTGTGAGCGCAATGAGGATCGCTGCCGTGCGCATCGAAACCAGGAGCCCGTTGCGGCCCAGGGCCAGAAGCGTTGGCATGGAGGCACGGATGCTCTCGTGCCTCGCCAGCATCCGACGGCGTGAAAGCATCCGAATGAAGAGCACCGCGCCGAGCCATTGTGCGATGACAGTTGCAATCGCCGCTCCCTCCAGGCCCCAACCGGCACCGAAGATGAGGATCGGGTCGAGCACGAGGTTTACCCCATTGACAATGGCTGCAACTACCAGTGGTGTGCGGGTGTCGTGGTACCCCCGGAACGCCCCGTGACCGGCCAGCACGATCAACACCGCGGGAGTCGCCAGCGCCCTGATGCGGAGGTAGGACACCGCCGGATCAGAAATCCCGCCTTCGGCACCCATCAAGGCGACGAACCCAGGCGCCAGTATGAGCAGCGCAACTGCGACCATAACTCCCAGGGCGACGGCGAGCACAAGAGCGTCTCCAACCCACTTGCGGGCGCCTTCGGTGTCGTCCGCGCCAAGGGCTCGGGCGACGAGCGGTGTCGTCACGTAAGCGAGGAAGTTGAACCCGAAGAAGGCGAATCCCAAAATAGCGGTGTCGACACCCAGGGCGGCGAGGTCGGTGACACCAAGCCTCGCCACGAAAGCAGTGTCGGCGAGGGTGAGAAGTGGATCGACGGCCAGGGCACCAAGCGCGGGAATTGCCAGGTTGAGTATCGATCGGTTCACTTCGTCGCCGCCGCGGCCACCTCAATCCGTTGCGGCCACTCACACACGCGAAACAGCTCACAGCTGCCGCACTTTGGCTGACGTGCCTCGCAGATGTCGCGGCCAAATTGAATGAACCGCATCGAGATCCCGGACCATGCGTCGGTCGGGTACAGAGCCATCAGATCGCGTTCGATCTTCACCGGATTGGCCTCCCGGGTGAGACCGAGACGGTTGGCAACACGTTTGACGTGAGTGTCCACAGCGATCGCAGGCAAACCCCAAGCCTCGGCGAGGACCACACTTGCCGTCTTCCTACCCACGCCGGGAAGCTTGACCAGCTCGTTCAGGTCGGGCGGCACTTCGTTGCCGAACAGCTCCACGACACCGCGAGAGAGTTCGATGATCGACTTTGTCTTCTGACGGAAGAACCCGGTCGAATAGACGATCCTCTCCACGTCCTCCGGGTTCGCCTCCGACAATGCCTCGGCGTCCGGATATACCGCGAAGAGGACCGGAGCGACCTTGTTGACGTTTTCGTCTGTCGTCTGCGCCGACAGTGCCGTCACCACCAACAGCTGCCATGGGTTCTCGTAGTCGAGAGCGGTCCGGCTCATCGGGTATCTCTTCTGCAACTTGTTCAGGACGGCGCGCGCCTTGCCCCGCTCCGAGGAGGTGGGGGTGGTTCCGTCGGCTCGAGGTCCTGGCATGAGGGGGCATGGTACGCGGCGTCAGGGTCCAGGAGTCCGTTGGACAATGCCGTTGCCCAGATTGGCGGCCAGGCGCGCCAGTCGCAAGGCCGAGGTTTCGTCACTCCTCGGGTTGGAATGGCGGGGCCGAGAACGCAGCGAGTGGTGATGCCTGGTCGTCAAGGTGGGTGACATGCATTTGTTCAACGGGCTCCTAACCTTCCGGCCTCGTGAGACTCTCACCCGAGACGAAAGCTGTCCTCGCCCTGGTGGTTGCCTCGTTCTTGTTCGGCGCAACTTTTGTGATCGTGAAGTCGGCCATCGCGTCCATAGGCCCAATCTCATTCGTGGCGTGGCGATTCGTACTCGGCGCCGCGATCCTGCTGTTGATCGGCGTTCCCCGGGGACGGTCCATATGGCGTGATGGGTCGATAGCCGGCGTCGCCCTATTCGCCGGGTATGCGCTTCAGACCGGCGGCCTCGCTCTCACCACTGCTAGCAACTCGGCACTGATCACCGGGCTGTTCGTCGTGTTGACCCCTTTCCTGGCGGCAGCCTTCCATCGCTATCGCCCATCCCCCTGGACGGTGGGGGCGGCGGTCGTGGCGTTCCTTGGCCTCTTCCTCGTGACCGGCGCTGATGGGCTCCGGTTAGGTGGCGGCGACATCCTCACTCTTGGCTGTGCTTTCGCCTTCGCCGTACACGTGGTCGCCCTCTCGATCTTCGCTCCGAAACACCCGGTCATCTCGTTCACGGCGGTCCAGCTTGCGGTCGTCGCGGTCGGCTCCATTCCGCTGGCGGTGATCCTCGATGGGTTCGCCTGGCCGGATCGTTCAGTGTGGCCGGCGATTCTCATCACGGGGATCGCCGTGAGTGTGGGTGCTTACGTGCTGCAAGCTTGGGCACAGACCGTGGTCGGAGCGGCGACGGCTGCTGTTGTCCTCGCTGCCGAGCCGGCATTCGGTGTGGCCACGGCATGGGTCGTATTGGGAGAGAGCCTCGACGCGGCGGGGTGGCTTGGTGCGGGGATGATCCTGGTGGCAATCGTCGTTGTCATCAAGCGACAGAAGGACCCGGCGTCTATCCAGGCGGAGGCTGTGACTCCGGCGCACTGACCTGGAAGGACTCGGCCTGGAGTCTTCTCGCCAACTTCATCACGAGACGGATCGCGAGAATCACGAGGAAAAGCCCGATCGAGAGAATGACGAGAAACTCGAACGGAGCGGTGTAAGGGCTTTCGCAGCCCTCAAGGCCTCCGGGGCACAGTCCCCAACCGGTGCCGCCTTCGAGTAGGTCGAGCATTACGAGGATCGGGACCACCGAGATACCGATCGCAGCGACGACAAGCACGACGATTGCAATTCTTATGGACCACATAGACACAACAACGAGACGGTACCCGGACGCGGTTCCTTTTTGGCATACAATCGCCGACCATGCCCGATTACCACCAGGAAGCATTCACCCCGGAGGAGGAGGCAGTCCTCAAGAGATTCGTGACCAACACCACCCTCCCGGTGTTCGGCTTGATCAATCTCCCCGAGGTAGTGAAGGGCGCCCTATTCGCCCGGTACTCCCGATCGGCCAAGTCTCTGCGGCGTCTCCTTCTCGATGAGTTCATCAACGACGAGGAGACCGGCATCGAAACCCTCGCCCTCAACATCGACGATGACCCGATGGTTGCAATGCGGCGCGCCGAAGACCTCTACAAACGAGTGTTCTTTGAGTATGGGGACGACTCAGTGGCCCAGCTCGGAGGTGCCCACCTTGCCTGTGAGCAGGCATCGAACCTACTGACAAAGGTCCTGGAGTGGGGAAGACTGGCGGCGTATCTGGAGCAGTCGACCCGGTACATCCGCTATGACACCAAACCCGGCGATCGCTACCGGTACTTCACGCCACCCGAAATCGCCCGGAGCAAACACGCCAGTGACTACAGCAGGCACATGGAGCATGTCTTCGACGAGTATTCCAGCCTCGTCGCCGACATGATCTCGGTTTTCGAGGAACGGCATCCGAAAGCGGAATCGGATTCGAAAATGATGTACAACGCAACCATCCGCGCCAAGGCATGTGACACGGTTCGCGGTCTTCTTCCGGTCGCCACGACATCCAATGTCGGTATCTACGCCACCGGCCAGGCTTATGAAATGGCCCTGGTACGGATGCAGGCGAGTCCCCTCGAAGAGGTCCGCGGCTACGGGGAGATGATGCTCACCGAGCTGCGGAAGATCATCCCCTCCTTTCTGACAAGGGTCGACCTCGCGGAACGCGGCGTGAAGTGGTCCGGCTACCTGGAAGGGGTACGCGACGATCTCGAGGAGCTCGCAGCGGACTTGGGGCCGCCGCCAGATTCTGGCCCATCGGTGACACTGACCGACTGGGACGAGGATGCCGAGACCAAAATCGCGGCGGCGGCTCTCTACGCCGTTTCGGAGCTTCCGGATTCGAAGCTGCAGGAGATAGCGTCGGCGATGGGAGCTGAGGAGAAGGCCCGGATCGTGGCTGCAATGGTCGGGAATCGGGACAACCGTCGGCACCGGCCGGGAAGGGCGATGGAGCGCACCACCTATCGTTTCGATGTCAGCTGCGACATCGGGGCTTTCCGCGACCTGCAGCGGCACCGCCTGATGACCCTGGAGTGGCAGAAGTTCTCCACCCGGCTCGGCTACGACCTTCCCGGCGAGATCGAAGACCTGGGCAACACCGAGCGTTGGACCGGGATCATGGATGATGCCGGCGAGTTGTACGAGTCGATCCGGAGTGACCTGGACTCGGACGTCGCCCAGTATGTGGTCCCGTTTGCCTACAACGTCCGGTTTGTGATGGAAATGAACCCGCGACAGGCGTTCCACCTGATCGAGCTCAGGTCCCAGCAGGCGGGTCATCCCGCATACCGGAGGGTGGCCCACGAAATGCACCGGGCCATCAGCGAAGTTGCCGGGCATCATCTCATCGCCGATGCAATGACCTACGTCGACTACTCCGACGTCGAACTAGAACGCCTCGAATCAGAACGCCGCTCCGAAAAGAAACGTCAGCTGCTGTAACCGGTGCTTCTAGCGGACCTCGCCACGACAGACTCAGGATGCACGTGTCAACCCCCGTATCAGATCCGACAAGACACCCGCAACACAAGCGGGGGGTCCAGGGGGGTCGTCCCCCCGCACAATCAAGCAAGTAACCTCCCGAGCATGGCTCAATTTGATGTCGACAAGATGATCTTGCGGTTCGAACAGCGTGCCGCTGCTGTTAAGGATCGGCCGCTCCCCCCGGTGGCGGGCGAAGAACGCAAGAGGTTCGTCGAGCAGGCAGAATCCGACTACACCGACTTCCTCCTGATCTCGAAGGCATCATGGTCGGTCGATGACGGAAGCCTGGTTCTCACCATTCCTCTCAAAATCCCGGACTGAAATTGCTCGAAAAGCGACTCCTGGTCGTGTCGGGCAAGGGTGGTGTCGGTAAGTCGGCTGTGGCCGCGGCCCTCGCCCAACTAGCCACCAGACACGGCAAGCGCGTGCTCGTGATCGACATGGGAGAGTCGGCGGGGTTGAGTGCCCACCTCGGGGTGACCGACCTCGAATTCACCCCCCGTGAGGTCAGGCCCGACCTCCATGCGATGCGATTGGTGCGGTCCGATTCGCTCATCGAATATCTGACTCTCCAATTGTCGATCCGGGGTCTGAGCCGTCTTGGCGGACTGGCCCGTGCATTTGATGCTCTGGCAACGGCGGCGCCGGCAGTGAGGGAGATCATTTCCATCGGAAAAGTCCTCTGGGAGGTGCGAGAGCAGAATTGGGATCTGGTGATTGCCGATGCCCCACCGACGGGTCAACTTGGCTCTTACCTGAGGGCGCCGCTTTCAATCGCCGAACTGGTCCCGACAGGCCGAATCCAGCGCCAGGCGGCGTGGATGGGTGACACATTGGCGAATCCGGCGGTGACCAACGTCATTCTGGTGAATCTTGCCGAGGAATTGCCGACGACCGAGACCAACCAGACGCTCGAGTGGTTGGAACGCAACGACCTCGTGCCGGAGCCAACCATCGTCACCAACAGGCTGGTCAGTGCGCTTGCCGTAAAGGCCCGGGGCGAGGGACCCGTGAAGGAAGCCGCCCTCCACCATCAAGCCGTTTACGCAGAACAGCAACATTGGCTAGAACGCCTTACGCCCGATGTCTCCCTTCCCTATCTTTTCGGATTGCTGACACCATCTGAAGTGGCAGCCCGTCTGTCCGAAGAGTTCGAGGCGCACCTGTGACCAAGGCGATCCTCGTCACTGGCGCCGGTGGTGTTGGCAAGACCACCGTGTCGGCAGCACTTGGAGTCAAATCTGCCCGGCTGGGTCAACGAACCCTCGTGTTGACAGTCGATCCGGCGCGGCGTCTCGCCTCGGCGCTTGGTGTGGGCGACGAACTTGGATCTGAACCCGAACCGCACCCTGATGAGCCGAATCTCTGGGCGGCCATGCTGGACGCTTCACTCTCCTGGAGATCGGTGGCCACGAGACATGCCGATCCCGACGTCGCGGACCGCCTCGTGAACAATGAGTTCTTCCTCGCGGCAAGCCAACATTTCCCGGCATCACAGTCGTATGCAGCAGCGGACCAAGCAGCAACTTTCGTCGAGGCTGGAGCATGGGACATTGTTGTCGTGGACACTCCCCCGTCCGCAGGTGGGATCGACTTCTTCACGGCGCCGGCCCAAATGGCTGATCTGGTGGGCGGCAGGCTCCTCCGATGGTTGACCGGAGGGCCCCTCCCGGGACGTTTTCTCTACCGGCGTGCCGGCCGGCCGGTCCTGCGTATTGCCGATTCAATTCTCGGATCCGACCTGCTCGAGCGCGTTGCCGAGTTTCTGCTCGACCTCCGCACCACCTACGACGGAGTTGCAGACCGCGGGCGACAGATCGAAGCGCTGATGGGGCGTGCGACAATCCTGGTAGTCACGACGGCTGATCCTGCTCCCGTCACCGAGGCGGCTCGGTTCTATCGCGAACTCCCAGCAATCGGCGGGCAACCCGCGGCAGTGATCTTCAACCGATCCTTGCCGGAGGAATGGATCGGCTTCAAGCCACCGGAAAATGTGGCCCGCGAATTGGTAGAGAATCTGCAGAGGTGGGGGGCGGAGAGCCTGCGGCAGAGTGACGCGCGAACAGAGTTCGCCGCAGTGAATCATGCCCACGTGTCGTCGATTCCGTGGCAGCCCGAGCCGCCTAACGATCTCGATGGCCTCGCCGGGCTCATCTCGAGCGCTGCCTCCATGCCGGCGAGCGTTCTCGACCCCGGTGAGATTTAAGCTATATCGATGACCGAGTCAGCCGCATTCTTCGATCTCGACCGGACTCTGATCTCGGGGACGTCGGCTCTCCCCATCGGCGTCGAGGCCTGGCGCCAGGGTCTGGCCGGGAACCGAGAGATAGCTTCCTGGATCACTTCGGCAATCACATTCATGTTCCTCGGCGATAAAGGAGAGTCGTCGGACGAAACCAAGACTGCATTCCTCTCCCGGATCGTGGACGCACCAATCGAGGCTCTGGACAGTATGGGATCTGCCGTGCTCCCGCGACTCGTATCCCAGGTGCGACCCGAATCGAAGAAGCTGATCAAGATGCACCGGGAGGCGAACAGGGAGACATGGATCGTGTCGGCATCTCCTTCCGTCGTGGTTGAACCGCTCGCCGCATCTCTGGGTATGACAGGTGGCCTGGGGACTCGGGGCCACGTGGTGGACGGTCGGTACACCGGCGAACTAGACGGCCCTTTCATGTACGGCCCGGGCAAAGCCTCCACGATCGAGAATCTGGCATCCGAGCGCGGTTACGACCTCGAGCGTTGTTATGCCTATTCGGATTCCATTTCAGATCTGCCGATGATGGAGCTGGTTGGCCACCCGGTGGCGGTGAACCCCGATAGCGCTCTGAACGCCATCGCCCACGAGCGGGGATGGCCGGTGGTGATCTTCGCCAGAAAGACGAAGCGGGCTATCGCCTGGAGTTCGGTCGGCGCGGGAGCAGCGATCGTCGCTGTCGGTGCCTATATCCTCGGACGTCGCCACGGACGCGCCACGACTCTCATCGAGGTGGCGTCACGCAGCTTGAGAAGGAGCTGAGACGGGTGGCCCGTCGCTGAAATATTGGCGGTGTCTCCGGCCCTCGACACCCCTGGCTGCGTCGAAAATGCTCGATGCAGGCCCCGACTGCGACTGCGCTTTTCTCCTTGCCAGATGGCGCCGATGACTCGGAGACACCCTCACCCTATTTCAACGACAGACCACTAGATTATTGCGCTCGGCCCGAGCAATTCCTTGAGCTCGGCAAGGAGCGCCGACCGCGGCTCGACCTTGTGAGAGTCGCTGAGACGCATCACTTTCTCCGAACCGTCGTTGGTCATGTGGAGGAACACTCCGGCTGATCCCGGATGATTCGAGAGTATGGCCTTGAGCTGGGTGACGACTTCCGGCGTCAACCTCGCGGCCGGGACACGAAGCCTGATCGTGGAGTCGTCCCTGATCTCCAGTTCCTTGATCTCGCGGGCGACGAACTTGACATCATCGCCGCGGTTGTCGACGTGGCCGTTCACCAGTAGGACCGCATCTTCGGATATCAGGTGCCCGTGCTCCTTGACCGTCCGCGGGAACCCGAGAACCTCCACCGAGCCCTCCAGACCCTCCAATTGGAAGAAGATCATCGGGTCGCCGTTCTTGGTCCATCGCCTGGTGATCGCACCAACGATGCCACCGATGGTCGCCTTCGCCTTGTCGGGCTGGTCGGGGAGGTCGGCAAGCCCCACGGTCGTTGCAGCTTCGAGCGAGGGCCCAACAGCAAGGAGGGGATGGTCCGAGACATAGAGCCCGAGCATCTCCTTTTCGAACCCGAGGCGGATCTTCTGGTCCCAACGCTGATCCGGGACCTCAAAGGTCCGCGTCGACTCGTCGCCTCCAGCTTCGGCGAACAACGAGTACTGGCCCATCTCCTCGTTGCGTCGGCGTTCCAGCGTGGCGTCGAGTATCAACTCGTGGACGAGCATCAGGCCCTTCCGCGGCTGGCCCACTCCGTCGAACGCTCCAGCCTTGATCAGTGATTCGATCCCGCGCTTGTTCAGCGCAGACGGATCGACTTTGTTCACAAAATCCAGGAACGACTCGAACGGCGCATCCTGACGGGCCTCGATTATCTTCTCCACGACCCCCTCGCCGACGTTGCGGACTGCCGAGAGGCCGAACCGGATGCGCCCCTGATGAACGGTGAAATCGGAGTACGACTCGTTTATGTCTGGTACCAACACTTCGATCGAGTACTGGCGACAGTCGTTCAGGTACATCGCAGTGCGGTCTTTGTTCGACTTGGTGGCGGTGAGGAGGGCGGCGAGATACTCAGCCCTGTGGTGAGCCTTCAGATATGCGGTCTGATAGGCGACGTACCCGTAACCGGCACTGTGCGACTTGTTGAACCCGTATCCGGCGAAGTGCCCGATCAGTTCGAATATCTCCCGCCCCACTTCTTCGCTGTGTCCCTGGGATACACAACCCGCGACGAACTTCTCCGCTTCTGCGGCCATCACCGACTTGATTTTCTTGCCCATCGCCTTGCGGAATTGCTCGGCGTCGGCCATCGAATAGCCGGCCATCTTCTGCGCTACCTGCATGACCTGTTCCTGGTACACCATGATCTGGTAGGTGTCGGCGAGGATATCGGTCACCTCGGGGTGGAGGTCCTCGATCTCGACCCGTCCGTTCTTGCGGTCGGCGTAGAGGGTGTGCATCTTCGCCCCCATCGGGCCGGGGCGGTATAGGGCGACCAGAGCGATCACGTCGTTGAACGAGTCAGGCTGGAGCGACCGGATCAGCGACCGCATCGCTGTTCCCTCCAACTGGAAGACTCCGATGGTGTCTGCTGCACGGAGCAGTTCGAAGGTCTTCTCGTCGTCGAGCGGGATGTTGTCGATGTCGGGCCTGGTGCCCGTTGACTGCTCGACGAGCTCGAGGCAACGCTCGATGATTGAGAGGTTGCGCAATCCGAGGAAGTCCATCTTGAGGAGGCCCAGTTCCTCTACACCGTGCATCTCGTATTGGGTGACGACCTCGGCGTCTACGCCCTTCTGCTGGATGGGGACGATGTTGATCAGCGGTTCGGGAGCGATCACAACCGCAGCGGCGTGGATGCTGTCCTGGCGGCGGAGCCCTTCGAGGCCACGCGCGGCCTCGACTATCTCGGCGGCGGCCGGATCGGTGTCGATCATCGCCCGCAGACCTTGCGCGTTTGCATACCAGTCCCGGACCTCCCCTTCGGCGTCGGCGCCGGGGGGCTCGAGTACCTGGGTCAGAGTCGGGTCCTTGCCCAGGATCGGCGCCGGCATCTCTTTGGCAATCCGATCACCCAGCCCGTACGGATGCCCGAGCACTCTGGCGGCATCCCGTACTGCCTGCTTGCCTTTGATGGTGGAGAAAGTGATGATCTGCGCGACCCGGTCCGATCCGTACTTCTCGGTGGCGTACTGGATCATCTCGCCGCGGTACCTCTCGTCGAAGTCCATGTCGATGTCAGGCATCTGACGCCGGCCGGGGTTGAGGAATCTCTCAAAAATCAATCCGTATTCCAGGGGGTCGATGTCGGTGATGCGGAGGGCGTAAGAGACAATCGAGCCTGCGGCCGATCCCCGACCAGGGCCAACCCGGATCATCTTCTCTCTGGCGTGACGCATCAGGTCCCACACGATGATGAAGTAGGCGGGAAACTGCATCTCCTCGATGATCTTCAACTCGTGTTCAACACGCTCGGTGACAACCGGCGACGGATTTGACCCGTATCGCTCCTGGATCCCGTTCTCGACCAAACCCCGGAGGTAAGTGACCTCGGTCTCGCCGGATGGCACCGGGAAGTGAGGGAGCAATATTCTCCCGAATTCGATGTTGACATCCGAGCGCTCCGCAATCACCAGGGTGTTGTCGCAGGCTCCGGGAAAATCAGCATCGGGGAAGAGACCCCGCATTTCAGCTGCAGTCTTCAGGTAGTGCTCGCTGCCCTCAAATCTGAGCCGGTTGCTGTCGCTCCGCAGCGAGCCGGTCTGGATGCACAGCAGCACGTCGTGGGCGTCGTGCTCGGAACGGCGGGTGTAATGAGCGTCATTGGTGGCGAGGAGGGGGGCATCGATGCGGCGGGCGATCTCGAGCAGGTCGGGCATCACCCGCCTCTGGGCCTCGATCCCGTGATCCTGCAACTCGATGAAGAAGTTGTCCTTCCCGAAGATGTCCTGGAACCTCCCGGCGGCAGCGAGGGCGGCGTCAAAGTCGCGGACCTGGCCCTTGTTTCCTTCCTCCCCGGCGTCGGGGGCGAGTAGCTGGGGAACGAGGCCACCGAGACAACCGGAGGTTGCGATTACCCCCGCCGAATGCTCGCTGATCAGATCCCAATCCATTCGCGGCTTGTAGTAGTAACCCTCGAGGTACGCCCGGGAGCTGAGTTGGAGCAAGTTGCGGTAGCCGACATCATTTTCGGCCAGGAGATTCATATGAAAACGCTTGTTCGCATCGCCCACCGGCCGGTCGGTGCGCCTCCCATCGGTGAAGTAGGCCTCGATCCCGATGATGGGTTTGATGTTGTGAGCTCGGGCGGCCTTTACGAATTCCACCACGCCGTAGAGGACACCGTGATCTGTGATTCCGATAGCGGGCTGGCCGTCGTCCGCGGCCGCCCTCACGACGTCGTTGATTCGGGCGGCGCCGTCGAGCATCGAGTACTCGGTATGAAGATGGAGGTGGGCAAACGACACGATTTAGTGACTCATCAACTTACAAACTTGTAGTTTCTCGAACTTAGCAGCCCGACCCCGGCTAGCGGCCTATCCCGCCACGGATCGTTTCCCCACCGCTAGAGAATCGACACTACCGCGATCAGGGCCAGGACAACACCGGCCAGGGTCCGATACAGATTGGTTCGCGGGCCTCTGACTCGCGACCAGACCTCGCCGATGAGAAAGCCTGCGATGAGACCTCCGAGGTGCGCTTCCCAGGCGATTCCGGGTATTAGAAATGGAATAGCCGCGTTGATCGCGAGGAGGAACCCCATCTGGGACAGGATCGCCCTGCCCTGCATGGTGTTGCGCCGGCGCAATCCCCAATTGAGCCATACGCCGAAGAGGCCAAAGATCGCTCCCGAAGCCCCTACTGCGGCCGCAAACGGATCGCCAAGATGAAAAAAGAAGGCTCCTCCTACTCCGGCGGAAGCGACATACAACGCGATGTAGGGCCCTCTGCCGACCGCGCTTTCGATCTGGGGTCCAAGAACCCACAAAGCCCACATATTGAACAAGATGTGGGTGATGCTTCTGGGTGAGTGAAGCAATGCGGCGGTGAAGATCCTCCACCACTCTCCGTTCTGCACGATTGAAGCGTTCGACTGCACCAGCCCCTCGAGCAGACTGCCTGCAACCTGAGTCAGCTCGAGAAGGTAGAAGGCGGCTGAGATGGCGATGATGCCGACGGTCACAGGTGACGATGCCCGGGCTGTGCGCCGCGGCCCGGTGGGGATCACCTTCTGGGTTCCCTCGCTTCGAACACAGTCGATGCACCGCTGGCCAACAGCAGCATCGACCGAGCAGTCAGAACAGATGGGGCGTCCACACCTGCTGCACGAGAGCAACGTATTCCGATCCGGGTGGCGGTAGCAGGTAGGGGCCGCCGTCGCTGATTCGTTGCTCACGACGGAAACGGTAGAGCCGTGACAGAGTTAATGATCTACCTCAAGAGAGGAGAGCACCGCCGCGAGATCCGACGGCAACGGCGAAGTGACCACAATCTCGCCGCCACCGGACGGATGCTTGAACCTCAGTTCGCCGGCATGGAGAAAGATCCTGGGGCTCAGGCCGGGCTCCCGCCGCGACCCGTAAGACGGATCACCCACCACCGGATGGCCGATTGCTGCAAAGTGAACTCTTATCTGGTGGGTTCTCCCGGTTTCGAGAGTGACCCTGACGAAGGCCAGGTCGCGTTCGTCGTAGTTCTTGACAAGGCGGTAGTGGGTCCGGGCGTGCTTGCCCTCGCGTATCACGGCGCGCCGCGTTGGCATGTTCGGGTCGCGCCCTATCGGCGCATCGATCGTCCCGGTTGGCGGTTTCAACACACCTTCGACAAGGGCCAGATACTCCCGGCTGATCTTCCGTTCTCGCAGCTGCTGGGTGAGCCCATCGAAAGCGCCCTGGGTCCGGGCGACGAGGATGGCTCCCGAGGTATCTTTGTCCAGGCGGTGAACCAGACCCCAGCGGTCGGCCGCCCCCACCCCGTCCAGTTCCGGATACCTGTAGAGGAGACCCGCGGCAAGTGTGCCTTCGGTCTGGCCAGAGCCGGGGTGCACCACCATGCCTGGTGGCTTGTCGATAACCACAAGTTCGCCGTCTTCGTAGAGGACGTTGAGATCCATGGGCTCGGCCAAAAGGCTCGCCGGCTTTACAACGGCAGGTGTCCTGATTGTCATCCCCGCCATTACCCGTGTGTTCGGCTTGGAGAGGGCCCCGTCGACTTCGACGCCTGAGTCGACCAGGCTATGGGCGACCGCCCGGCTGACATCGAGCAGCACGGCAAGGGCTCGATCCAGCCTCTCTCCTTCGAGATCAGCCGGAACGGTGAGCGTCAACGGTGAATCCATGCGCCGATCATTAACAGAACCACCGCCACGGTTATGGACGAATCTGCGACGTTGAAGGTCGGAATGAACCACAGGTCGATCCAGTCGATGACACTGCCATCAAACAAGCCGTCCCCCCTGAAGGTCCTGTCGGCGAAATTGCCCAGCGCTCCTCCCATGACAAATCCGTATGCGACCACCTCCAGTGTCGGTCTCGTGGTTCGCAGCGAGAACAACAGGATGGCGGAGATGACGATCGCCGCAACCGCCAGGATCTGTCCGCCCGACTGGAAGAGCGAGAATGCCGCTCCGGGATTCTCGTGGTAGGTGAATCTGAGGAAGCCGGGTATGACTGTGAGGGGCGCGTCTGCGAGATTGACTGCCGCCAGCCTCTTGGTGACCAGGTCGACTGCAACCACGACAGCTGCGATGCCTCCGGCGAGGAGGTACCGCCGGGTCACCGGAGACGCGAGCAGTCCACGCAGAATGTCGTGTAGGGAAGCACCTCGAGACGGGCAACAGGTATGGGCTCGCCACATCTTTCGCAGAGCCCGTAGTCGCCAGCTTCGATCCTCATCAGAGCGTGCTCTACTTTGGTCCGGAGGTCGATCAAGTTGAGCTCGATCGAAAGCTCCTTCTCCAACTCAGCCTTCATCGAGCCGGCTTCGGCGTTCCCGGGGTCGGGACTGCGATCAGCCGAGCTCTCGGTAAGGCGAGCCTCTTCTCGCTCACGCTCATGATCGGCGACCATGACGTTGAGGCGCTCCTGCTCTTCGATAAGGACCTTCTTGAACTTGTTCATCGTTGACTTGGCCAGTTTTCGCGGCATCTCTTACCTCGTGAAAGGACGGGAACCCTACCAAGAACGTTGTGTTAACTGCGGAGATTCCCGCGAACCTCGCTCGCAGATGCCCCGTCGATATACAGAACCTTGGCGCGCGACGTCTCTCCCTTGACCAGACTCACGGGTCTGCCCACGGCAGCAGAGACCAGAGCGCAAACCGCCTTATTGGCGCGGCCGCCCTCCGCCGGTGGCGTCACCCGGACCCGGACGCGCTCACCGTGCATTCCGGTGATCTCGTTGCGGGACGCTCCGGGAACCACCCAGACATCCAACTCACATCCTCCGCCAACCTCCCGGATCGGATCAGCCAAGCTCGGAGTCCGTTGGATGATGCCGTTGCCCAGATTGGCGGCCAGGCGCGCCAATCGCAAGGCCGAGGTTTCGCCACTCCTCGGTCCGGAATGGCGAGGCCGAGAACACAGCTAGTGGTGATGCCTGGTCGTCAAGATGGGTGACATGCATGATTCAACGGGCTCCTACTCTCATTCACGTATCGAAATTGCGCCGCTGCGCCTACCATTCTCGCCCCCTCCCAAATGAGATTGCCAGTTGTCCGAACCTAAATCAGCCTTCAGCCGGGTTGCCCCCGCAGTCGACATTCCAGCCATGGAACAGGGCGTTCTCGCTCTGTGGCGGGAGACCGATGCCTTTGCCGAGTCGGTGCGGCGCCGTCCTGCAGACAACGAGTACATCTTCTATGACGGGCCGCCGTTCCCCACCGGGAGCCCGCACTACGGCAACCTTCTGGCCGGAGTGATCAAGGACATGGTTCCCCGGTACTGGACGATGCGGGGTTACCGCGTCGATCGGCGCTTTGGTTGGGACACTCACGGCCTACCCATTGAGATCGAGGTTGAGAAGCGGCTGGGCATCTCCGGGCCTCAGCAGATCGCCGAATACGGCGTCGACCGTTTCAATGAGGCGGCCAGGAGCGTCGTCCAGGCAAACACTGAGAACTGGGAAGTGCTCACCGAGCGGATCGGACGCTGGGTCGACTTCGAGAACGACTACAAGACCATGGACCCTGATTTCATGGAATCGGTCTGGTGGGTCTTCAAACAACTCTGGGACAAAGGCCTGGTCTACAAGGACTTCAAGGTCCTCCCCTACTCATGGGGTGCTTCGACACCTCTCTCAAATTTCGAAGCCAATAAGGACTATCGGGATGTCGAGGATCCTTCGATCACGGTCAGGCTCGGGGTGATAGATGGCAGTGGCCCGGTCGAATCCGGTGACTTCTTGCTGATCTGGACGACCACGCCTTGGACCCTTCCCGCAAACCTTGCGATAGCGGTCGGTCCCGATAACGAATACGTGCGTGTGGCCGACAACGCCGATCACTACTGGATCGCCGCGGAGCAAGCAGGAAGCCTCTTCGGTGACGACCCGGTCGTTGTCGCCAGCGCCCGTGGCCGGGAGATCTTCGGGGTTTCCTACCAACCACCATTCGACTACTTCGCCGGGCAGCGGGAGCAGGGCGCCTTCGTTGTCATCGGCTCCGACGAGGTCTCGGTCGATGAGGGCACCGGGCTGGTGCATATGGCACCGGCCTATGGGGAGACCGACTTCTACTCGATGAAGAATGCGGGGATAGAGACACTCGTCGATCCGGTCGACGCGGAAGGAAACTTCACTGAGATAGTTCCCGACGTCGCCGGCCAGAACGTGAAGGAGGCAGACGCCTCTCTGATTCGGCTGCTGAAGGAGTCGGGCAAAATCCTGCACGCCGGCCGCGTCACCCACTCCTACCCGTTCTGTGAGCGAACCGGCACCCCGCTGATCTACAAGGCGATTCCGACCTGGTTCATCAGGGTCGAATCGATCAAAGACCGGATGGTCGAGATCAACGACACGATCCATTGGGTGCCTGAATATGTCGGCAGCCGCCGCTTTGGCAACTGGCTGGTCAATGCCCGGGACTGGGCGGTCAGCCGCAACCGCTACTGGGGTTCGTGCATTCCCGTCTGGGAGTGCGCGTCCTGCGGGGAGACTGTCGCTGTCGGCTCACTCGACGAACTGGAAAAACTCTCAGGTCAGCGACCAACAGATCTCCACAAGCATGTGGTCGACGAGATCGGCTGGCCATGTGACTCCTGTGGCGGCTCGATGATCCGGGTTCCCGAGGTACTCGACGGCTGGTTCGAATCGGGCTCGATGCCGTACGGAATGCTCCACTACCCGTTCGAGAACACAGACAGGTTCGAGGCCGCCTTCCCGGCCAAATTCATCGCGGAAGGGCTCGACCAGACCAGGGGTTGGTTCTACACATTGATCGTCCTCTCGACAGCCCTCTTCGATAAGCCTGCATTCGAGAATTGCGTGGTCAACGGGCTCATCCTCGCCGACGATGGCCGCAAGATGTCGAAGAGCTTGAAGAACTATCCCGACCCCAACGAGATCTTCGATGTGATGGGAGCGGATGCGCTCCGGGCGTTTTTGATCAACTCACCCGTGCTCAGGGCCGAGCCGCTTCGCTTCAGCAAGGACGGAGTGGCCGAAGTGGTGCGGACAGTGCTTCTCCCGATGTGGAACACCTATTCATTCTTCACCACTTATGCCGAGGCGGACGGAATCACGATCACCGACCTGGAGGCTGCTCCTAAGCCGGCGCTGCGGCCGGAGATGGACCGATGGATCCTCTCGGTTCTGCAGACTCTGGTGTCCGAGGTCAACACGGAGATGGAGGGCTACTACCTCTACAACGTCGTGCCTCCGGTCCTCGGATTCATCGATCATCTCACCAATTGGTATGTGCGGCGATCCCGCCGGCGATTCTGGGCCGCCCGAGGCGAGTCAGGCGACAGCGATGCCGACAAGCTCAGCGCATTTGCCACCCTCTATGAGGTCTTGATGACTTTCAACGATGCGCTTGCCCCTGTCCTCCCCTTTATTACCGAGCACCTCTACCAGGATCTGATTGCCCGCCACGACCCCGAGGCTGTGCGTAGCGTCCACCACCGCGACTACCCGGTCGCCGACACGTCCATGATCGACACGGAGCTCGAAGCGTCGATGGGGGCCGTGCGGGAAATCGTTCGGATTGGCCGCAACCTGAGAAAACGGGAAGGGCACCGGGTACGCCAACCGCTGGCCACATTGACAGTGCTCACCCGTGACCGTCTGGTCGCCGATGCGGTGGCCAGTCACACCGACATCATCGTCGACGAGCTCAACGTCAAGCAGGTCCATACTTCAGCCGACGAGTCCGGGCATGTGACCCTCGCGGCCAAAGCCAATTTCAGGAAGCTCGGGCCCGAGTTGGGAGCCGAGATGCGCCGCTACGCCTCTCTCATCTCAGCCTTGGATCCATCTGCCATCGAGACCATCGTTAGGGGCGGCAGCATCACCCTGGAGGGCCGCCAATTCGGGCCAGATGACGTCATTGTGGAAAGGACCCCGAAGGAAGGGACCATCGTTGAGACCGGCGAAGGATTCGCCATTGCCCTGGACACCCGCATTAGTGACGAGCTGCTCAAGGAGGGCCTTGCCCGCGAGGTAATCAGCCACGTTCAGCGGCTGCGTCGTGAAGCCGATCTCGATGTGACCGACCGGATCCTTATTGTATGGAACTCCTCAGACGACCTCATCTTGAAGTCAATCGAAGAACACCGGGAGCGCATCGGCTCTGAGACCCTCGCCCTCGACATCGTTCGCGAGGAAGACATGGGCGTGGAACCCCTCACATTCGACGGCTATTCGGTGCGGCTAAGCATCGAGAAGACCTGACCGCGATTCAGTCAGTCCGTTCCTCGTCGTCGTCGTCGTCACCGTCGTCACCGTCGTCACCGTCGTCACCGTCGTCACCGTCGTCGTCGTCACCGTCTGGGAAGTTGAAGTACTCGTCCTCGGAGTCGTCATCAGAGTTCGATTCGGAGTTCTCCCCGGAGCCCCCGTCATTCTCTGCTACGTCAACGTCCTCGGAGGAATCCTCGTCCCCCGACTCGTCTAGCGGATCAGCGGCGATCTCCGACAGACCCGGAGGCAGGTCCGGTTCGTCGGAGGCGATGAGATTCTCATCATCCAGCGCCTCCACCGCTACATCGTTGGCTACGTCATCCGACGATGCTTCGGCGTCGCGTTCTTCATCAGCTGCTTCCCTATCGATATCGGCTGCCGCCTCATCGAGTTCGGCGATCGCCGCGTCGATCGTCCTGGTCATATCGTCGAGGTCAGCTCCGACCGCGGTCGAGAGGCCGGCGAGCTCGCTCTTGACCCTGCCCACAAGGAGATCGATCCGGGTGATCTCCTGTTCCGCATCGGCTTTCCGCTTGAGGCGGGTCTCTTCGAAGGTCTCGGCATCTGAGCGGGCTCTGACCAGGATATCGTCGGCTTCCGACCGCGCGTCAGTGACGATCCGCTCCGCGGTCTCCTGAGCGGCGATCAAGGCCTTGCCCACTGCTGACTCATCGATCGGCGGCAACGGAGTTGGCTCCACAACTGGCACTGCAACAGGGGGTATCTCGACCTCCTCCAGAGGCTCGAGCTCGGCGGGTGGCATCTCGACTGGTGGCATTTCGACGCGGGCGGCGCGCGCTTCTTCCAGCTCCTCATGGAGCTTGCGCATGCTACGGACAATCTCGTCGAGGAAATCGTCGACCTCGTCCAGGTTGTAGCCGCGTAGAGCGGTCGAGAATGTCTTCTGTTCAATGTCTGACGGTGTCAGAGTCATCTCGCCTCCTTGAGATCGTCGCCAGAATAAGGGAAATCCGCCGGGGCGGAGGTTTATCCAATCGGTTTCTGAGCGCGCTGGCTAGCTGAGAATCCTGATCAGGATCTGGATTGCGAGGATGAGGACGATCGGCGAGAGGTCGAGAAGACCCCCACCGAGGCGGAGTGGCGGGATCACCCGGCGCAGGGGCAGGAGGAC
>Ga0299907_10000234_pt1 | contig 25252 bp, 26 predicted proteins | sample RVTome_16_FD_198680 | JGI IMG/M metagenome (GOLD analysis project Ga0299907, IMG submission 198680) | Soil microbial communities from uranium-contaminated site in the Upper Colorado River Basin, Wyoming, United States - RVT152D67 (version 2) ...
CACCCCTGTAGCGAGAGCCGGCGACCAGGGCGCCAAGGTCGAGCGTGTACAGGTTCTTGCCGTCGAGATTCTCCGGCACCTCTTTGGCGATGATCTTCTGGGCGAGCCCCTCGACGATGGCGGTCTTGCCCACTCCGGGCTCTCCGATGAGCACCGGGTTGTTCTTTGTCCTCCGGGAAAGGATCTGCATGACGCGCTCGATCTCGCGCTGTCTTCCAATCACGGGATCGAGTTTTCCCTCCCGGGCGAGACCGGTCAGGTTGCGGCCAAACTGGTCGAGGACGGTGGAGCCCGATGAGGAAGCCTCACGGCCGCCGGCTCCTGCGGGTTGGGGTCCCTGCTCCTCGCTGCCGCCAGGCCCGGAGAGGAGCTGGATGACGGTCTGACGAACCTTCTGCAGTTCTGCGCCCAATTGCTGGAGAACCTGAGCGGCCACGCCTTCGCCTTCGCGGATCAGGCCGAGGAGGATGTGCTCGGTGCCGATGTAGTTGTGCCCGAGCTGAAGCGCCTCGCGGAGACTGAGTTCGAGGACCTTCTTGGCGCGCGGTGTGAACGGGATGTGACCTGATGGCGACTGCTTGCCCTGACCGATGATCTTCACGACTTCTTCACGGACAGAGGCGAGGTCGATGTCGAGACTCTCCAGAGCCTGGGCAGCGATACCTTCGCCCTCATTGAGCAAACCGAGGAGGATGTGCTCGGTACCTATGTAATTGTGATTAAGTAACCGGGCCTCTTCCTGGGCCAGGACGACCACTCGGCGGGCACGGTCAGTGAACCGTTCAAACACCTTCAACTCCTAAGCCTGGCATACCCAAGTTTACCATCGCCCACATCTTTCCTCACTCACCTGAATCCTGCTCTGACACATAACGTAATACCATCGGCACTAATGGAAGACCTCCGTAGCATCATTCGTATTCCCGGAATTTGGGATTCGCTCACCTCGGTCGAGGAGAGATTGCTTGAAGCGGCGACCACCGATGACGCCTACCTCACCAAGATTGCCCAGCACTTACTCCTTGCAGGAGGCAAGCGATTCCGCCCTCTTCTCGCACTTCTGGCGGCGGAATTCGGGCCGGGTGACGACCGCCGCCCGGTCGAAGCCGCCGTCTCCGTCGAACTCATCCATGTCGGCTCTCTGTATCACGATGATGTGATCGACGAGTCCGACACTCGGCGGGGGGCGACCTCGGTGAATGCGAATTGGTCCAACACCGTCGCGATCCTCGCGGGCGATTTCCTGATGGCGCGCGCTTCGGAGGTCGCCGCCACCCATCTCAGCCAGGAGTCGGTCCGGCTCCTCGCAGCCACATACGCCGAGCTCGTCGAGGGTCAGACCCGCGAGCTTCAGCTCGAGGGCGACTTGTCTCACAGCTTCGAGGATTACGAGAAGGTCATAGGAGGGAAGACGGCATCGTTGGTGCGCACGTCAGCGCGTCTGGGCGCTATGGCTGCAGACGCCCCGCCCGAAGTCGTCGAAGCGCTTTCCACCTGGGCCTGGGAGGTGGGCATGGTGTTTCAGATCGCCGACGACGCGCTGGACCTGGTCGCTGATGAGTCTGCAATCGGTAAACCCGCCGGATCCGATATCCGGGAGGGGACATTCACCATGCCCGTCTTGGCCGCCGCCGCCGGACCGGGTGGCGAACGTATCCGTGAGCTTCTCGAGCCCGGCATCCCCTACAGCGACGCAACCGTCAACGAGGTGATCGCCCTGGTGCGAGATGGAGGTCACATCGAAGACGCCCTGGCCTCGGCCACCGGTCGCCTCAAGAAAGCCGAAGACGCCCTGACCTCGATCGAGCCCGGAACGGCCCACGACATCCTCAGCGAACTAGGCGTCTACCTACTAGCCAGAGTCGACCAAGCCCGCCGCTAAAGCGACTGCGCTCACAGCAACGGTGGTCGAAGCGCAAACGCTCTCAACTCGATGCTCTCAAGCCCCCTTACCTCCGCCCTCCTTCGTCGGGCGCAGGGACCTTTCCCCCATTCGGCTTCGCCTCTGGGGGAACAGCTCTCATCGTTGGGAAGAGGATTACTTCCCTGATGTGCGTTTGGTTGGTTAGCAACATCACCAGGCGGTCGACGCCGATGCCGAGGCCACCGGTTGGGGGCAAGCCGTATTCCAGGGCTTCGATGTAGTCGCTATCTAGGGGGTGCGCCTCGTCGTCGCCTTCGAGGCGGGCTCGGGCCTGATCCTCGAATCTCTTCTGCTGGTCATCGGCGTCATTGAGCTCGCTGAATGCGTTGGCATATTCCGAGCCGGCGATAACCAACTCGAAGCGATCGGCCAGTCTGGGATCATCCTGGTTTCGTCGGGAGAGTGGGGAGACTTCGATGGGTTGTTGTGTGACGAAGGTGGGCTCCCAGATGTTGTCCTCGACCAGCTCCTCGTAGAACTCGAAGAGAATTCGTCCCGGGCTCCAATCTGACTCGAGGTGGATGTCCTTCTTGTCGGCGATCGACCTCAGCCGCTCGATCGGGGTGTCGAGGTCAACTGGCTCCCCAAGGATCTCCGATACAAGCTCGAGCATCGTCGCCCTGCGGAAGGGAGTGGCCAACGACAATTCGCTTTCGCGGTATGTGATCGTTGACGAACCGGAGACTTTGACCGCCACTGACGAGACCACATCCTCGACCAGTTTCATGATGTCGTTGTAATCGGCCAGCGCCTGATACGCCTCGAGCATCGTGAACTCGGGATTGTGGGTGGCATCGATGCCTTCGTTTCGGAAGATACGACCGATTTCGAACACCCGCTCGAGACCCCCCACGACCAGTCTTTTGAGATGGAGCTCGGTGGCGATGCGGAGAAACATGTCCATGTCGAGAGCCTCGTGCCTCGTCCCGAAAGGCCTTGCTGTAGCGCCTGTCGCCTGAGCGAGCAGCACGGGGGTCTCGACTTCGACAAAGCCACGCTCCTCGAACTCCTTGCGTAATTCGGAGACAATCCTCGCCCTGGCCAGAGCCGTCTCCCGTGCATCGTCATTCACCATCAGGTCTAGATAACGGCGCCGGCTCCTTAGCTCGACATCTTGAAGCCCATGAAACTTGTCGGGGAGGGGGCGAAGGCTCTTCTGAAGGATGACAAAGTTGTCCACCATCACACTGAGCTCACCCTTTTTGGTCGTCATCACCGTGCCGGAGGCACCAACCCAGTCGCCTAGATCAACACGGTCGAAGGCGTCGGCCAGGTCCTCTCCGAGATGACCCCGATCAATGAAGAGCTGTATAGACCCACTTATGTCCTGCAATGTGGCGAACTGGAGCTTTCCGAATGAGCGGTGGAGCATGACCCGTCCCGCCACCACCGCCTCATGGTCGGTGTGTTCGCCGGCACCGAGGTCATCGAATCGCTCGTGGAGATCGGAAGCCCATGCGGAGCGTTCGAACCGCGTGGGGTAGCCACCTCCGTCGAGAATCTCTTGGTGATGCTCACGGCGAGCCGCTTGCAGCGCCTCTGGTTGTTGGGTTGCGTCGTTCAAAAGGGCTCCAACGGTCAGTGAAGGGTACCGAGGCGGCTCGGCTCATCGAGAATCAATCCGCGGTCAGGCTTCGGCTTAGCATCGTCCCACTCGATCGACAGGTTGTCGATCAATCTGACATCCCCGACGTGCGCGGCAACCGCGAGCACCGCCGGCCCGTTGAGCGTGGACATCGGCTCCATGGTGTCGGCGGTGACCAGCTCGACGTAATCGGCCCCGAGCCTGGAGATCGACCGGGAGACGGTGGCCTCCAACCGCTGCGCGTCACGCTCACCCGCGTCGATCTGCATCGCAGCCTGGAACAAGCCCCTGCTGATGGCCAGGGCTGCCTCTCTGTCTTCTCGGCTGAGCCGAACATTGCGGCTCGACAGTGCCAGTCCGTCTGGTTCCCGGACCAATGGCGCAGCCACGATCTCAACAGGGAATCGCAGGTCGGTGACCATGCCCTTGAGCACTGCGATCTGCTGTGCGTCTTTCTTGCCGAAGACGGCGATGTCGGGCCGGAGACCCGCGAAGAGTTTGGCGACCACGGTTGCAACACCCACGAAATGAGAGGGCCGGTACTTGCCCTCCATGCCGAGGGCAACGGCTCCAACAGTCACCTCCGTCGACGACCCGGGTGGATACACCTCCTCCACCTCGGGGACGAAGTGGATGTCGACGCCATGTTCGGCTGCCAGCTCCCCGTCGCGCTCGACATCGCGTGGATAGGCAGCGAGGTCGGCCTCTTTGTCGAACTGCGTTGGGTTCACGAAGTTGGAGACGACCAGGGTGTCGCAATGACTGCGGAGCAGGTCCATGAGGGAGAGGTGGCCTTCGTGGAAGTACCCCATAGTTGGCAGCAGCCCGATTCGCCCCTGATACAGGGCGCGGGTTACAGCGAATGTATCCGTCACTTCCAATCTTTCACCTCGTCGAATCGGCCGGCAAGTATCGCAGTTGCCTCGGCCATCAGGCGGAACTGCTTGCCGACTGATTCCGAAACCTCGTGTGCGGCCACCAGATGTCCGATCACCGTATCGGTGTCCCCTCTGGCAATCGGTCCCGTCAGAGACTGGCGCCCGCCGGACTCGAACACGTTTCGCGCAATGCGCGCTACGAGCGGCGCTGCGACCGATGGATCGATCTTCGCTGCACCGTAGAGGTCCGATGCCGTGGCTAGCGCCGTCGCGACGAAGTTCGCCGCCGCTGCTGACGCGGCGTGGTACAACGGCCGGACCTCGTCATCGAGACGGAACGGCTCCATCCCCAATGACGAACCGAAATGGATGAGCGTGTCCTGGGCGAGCTCGTCACCGCCGATCCCGACGTATGAACCGGCCAAAGCGGCGGCGCCTCGCGCCGGATCTGGAAGGGTCTGAAGGGGGTGGAACCCGCCGATTGACACCCCGCGAGCGGAGAGCGGGTTGAGAATCGTGGTCGGGACGAAGCCAGAGACGTGAGCCACCACAGACATCCCGGTGACTGAATTTGCCATCTCCCCGGCGACCGATTCGATCTGATCATCTTTGACGCAAATGAGGGCGAGCTCGGCCTCGGGGAGCGGCACGTCGAGGCTCACCGGCGGACCGAATCGCTCGTCTCCGTTGTTAGATGCAACTCCGACGATCTCGTGGTCGGCAGCGATGGCAGCCAGCGCGATCGAACCTCCGGCCCGGCCGGGGCCGACGATCACCACCCGCATCGAATACCAGTCACAGGCGCAAGGGTAGTGGGCGCGCCGCGACCTCTCTATGCGCTGCGGTCTATGCGCTACGGCTGGTCGTGCCTGAGCTGCTCAGAAGTGATAACTGGCCAATTCGAGTCGAGCTGGGCCTTCATGTCCTGATAGCGGTCGCGCCTCTTCCAAAACTTGGTCTTCCATACCCTGAAGCGATTCTTCGAGGGTTCGTCGGTCAGGGGCAGGACGTCAGGTTCTCTGCTCCTTCTGACCTCGGGTAACGCGACAACTTCTTCGGGATCATCGACCATGTGCAGCATCTGGTGTGCGGCATGGCGTACCCGACGGTGCTCTTGCCTACGCTCTTCGCGCGATGGGCGGCTGTCGTCGTAGCCGGGGATCTGGTTTCGATGTATGCGGGACCGTTTGGCCATCTAAGAGAACCTCCTGTGTTCTGATTGACTCAGTTCGCAGAAGGAGCGTCGGCGGGCCGCGGCCTCTTCGCATCTTCCAAACCTAGCACGCCTTTTGATATCGAGGAAGGGACGAAAGTCCCGAATCGGTCAGAAGAGTTTGGGGACGAATCGAGCCCGGACCCGAGAGCGGTACGAGGCGTACTGCGGATAAGAGATTCTGAGCTGACGCTCCTCATATCCAGCCTTCGCGGCGAAAAACAAGAAGAGCAGCACCGACAGCATGACTCCTGTTGGTGAAGCGAACAGGGCAGAGGTACCCGACAATACGGCGACCACGGCGGTGTAGATCGGGTGACGCACCCACTGATACGGACCCACCTCAATTAGGTCAGCGCCCGGCACAGGCTCGGGAACGGCTGTGAGTCCCCGACCGAGGGCGCGGGCGCCCCAGAACATCACGACGAAACCAGACACCAGCAGGAATGCTCCAACGATCCGCAGCAGGCTTAGATCCTCGGGCAGCGAACCGTCACGGACGATGGCGATCCCGATCACCACGAAAGCAACAATCTGGGCTCCGACCCAGTAGCGTCCCTGACCGCCCGACTCGTCCATCCAGGAGCGGGCAAGCAGGTCAATATTCTGATCGGAAACGCGTTCCAGGGCATCGCCGGCGGTAGTCGCTCCACCGACCGCAGCGCCGGGCCAGAGCTCTGCCAGCGGCTCGAGGACGAACCGTCTCTCTGCAGCTCTCGGGTGGGGGATCACCAGATCGGGATCCGTGATCGGATCGCCGTCATACGCCACCAGGTCAAGATCGAGCGTCCTCGGCCCCCAGCGGACCTCCCGCTCCCTGCCGTGGTCCGCCTCGATCCCTTGAAGCAGCCCGAGGAGATCGTGGCCGTCCCTGTGGGTTTCAACGACTGCCACTGCATTGAGATACGGATCCTGCTCTGGCCCGCCGACAGGCTCGGTCTCAAAGAGAGAAGAGACCGCTTCAACTGACACAAGCTTGGACAACTCGTGGATCGCACCGCGCAGATGACCGATGCGATCACCGAGGTTGGATCCCATCGAGATCGCGAACCGGGTCATCGCCCGCGGCCGACGGTCACCGAGACATCATGAAATGGCACTGCAATCGGGGCGTCGGGCTTGTGCACAGTCACCTCTACGGCCTGGGCTCCGGGGTACCCCATGACGAGCTCGGCGATTCCGCGGGCGATGCTCTCGATGAGGTCGAAGCTGTTCTCCGCGACGAAGTCGTGGGTGCGTTGCGCCAGTTCGCCGTAGTCGATCGTCCGTTCGAGCTGATCGGTGGATCCAGCCTCGCTCAAGTCGATGGTTACTTCGAGGTCGACGAGAAACAGCTGGTCTTGGGTCTTTTCAAAGTCGAGAACACCGTGTTTCGCCCGTACCTCTATTCCCGAGATCCGGATGCGGTCGGTCATCAACTCATGACGGACGGGATCAACGACCGACCCTCAGGGCCGAGCGCCCTACCGAGAATCTGCTGAATCACAGCCAGGGCGAGGATCGGGTCCTTCACGAGGCCGGAGTTGACCAGGTAGCCACCCAGCAATCCTCCGACGGTGTCATCGACCGATTCGCGATGGACCAACACCCTCGACTTCTTGCGGGACATGGCCATCTCGAGGGTCTTGAAGAAGATGATCTGGTCCCGGCGGTCTGGACCGCCATCCACGGGCACCGAGTAGGTCGCAATTCCAGCTTCTCGGTATGCAGCAACATTCTGGTTTCCGGGGAGCATCGACACAACAGTGTTGATCCGTGCCTCTTCGACCAACCAGGTGATCTCCTCTTCGCGGCGAACCTTCCGGTGCTGGAATCCGGACCCCCCTACGCGCTCTGAGACGGCGAGGCGCTCGTTGATCACCCAGGTGAATCCCCGGGGTTTTAGTCCTGCTGCCATTCTTCCCATCTCTGTGGATTCACGATAGCGGCGGCAATTTTGAGCGCATCGCGTGATTGGCCCACATCGTGGACCCGAAATAGGCGTGCTCCCCTCTCATATGCCAGTGCGGTGATCACCGCGGTTTGACCGTCCCGACGCTTCGGTCGGTCCTCGCCAGTTATCGCATGCAATGTGGATTTCCTCGACGCTCCAAGCATCACCGGGTAGCCGGCGTCGGCGAGATCACTCAGCCGGTTGACAAGTTCGAGGTTGTGGCGGACCGACTTGCCGAATCCGAAGCCGGGATCGACGACTATCGAGGAGGGATTGAGACCGGCGTCGACCAGGCGAAGGGCCTGGCCGACCAAGTAGGCCTTGACGTCGGCGACGACGTCGTCGTAATGAGGGTCTTCCTGCATGGTGCGTGGGTCCCCGAGCATATGCATCACCACAACCCCCGCTCCCGAAACTGCAGCGACCTCGACCATGTCTGGATCGCGAAATCCGGTCACGTCGTTGATCACCGATGCCCCGGCGGCGAGAGCGACGGCTGCTACCTCGGGTTTGGATGTATCGATGCTCACCGGGATCTCCCGAGCAACCAGGGCGGTGACCACCGGAAGCACCCGCTCTGCCTCGTCTTCTGCCGAGACGGCGCCGGCACCGGGCCGAGTCGACTCACCACCGACGTCGATGACCGTTGCACCTGCCGACATCATCTGCTCCGCGGCCTCCACCGCCACGGCAAGGTCGAGGAAGTCACCTCCATCGGAGAACGAGTCCGGGGTGACATTGAGGATGCCGACCAGGAGGCCCCGATCAAGGGGAAAGTCGGCATGCCCCGTTTTCCAGACGGCGATGGCTACTTCCCGGTGCCGAGGAGCAGAGACATCGCTTCTGAACGGGTCTTGGCGTTCGACTCCATGATTCCACGCACTGCAGACGTCACAGTTACCGCTCCTGGCTTTCGCACCCCGCGCATCGACATGCAGAGATGCTCTGCCTCGATGACCACGATCACTCCGAGGGGGTCCAGACGCTCACACAGGCTGTCCGCGACTTGAGCGGTCAATCTCTCCTGCATCTGCGGCCTGCGGGCGTAGCCATCGACCAGGCGAGCGAGCTTGGAGAGGCCAGTGACCCTGCCCCGAGGCATATACCCGACATGAGCCTGTCCGTGGAAGGGGACCAGATGGTGCTCACACATCGAGTAGAACGGGATCTCACGGACGATAACGATCTCCTGGTAATGCTCCTCGCCGAAGAACGCATCGACGACATCACCCGGGTCGTTGTGAACACCGGAAAAGACCTCGGCATAGAAACGGCCGACCCGTTCTGGAGTGTCGCGGAGCCCCTCCCGATCGGGATCGTCGCCGATCGCCTCGAGGATCTCCCTGACGGCCTTTTCGATTCTTGCTTGATCGATTTCGGACATCTGAGAATCGTAACGGCAACTGGAGAATTTGCCCCCTTGACAGATCGCGGATATGACGGCATAATGATGTCAAAGTGATGTCACGACGAAGTCAAACAGACTGCAGTAAGGCATCAACAATAGGAAAGCAGGGAATGCACCATGATCTGGATACGATCAACCGACAGCCTCGAAGCACAACTCAACGAGCGAATCAGGCACCTCCGCAAGTACAGGTGATAGCCAAATGCAAATATCCCATCTAATGGTCGGTCTGGAACAACAGATCGAGACCCAATTGAGGTTCGCCGACCCGGAAAAGCTGGAAATGATCGGTGACGTTCTCGAGGTGATCAACCCGGCAGTGCGTCAGACCATGTTCCGGGTCGTCGAGGCGGCGGTCACCGAGATCAATTCCCAGTTGTCCGGCCAGAATGTCGAGATCAGGCTCGCGGACGGCGACCCGGAGCTCGTCGTCACAACGGCGTCGGCCCCACTTCCCCCACCACCGCCTGACTTCCCGGATGCCCCGGGCATCGATGTCTCCGACGAGGCAAGGATCACCCTGCGCATCCCGGGATATCTCAAAGAGATCATTGCCGAAGCGGCAAAAGGCGCCGGGGATTCTGTGAACTCATATGTGGTTGACGCCCTCCGCACCGCCGCTCCTGCCACCAACCCGAAGAAGACAGTCAACCAGAAGATCCAACTCTGATGGAGAAGTCATTCCAGGTCGGTCCCGATGCCGCCATCGACGTGCGCATCGCCTCGGGCAAAGTCGAAATTCAGCGCGGTGCGCCGGGCTCAATCGTGGTCCGGGGTCGCGGGGACACCGACAACCTCATCGTCGAACAACACGGCTCAACAGTGTGGATCTCTTCCGAACCGCGTTCGACTCAGATTTCGAAGAGAATTCACATCGGCGTGGGCAGGGCAGTTTTCCTCTCGATTGAAGTGCCCGAAGGCATCGACATCGACGTCAGCGTCGCTTCGGCCGATGTCGAATGCGACCCCCATCCAGCGCGCCTCAACGTCAACTCCGCCTCCGGCGACATCCGTTTCACCGACACCGGAGAATTAACTGTCAAGACCGCGAGCGGCGACGTTCACGGCAACAGCGTCGCCGGCAAACTCAGCTTCGTCAGTGCGTCAGGTGACCTCCACATCGAATCCATCGGTGACCGGGCGGCACTCTCCACAGCGTCTGGCGATATCAGGATCGGGGAGGCATCGGGTCCGATCACCACATCGACGATGTCAGGAGATGTGAGCGTCAGGAGATTCGGCAGCAACGACTTCTCCGCAAAGTCGATGTCAGGGTCGGTTGAGATCGGGATACCCGCCGGAACCAGCGTCGACCTCGATGCAACCACCCTCTCCGGCGACATCCTTCTCCCCGAACCTCAAGACTCGCCACCCTCCCCCACCGGAACAACGGACATCAAAGTCCGCCTTGTCTCCGGTGACCTGAAAATCCGACGGGTCTAGTGGCCCGTCGCTTGCCGGTTCAGGCTCCGGCGTCGGCGGGACGGCCCGAGGGTCTAAACCCCTTCTTCGCCCGGGCTGAGCTGGGGGCTTCGGTTGGCTCTTCCTCATCGCTTGCGGCGGCAATGGGCTCCTCGTGCTCACGCGGCTGGGGAAGAACTGGATTCTCCGGGTAACGGATCCGCAGTGAGCCACTCTCGGTGTGCTCCCACTTGGGGATGTCGGAGAAGATTTCGGCGACCCGATCGCGGTCTACAGTTTCGTGCTCGAGAAGCTCTTCGACCATCCGCTCCATCGCGTCCTGGTGATGGCTGAGGATCACGCGTGCTTCCTCATGCGCGGTGCTGATCATCTTCCTGACTTCTTCGTCGATGAACGCGGCGACCTCGTCGGAGTAGTCCTGCTGCCGTGAGTAGTCGCGACCCAGGAAAACCTCGCCGTTCGCTTTTCCATACTGCATCGGGCCGAGCTTGTCGCTCATGCCGTATTCCATCACCATGCGGCGGGCGATCTGGGTGGCCTTCTCTATGTCGTTGGCAGCGCCGCTGGTCGGGTCGGCAAAGATGAGCTCCTCAGCCGTGCGGCCACCGAGCAGCATGGCAAGTTGGTCAACCAGCTCCGACCTTCGGATGAGGTAGCGATCGTGGGTCGGCAGGGCAAGGGTGTGTCCCAGGGAGCGTCCGCGGGAGACGATGGTCACCTTGTGCACCGGGTCTGAGTTGGGCAACGCATAACCGACGAGGGCATGGCCTGTCTCGTGGTAGGCAATCAACTTCTTCTCTTCGTCTGTCATCACCCGGGTTTTCCGCTCGGGTCCGGCGATGACGCGCTCGATTGCCTCCTCCAGCTCCGACATGCCGATCTTCTTCTTCTTGCGACGGGCCGTGAGCAGGGCGGCCTCATTTATCAGGTTGGCGAGATCGGCACCGGTGAAGCCCGGCGTTCTCCGGGCGAGAACATGCAGGTCGATCTCAGTGCCGAGGGGCTTGCCCTTGGAATGAACCTCGAGAATCGCGGCACGCCCCTCGAGATCGGGAGCATCAACAACGATCTGACGATCGAAACGACCGGGACGAAGCAGAGCGGGGTCGAGGATGTCGGGCCGGTTGGTGGCTGCCATCACGATCACCCCGGAGTTGCCCTCGAAACCGTCGAGCTCGACGAGCAGCTGGTTCAGAGTTTGCTCACGTTCGTCGTGCCCGCCTCCGAGCCCGGCACCACGATGGCGGCCGACGGCATCGATCTCATCGATGAATACGATCGCAGGCGCGGTGGCCTTGGCCTGTTCGAACAGGTCGCGGACCCTTGCCGCTCCAACACCGACGAACATCTCGACAAAGTCGGAACCGGAGATGGTCATAAAGGGCACACCGGCCTCGCCGGCGACTGCCTTGGCGAGCAGTGTTTTCCCGGTTCCTGGAGGTCCGAATAGAAGAACACCTTTGGGGATCTTCGCCCCCATCTGGCGGTACTTGTCAGGATTGGCGAGGAAGTCCTTGATCTCCTCGAGTTCCTCCTTCGCCTCCTCGAGACCCGCCACGTCGTCGAAGGTGACTTTGGGTTGCTCTTTGCCAACGAGTTTGGCCTTCGACTTGCCGAATTGCATGACGCGGTTTCCCCCGCCTTGCATCTGCATGAAGATGAACACCATGAACCCAAGCAGGAACAGCCAGGGGAGGAAGCTGATCAGATAGTCGAAGAAACCGGGGGGTTGGGAGTCGACGGACACTCGGGTCCCGGTGGCGATTGCTGTTGCTGTGAGTTCGCCTTCAAAACCGTCCGTGTAGGGAGCGATCTGGTCCCATGCTATCGGCGTTTCGGAGCTGGTAGCTTCTTCCCGACCCTGTATCTCGTTGGACCTCTCCAGGAACTGGACCTCCGCGAACCGACCGTCTTCCATCGATTCCACAAAGTCGGACAGTGTCACCTGTTCGGGGCCGGCGACCGTGTCGAACCACCACTGCGCGACCAACGCCAACATGATTATGGACACCCCGTATATCAACAGGGTCCGCATGGTTCGGTTCACAACTACCTCGATTCAAGGCTCAAGAAAAGACTGGTATCGACAATGCTACGTCAGATACCGTGGTAATCGAACCCCGAATTAGAGAAGTTCGGGTCCCATCACCCCGACGTACGGCAGGTTCCTGTATTTGCCTGCGTAGTCGAGGCCGTATCCCACGACGAACTCGGGACCGATCGAAAAGCCGACATACTTCACATCGAGCGGCACTCTCTGAATCCCCTCCTTGAGAAGAAGCGTGGCGATTTCAAGCGATGCCGGCTTGCGGACTCTGAGGCTCTTCAGGAGATAGTTGAGGGTAAGGCCCGAATCGATGATGTCCTCGACGATGAGGACGTGACGCCCTTCTATCTCCTCGTCGAGGTCTTTGAGGATGCGGACCACGCCCGACGTCTGTGTCGAAGCCCCATAGGAGCTCACCGCCATGAAGTCGAACTCCACCGGAAGGTCGATGTTCCTCGCCAGGTCGGCCATGATCATGAAAGCCCCCCGCAACACCCCGACCAGGAGGAGGTTCTCGCCCTTGTAATCGGTCGAGATCTGTGCGCCCAGCTCTTTGAGCTTTGCGTCGATTTCCTCGGTGGTGATCAGGGGCTTGATATCCATCAATCGCACTTTCAAATTCGGTGAAACTTAGAAGGTAGCCAGTTCGGATCGGTTGTCGCCAACCGTCACCTTTTCTAGGTTGACGTGACCACCAGGAACGGTCCGTCCTTCTCCACGGCGACCCCGCCTTCCAGCTCCGCCCGCCCGCTTCTCTCGTCCAGAACCTCCTCGATCCGGGCCAACTCCGCGCTGGTAAGGCCTTCCCGTCCCCGAACCGAGGCGATAAGCTCCGCAATCGCCCGTGACCTGATCGGTCGGTCGAGTACAGCCAGCAAACCTGTCGGCACGTTCGCTGAACGCTCTCGCGCTGTGGTCGGAATGGTGGCGAGCCGATCGAGGTACTCCGAATCCTCCCGGACATGTTCGGCCGTTCGCGCCAGCGACTCGACGAGGTTCGGATTGAGCTCTTCGAGGCGGGGAATCACATCGAGTCGAATCCGGTTGCGCCGGATGCTCCGGTCAGAATTCGTCGGGTCATCGACAAAAGGCAATCCCTTCAACATCGCGTACTCACGTGTCTCGTCACGGGTCACATCGAGGAGTGGACGAAAAAAGCGCGGTCCTCGCTGGTAGGGCATCCCTGCCAGACCCCTGATGCCCGACCCCCGAACCAGGTTGAGCAGGACCGTTTCCGCCTGATCGTTGCGGGTGTGGCCGAGAAGCATGTTCTCGTCTTCGCCGAGCGAGCCTTCGAGTGCGGCGTACCGCACTTCCCGAGCATTCGCCTCGGGGGATGGCCCGTCCGGCACCTCCACACCAACCACCTCGAACTGGAGGCTCAACACTTCCGCAACTGACTGTGCTGCTGCTGCGAGTAAATCGGAGTCGGCGAGACCGTGATGGACGTGGACGCATCGCGGAGACTCGTCGAAACTGCCAATCACCAGATCAGCGAGTGCAGCCGAGTCCGCTCCCCCGGACAAGGCAATTACATGGGGTGGCTCCGGGAGGCGAGCCCTCTTGTTGATCGCACCCGTCAGCTCGGTCAGGCGACGCGACTGAGCCACGACGTCGGATTGTCGATTTCGCCGAGCGTCGGCAGCGAGCTCGCTCCCCTGAAAGCAAGGTTGACCGTGCTCCATCCAGCTTCTTTCTCGACCGCCTTGATGAAACGCTCACCTTTCGCGTACTGATTCATCTTCATCTCCAGTCCGGTGATTCTGAAGAAGGCGGCCGTCCTCTTGTCCCTCCTCCGGTTCTTGAGAATCCGGCTCATCCTGTCCTGAGACTTCAAGTTTTCTGCGCCAATCCTGTCCATCACGACATGCCCATGGCCCTCGAGAACTGTCATCAGCGATTGCACCCTGTCGACGATCTCGGTCTGGGTCGGCGTGGCCACCAGCCCGAAGATGCCCCGTTCGTCGATGAGGGGATCTCCCCTGCGACGTCGCTCGATAACCTCACCCACAATGCTTCCGAGACGCCCCGGCTCTGGCCCGGATGCCTCGACCAGCTCCTCTACGAGACCCCGGAAGTAGCCGCGGAGCCACGGAATACCAGTGAACTGAGCGCGATGGGTCAACTCGTGAAGAGCGACCCAGAAACGAAACTCCGAGGGCCTGAATTGATGGGCCCGCTCCATCTTCAGCAGGTTTGGCCCAACATAGACGACGCTGTCCCCCTCTTCGCCTGTTGGCAGGACCAGCTCATATTGTCCGAGAACCCTTCGGGAGAGAACACCGAGAAGAGCGCTGCTCTCCCGCTCGACCAGCCTTTCGACGTTCGCCATCTGCAGCGTGTCCCTCGATTCGGCCAGCTTGCGGGTGGCGGGCTCAACCAGATGTTTGAAGCTGGCAAGGTTCCGCTCTACCCATTCCGCCCTGTCGATGACTGTCGTGCTCGGATCACCGGTGAGAGCGAGCCCTGTGCCAGCAGCCACCAATTCGGAGACGAGCGGAGTAATCCTCGACATGTCGGCCTGGAGCGCGGCAGTGTGGTAGGTGGCGGCGAGGGGATACTGACCTGCGATCCGTCCGGCGAAGCCGGTTGCTTGGGACGACTCCGAGGTCACTCTTCTTCGACGATTCGGTATCGCTCCCGAACCACGTTGGTGAAGTACCGGCCGGACGTGGCGATGATGACCAGGATGGCAAGGGCGATTCCTGTTGGCACCATGTACCGATAGGTCCAGTCGGCCTCTGCGGCTTCAACTTGGGGCGAGGTCACCTCGACCGCGGGCTCGATGTCGGTGGTGACCACTGTCGTTTCACTGGTGTCTTCTTCGGGTGCAGGGTCTTCGGTGGCGAATCCGGGCAGCGCCAGTATCAGGATCGCCATTGCGGAGGCGGCGACAACAACGGCGAGACGGGCTGATTTGGTCATCAAGATCAGATTACCCACGGTCGCGGTGGGAGTCGAACGTGGAATCAATATCGCCGGGCGGCCTCATCGTCGAGGGCGCTGCGCAATCGGTTGATGAAACTCTGGGGCACTTCTTCGGCGAGCCGCTCCCTCACGACCACCTTCAATCGTTTCTCGAAGTCGAAGCCGTCGTGACAGCCGCCGCAATCGCTGAGGTGTGATCTGATGCCCTCTGCCGTCGCGTCGTCCATCTCCTCGTCGAGATACTCGTAGAGACGCTCCATGGCCTCATCACAATTGCTCGCGCCGGTGTCGACGCAGTCGTTATCTGTCATGGCCTCTCCGCATTCTCCGGGAGTAGTCCGCGTTTGCTTGCAAACTCCCACAACGCTTTCTGCATCGCTTTTCTTCCACGATGAAGCCGCGACATCACGGTACCGATCGGAATCTCCAGGATGTCGGCAATCTCTTGATAGGACAATCCTTCGAGGTCGGCGAGGAGTACCGGGATCCTGAAGTTCTCCGGTAACGCCTCCACTGCCTTCTTGATATCCGATTCGACCAGGCCATCGAGGACCCGGTCCTCCGTAGTCCGCGAAGCCTCGACGGACTCCTCTGATCCGATTCGCCGGTACAGGTAGAGATCCTCGACATTGCCCAGATCGACCTCATCGGGCCTTCGGGATGCCTTGCGGTACTTGTTGATGTAGGTGTTGGTGAGAATCCTGTATAGCCAAGCCTTCAGGTTGGTGCCGGCAGTAAAGCTGTCGTAGGCGCGGTAGGCCTTGAGGAAAGTCTCCTGAACCAGGTCTTCTGCGTCCGCGGGATTCCTCGTCATCCGCATCGCAGCGGCGTACAGCTGCTTGGTGTACTGCATTGCATCGTCCGCGAAGTTGGCCTGATCTGCCATCCATCGAGACGGTACCGGTGTTCACCCCGATTCGGTAGTTGGAGCCGGAGAGGGGAGTCGAACCCCTGGCCTATTCATTACGAGTGAATTGCTCTACCACTGAGCTACTCCGGCGGTCAGGAAATAGTAATTGCCCGCCAGGGCATACTCCCAGCCAATACCTACTTGCTGCTGAGACGCTCCCGGCGGGCGGCGAGAAGGTCGGCAGCTCGGTCGAGGGTTATTGTTTCGGGGTTGTCCCCCTGACGGAGGGAGGCGTTGACGTCGCCGTCGGTGACGTAAGGCCCGTAGCGGCCGGAACGGACCGTCACTGGCTTCTGCGATACCGGGTCGTCCCCTAGCTCCTTCAAAGGGCCGCTTGCTGTCTGCCCGCGCCGCTTCGGGGGTTCGGCGAGAAGCTTTACCGCCTCAGGGACAGTCACGGTGAACAGCTGTTCTTCGCTCTCGAGGCTTCGGCGATCGCTCCCCCGCTGGATGTACGGCCCGTACCTGCCGTTCAGGGCAAGTATCTCGACACCCTCCTCGTCTTCGCCGACCGTTCGGGGCAACGAAAGTAGCTTCAGGGCGTCATCGAGCCCTAGCGAATCGATCTCCATACCCTTGAACAGAGACGCCCTTCTAGGCTTCTCCTTGCTGCTCCCCTCCTCCTGCTCGCCGAGCTGGACGTAGGGGCCGAAGCGACCGGTCTTGCCGAGGACGACGAGGCCTGACTCGGGGTCTGTCCCGAATATCTTGTCGCCTGCGTTCTGAGTTTCGAGCAATTCGATCGCAGCCGCAACATCGAGCTCATCCGGCGGGACATTGTCGGGTATCGAAGCCCGTTCCTCTTCGCGCTGCACGTACGGTCCATAGCGCCCGATTCGGGCCACGATTTCACGGTCCTGGTCGTCCGACCCGATCGTGATCGAGTTGATCACCCTGGGGTCGATGTCGTCGAGACGGTTGGCTACCTTCTCTTTCAGTCCGTCATCACCGAAGTAGAACCGGTGGAGCCAGGGAATCGACTCTTCGTCGCCCGAAGCGATCCTGTCGAGATCGTCTTCCATCCCTGCAGTGAATTCGTAATCGATGAGCTTGGGAAAGTGCTGTTCGAGGAGGGTGACGACTGCGAACGCCGTGTACGTGGGCACAAGGGCAGACCCTTTCTTCCAGACGTAGCCGCGGTCCTGGATCGTGGACATGATCGATGCGTAGGTCGATGGGCGGCCGACACCGAGTTCCTCCATCCTCTGCACGAGCGAGGCTTCGGTATAGCGAGCCGGTGGACGTGTCTCATGGCCAACAGGTTCGAGCCGCTGCACCGCGAGGGCGTCATCGGGCGCAAGCTCCGGAAGCCGTGTCTCCTTGTCGTCGAGGTCGGCCGCGTCGTCGGTTCCCTCGACATACGCTTTGAGGAAGCCGGGGAACGTGATGGTTCGCCCCCCTGCGCTGAAGAGCGTCGCTCGACCGTCGTTCGCGGTGGCCGCGATCCGGACCGAGACCGTGAAACCCTTGGCGTCCGCCATCTGCGATGCAATGGTCCGTTTCCAGATCAGATCGTAGAGACGGGCTTCGTCTTGACCGACCTTCACCGCCACCTGCTCCGGCGTCGGGAAGGTGTCGCCGGATGGCCGGATGGCTTCGTGTGCCTCCTGGGCGCCCTTGACCTTCGAGGTATACACCCTCGGCTTGGGGCTCAAATACTCCTCACCGTAGAGCTTCGATATCTGGGAACGGGCCGCCCTGACCGCAGTCTCGGAAAGGGCGATCGAGTCGGTGCGCATATAGGTGATGTACCCGTTCTCGTAGAGCCTCTGGGCCACCGACATCGTCCGTGACGACGAGAACCCGAGCTTGCGCCCCGCGTCCTGCTGCAAGGTCGAGGTACGGAACGGAGGGTAAGGGCTCCGCTTGTAAGGCTTCGAGTCGACTGACTTGACCGTGAACTCTGAGTCGCGCAGACCGGAAGCAAGCTCGGTGGCGGATTCGGAGTCGAGAACAAGGACATCCTTTTTCGCCTTGCCGGTCCGATCGAAGTCCTTGCCAGTAGCGACACGCGCGCCGTCGACCTCGAGAAGGGCAGCGTCGAAAGGCAGGTCGAGCTCCGTGGCCTTGGCCAGCGACGCGTCAATACTCCAATAGCCGGCAGGAGTGAATGCGATCCGCTCTCGTTCCCGTTCGACGATGATTCTGACCGCGACGCTCTGAACCCGGCCAGCAGAAAGGCCCTGCTGCACCTTTCGCCATAGCACCGGCGACACCTCGTACCCGTAGAGGCGATCGAGGATTCGCCGCGCCTCCTGAGCCTGCACCAACCGGTTGTCGAGCTCCCGGGGATTTCGGAATGCCTCATCGATGGCGCTCTGGGTGATCTCGTGGAAAACCATGCGGTGAATCGGCACCTTCGGCTTGAGAACCTCGATGAGGTGCCATGCAATGGACTCTCCTTCGCGGTCCTCGTCAGTGGCGAGGAACACTTGGTCGACGTCCTTGAGCAGCGCCTTCAACTTCTTGATCCGGTCCCGCCGCTCCTTCGGGACCACATACAGGGGCTCGAAGTTGTCGTCGACGTTCACCCCAAGGCGTGCCCATGGCTGGCCCTTGGCTTTGGCCGGTATCTCGGCTGCGGATCGGGGCAGATCGCGGATATGACCCATCGATGATTCCACGACAGAATCCTCCCCGAGAAACGCGGAGATGGTCTTCGCCTTCGTGGGCGATTCAACGATTACAAGGCTCTTGGTCATGTCTATTCTCGTCTGAGTTGACCGCAACTGACAGGGCTATGTCAACACGACCCACATCGATTTTGCGGGATTAGCGTTGTGCTTCGATGCAAACGCCTACCCAATCCTGCCCCGTATCTAACCGAATTGACGCCATCTGATGGGTAAGTACATCGCCATCGAGGGTGGGGACGGGAGCGGCAAGAGCACTGTCGCCACCGCGATCGAGGAGCGCCTGAAAGCTCTCGGGCACAGGACAGTGATGGTTAGGGAGCCGGGTTCGACACCCCTCGGAGAACAGATCCGAAGGCTCCTCCTCGACGGTGAGGCGATGGCTCCCTGGACCGAGGCCTTCCTGTTCGCCGCACAACGAGCCCAACTCGCCGTCGAGGTCATCTCCCCTGCCCTCGACGAAGGAATGTGGGTGATAAGCGACCGCACCTACTTCTCCTCGGTGGCGTACCAGGGGGCGGGTCGCGGCCTGGGCATGGACACTGTACGCAGCACCAATGAGACCGGCCTGGAAGGTGTGGAGCCTGACCTGGTGTTTGTACTCGACATAGATGTGGACGTCGCACTGGGCAGGCAGGGCCGGCCAGATCGGATCGGCGCCGAAGACCCTTCATTTCACCGAGCAGTGCGTGGGGCGTACCAGCAGCTCGCAGACGCCGAGCCGGACCGGGTCAAGATCATCGACAACTCCATGGAACTGGCCGAAGTCGTGGAAGCGATCATGAGTCACCTGACATGACAACGGTGTTCGACGATCTGATCGGAAATCCCGGCGTGGTCGAGCTCTTGAAGCGAGAACTCGAGATGCCGAACCAGGCTTACCTATTCGTTGGGCCCGAGTCCGTGGGCAAAGACGCATTCGCAATCCGCTTCGCTGCCGGACTGTTATGCGACCGGGGAGGCAGCCACGACGACCAATGTCGGACCTGCCGTCTTGCCCTGGCCAGGACGCACCCCGACCTCATCGTTGTTGAACCCGAAGGAGCCACGTCGATTGGGGTTGATCAGGCAAGATCGATGGTGACGAGAGCCTCGATGGCCCCCGTTGAGGCGGACAGGACGGTATTCCTCGTACCCGACGCCGGGACAATGACCGACCAGGCGGCGAACTCCTTGCTCAAGACGCTCGAAGAGCCTCTTGCCCCGGTCACCTTCCTCCTTGTCGCCGAAAGCGAGGATGACTTCCCGGCAACAATCGCCTCGCGCTGCCGGACAGTACACATGGGACGGGTCCCTTCGGATCAGCTGATCGAGACTCTGACCGCGAAGGGAGTGGAGCCCGGTCAGGCCGAAAGTGTGGCGATCGTGGCCGCAGGGAGGCCGGGCCTTGCCCTATCTCTCATGTCACGGCCCGAAGTGGCACAGTTCCGCGCCATGTGGCTTTCCATCCCCGAGAAGGTCACCCCCCACCCGGGAGACGGACAACGGCTGGCTTCGATAGTTATTGAAGAAATCAAGCCCCTCGTCGAGAAGTCGATCGACGGCGACCTTCCCAAGGACAAACAGCAGCGGGCCAGGCGGCGGATAGAGCAGTCACTTCTGATTAGCGGGCTCGAGATCCTCGCATCGTGGTACGCCGATTCGGCATCGCTGCAATTGGGAGGACCTGTGCGTAACCGAGACCTCGACCTCACCGCCCTGACCGACGTCAGCCCTCGCCGCGCAGTCATCGCAACTGACAAGGCGCTCGATGCAGTCGTCGACATCCAGGCCAACCTCCGCAGGGAATTGGTGCTTGCCAACCTCTTCACCGGCCTGGGTTCCGAGGACTGAGACTGTCCTCACGCGTGCGCCGAGACGCCGGCTCGGCCGGTGAAGGTCCTCGGGCCAAACGGGCGCTCGCCCTGGGAACCTGTCACATCGAGCCGTTAATGTGGCCGCGATGGGAATCGGAGCCTTGACCGACGCGATCAGGCATTCGTGGGCGGCCGACACCAGTGACGACCCGTCGATATGGTCGCCCAAGAATCCGGCGCGCGGACAATGCGCGGTGACCGCGATGGTCGTACGCGACTATCTGGGCGGGAAGCTCCTGATCGCCCCTGTGCTTCGCGATGGTGAACGGGTCGAGATGCACTGCTGGAATGTGCTTCCGGACGGAAGCCAACTCGACTTGACGCTTGACCAGTTCGAGTATGAGTACGAATTGGGCGATGCCATCGAGAAGGATCCAATTGTCGACAACAAGGGCGTAAACCGGCACGAGATACTTGCGGTGAGGGTCCGCCAAGCCCTGGCCGGGTGAGCACGTCCACGTGTGGAGTCGTCAGTCGTACCAAACGTCGCTGGCTTCTGTTGCGAGCGCACCTAGAGAATTGTGGCGGCCATTTCGGCTAGTGGGGACCTCACCGAGCGTTCCAGGGTGATGTGGCCGAAGAGGGGGGAACCTTTGAACTTCTCGATTAGGGCGGCCATCCCCCCGAAGGGCGAGATATACGGGTTGTCCACCTGGGAGAGGTCGCCGCAGAAGACCACTTTCGAGTCCCGGGACATCCGGGTCAAGATGACTTTGAGCGTCGACAACTCGAGGTTCTGCGCCTCGTCGATGATCACGAACTCACCTGTGATCGACCTCCCGCGGAGGTAGGTCACGGCCGCCATCTCCAACTCGTTGCGGTCGACCAGCTCCTCGATTGCGTGGCGGGCCCCGTCAACGCCGGCGTCGGAGAACAGCGCGAACAGATTGTCGTGCACGGCAGCCATCCAGGGAGCAAGTTTCTCGCTGAGATCGCCCGGGAGGTATCCCACTTCCTGGCGGCCAACAGCTACCAGCGGTCGGTAGACCGAGACCTTTCGATACCTGCCCTGTTCCAGGACCTGCTCCAGAGCTGCCGCGAGAGCGAGGAAGGTCTTCCCGGTCCCGGCCATCCCCATCATCGAGACAGCGGGAATGTCGGGGTCGAGCAGCTGGTGAAGGGCGACGGTCTGACGCAGGTTCTTCGGCTCGACACCAAAGGCCTTGATATGGGTGGGGACCCTCTCCACCACCAGGGTCGGCTCGGACTGGACAACCCGCGCGAGCGCCGAGCGGGAGGTGCCTTCTCTTAGAACCACGAACTGGTTGACCAGCGCCTCGACCCCGTTGAGTTCGATCTTTCCCTCTGTGAACAGCTGGTCGATCGTCACCCCGTCGGTTCCAAACTCCACCACGCCGGAATGCAGCTGCTCGACCGGGACGGTGTCGGCCCTGTAGTCCTGCACAGGAACCCCGAGCTGGGCACCCTTGATTCTGAGGGCGGCGTCCTTGGTGACCAGAACCGGATGGTCGGAGTCGGGAAGGTTGAGACACGTGGCCAGAATCCGGTGATCGGGCGTCGTCGGATCGAGAACCTTCGGCAGCCTTTCGGAGGCGACCCCGTTCAACTCGATGCGAAGCGAACCGCCGCCGGGAAGCGCTGCCGGTTCTCGCAACCCGCCGTCACGGCTGGCGCCAAGCTCTTCAAGGAGTCGGATCGCAGCCCTAGCGTTGGCCCCGACCTCGTCGAGACGCGTCTTCTTCCGGTCGAGTTCCTCAACGACGACCAGTGGGATCACCACATCGTGTTCGTCGAATCTCAAGGCGGAGCGCGGGTCGGCAAGCAGGACACATGTGTCAAGGACGAAGGTGTTAGACACCTGAATGGACTCCTTTGATGTCGCCAAGGCCCCCAGCTTCCCCGTTTTCGATCGAAATTACAAGCATCGTATTTAACCGGCTTGCACCAGCGGAGGGACGGAAGCTGTGGAAGATCAGGTGACGATCTTGAACACCGGGTGACTCTCGGCCCCGACGGCAAAGTCGGCCGGCTGGGGGTCGGAGGGAACATCAAAGTACGGACGGGTGATGCGCTCCTGCTTCCAGTAGGCGGCCAGGAGCACGCCCCGCCGCGCCACCGGCACCTCCGCGAGAGTCACCTTGCGGTTGTGTCGGCCCCGGCGAAGCTGGACGTTCTTGTCGGCACGCGCGTTCTCCACCCAATTGACTGCGCCGTACGGCGAGACGATGTACCCGACCCCCTTGATGTCGAGGGGTGATACCGGAACTGAGTGAGGTCGCCCCGTCTTCCTACCGGTGGTGGTGAGCACAACCTGTTTCCCCAGCCCTCGACGCGCCAACCACATGGTCAGCTTGTTGACCCTCCGGGTTCCATTGGTAACGACATAGATCCGCGCCATATAGATGAAGATAGTTGGCGGGTCGTCAGGCGCGTCGCCGGCCGAGCCATTCGGTAAAGGCCTTCGGCTCCAGTGCGTTGATCACCCGGTCCGTCGTGGCCCACCCCCGACGGGCATATTCCACGCCGTAGCCCATCCGGACCAGATCGGAGGGGTGATGAGAGTCGGTGTCGATCATGACGTCGACACCCGAGACCATCGCCTGTCTCACCACCTCCGAACCGGCATCCAGGCGGTCGAGGGCACCGTTTATCTCGAGAGCGACCCCGGTCACCGCAAGCGCCTCCAGCACGATGTCGATGTCTAGGTCCACTCCCGGACGGCGCCCGATCTTCCTCCCGCTCAGATGCCCGATGGTGTCCACCGAAGGATCCTGCAACGCGACAAGGATGCGAGAAGTTTGCTGGTCGCGGTCGAGATCGAAATGTGAGTGGATGCTTGCGACGCAGTAGTCAAACTCCCGTCTGAAGTCGGGGTCGTAGTCGAGCTGTCCACTCGGCCCGATGTTCAGCTCGCAGCCGAACAGAAGGTGGATGTCCGGATATTTCTCCTGAAGGTCGCGGATCCGGTCGCGGTGCTCGAGCATCTGCTCCCGTGACGAGCCGTTGATCGCCAGGTCCTCTCCATGGTCGGTGAATGCGACATACATGTAACCAGCGGCAATTCCCGCCTCGATCATCTCCACGAGCGTGGCGCGGCCGTCGCCGGACCGATCGGAGTGGTAGTGGAGGTCGCCCAGGATCTCGGACCTCTCGATCAGATGGGGAAGGCTGTCGTCGGCCGCCAGGTCCACCTCACCAGTGCCTTCCCTGATAACAGGTGGTACCCAGGCCATTTCCAATGCCCGGTAGATGTCTTCCTCGGTCTCCGAGGCAACGACATTGTCTTCTTCGAAGAGCCCGTATTCACTCAGCAGCCAGCCACGGTCGATTGCCCGCTGGCGGAGAGCGATGTTGTGTGCCTTCGAGCCGGTGAAGTAGAGAATCGCCGAGCCAAGCTGCTCGACTGCAACGGTTCTGACGTCCACCTGGAAACTCTCTCTGGTCAGCACCGAGGTCTTGGTGTCGCCCGAACCGACAACCTCAGCAACTTCCGGCCATCCCGACACGGCCTGGTGGACCGACTCTGGGTGGGTCGTCGCCACCACCAGGTCGACGTCGCCGATCGTTTCGGCGAATCGGCGCACCGACCCACAAGGGACCACGTCGACCACTCCCTCGATGCTTCGCAGCCGCTCGGCCAGAACCCGGGCTAGCGGCAGAGCTTCGGCGAGCGGGGTGCGTCGGTCCTTCCCGTGGAGTCCGAGCCGCTCGATCGCCCTGCCAATCTTCTCCTCCGACGTCTTGCCCAGGCCAGGGAGGTCCCTGAGCTGCTCCTGTTCGAGAGCGACCTTGAGGTCGTCGAGGTTCTCCACGCCGAGCTCGCGCCTGATTGTCTTCAGAGTCTTCGGGCCGAGCCCGGGAATTCGGGTTAGCTGGACGAACGCAGGCGGGTACTTCTCCCGCAGTCCTTCGAGTTTCGCCACGGTCCCGGTCTCGCCGAGCTCAATGATCTTTTCAGCTGTCGAATTCCCCACCCCCTTGATCTTGACCAGATCCGCTTTGGTGGCAGTCGCCAGATCGCCGTCGAAACCTTCGATCCCCTGGATCGCCGCCTCGTAGGCCCGAACCTTGAAGGCCTGGGGGCTCCCCTCGTCGAGAGCAGTGAGCCGGGCGAGTTCGACCAGCATTCGGATTGCTTCAGAGCGGGACACCATGGGCGATGATGGTATCTCCCCCGGCGGCCCAGTTGGACCGATGTGTAGCGTGGCTTCTCATGGATATCGGACTCATCACACAACTGCACGGCCGGCCCGGCGGCAGGCTCAACCCAAGCTGGGACTCGATACTTGCGCTAGCGGAGACGGCGGAGGATGTGGGCTTCGACATGTTCGTGTTCGAGGACGCCCTCATGTACCGAGGCGAGGACCACACCGAGGGGTGCTGGGAATCCGGGGCGATCGCTGGGGCGCTGGCCGCGTCAACGCGGCGGATCAGGTTCGGCCAGTCTGTCCTCAACTCGCCCTACCGATCCCCGACGCTCACGGCAAGCAACGCAACGGCGCTCGATGAGATCTCCGGCGGCCGGTACGTGTTGGGAATCGGAGCGGGCAACAC